>Ga0209010_1000628_pt1 | contig 10476 bp, 13 predicted proteins | sample BlaSpr_A8_OM1_O3_FD_187985 | JGI IMG/M metagenome (GOLD analysis project Ga0209010, IMG submission 187985) | Forest soil microbial communities from Thunder Bay, Ontario, Canada - Black Spruce, Ontario site 2_A8_OM1_O3 (SPAdes) (version 2) | ecosystem: Environmental > Terrestrial > Soil > Boreal... | reverse complement strand
GCATCCTGCCGCAGCGTCTCCTATGAGCGTGAAAGTGAAAAAAGAGCAGCGGCGCTGCCATTGGGCGCAGAAGCCGTTGATGGTGGAGTACCACGATCGGGAGTGGGGCAAGCCGGTGCACGACGACCGTTTGCTTTTCGAGTTTCTGATACTAGAAGGCGCGCAGGCGGGATTGAGCTGGGAGACGATTCTCAACAAGCGCGAGAATTACCGGCGCGCGTTCGATGGATTCGATGCCGGGAAGATCGCGCGGTACGATGCGCGCAAGGTGCGGGCGCTTTTGGGCGACGCTGGGATTGTGCGCAATCGCTTGAAGATTGCGGCTACGATTTCCAATGCCGCGGCGTATCTGGCGCTGCAGCGGGAATTCGGATCGTTCGACCGTTACGTGTGGCAATTCGTGGGCGGACATCCGAAAAGAAATGACGGGGCGACTTCGCGGAAGATTCCGGCGCGCACGGCGGAATCGGATGCGCTGAGCAAGGATTTGAAGGCGCGCGGTTTCCGATTCGTCGGCACGACCATTTGTTATGCTTTCATGCAGGCCGTCGGCATGGTCAATGATCATTCGCGCGATTGCTTCCGTTATCCGATGAGGGGTTAGTTTGCGAGGGCATCATGCGCATTCTTGCTGGATGGCACTGTCGCAGCTGGTACCGTCCTCGTCGCGCCCAGTTCCAACTACTTTCACGCAAGGTACGGGCAGTCTGACTTGGAGCGCCTTCAGGTGCGCCGTGGAATCAGTTTGACGGTGCAATATGGTTCGGACCATCAGGCCTGCCAAATCGTAATCGGACCGATTCAGCCTCTCATCCACCAGGCAGGCGAAACCCAGTTCGTATCCCCCCAGAGCATTTCTGAAATCTTGGAAGAGGTGGCGCCGGTCGCCGCGAGAGGGAAACAAATCAGCGGCAATGGCGGCTTCCAGAGTTCCTGCGCCGTAGACTCCATCAGCGACTATGAAAACCTCACCCTATCGCGAGTAACATCCGCGTGCAGAGCCGCGAGTCCTGATCAAGACTCGGGTGCACAGATCATCTTCAAGCGAGACGCATGTTCGTTTGCGAAGAATCCTCTTGGGGTAGTCCAGCCTAACGCCAGGTAAGCAGCATTATCACAGCCGCAGTCTTGCGCTTGCGTCGGGAGCAGGCGGAGGCTAGAATTGCACGTACTTGTTTTTGTGTTAGCCCGCCTGTAGTGCTTCTGGTGTCAACGGCAGGGGCTAGGTGCGGCCTGACGAAGGGTGGGGGCGGCGACGGTGACTGGGAACGCGCGAGCGAAGGCAATCTGCGTGGTTGGGGCGCAGTGGGGTGACGAGGGCAAAGGTAAGGTGGTTGATTACCTGGCCCAGTCGTTCGACTATACAGCGCGCTACGCGGGCGGGCACAACGCCGGACACACGGTTATTTTCAATAATCATAAGTATATCTTGCAGTTGATTCCCAGCGGAATTCTGCGGCCAGAGAAGAAGGCGGTGATTGGCGCGGGGACGGTGGTGGATCCGGCGGCGCTGGTGGCTGAGCTGGAGAATCTGAAACGGTCGGGGATTGAAGTGCGAGGGCGGCTTTTTCTGAGCGATCGCGCGCATTTGATTTTTCCTTATCACCGCGAAATGGATAAGGCGGCGGAATCGGCGCGCGGGGCGGCGGCGATTGGGACCACTTCGCGCGGGATCGGTCCGGCGTATGAAGACAAAATGGCGCGGCGCGGGATTCGTGTGTGCGATTTATTCGATGCGGCGGGCTTCAAGGAAAAATTGGAGCGGGTGATCGCCGAAAAAAATGCGATCAGCCGCGCGACGTATGGGCATCCGCTGGAAACCGCCGGAATTTACGATCAATATATGGAACTGGCGGCGCACATTCATGGCCTGGTGACGGACACAGGCGTGCTGCTGAATCGCGCGCTGGATAACGGCGAATCGGTGCTGTTCGAGGGCGCGCAGGGCACGATGCTGGACATTGATCATGGGACGTATCCCTACGTGACTTCGTCGAATGCGACGTCGGGCGGCGTCGCGACAGGGCTGGGCGTCGCGCCGACGCGGATTGGCGGCGTGGTCGGAGTGACGAAGGCTTACACCACGCGCGTGGGCAGCGGGCCATTTCCGACCGAGATGCCGGACCTGGACGCGCAGGCGTTGCGCGAGCGCGGCAAGGAATTCGGCGCGGTGACGGGCAGGCCGCGGCGCTGCGGCTGGCTGGACTTGGTGGTGCTGAAGTTCGCGAAAATGTTGAGCGGGATTGATTCGCTGGTGGTGACCAAGATGGACGTGTATGACACGCAGCCCGAGATCAAGGTTTGCACCGGCTATCAATATAAGGGCAAGGTGCTGGAGAATATGCCGGCGGACGTTGAGACGCTGACGCAGGTCGAGCCTGTGTACGTCACTTTGCCCGGTTGGCAGAAACCGACGCCGGGAATTCGCAGCGTGAAGGAATTGCCGGAAGCGGCGCGCAATTATTTGAATTTTATTTCTGAGCAATTGCAAGTTGAAATCGGCATGATTTCTACCGGGCCGGAACGCGATGCGACGATTGTTCCGCGAGGGACGAAACTCGCGTCCTGGCTCTAAGGCGCCATGCTTTCCTACGAAGCTGCCCGCGCAAAAGTGATTGAAGTAATCTGCGCGCGGCGTTGTGCACCTCCTCCTGCTACCGAAACGATCGAATTTGCCGAAGACCCTGCGCGAGTGCTGGGACGCATCGTGGCGGAAGATGTGCGCGCGGACCGGAATTATCCGCCGTTCAATCGCTCGACGCGCGACGGCTTTGCTTTGCGTGCGGCGGATGCGACGCAACCCGGGGCGAAACTGCGACTGATTGGCGAGAGTCGCGCAGGAGTTTCGTTCGGCGGCATGGTCGAGCCGGGGACTTGCGTACAAATCATGACGGGGGCTGCAATGCCGCGCGGCGCGAATTCAATCGTGATGAACGAGCATGCGCGGATCGAGGGCGCGTATGTGGTAATGGATGACGCGGCACGAGAGGGTGCGCATTTTGTGCTGGAAGGGCAGGAAACGCGCGTGGGAGAGAGCGTGGTCGCGCGCGGGAAGCGAGTCAGCTACGCGGAGCTGGCGATTGCCGCCCAGGTGGGACGTACCCGTCTGGTGGTGGCGAAGAAGCCGCGCGTCGCCATTCTTTGCACAGGCGATGAATTGGTGGCGATGGACCAGACGCCGACGAAATATCAGATTCGCAATAGCAATAACGTTTCGTTGGCGGCGCAAGTGGCGCTGGCCGGTGGCGAGCCGGTGATGCTCGGAACCGCGCCGGACAATCTGGCGGAACTGCGTGGGCGTGTCCACCAAGCGCTGGATGCGGATATTGTGACGATCACGGGCGGCGTGTCGGTGGGGAAGTACGATCTGGTGGAGCAGGTGTTGCGCGAAATGGGGGCGGAATTTTACTTCGATGCGGTTGCGATTCGCCCGGGCAAGCCGGCGGTGTTCGGTTTTTGCCAGGGCAAGCCGGTATTCGGATTACCGGGAAATCCCGTTTCGACCATGGTCACGTTCGAATTGTTTGTGGTACCTGCGATTGAGCTGCTGAGCGGGCACAAGCCGGGTGCTCTGGCGGTGCTGAAAGCCAAGCTTGCGCATCCTTTGCAGGAGAAGCCGCCGCTGGCGCATTTTCTGCCGGCGCGTGTGAGTTGGCCGGAGGGCGAGCCGGTAGTGGAAGCGATTCATTGGGAGGGCTCGGGCGACATCGGGTCTGTGGTGAAGGGAAATTGTTTTTTGGTGGTGCACGAGGCGAAGTTGATTTATGCGGCGGGGGAGATGGCGGACGTCCTGCCGCGGCGGGGATTGTTCTGAGTCGAGGACGGCAGAGCGGGTCTTGGATCCGCGCCTACAAATTCACGGGCCGATTCAACCGCGAAGAGCCGGCCGGATGCCGGCGTTACGAAATCCATGGCGAAGCTTTCACACTACGATGAAAAAGGGCGCGTGCGCATGGTGGACGTTACTGCGAAAGCGGCCACGTCGCGTACTGCGGCGGCGCACGCATTTGTTCGCATGGAGCGGGCAACCGTCAGCAGCGTGCGGCGGCTGAAGTCCCCCAAAGGCAGTCCTCTTGAAATTGCGCGGATCGCTGGAATTGGCGCGGCCAAGCGCACGGCGGAGCTGATTCCACTTTGTCATCCCCTTTCTTTGACTCACGTAGATGTGAGCGCCAAGCTGTGCCAGAATGGAATTGAGCTGAGATCGGAGGCGACGGCTACCGGCCCGACTGGAGTCGAGATGGAGGCTCTGGTGGCGGTGTCGGTTGCGGCGCTGACGATTTACGATATGTGCAAAGCGCTGGAACGCGGCATGGAGATTACTGAGGTGTACGTAGTGAAGAAGGCTGGCGGGCGAAGCGGCACGTACGTGCGTCCGGGGAAACGTGTGAAGCGATGACGCCGATGAAGGATGTCAAAGTCCTGGTCGTCGATGACAACGCGCTGATCCTCGACTTGTTGATGAAGGGCTTGCTGCCGCATTGCGATGCGCGCGCGGCTGCGGATGGCGCCGATGCTCTGCTGAAAATTGTGGACGATCCGCCGGATCTGGTGGTGTGCGACTACCGCATGCCGGGACTCGATGGGCGCCAGCTGTATGAAAAATTGCGCGGGCGGCAGCAGACGAAAGCAATCCCGTTTATTTTTCTAGCGAGCCGCAGCGACATCGAAGAGAAGTTGCGCCCGATTGTGGAAGGCGTCGAGGAATTTATTCCCAAGCCATTTTTCCTGAAGGATTTGGTGCGCCGCGCGAAAAAAGTGGTGGATCGGCTGCAGCTCGAGAAATTGCAGAATCGGCAGGTACGGCCGGGAGTAGTGCAGGGGCGGCTGGAAGAAATGTCGATTATGGATTTGATGCAGTCGCTGGAAATGGGCCAGAAGTCCTGCCAGTTGACGATTCGGCGTGGAGAGGAAAGCGGCGATTTATTTTTTGCGGCGGGGCAATGCAAGGATGCGCGGCTGGGAGCGCTGGAGGGCGAGGCGGCAGTGTTTGAGGCGGTGCGCTGGCCCGAAGGCGAATTCGAAATTGATTTCAATCGCGCGCCCACGCGCGACATCATTTCGCGCACGACGACTGGGCTGTTGATGGAAGCGTTGCGGCTGGTGGATGAAGGGCAGCGCGACGGCGAAAGCGAAGACGCGCAGGTCACCGAAGGATAGCCGTTGGCCAATTGCGGCACCACTCCATGCGGGTTTCCATTCTCACAATCAGCGATTCGGTAGCGAGCGGAAAGCACGAAGACGGTTCCGGGCCGGCGGTTGCGGGGCGGTGTAGGGAACTGGGATGGGAAATCGTGTCGGCGGCGCTTTTGCCCGATGAGCGCGAGAGCATCGCCGAGCTTTTGCGCAGGACGGCTGACGCGAAAGTGGTGGATTTGATACTCACCACCGGCGGGACGGGCGTCGGGCCGCGAGATGTGACGCCGGAAGCTACGATCTCTGTGTCGGAGCGGCTGATCCCTGGTTTTGCGGAGCAGATGCGCGCGGAGGGATTGAAGAAAACGCCGCGGGCGATTTTGTCGCGCGGAGCTGCGGGGATTCGCGGGACTACGATGATCATTAATCTGCCGGGAAGCCCGCGAGGAGCTGTGGAATCGCTCGACGCTCTTGCTGCTTTGCTTCCTCATGCCCTGGATGTGCTGCACGGCGCGCGCCACTAATCGAAGCCTCAAAAACGAAATCGTGCGACCTCGTTTGAGCCGAGATGCCCGCTACCTAACCCCCGGTATCGCCAGGCGTTGCGAAATTTTTTATGGCGGATGAGGCTGGCTGAGACTTGAGCGCTGTGCTAGGATGCGCTGTTCGTGGGTCAACGCTGATCCGACGATGCCGAGCCAATACATTCCGATATTGATTTACGCGCTGCTTGCCGCGGCTTTCCCCGCCGTCACGCTCCTTGTTTTCAAATTGATTCGTCCGGACATGAAGGCGAATGGAGCGAAGCTAGAGCCGTACGAGTGCGGCGTGCCGCCGGAAGGGAATGCGCGCGGACGGTATTCCGTGCGCTTTTACATGGTGGCGATTCTTTTTGTGATTTTCGATGTGGAGACGATTTTTCTGTTTCCCTGGGCCATCAAGTACGGCCAGCTCGGCGTGTATGGCTTGGTGACAATGCTGGTATTTTTGGGAATTTTGCTGATTGGGTATGTGTGGCTGTATCGCAAAGGTGCGCTCGATTGGGTGTAGCGTCGCGCCGCTGAGAAGCCGGGGCCCGGGTAGAGTGGAATTGACGTTGTTTTTTGGAGTGTGTTAAAAAGGCGGGCTGCGAGCCGATTGCGGGGCGCGGAACGTGGCGCGTACCGGGCGAGGGCAGCCGATCGAACCGATGGTCAACGACCCTTCGGAAAAAGGTCCAGCCGCAAAACCGCCGGAGGGCACGGCGGAAAAGTCTTCTATTCCTTCCAAACGCGAGACTCCAGCCGTTCCTGCTGCCCCTGCCGAGCCCATTGCAGCCAAACCGCCGGTCCCTGCGACCCCTGCTGAACCAGATGCAGCGAAATCAACTGCGGCACCACCCGCTGCCAAGCCTCCCGCGGCAACGCCGCCTGCTGCTGCATCAACGCCGACAACCCCCGGTGCTCCTGCAGCGGCCGCGCCACCGAAACCAGCCGCGCCTCCAGCGCCACCGAAAGAAGCGCCGCCGAAACCTGTGCCGCTGGACAACGAATTGGTGCAGCGGCTGAAGGCGCGGTTCGGGGACGCGTTCCGCGAAGCTTCCCTCGATCGCAAGCAGGCCATCGTGTTGATTGCAGTGGAACAGCTGCGCGAAGTCTCGCGTTACTGCCGCGACGAAGAAAAATTCGACATGCTGGTGGATTTAACGGCGGTGGACTGGCCGAAGCGCGAGAAGAGATTCGATGTAGTGCTGAATCTTTATTCGTTCGCGAAGAACGAGCGGCTGCGATTGAAGGCGCACGCGGGCGAAACCGAGCCCGCGCCAAGCGTTTGCGAAATCTGGCCCGCGGCGAATTGGATGGAGCGCGAATGCTACGACATGTTCGGGATCGTGTTTGAAGGTCACCCCGACCTGAAACGCATTTTGCTGCCGGACGAGTGGCAAGGCCATCCGTTGCGCAAGGATTACGACATTTTGAAACAGGACACGGATTGGGTTCGCGAAAATTTGGGAATCGAGAGCGGGCAGTAGCGCCGCAAGACGGCCGCGAGCGAATGAGCAACAAGCACACGATAAGAACGATTTCGGGGATGGATAGCGTCAACGCCACGGTGTTGGGCGCGGACGAAATCATTTTGAATATGGGGCCCCAGCATCCTTCGACGCACGGCGTGCTGCGCGTGAAATTGAAATTGGATGGCGAGCGCGTCGCGGGGTCGGAATGCATCATCGGCTACCTACATCGCGGCGTGGAGAAAATAGCGGAGCATCGCAGCTACCAGCAATTTGCGCCCTACGTGGACCGCATGGATTACGTGGCGGCGGTTTCGAACGGGCTGGGATACTGCGAGGCCGTGGAAAAATTGCTGGGCACCGAGGCGCCGCCGCGCGCGCGCGTGGTGCGCACGATTCTGACCGAACTACAGCGAATCGCAAGCCACCTGTTGTGGCTGGGAACGCATGCGCTGGACATCGGAGCGCTGACGCCGGTGTTTTACTGTTTTCGGGAGCGCGAAGAAATTTTGAAGATTTTCGAGAAATATTGCGGCGCGCGACTGACGACCCATGCATTCCGGATCGGCGGATTGCAGTATGAGACATACGACGGTTTCGAAGAGGACACCAAGCGTTTCTGCAACGATTTCGCGCACAAGATCGACGAGTACGAAACGCTGCTGACGGAAAATCGCATCTGGGTGGGACGCACAAAAGGCGTGGGAATTCTGAACGCGGCAGATGCGATTGCGCTGGGCGTGACCGGGCCGGTGCTGCGCGCGAGCGGCGTGCAATGGGATTTGCGGAAGGCGCAGCCCTATGCGGCGTATGACCAATACGAATTCGATATTCCGACGCGCGAAAGCGGCGACACCTACGACCGTTACGTGGTGCGCATGGAAGAAATGCGGCAGTCGCGGCGCATCTGCCTGCAAGCGGTGGAAAATATTCCCGCGGGTCCGATCATGGCGCGCATCGGCAAAGTGCTGAAGCCCCCGCCGGGCGAGGTGTATCACTCGATCGAGGCGCCCAAGGGCGAGCTGGGATATTACATCGTCAGCGACGGAACGACGCAGCCGTATCGCGTGCGCGTGCGGCCGCCATCCTTTATCAATCTGCAGGCGTTCGACAAAATGGCGAAGGGCTCGCTGATCGCGGACGTGGTGGCGATCATCGGAACGATTGATATTGTGCTGGGGGAAGTGGACCGCTAAGCGATGGGACATCTGATTCCACCATCGATCATGCCGTACGTGCTGCCGGTGTTGTATGCGGTGGTGATTGTGGCGGTGTTGCCGCTGCTAGCGGGCTACATCGTGTTGATGGAACGAAAAGTGATGGCGGACATGCAGGCGCGACTGGGTCCGATGCGCGTCGGGCCGCACGGATTGTTGCAACCGATTGCGGACGCGGTGAAATTGCTTTTGAAAGAAGACATTATTCCGGACAAGGCGGACCGGCTGATGTTCTGGTTTGCGCCGCTGGTGAGCGTGACCATGGCGCTGCTGGCGTATTCGGCGCTGGCGATTGGTCCCGCGTTTCAGATTGCGGATTTGAATATCGGATTGCTTTTTATTCTGGCGGTCAGCTCGCTGGGGATTTACGGGATTGTACTGGGCGGGTGGGCATCGAACAGCCATTATTCGCTGCTGGGAGCTTTGCGCAGCGCCGCGCAGCTGGTGAGTTATGAAACCGCGGCCGGGCTGGGACTGATTTCGGTCTTGCTGCTGGCCGGTTCGCTTTCAATGAAAGATATTGTGCAGGCACAATCGGATCAGGGGGTGTGGTTCGGTTTCTCGGTGCCGTTCGGATTTTTCATTTATCTGGTGGGCTCGATCGCGGAGACCAATCGCGCGCCTTTTGATTTGCCGGAAGCGGAATCGGAATTGGTGGCCGGATACATGACAGAGTACAGCGGCTTTCGTTGGTCGCTTTATTTTCTGGCGGAATACGCGAACATGATTATCGTTGCGGGGATCGCGACCACATTATTCCTGGGTGGATGGCTGCGGCCGGGCGCGCGTTACCACGAGCATATTCCGGGGACGGGGATCGAGTGGTTGGACGCACTGCCTGCGCTGCTGACTTTGGGCGTCGCGTTGTATTCGTTGTCTCTGGCGCCGAAGCAGCCGGTGAAAATTCAGAAAATCGTGATGGTGCTGGTGGCGCTGCTGTGCCTGGGAATAGCCGGCGTATTGGCCGGCGCTTTGATTGCTCCTCCTGCTGTGATGCAGGGAATTCATGGGGCGTTTTGGTTCATGGCCAAGGTGTTCGCGTACATTTATGCGTTCCTGTGGATACGGTTTACATTTCCGCGTTATCGCTTCGACCAGTTGATGCGTCTGGGCTGGCGATTCTTGATTCCCCTGGCCCTGGTGAATGTGATCGGCGTGGGTGTGGCGATTGTGCTGCGGCAGCAATTCGCTTGGGGGCCAATTGTGTCGTTGATTCCGACAACCCTCGGGACTTTGGGCGTGGCGATGCTTTTGGCGAAGGATGATGCGCCGACGTCTGCGGCTCATTTGCTGGACGGTGAATAGATCGATGCAGACGCTGAATCAGGCGCTATTTATATTTTTCGCAGTGCTGGCGGTGGCGTCCGCTGTTTTGATGGTGACGCGGCGGAATATCGTGCACGGTGCGGTATTTTTGATTACGACGCTGCTGGCTACGGCTGGGATTTTCCTGCTACTCGAGGCCGAGTTTCTTTTCATCGTGCAGGTCATTTTGTATGTGGGCGGGATCATGGTGCTGTTCGTATTCGTGATCATGCTGGTGAATCTGGATGTTTCGATGCGCCAGGTGCAATTCAACCGGCAATGGTTTGTGGCGGCGACGCTGGCACTGGTGCTGGCTGCGCAATTTTTGTACGCGATATGGGCGGTACGCAGACCAGGGATGCTGCGTTTGCCGGCGCCGGCCGCCGAGCTTGCGCCGAAGAATACCGAGGCGGTGGCGGACGCGCTGTTCAGCCACTACATGCTGCCGTTTGAGATTGCTTCGATTTTATTGCTCGTGGCGATGATTGGCGCGGTGGTGATGGCCAAGCGGAGAGTGGGATGATTCCGGTGGACTATTATTTGTTTCTGAGTCTGGCGCTGTTCATCATCGGCGTGATCGGGGTGCTGACGCGGCGCAATGTGATCATTATGCTGATGTCCATCGAGCTGATTTTGAACGCGGTGAACATCAACCTGATGGTTTTTTCGCGGATGTGGGGCACGGTGGATGGACAGGTGTTCGCGATTTTTATTATTACGGATGCGGCGGCGGAAGCTGCGGTGGGATTGGGAATCATTCTGGCATTTTTCCACAATCGCGAGACGGTGCTGGCGGACGAAATGGACATCATGAAATGGTGAAGG
>Ga0209010_1000627_pt1 | contig 10479 bp, 7 predicted proteins | sample BlaSpr_A8_OM1_O3_FD_187985 | JGI IMG/M metagenome (GOLD analysis project Ga0209010, IMG submission 187985) | Forest soil microbial communities from Thunder Bay, Ontario, Canada - Black Spruce, Ontario site 2_A8_OM1_O3 (SPAdes) (version 2) | ecosystem: Environmental > Terrestrial > Soil > Boreal... | reverse complement strand
CCGGAATTCGAATTGCGTACCACCTCCCACGGATAGCTGGCCATCTCCGTCTGATGAACCAGAATCACGCCCATCGCGCCTTTGCGCGCTGCCTCTTCATACTTATAAGTCCAGCGCCCGTAGTAAGTGAGCGCCTTCCCCTTGAAAAAAGCCGGATCGTCCGATGGCGGCTCGTTCACCAGCATCAACAAAACTTTGCCCCGCACATCCACGCCCTTGTAATCGTCCCAGTTATATTCCGGAGCTTCAATTCCATATCCGACATAGACGATCTCCGCGTCGACATCGGACTCCGCCTGCTGCGTCTGGTCGTAAGCCACGTAATCTTCGAGCGGCTTCAATTCCAAGGCTGTGCCCTGCTTCGGAACGATGGTAAATTTCGTCCCCGGCAGCGTGGTAATTCCCACCAGCGGAACTTTCTGAAGATAGCCGCCGTTGTCCCCGGCCGGCTTAAGTCCATATTCTGCGAATTGCGTAGCGATGTATTCCGCGGCAATGTCGCCACCGCGCTGTCCCGTTCCGCGGCCTTCGAGCAAATCATGCGCCAGAAAGCGCACATGCCAGCGAATGTGGTCGGGACTGATTGTCTGCATCGCGGCAAACGCCGCAGCCGGCAACTTCACCGACACTGCTTCGCGCTTGGACGCAGCCGGCGGCAGAACAGGCGCGCCACTTTCGGCCCATGCCATGCCCAACGCGGCCAATGCTCCGGCAAACACACTTACTCTAAAGATCTTTCGCGTCAATCGAGAGTCCCCCCTCAAACGCAACGGCTATTCGGCAGATGCCGTTACACTCAGAATTGTAATGAGAAATTGTAATGGGATAGCGAGGGATCGCGAAGTAATCCGAAGGTCTGAACACTTGCCGCCAACAGGCCACGCACTCCCGACGTGGGTTTTGGCGTCGTTCCTTCTTGCGTCGTTTCTGCTGTGTCCTGCGAACCGCAGGATCAGTTCTTCGACCCTCAACCCGCGCGGAAATCGCGCACTTCTTCTCCCGGTTGGAAAACCGCAGCCAGCGGAGCCTTGTCATGCTCGGCCATCTTCCGGTTCATTTCTTCGAAGTCCTTCTTCAGCCAGCCCACGCTGGAAATTTCAATCTCGCCATCGTCTGCAATCCAAAATACAGTAGGAACATTGGTCAGCCCATAGGCATTCGAGACGGGATAGCTATCCAACTCATCCAACAGCACGGGAAATGTGACACCGAATTGCTTCATAAATGCCGCGGTGTCGCGGGCATTATTCTGCGAAACACCCACCACCCTGACCGGGAGCGCCGGCGTCGCGCCGGCCATGCCATACGCCTTATGCAACCGTTCGAGAAACGGAAATGCATACTGACAAGTTGGGCAGGAAACTTTAAAGAACGCGAGCACGATCGGCCCATGCCCGAGTTCTCCGCTCAACGAAAACTCTTTGCCGTCAATTGCCTTTAGCGTAAACTCCGGAGCCTTGGTGCCGACGGTCAATGCCGCCATGGTTTGTCCTCCAAAAAGCTTTCGCAGCAAGCTCATTGCGTCCTCCGCAGCGAAGCTGTTCTTATTTTAATTGAAGCGGATCGAGCGAGATTATTGTCCGGCGCGAAGCGGAGAGAGATTGGCGCGCCCGAGAATTTTTTTCTTGCTGTCGGCCTTTTCCTGGCTGTAGACCAGATCCGGACCCGATTCCGACTGGCTGGAAGCATCCGCCAATGCCTCAGCCAGCCCGCGATAGGAGCGGCTGATTTCCAAATCTTGCAGCAGCACGGGACTCCCGTGATCAATCGCCGGAGAAACCGCCTGATAGGCGTTGGGGACCTTCCACAACACTTTGCAATTCGTGGCCTGCACCACGTCGTCGTCGGTGAAGCCGGGAATTTTCTTATAGCGATTCAAAATGATGCGCAACCGGTCGCGGCCCGTGCCCTCTTCCAAAAAGTTATACAGCCGTCCCGCGCTCCACAGAGAAACTACATCAGTCTGCGCGACAAGAAAAACGCCATTGGAAAGATCGGCCAGCAAATGAGTCGTGGAATCGAGCCGGCTGGAAGCATCGATAATGACAAACCGGTAATGGTTCACCAGCAGATCGAACAGCCGCGCCAGTTCCCCGGGCGTCGGCGCCGTTTGATACGGCTGCTGCGGCCCCGCCAGCAAGTGCAGACCATCTTTAGCTGTGGTCATCAAACCGTCGAGCAAAGAAACATCAAGCCGGTGCAAGTTCTGCAATGCGTCCAGCACCCCAAACTGCGGACGCAGATTCAAGTGCAGAGCCGCATGACCCATGGGCGCGAAATCCACCAGCACCACGCTGCCGTGCGCCTGTTGCAGCGCCAGAGCCGTATTCACCGCCGCTGTCGTAGCGCCAGCCCCGCCTTTGGCGCTCAGAAAAGTAAAGATACGCGCTTTTCCCGGGCCTCCGCGAGCCCGCGTTCGTGTTGCGCTGAACCGCGCCAGCGCTTCCAGCAACGCTTCCGACCCCGCCGCGTTCTCGAGAAATTCTCCCGCACCCGCCCGCATCGCGGAAACGATGGCCGCCGGATTCGTCATCTCGCCGTTGGCGAATATCGCGATTTGTAAGGTGGTGGCGCGAATCAGTTCAATGGCGTGAATCGCCCGCTGCGAATCGCGAGCCGGCACATCCACAATCACCACTTCCGTGCGCAAATCCTGAATCTGCCTGACAATAGCGTCGGTTGGTCCCAGCGGAAATCCCGGATGGCTGAACACCACGCGTCCCAGCCGGGTCGCCTCCACTCGGTTCTGTAGCGCCGATAATTGTTCGCGGTCCTCGCTCAGGAGGGCGACGGCGATCCCATGCATTGTGCGGTTCTCGCTGATTTCTCTCGGTGTTTGCATGTTAGTGAGAGACGGTACCCCGAGCCAAGTCACTTAAGTAACGGCACCAGCAGGACTCTGGCAACTGACAATCCAGAACTCGGCACAGCCAAGTGCGAACAAATCGGACACAGTCCGTACAGAATAAACACGACGGGGGGATGCACGAACTGAAGAGTTCTCGAAGTACTTCCGCCCTGGTTAACTTCATTCTAAGCGAAGTTGGCAGTGTTGAAAAGAACCCAAAAGGATGAGAAAAGCTTGCCCTGAAAATGGGGCAGTCTTAACATGCCCTGAATTAGCAGAAGAAAACGCAGGTCCAGAAATCAGAGTTCCGGACCACTGGCGCCGGACGGACGCTCATCGTCGTGCCGCGCATGAAGCGTAGAAATGCGAGGGAGCGTTACCCCAGATTCCTCGGCGTCGGGAAGATATTCATAGCCTTCCAGTCGCACGGCTACTCCGATTTTGGTTTCCGCTGGCGACTGAGCTTGTGCCGGAAATCCCTTGATCGATGGTCGAACCACGCGCAACACCCGTCCCCGGCAGCGCACCCGCATCGTCGCGCCCAGAGTAATCTCCGACGGCATATTCAGGGTTAATTCGATGGGAGCGCCTTCATGCAGCGCTATCTCGGTGAAAAAAAACACACCGCGTGAGCTGATGTCCTGCGTGAAGCCCGGCGCTTCCGCCCCGGTCAGTACATCGCGCACGAAAACCGGAAGCAGAAAAGAAAACCGTTGTCCAGCGCGGCGTTCAACTTGGCCTTCGGGAGTCGTCATGGTGGCAGCTCCTGCTCCTGGGTCGAATCTCCAGTCCAAGAACTCTAGCCTACTTTCCCCGATCTGAGAAGTTAGCAAGTTGGTGACCTACCCCACCGGATTAGAGGAAGTGGTCGTCGATTTGCTGACAGTAAATGCCCCTGTCGAATGCATGCGGCAAGCCCAATGTGAGGACGGCCGCCCTCGGCCGTCCGTCGAGCGCACCTCGACTCAGGCAAGCTCGACTTTTCGCCTCGATGCAAAGACATCCCCACCACTCACCTCTTGGAATTTGGCAGTCTCCTATTTCGATTTGGCCTCCCTTCGCGAATCCTTCGCGCACTTTGCGGTCAAAGGCTTCTGTTCGCGAATTTTAGGACGCTACCTGGAATCTCGTCTCCTAAGATTTAAAACCAACGCTGTCGTACCATTGTCCTGATCCCTTACCATCATCCACATCATCAAACATAAAGATTGTGACCGCCGACCACTCCACTTCAGAAATCACAGAACCCGCCGCACCGCCGCCGCCCGGTCTCCGCTGGCAGGCCGCCGGCCGCGCCCTGCGCCATCGCAACTTCCAGCTTTTTTTCAGCGGACAACTCATCTCTTTAATCGGCACCTGGATGCAGACCGTCGCCCAATCCTGGCTCGTCTACCGCCTCACCGGCTCCGGCTTGCTTCTCGGCTCCGTCGGCTTCGCCAGCCAGGTCCCGGTTTTTCTGTTTGCGCCCATCGGAGGCATCACCGCCGACCGCACCAACCGGCAGCGTGTGGTCATCGCGACGCAGACCACTTCCATGTTGCTGGCATTCATACTGGCCGCACTTACCCTCACTGGCAAAATTCAAGTCTGGCACGTCTTCGTGCTGGCCGCGCTCTTGGGCATAGTCAATGCCTTCGATATTCCCGCGCGCCAATCCTTCCTGGTAGACATGGTGGGCAAAGAAGATCTGATGAATGCCATCGCGCTCAACTCTTCCATGTTCAACGGAGCACGCGTGATCGGCCCCGCGGTCGCGGGCATCCTGGTAGCCAGGCTCGGAGAAGGCTGGTGCTTCTTCGCCAACGGCGCCAGTTACATCGCAGTCATCATCGGATTGCTGCTGATGAAAGTCCACGCTCCCGCCCGCGTCTCCACCAACACTTCCCCGCTCGTACACATTATCGAAGGCTTCCAGTTTGTCGAACGCACGACACCCATCCGCGCGCTGATGATGCTGTTGGGATTGGTGAGCATCACTGGAATGCCTTACGTCGTCCTCATGCCGATTTTTGCCGACCGCGTTCTCCATCGCGGCGGCCAGGAACTCGCCTCGCTCATCGGATCGCACGATCTCGGAGCCGTGCGGCTCGGCATTCTGATGGGCGCAACTGGCGTAGGCGCCTTGCTCGGCGCTCTGACGCTGGCCATGCGTTCCGGTGTTAAGGGCCTCGGGCGATGGGTCGCCGTCTGCTGCGCCGGATTCGGCATCAGCCTGATGCTCTTCGCCTGGTCGCATTCTTTCTGGCTATCCGTGTGCCTGCTGCTGCCGGTGGGCTACTTCATCATGTTGCAGATGGCCTGCTCCAACACGCTCATTCAAGTCATGGTGCCCGACGAACTGCGCGGCCGCGTGATGGCCGTTTATTCCATGATGTTCATGGGCATGGCGCCCATCGGCGCGCTGCTCGGCGGCGCGCTGGCCGACCGCCTCGGCGCACCCCTCACCGTCGCCATCGGAGGCTTCGCATCTCTCTGCGGCGCCTGGTGGTTCAGCACGCAGTTGCCGAAAATCCGCATCGAAGCCCGCCAGCTCATCATGGCCCAGGCCATCGCCGGCGGCGAACCCTCCGAACAAATGACGGCAAGAGTCGTAGAAGACTAACGCCCGACTAGCCTTCCCACGGTCCACAAAAGATTGGTATTTAAGATTCTCTTCGTCGGGGACGCGACCCAAAGCCCATCCCTTCAAGGGTTTCGGCCCATCTCACTCTGGCGCGCGCAAAAGCAACCAACCCTCTCGCGCCCAAAGTCATCGAACGTGACGCTCGTCTAAGGGGTAATTGCGCCATGAGTTCTCCGTCTAATTTTTGCAGTGCATCTTTGTGCGTCCTCGCGGCCTTACTACTGGCCAGCTGCGGAGGATCGCCGAGCAACAACACGACCAGCGGCGGCGGTGGAGGATCGACTCAGTCCTTCGCGTTGACCGTCCCCGCTCCGGCCACCGGCGCAGGAACCATTGCCAGCAGCCCCGCAGGAATCAATTGTCCCGGCACGTGCAGCGCCACCTTCACGCAGGGCACAAAAGTTACGCTGACCGAAACTCCCGGCACGAACTATTTCTTCGGCGGATGGAGCGGCAGTTGCTCCGGCACCAGCACCTGCACTGTGACCATGTCGGCAGCCGAGACCGTCAGCGCCACATTCAATGCCGGCATTGGTCTCACCGTGGCCGAGTCCGGCACCGGCACCGGCACCGTAGCCAGCACTCCGGCGGGAATTAGCTGCCCCGGCACATGCAGCGCCGAATTTGCCCCGAACTCCCAAGTCACGCTCGCCGCGACTCCAAACAGCAACTACTCATTCACCGGATGGGGCGGCAATTGTTCCGGCACCAGCACTTGCACTGTCACACTGAGTGCCTCTGAAAACGTCACCGCAACTTTCACTGCCCCTGTTACGGACCTCGCGTTAACCGTCTCTCTTGCCGGTGCGGGAAGCGGAACGATCACCAGCACTCCCATAGGAATCAACTGCTCGGCGACATCGACCGCGTGCTCCACCAGTTTCGCTCCCGGCACGCAAGTCACGCTCACCGAAACTCCCGTCGCCACTAACACTTTCGCAGGCTGGTCCGGCGCATGCGCCGGAACCACAACTTGCAGCGTCACCGTCAACGCCGCCAGCACCGTAACCGCAACCTTCGCCGGCTCGATCCAGACCAACATCAATCACATCATCCTCTTCGCCCAGGAAAATCGCTCCCTCGATCACTACTTCGGCGCGATGCTCTCCTACTGGGCGGCGAATGGATACGGCGCCAACGGCCAGACCTTCGATGGCCTGGCGCAATTCAATCCGCCAGTCAATGGTGTAGCGCCTTTGGCTCCCACGGTTCCGGGTTGCTCTGCTGGGACTTGGGCCGGTAGCTGCACACCGGACTCAACCGTCCCAATCAGTTCCTTCCATCTTCAGTCTGCCTGCATCGAGAATCAGAGTCCCTTCTGGAATGAGGCGCACAATCAGTGGAGCTACTCTGATCCAACGGGAAGCAACCCCAACGATCTGGCCAACCCTCCGCTGGACGGCTTTGCCTTCACCGCCGCCTACGATGCTGGAAGCAATGGCTTCATGGACCTCGAGGGCGTGCGTGGCATGGGCTACTACGACGGCACCGATCTGAATTACTACTATTTTCTGGCCTCGAACTTCGCCACGTCAGATCGCTGGTTCGCTCCAACCATGTCTCGCACCCAGCTCAATCGCATGTACATGATCGGCGCAACATCGCACGGGCTTGCCTATCCCATCGGTGGAGGATGTCCTCCGCCAACCGGCACTACGAGTGGTTGCACAGGTTCCACCAACAACGGCCAACAACTTCCATCCATGACGATCTTCGAGGAGTTGCAGAACGCCGGCATCTCCTGGAAGATTTACGTGGATCCCACGGACACCGTCAGTGATCCCGGCGGCCAGAGTTGTTCGGCGATGACCGGCAGCGACCTATCGGCGTGCCTGACCGAGAACTCTTACATCAACGAGTTCCAGTACGAGAACACGATTCTTAACACTCCCGCGCTACTGGCGAACGTCCAGCCAATCTCGCAGTTTGCCGCGGATGCGGCCGCGGGCACTTTGCCGTCATTTGCCCTGATCGAGCCTGCCTCAAGCGCAGGACTCGACGAACATCCTTCCGATTCCGATGAATATCCCGTCAATGTGCAGTCGGGCCAAAATTATGCGGCGACGAATGTGATCAACCCGTTGATGACGAGCAAGGCCAGTTGGCCTACCTCCGTTCTGATCATGACCTACGACGAGTGGGGCGGTTTATACGATCACGTCCCACCGCAACCGGCAGTGGCTCCCGGAAACGGCCCGTTAGACACCGGCGATCCAGGCTACCCGACCGATCTTTTCCCCACCGACATTTGCGGGGGGACCGGTCAGGTTGGAACCGGGATGTGCAGCTTCTCCTGGACCGGATATCGCGTCCCCATGATCGTGATTTCGCCGTTCGCCCAGCAAAACTATGTCTCTCACCACGTGATGGACACGACGGCAGTCCTGGCGTTAGTTGAAGACCGCTTCGGTCTGTCTCCACTCACGAACCGCGACGCGTCCTACAGCTCGGCGCAAACTACGAATGCGACAATGGCCGAGTTCTTTAACTTCACCAATCCCGCGTGGACTACTCCGCCTACGACACCCGCGCCGGACCAGACCCTGGCTTGCAATCAAGTGCCGCCACCGGGACCATACTCCGTCAACGGAGGCTGGGGCGAGCCGGTGAATTTGTCGGTTGCGGTGAGCAACCCCGGCGGGACGATCACCAGCAGTCCCAGCGGCATCAGTTGCAACACCGACTTCACCTACTCCGGGACTGATGTCTGTGGCTACGTCTTTCCTGCCGGAACAAGCGTGACCCTGACCGAAACGCCGAACACCGGAGATACGTTCGTTGAGTGGTCCGGCGAAAACCTGACGCCTGGGCCTTGTAACCTGTCAACCACGTCAACCTGCACGATCACGTTGAACGCGGACGAGTATGTGCAGGCGAATTTCCATTGATAGCGAATGGCTGTCTGGCGTGCTACGGGGAAGCTCTTCTGTCGACTGGAAGCGAACCTCAGCGGCTGAAAGCCGCATTATCTTGCGCCCGTTGCGGCACGACCGAGGTCGTGCCCTTCCCAAGACCCCACGGAAGCCGAAGCGCCGGGAGATACTAGGAAATCTCCGCAATGGGATAATGCTTCCGTGAGAATTCGATGCGCACTCGCTGTGTTTTTTTTCTTGCTGACCCTTCCTTCGTTCGCCGTCACTCGCCATTACTACATCGCCGCGGAAGATGTTCCGTGGAACTATGCGCCCAGCGGCATGAACCTGCTGCGCGCATTGCCGATCCCGCGCCCCTGGAACGCCAAGCTCGAATGGCCGAAGACCCGCTTCATCGAATACACCGACGATACGTTCAAGACGAGAAAGCCGCAGCCCGAGTGGCTGGGAATTCTCGGGCCGATTATTCGCGCCGAAGTTGGGGATGAAGTCGATGTCACCTTTATGAACCGCACCCGCCTGCCGCACGACATGCATCCGCACGGGCTGCGTTATGACAAAAACAGCGAAGGATCTTTCTATCTCCCTTTCGGCAAAGGAGACCGCATCGCCCCCGAACATAAATTCACCTATCGCTGGTTTGCCACCGACGCCAGCGGTCCGGGACCGGGGCAGCCCAGCTCTATCGTCTGGTGGTATCACGCTCACGTCGACCCGGGCATTGAGACCAACGCCGGCCTGCTGGGACCGATCGTGGTTACTGCGAAAGGCAAAGCCAATCCTGATGGCTCTCCTAAAGATGTGGACCGCGAATTTGTCGCTTCTTTCATGGTCTTCAACGAAGCGGCGGGCAAGCCCGAAGGCCTGTTCTACGCCATCAACGGCTACATCTTCGGCAATCTCCCCGGCCTCACCATGAAGCAGGGAGACAAAGTCCGCTGGTATCTGCTGGGCATGGGCAACGAAATCGATCTCCATACTCCGCACTGGCACGGCGAAACCGTCAGCGACCAGGGCCGCAACACCGACGTCATCGAACTGCTCCCCGGCAGCATGAAGACGGTCGACATGATTGCCGACAATCCCGGCACCTGGATGTTCCATTGCCACGTCGAAGATCACATGGAAGCCGGCATGATGGCGGTCTACACCATCTATGCGCCGCCTACGCGCTCATGCTCCGTCCAATTCACCGGCGGAGATTTCTGGAAGCACCCCGAAACTTTTACCCTCACAGTCAAAAACACAAGCTCGAAAACGATCACGAATCTAAACCTAACCGCGGAAACATTCCTGGCCCCGCAAGACCTGCGCCGTCCCTTCAACCTCCGCTGGTCCACAACAAAGCCGATTCCGCCAGGCCAGGAACAAACCATAGAAGAGCCGGGCCTAAGCCCAGCCGGCGCTGCAACAATCATGGGCTGGGTCTTCTTCCCGGCGACTGTAAAATTTGATGACGGAACGATATGGCGTCCGCAGAGCGAGGGTGAGTGTTTTCATGTGATATGGCGAGACCCTCAGCATCCCGAGATGCCCGCGCTGCCACCACGGCAGGTCGAAATCAATCCGGACTAAAATTTGAAAAATCCTGTCATTCCTGCTGTTAAATGCCCGGGGGATGAGCAAAAGACAAACGCAACTACACCTGACCGCGAGCACCCGAGAGCACCGCTGTCATCCTGAGTCGGCCACAAGGTACCCGCCAACAATCCGCTCTGATCTCGCCGACGAAGGACCTATGTATTTGCACTCTCCGGCTGATACCTGTGTCTCACAAACCAGCCCTTGCTCAAGTCCTTCCACTCCGGTTCATCGACACGATCAGCGCAATCTTCTTAATTCGTAACCAACCTTTAATCTGTTTTCCCGCGCAATCGCATAGTGAATGTCACCGAAACGCTCAAAGTAGATAAGACGGTCGATCTTGTAGCGCGAAGTAAAACCGCGGTGCGTACCGTTCTTGTGCTCGAAGACTCGCTTTTCGATCTCGCTCGTGACGCCCGTATATAGAGTCTTCGAGCGGTTCGTCATGATGTAGACATAATAGATATGAGAATGGGAATGCATAGGTCCTTCACTCGCTTCCCTCCGGCAAAGCCGGACGGAAGACTACGTTCAGGATGACAGCGGAGTAT
>Ga0209010_1000626_pt1 | contig 10483 bp, 10 predicted proteins | sample BlaSpr_A8_OM1_O3_FD_187985 | JGI IMG/M metagenome (GOLD analysis project Ga0209010, IMG submission 187985) | Forest soil microbial communities from Thunder Bay, Ontario, Canada - Black Spruce, Ontario site 2_A8_OM1_O3 (SPAdes) (version 2) | ecosystem: Environmental > Terrestrial > Soil > Boreal... | reverse complement strand
TATCGCGAAATCATCGGCAATTCCTCTCCCGGATTGCTGAACTGCTAAGGCCGGTTGGGTCCACGCGTTCGCGCGGAGACGCCACGCCCAAGGCGCGGCCGCGAAGCGCTCTTCCCTTCCCATTCTTCCAGAATGCTTCGTCCGATTCGTGCCAGACTGAGCAAGGGAGGAGAAGCGGCATCGCCGGCATCGAGCTTTAATCTGAACGTGATGACCGACCTTCGCCGGCAAGGTCGATGGGCGAAGACTTCCCGAGGTGCATGCGATGCGGAGCAATGAGGTGCGCGGCAAGCGCGGTATTGGAGTTGCATCCGCGGGCGCCGTTTTGCGCGCCTGCCGCCCTCTGATCGCGTTCCTACTGGTGGCTGCTCCAGTCGCCCTTCACCCCGCCGCCCAGGATGGCGCATCGGTGGTTTCGCCCGAGCGCATCGAGGATGTGACCGCCCTCAGGGCCGACGTCGACGCGTTTCCGACCTTGGACAATTTCGCCTGGCGCGCTTTCATTGCGCTCAATTGGCCTTCGCTGACCGACCCTGCTCATCGCGGCGTCGCGGACCCCGCCAAGACGCTTGGCGATTCCGGCCCCCGTGTCTGGGAAACTCTCAAAGCTCGTTATGAACTGTTCCAGGCCGGTCCGGACGGCCGCCCCGTCGCGCCTCAGCCATGGGCGAGCTACGACGCGGCGAACCCTTGCGGAGCCCAGGTCAACGGCCACGCGAAAACGCTCGCCACCTTCGAACCGTTCATGGATTTCAATCAAGCCGACTTCGTGCCCGGCATGGCCGCCAATCCGCTGGTGGCGCAGAATCGCACCTATACCCGCTACGAAACCCGCATCAATGAACCGGAGTATTCCGCGCTTGCGCTCAGCGGCTGGAGCCAAGGCCAGAACCTGCCCGATCAGGATCATCCTGCGCAATTGCCCGCCGGCTCGATTGCGGTCAAGGCGGCATGGCGCCTTCTCACCGCGGCAGACACATCGGCGGTGCGGGCGCGCTATTACGTGGTGGAGAACGCCAACGTCGTCGACGTCGCCAAAACGCTCGCCGCCGGGCACGTCGTCTGTTCCAAAAGCGACGTCGCGCTGGTCGGCCTGCATATCGTGATCCGGACGGCACACCGGCCACAAGGGCTGTGGACCTCTTTCGAGCACGTCGACAACGTGCCCCCGGTCGGCGAGGGCGAAGCGCGCGAGCCGGACGCCAAGGACGCGGGCGCGCCCTATTCCTATTTCGATGCGTCCAAGCCCACGCTCGGCCTTTGGCCGGAGTTCGGCTCGCCCGACACCTTACCGGTCAGCATCTATCATCCGCCCAAGATCGATCCCGTGCCGATGCAGGTGGTGCGCCGGCATCCGATCCATGGTTCGACCATGGCCATGAATCGGGCGTATTGGGCGCTGCCGGGAATCAAGGGAACCGTCTGGGAGCATTACATGCTGGTGGCCGACCAATGGCCGGTCCGCCCTCATCCCATCGACCCTCATAACGACGGCGGCTATTTTCCAGAACTGCGCAGGGAAAACCTCGTCAACACTACGATCGAGACCTACCTCCAGGATCCACCGTCGGCCTGCGCCTCCTGCCATCAGAGTTTCAACGCCCTCGGGCGCGACTTCGTCGGCATGCTCGGCAGTTTTCGCTGAGCCTCTCGTCGCAGCCGCCGCTCACTGCGCCTGCCAGACGAGTTTTCGTCGAAAATGATTTTTTCGGTGCAATCGGAGCTGTGGCGTAATATTTGGCGCTCGCTTCGCTCAGTCGCTTAATAAGCTAATCCTCCAGTGGACTATCACCGGAATCGTCAAATCGGTCTTAATTTACAAACCCCTCGCTACCCCAGAACCATTCCCGTCATGAAGCTTTCCTCACCGAACCCCATGAAGCCCTATGCCGTTCTTCTTCAAACGCGATGGACTTCGGAAAGCCGGGTTACGATGGTACGTGTCCACCTCCGAACGATCATGCGAAGCGCTACATCTTTACGGCATTCGCGGTTTCGTGGGAGACACTTCCGGTTATGTCAGACACGTCGGCTGCGGTATATTCAGTGGTCACCCGCGCCGGGGCGCGGCCAGACGAGCGATAGACGATCACGGCAAACAGCAGCATGCCGGTCAGAACGGCGAGCCACCCGGAAATGAGCACTGGCATGAAGCGGGCGCGGTCGCCGATCCTTACGCACGCAATGCCGATCGGGAACAGGATCGCACCGACCACGCTGACGACTGCCTGAATCGGCGCGAGCTGGCTCGCTGCGGCCTCCGGTACCGCACGGTAGTATAGCGCGGACAGGAACATTGCGACGTAGCCGAGCAGAAGGAAATGGGCATGCGCCGGCGCCAGCAGAAAATTCTGAGTGACACCCATCGCCATACCGATCAGCATGCCAGCCACGCCGATCGAAACGCTGATGCGAAATAGCCAGTTGATCATGACCTTTCCTTGATCATCGATCATCATCTTTTCCTTTCGAGACCCAAACTTTGAGCCGGACGCCGGCTACGCCGACGTCCGGCTCATCAAATGCGAGTGAAGGATAAGTCAATTTCAGACGGACATCCCACTCAACGCCCGTTCGTTGTACTCCGCATTATTTTCGTTTCTGCGGGTCCAACCTGCACGTCATCGATTAGTTCAAAGGCCCGAGGGTGACGTCATCAAAGTCCATGCAGTAGCTGCCGCTTTGTACGGCGGCGTCGCTTATGCCGCCGCGGCTGTAACCTTTGCTGTCAGCTTGCGCTAGGCTGCCGGCTTCCCCTTTTCCTTTGCGGCTGGCTTCCACTTTGCTGCTGGCTTCCATTTTGATGCCCGCTTCCACTCTCCATAGTTTCCCGTTTCCAGGCGATGCCACGAGATAGTCTCCCGATTTTGTGCTCGTTCCGACAAACTCCCCGTGCTCAATGCCGGTAATTGGCACGCCGGTCATGTACTGTATAGCGGTCGCTCCGCCTCCCCTATACTCTCCGTTCCATCCTAACGAAACTCCCGCAGGCCCAATTGCATTTGCGACACTTCCGATCTGCATTGGTTTAAACATGCCACCTGCAAATGCAATGGCAGGCATAGAGTTGAAATATCCCGACGCCACAATCTCCTGCCACAGATCTGAAAGCTTGGGTTGCGTTTTCTGAAATTTCAGCCCCGTCGCCTTCTCCAGAATCTGTGGGGCATCCGCGACGCTATCGGCGACCTTAACGAACTCGTGAATCATAGGGGTTTCTTTGCCCGGGACATACCCGTCGTGAGCACACACCACAAACGTGAATTTCGGTGCGTTTGCAGTCGGCCGCGGGTTAGGCACGGTCTGCTTGCCGTTGCGGAGCGCGATAGCCAGCCCCTCGTTATTTTTTGTGTCGATTATCCAGAAATAGTCGACGACCAAATCCTTGTCGTCCCCGATGACTTGCCCTTGCCAAACCCCATTCAGTGTTTTCGCAATCCTATCCGCGGGAAATGCTCGCGCATTGGCAGTGGGGATGATGGAAGCTGCGTCTATCCGGCCGCCGTTGGGCTGGCTACTTTGGGTCGAACAGTACCCTAAAGTTGGATGGACGATAGCGTCTAGCTGCGCATCAGTTAGGGTCCGCCCCTGCCCGAACGAGGGGCTAGGCAACAAGCCGAATGCGCAGCAGACGACAAGCATAATGAGCGGGCTGTAGTTTTTCATTGCTTTCTCTCCAATCAGCGCGTTTGAGACGTGTGAACTGCCACCAGAAACGACCTTATCGCGAAGTCATTGGGCAAGTCCTCTCCCGGATTGCTGAATTGCCAATAAAACCGGGACTCTCGCGGTTATAGACAACCGCCACTAACTGACCGTTTTGCACGAACTCCATGCCGCTATGATCTTTCTTCTGGACAATGTCGAACGCTAATCGAGGGTCGGTGTAATTCAGAAATTCTGCTGAGATGTTTGAGTAGACCGCCCCTTGATGAGCCAGTCTGTCAACGAATAGCGCGATATCAATTAGAGTCAGTGCCGGCACGTGATCGACTCGCCTACCGTCTGAAAGTCTGTCGTCCTCCGATGGATAATATCTAAAATGGTTGTCGGCGACGGTTGAGAGATAGGATTTATCCCTGCTTATCTTTACATCGGCAAAATCACTGAACTGCCTTGCCCGCCGAACGAAGTTTGCAAGAGATGGCGGGAGGACATTAAATGACGTAATGGTTATACGAGATCCGACGCCATATTTTGTGGCAAGAGTTGATCTGAGAGCCGTAATGGTGTCCCGGCGCTTGGTTATGACCTCAAAGCACAACGAAACGTCATACTCGTCGACCACATCGATGCTGTGTGCCACAGTCTCTACAGACTTTATTGCAAAGGCGAAATCTTCGGGCACTCCGTATTTGCCGCGGCCAACCAACAAAGACAATCGATGGCTAACTGCAAGTTCATTGAGAACCGTCGCTCGCGAACGAAATACTCCAGTCTGTCTGTCTGTGATGGGAGTCGGCACTTGGAACCGAATCTCGTCATCTGACTCGGAATATTTCAGCAGACTAGTGCTCCCATAGTATGACTTTAGGGCCTCGACAATAATTTCTCGTCCGCACATTGTCTGAGCCTCGTAGGCGGATATGTGTCCACAAATGGGACCGCCACTATGATACGCGAACATCGTCGAGCTTCTAGATAGGTGAGCGTAAGACGCCAACTAACCATTTTGGCAAGGGACTCATACCATTTCTCCCATCCGCGAATTAGTCAGTTGTAAGACTTGTTGCCTTACCTCATCGCCACCCGACTTGGCGATCACGCCTTTAAATAGATGACGGCTGTCGCCTTGCTTATAGTGCGCAATCGCGATAACCGAGACTATATTGCTGTACCTAATCCAATAATTGATTATCGCCACGATAGCGCTCGAAGCGTGAGATGGCGGCATTGTAAGACACAAAGTCGGGCCGCGAATTCCTTGCTGAAGGGCGGGCAATCCAACCACTATACTCGGGCTCGCACCGGCAAATCGTAGCGGTGAAATAGTCCCTTGCGCCGCCGTGCGCGAGAGATCCCGTATCGTACTCAAACTACATTCATCGCTTACCACAAGCATCCCTGTTCGATGTGGCACGATTCCGCCTTCATCTTCGATCAACAATTGCGTGAACTGCGCGGCTGCCCAAGCAACTGGCGTCGCATAAAAAGACGGCCTATTTCGCACTTTTATGTCGCAGTATATGGCTGTCTTCACTACCATGACCGTGCGCTCCATCTTCACACGAGAGTTTCATTTCGTCATCGAATAATCTTTCAGGTATGTTTGTGCATTTGCAATTAGGCTCGCGCAATTAGAGCGGTGTTGAATCCTCCGAAACCAAGCGTGACGCTTACCCCATAAGGGCCGCTGAGCAGGCGCCCTTTAGGGCCTGGAAATCTCGCAGAGATGCTGCCTATAGGATCGGTTAACCCGACCGTGGCTGGCGCAAGCTGCCTATTCAACATTTGGAGGAGAAGAATAAACTCAACCAGGCCACAGGCACCGAGAGAGTGGCCTAGAGCACCCTTAGTTCCGACGATAGTGAGCATTTCATTGTTAGCAAACACTTCCTCGACGACCTTCGCTTCGAGCTCGTCGTTCAGTTGCGTCCCCGTGCCATGTGCAAGATAGAGTGCCAAATCGCCATAAGTCAACTCGGCGGCAAAAAGAGCCCGGTCCAGCGCAAGGCGGACCGACAAACCTGATGAATCGGGAGAAGTTAATCCACAGGCATCATTCGAAGCCCCTATTCCAACCAATTCCCCTTTGCGCTCAGGGCAATCCTCGCTTCGCATAAGTACCACCGCTGCGGATGCTTCGCCGAGCAACATTCCGCTTCGCCGAATGTCAAAAGGCTTGTGATTGCTTACCGTCATTGTTCCCAAGGTTGAATGCGCGATTCGCTTGGCCGCGGTTACGATATCCACGGCTACGACGATTGCTGTGTCTATTGTTCCGCAATCCAGCATAGCGGCAGCGACGCCGAGCGCGTCGGATCCCGAAGAACACCCGGACCCGACCACTATTGGATCGAGATCGCACCCCACGCTTTGAACACAATCTTTGGCCCAAGTCGACATCGTATCGCTACCCGCATCATCGATCAGGTGGCCATAGCTCGTGGCAAACACAAAGGCGCAGCGGTCTCGTTCATTCTGCATGTCTATCGAGAGCGTATCCAATACTTTGCGGGTAACATATGTCGCAAGATATCGCTGCCATTGGCCGTCACGTACCGCATAACTCGGTCGTGCTGGCACGACCGCGGCTAACACATTTCGTAGTTTCCAAGGCGATGTCTGGGGAGAGAAGGCTGAGCGCTGCTCGAACAGGGCGTTAATGGTTGCGTCATCTTCGCCCAGCGGAGTTATCAGTGACCAAGCGGCAACAGCTAATGGTTTCATATCGCTGTCTCACTATTCGACGCTTGAGGCATAGTCACTCGAATAGGCACTACGATCTTTCGCAACGCGGGCTGCGCGGATCACGTTTGCGGCTAGTCCCCCGATTACCAGTTCTAACTGGATCACCTCACCACTAGGCAGCGTTAGTAGCGTTCAACCAGCTCTAACAAATCCACTGCTTTACAAAACTCCTCTACACACAGAGCTACACGATCTGGCTGATCAAGGATAAAATAATGCTGTCCATCTAACCATTCGATTGACAGGAACTTCGACGTATAGTCCTCCCAGTCTGCCAGCGCGGAAGCATTCGTCATTTTGTCCTCTCTACCTGCCAAAGCAAGTATTGGCACACTTATCCTTATTTCACCGGGCGCGTAATCACGGAACATCGCTTGGTCATTGCGAAGTACGGTGAGGAAATGCTGGGCCATAGCAAAACTTAAACCCTTTGGTACACCGCCGAGTTCCTGCATTTCTTTGAATAAGCTCCGATCATCCAACCCCGGTACTCGCCGCAACCATTCGTTTACGTGCCTTGGAGCATTGCGTCCGGACGCCAACATAAAGCTTGGTAGCGGCCTTCCACTTGCCTCGATCAATTTGATCGCTTCAAAGGCCAAAAGCGCTCCCATGCAATGACCATGTAAAATGTATGTCCCGCTCGTCGTGTCTATTTCCTGGAGCGCAAGAGCTGCACATTCTTGGATAGACTTGGCGTATTCCTCCTGAGATCTTTTGCCGTGCCCCGGTATTTCCACCGGGACAACCCGTCCGATATTGCGCGGAAAGCCATTAACGTAAGAACGATAGCTCGATGCGCTACCGCCCCCATACGGAAGTAAAAATATGCTTCTCATCGTTTGGTACCTCACGTAGGTCGTGTCCGCGCGGAATTACTGACTCCAATGGCTTTCCAACAATCTACCTGTCATGGCGCTACTTCCCTTACAGCTAACGGGTTTACTATTTATGAAACACCGCATTTATTTCTTGAATAACTTTGTCCGGGACTTCGTGCAATCGAAGGGATAATTTCATAAATGCTGCGATTTCTTCCAGATCAAGTGTCTTGTCGTCTTTCGCCCACAAACGCGTTACGAGCGAATTCATATCGTCCGCCGTTGTGCGCGCAAACTCAACATCTGGATGCGACTCGGCAACCAAGTCCACGCTTTTAGTATTCAGTTTTTCACCCTTCACAATCAATATGTCAGATTTCCGCGCGACATAGCGAAGATATCCGGCGGCGTCCTTTGTAAAGAGATCTCCCGTTTCCAACAATCCATCAGATGTGAACGGCTGGCGTAGGATATTTCCTCCAACTCTCCTACGACAGACGGATGGGGTTTTAACCAATAGCTGGCCGACGCCATCGGCATCCGGCGCCTCGATTCTTGTTGAGATACCGTCGAAGGCCATGCCCACCGAGTCATAGGTCTCAACGGGCGCAATATGCGCCGGCAGAACGGAAACTCGCGGCCCGGCCTCTGTCAGACCATAAGTAATATAAAGCTCGTTGATAAACGACTTGCTCAGCAAGCTCATCACCTCTTCAGTAGAGACTCGATCACCGCCAATGCTCATTGATCGCAAGGCAGGCAAGACAGTTCTTCTTCTAAGGAGGTCCCGAGCAATCGTAGGTGTGACTCCGCATATCGATATACGTTCTTTTCGGATCAGATCGGCAAAGCGATTAGCGTTGAACGGTGGTCCGTCGATTTTAAGCTCGCAGCCGCTGATAATCGCTCCAATGCTCTGAGTGATGAGTCCGTAGGAGTGATACATCGGTAGTACAACAAGTTGTTTATCGGCCGCGGTTATGTTGAGAGTTTTGTTTGTCATGCTCGCGTTGCATACGAGCGACTCGACAGTGTGAACGCACGCCGTTTGCGATCCGGACGTACCGGTAGTGAGGATCAGGACATCGAACGGTTCGTATGACGGCGGAGTGCGATCACAAACAACGACATGAAACGCGCCAATCCTGGCAAAGTGTTTCGCCCGGTAGCGGGCCGGGTCCAATTGAGGCCCTATGATCGCGGCAATCTTTAACGACTTTTGGAGCGCGCTTACGAGCGACATCTTCGTCGATGGCGCGATTGCGCAAGGAACGTAACCATTCGCGAGAGCAGCGATCCAATGAAAGAGAAATTCGACACTGTTGGATGCAAAAATGAGTATCGCGGACCCTGGCTGCAACGCCAATCGAGCATACCCTTCGAATAACCGATCGTACTTTGGCGGGGTATCGCCGAAATCAGAAATGCGCCGCGAGAGATCATCGGCGTTGTCAATAATCGTCCTCGCGGCTGCACTCATCTCGTCATTTCCATTTATGGATCACACTTCATCGTCGACGGAGCACAAATTCTTGGCCAGACCATCTCGATATACCTCAACACAACGTTACTGTTGCGCACGTCAGTTGGCACTGGAGTACCGATTGATCAGGCTGGCGAGAGACGAGATGGTTGAGAAGTTCTCGGGCGTAAAGTCGTTCTCGGAAATAACGATACTGAATCGCTTCTCAACTTGCTCCTTCAACTCGACAAATCCGAGGGAATCGATCCCGAGGTCTTGCCGAAGAGAATAAGTTGGAAGGATCCTATCCTTCTCGAATTCTACGAAGAGATCTTCGATTAGAATGTCTCTAAGACAATCTTCGATATTGCTCATCACCGCTTCTCCATTTTGTTACTCAAACGTTTCATGCCGTTTCGATGGACCGTTTCACATTATTAAGAGATCAAAGCCACCACTAGCTGTCGTAGGTCAATTTGGTACCCACAGCGACCAGCGCGTGACGCGGAATTTGTGCTACATATCGGCCCTCTTCCTGCCGAATCGATATGGGCCCGAGCGTTCCGGTTATGTGTCGCTCAAGGCAAGGCGCGATATCGCATGGCGAGTCCGCGACCTTGATCAGGTCATACATGTCATATATGTGCATTATGGCATTGTGCTTGGCTTCTACTGGTGAGCTTCCGTGTAATGTGAACGGATCGCGGATTTCAAAAACCCTAACGTCGTGAAACCCTGCGCTTGTAAGGAGATGGAACATTTCGTGGCGCGAGAAATGCGCATGCGGATGTCCAGTCCGCGAATAAGGATGCACGACGCTGTCAAACCACTTGGCGCACCTTCCGCCGATTTCAAAATCATGCAATACGAGGCGACCGCCCTCTCTCAGCGTACGGTGCGCTTCGCGAACTGCGAGTTGCCTCGCGTTGCTATCGAGATGATGGCTGCCATAAGCAATGAGAACACCGTCTAATACGTCGTCACGGAACAAGCTTCTCGTTGCCGACTGACGTACGCACGGTAATGCCTGGGCGTGACAGGCGTCGATCATGAATTTCGAGATGTCGGATGTATAAATCGTTGGAGTGTGAGGTCCCAGCGTGTTACAAAACCGTGCAAAGGTCCCATCGCCTCCGAGTACATCCAGAATCCTGAAATCCTGACCGGGAACTTCGAAGGAAGACCGGAAGCACTTCAGAAGTGTGCTCATGCCCACTTTTCGATTGTCCGCACTCTTCTGTTGTGCGACATTGTAGGCCAAGCCGCGGCCACCCACTTTTTCATCCTCAAACTCCCACGAGATCATATTCATTTTCGCGATACGCCGCTCGGCGTCGCAACATGTCTCATGACTGAGAAGACTATATAACTCGGGATGACCGTGACGCAGGTAATCTAGATATTGTTCAAAGCTATATCCATTCACGTATAGCTCGGTTTGCATCCCCGTATTTGCCGTAAGCATGTCTGCCGTAAGCATGTCTGTCATCTTTCCTTGCTGGTGCAATTCGCGCTACGAAGCCGAGTATTTTGCCTTCCAAGCATCTCCTCTTTCACGCGGCCACGAATCGTGCTTGGGAAATTCTCGCGCACTGCTGGTAGGGATGATGGAAGCTGGGGTCCGTCCGGCCACTCATAGTCCGGCCACTCATGGTCTGGCCATTTGGAGGCAAACATCAGGGGCTGATGCTATCGCGAAATCATCGGCAATTCCTCTCCCGGATTGCTGAACTGCTAAGGCCGGTTGGGTCCACGCGTTCGCGCGGAGACGCCACGCCCAAGGCGCGGC
>Ga0209010_1000624_pt1 | contig 10524 bp, 9 predicted proteins | sample BlaSpr_A8_OM1_O3_FD_187985 | JGI IMG/M metagenome (GOLD analysis project Ga0209010, IMG submission 187985) | Forest soil microbial communities from Thunder Bay, Ontario, Canada - Black Spruce, Ontario site 2_A8_OM1_O3 (SPAdes) (version 2) | ecosystem: Environmental > Terrestrial > Soil > Boreal... | reverse complement strand
ACGGTCTCGGCGCCGATATTGCCGCCGGCGCCGGGCCGGTTGTCGATGACGAATTGCTGGCCGAGCCGTTGCGACAGCCATTGGCCCATCAGACGCGCGAGGATGTCGGTGGTGCTGCCGGCGGCAAACCCTACGACCAGGCGCACCGGATGTGACGGATAAGTGTCGGCGCGCGCGAGCCGCGCGACGGCCGGCAGCGAAGCGGCGCTGGCGGCGAGGCGCAGAAATTTTCGACGGTGAAATGTCATGGCTTATTCCGCCTTGATGCCGGCATCGCGGATGACTTTGCCCCACTTCTCGGTTTCGTCGGCGATCAGCTTGCCAAAGTCCGCCGGCGAGCCGGTGAGCGCCATGCCGCCCATGTCGTCGAGCCGCGCCTTGATGGTCGGATCGGCAAGGCCGGCATTGGTCTCGCGGTTGAGGGTTTCGATGATGTCGGCGGGCGTGCCTTTCGGCGCAGCGATGCCGAACCACGAGCTCGCCTCAAAACCCGGAACGGTTTCCGCCACGGTCGGAACGCCCGGCAGCGCATCCGAACGCTTGAGCGTGGTCACCGCCAGCGCGCGCAATTGGCCGGAGCGGATATGTCCGATCGACGCCGTCATGGTCGCGAACCCGACCTGGACCTGGCCGGCGATGAGATCGACCATGGCCGGCCCGTCACCGCGATAGGGCACGTGCTGCAAATTGGCGCCGGTCATGGCGTTGAACAATTGTCCGGCCAGATGGCTCGCGGTGCCGATACCGGCCGACTCGAAGCTGAGCTTGCCCGGATTGGCCTTGGCGTAGGCGATCAGTTCCGGAATGGAATTCACCGGCAGCGACGGATTGACCTCGGCGACATTGGGCACGCGCACCACGCCGGCGACCGCCGTCGCGTCGCGGAGAAAAACGAAATTCAGATGCGGATAGAGCGCGGCATTGGCCGCGACTGCCGGCGGCACCATGTAAAGCGTGTAGCCGTCGGGCGTCGACTTGATCATCTCCTCAGCGGCGACATTGCCGCCAGCGCCCGGCCGGTTCTCGATGACAAATTGCTGGCCGAGCCGCTGCGACAGCCATTGCCCGATCAAGCGGCCAAGAATGTCGGTCGTGCTGCCGGCGGCAAAGCCGACCAGGACGCGCACCGGATGCGACGGATACGTATCGGCGCGCGCCACGCGCGACAGCGCCGGCAGCGCGGCGGCGCCCGCGGCGAGATGCAGAAATTTGCGACGGGGCAATGTCATGGCGTGGTCCTCCCAGACCAAAGCTGCCGAACTTCAACGTCCTCCGACTGCAATCACCAGATTCCCCAAAACATCGACTTCCATCGTATCGCCCGGCATCAGCACCGTGGTCGAGGCGTATTCTTCGATCAAGGCCGGTCCTTTGATCTTATTCCCGGCGACGAGCGCGTCGCGCCGAAAAGTCGGCGTCAAATGGAAGCGGCCGCCATAGTAGACGTTGCGCTTGCCGTTGGCTGCCGCCTTCGCCGGCGTCTTTTGGCCACGCGCGATCTTGCGCTGCGGCGGCTTGCGCATCAGCCCGGTCACAGTCGAGCGCAGGCTGACGATCTCGGCGCGTTCGGCCGGCGCCGACGTGCCGTAGCGCTGCGCATGCATGGCGTCGAAGTAACGCTTGATCGCGTTGCGGTCCTTGCGCGCGAACACCGCCATCGGCAGATCGACGGTCACGGCGTGCTCCTGGCCGACATAGCGCATGTCGGCTGCACGCTTGACCGCGATCTGCTGCGGCTTGACCGAGGTGCCGGCAATGGCGTCGCGGCCTTGCTTCTCCAGCGCGCGATAGACTTTTTCGATTGTCTCGAACTTGGCGTCTTCCAGCGGCGTGAACCAGGTGCGCACGAAATCGTAGCGCAGATCGGAGAACAACATGCCGAAGGCCGAGAATACGCCGGGCGCGAACGGCACGATCACCTTGCGCATGCCAATTTCCCGCGCCACCTCAACGGCGTGTAGCGGACCGGCGCCGCCATAAGCGAACAGCACAAAATCGCCGGCATCGAAACCGCGCTCGGTGGTAACGCCCTTGACCGCATAGGACATCGCGGTGGCGGCGATGCGCAAGATTCCGTCGGCCGCCTCGACCGCGCTCATGCCGAGCGGATCGCCGATCTTGTCTTTCAGTGCGCGCTCGGCGGCGGCAACGTCGAGCTTCATCTCGCCGCCGAGAAAGCGCTCGGCGCCGAGCCGGCCGAGCATCAGGTTGGCGTCGGTCACGGTCGGCTCGGCGCCGCCGAGACCGTAACAGGCGGGACCGGGCGAAGCGCCGGCGCTTTGCGGGCCGAGGCGCAGCGCGCCGTCGTCGACGCGTGCGATCGAGCCGCCGCCGGCACTGACCTCGAAAATGTCCATCATGGCGATCTGCACCGGCAGCGCCTTCTCGTAACCGCCGATCAGTGCCGCGCCGGTGGTCAGGGCCTCGCCATGATAGATGACGCCGGCCTTGGCCGTGGTGCCGCCCATGTCGAAGGCGATGGCGTTGTCGATTTTCAGCGCGCGGCACAGCGCTTGCGTGCCGATGACGCCCGCGGCCGGACCGGATTCCAGCATGCGCACACACTGGTCTTGCGCTTGCTCCGCCTCGTAAAGCCCGCCGGTCGATTGCACCACCAGGAACGAGCCGGCGAACCCGGCCTTGCGCATATGGGCGTCGATCTCGCCGATATAGCGCCGCACTTTTGGGCCGATATAGGCGTTGGCGGCGACTGTCGCGCAGCGCTCGAACTCGCGGTACTCCTGCGACAGTTCGTGCGAGGCAGAGACGAATAGTGATGGATGGTTCTTTTCCAGGATCGCTTTCGCCCGCCGCTCGTGATCGGCATTGGCGTAGCAATTGAGAAACAGGATGGCGGCGGCTTCGACGCCGAGCTGTTCCAGCTCCCGGCCCAGCGCCGCGATCTCGGCGTCGTCGAGCGGCTTGTCGATCTCGCCGTCGGCCAGCATGCGCTCGCGCACTTCGAAGCGCAGTGACCGCTCGATCAGCGGCACGTGTTTCTGGAAGAACAGATTATAGGCGTCCGGCCGGTTGATACGGCCGATCTCGTAGATGTCGCGAAAACCTTCGGTGATCAAAAGCGCGGTCTTGGCGCCGGTGCGCTCCAGCATCGTATTGATGGCGATCGTCGAGCCGTGCAGGAACAGCCCCGCGGAGCGATAATCGCTGCCGGCCTTGGCGACACCGGCGCTGATCCCTTCGACCAGATGCGCCGGCGTCGACAGCGCCTTGCCGAAGGTGAGCTTGCCGGATCTTTCGTCGAACACCGCGATGTCGGTAAAGGTGCCACCGATATCCGCCGCCAGCCGCAATCGCCCCTGCTTCATTCCCAAATGCCTCATGCGTCCAGCACGACGTATTCGTCTTCGACGCTGACGGCAAACGTCTCGGCCACGTACGGGCCTTCGACCAGCGCCGCGCCGGGCGCCACCGAAACCGAAAATTGCCGCGCCCGGATGCGCGACGGATCGCACCAGGATTTGCCGGTGCGCACGTCGAACTCCCAGCCGTGCCACGGGCAGCGGATGATCTCGCCTTGCCGCGAATAGCGGTATTCGCCGGGCTCCTTGGCCTCGACCAGGCCGGTCAGACGGCCTTCGCACAAGCTGCCGCCCTGATGCGGGCAGCGGTTGGCGAGCGCGAAGAACTCGCCCTTGATGTTGAACACCGCGATCTGGCGGCCTTTTATGTCGATGAGCTTGCGGGTGCCGGCAGGAAATTCGCGCAGCGCAGCGATGACGTGCTTGGCCATGGCGTTACGCGGCCTGCTCGGCGAGACGGCTGTAGGTCGCGAGCGCATTGTCGCGCCGGATCTTGCCGTACAGCTTTTGCGGAATGCCCGGCGGCATGATGTCGTCGCCGTCGAACTGCCAATGAGGAAAATCCGACGCGAACAGCAGCATGTCGTCGGACTGCATGTGCTCGATCAGTTTTGCCACCGCCGCCGGATCGTCCGGGCCGTCGAAGGGCTGGATGGTCAGCCGCACGTGATCGCGCACGATCTGCGCCGGCGAGCGGTCGATCCACGGCACTTCAAGCCGCACGCCGCGCCAGAATTTCGACAGCCGCCACAGGAACGCCGGCAGCCAGGTGACGCCGGATTCCAGCAGCACCACTTTGAGCTTCGGATATTTCACGAACACGCCTTCGCAGACGAGGCTCGCCACCTGCGACTGAAAGCCTTGCGACTGCGCCGCGTAATCTTCGACGTACCAGGACGGCCAACCGAGCGAGGTCACCGGATGCCGATAGCTCGATCCGGCATGAATGCCGAGCGGCAGGCCGTGGCGCTCGGCGGCTGCATAGACCGGCCAATATTGGCGGCGGCCGAGCGGCATCTCGCCCATGCACAGCACCAGCACTTGGACGAAGCGCTTGTCGGCCGCGCAACGCTCGATCTCGGCCACGGCGAGCTCGGTGTTCTGCATCGGCACCACGATGGAGGCGCGCAGCCGCGGGTCGCGGTCGAGCCATTCCTTGGCGACCCAGTCGTTGACCGCCTTGGCGAACGCCGCCGCCATGTCCTCGCTGTACAGAAGCTGCACGCCATAGAGACAATGGCAGATGGCGACGTCGATGTTCCAGCGGTCGAGTGCATGCGTGCGCAGCGCGTCGAGCGTATTGGCAGGCGCGCCGCCTTTGCCGCGCCAATCCGGCCGCGCGGTGAGCGGCGCATTCGGCGGATAGCTGATCGATTCCAGCGAATTCATGCCGCGGTCGACCACGCTGTCGCGCCAATATTCGTCGAGATGCGGCAACAGCGCCTGCATGCTCGGCACATTGACGTGCACGTCGCAATCGATGGTCGACCATGACGCGGTCAAGGCGTCTCCTCGGGCATTTCGCGTATTATCGGCACCAGCGGGACGGCCGCGTCAAGGCGACTGCAGCGGACCCGGCAAGGCGCGCTCGGCTTTCGCCGCAAGCTGCGCCTCATGGCCGCGCACGAAATGGGCGGCGATGACCAGGACGATCACGGTGGCAATGACGAGCACGACCACGCCCCAGCCGGCCAGGCGCTCGACTTGCCGGCCCAGCGTATAGGCGGCGGTGCCGAAGAACGTCGCCCAGGCGAAGGCGCCGAAGATATTCGCCAACAGGAATTGCGGCCATGGCATGCGATTGGCGCCAGCCATGACGCCGGCGACCGTGCGCAGCACCGGGACGAACTGGGCGACGATGACGATCTTGCCGCCGTGGCGCAGGAACAGATATTGGCCGAGTTTTATCCGCGCCTCATTGATCCAGATGTAGCAGCCGTAGCGCAGCAGCAGCCAGTAGCCGAAGTTGCGGCCGATCAGATAGCCGAGGGTGCGGCCGGCGATCGAGGCAACCGCCGCCGTCACGATCACCGCCACGATGTTGAGCTCGTGCTTGGTGCCGGAAATGACCGAGGCGACGATCAACGCCGTCTCGCCCGGCACCGGAAAGCCTATGCCTTCGAGGCCAATGGTGCCGGCGACCACGAGCAGGCCGTAGGCGTGAATAAGATGGGCTATGGATGGCATGAAGACTGTGTTTTTACCCGGGCACCGCTCACTTATACTTATTCGTTCGGAAAGAGAACTCCTTGACTTGCCATCTTAGTCTCGCGCAGGCGTGGCTGGGTTTGCGTCAAAACGCGGGTGCGACGACATGTATAAGGACTTGTATAAATATAAAGACTTGCGCGAATTCATCGCTGCCGTCGACAAGCTCGGCGCTTTGCGGCGCATCGAAGGCGCCGACCCGCGCTTCGAGATCGGCGGTATTACCGAAGTCGCGGCCGGCCTGCCCGACTGCCCGGCACTGCTGTTCGACAATATCAAAGGCTTCCCGCCCGGCTTTCGCGTCTTCACCAATGCCACCACCAATGTTCAGCGCGCGGGCTTGGCGCTCGGGCTCGATCCGGCGCTGCGACCGCTCGACGCGCTGAAAGCCTGGATGGAGAAGCGCAAGAATTTAACGCCTCAGCCGCCGGTTACCGTCAAATCCGCCGCGTTTCTTGAGAATACGGTGGCCGGGCGCGACGTCGATATCGCACGCTTCCCGGCGCCGATCTGGCACCGGCACGATGGCGGGCCGTTCATCGGTTCGGGCTCGCTGGTCATCATGCGCGATCCCGACTCTGGCTGGATCAATGCCTCGATCTATCGGGTCCAGGTGCACGGGCCGAACAAAGTCACGGTGCAGTTCGATCACGGCGGCCGGCACGGCGCCATCATCGCCAAAAAATATTGGGATCGCGGCGAGAGCTGTCCCGTGGCCATCGTGCACGGCGAGGATCCGGCGCTGTTCATCGCCGGCTTCGAATATTTGCCCGACGGCCGCTCGGAATATGAGTTCGCCGGCTCGATCAAGGGCACGCCGATCGAAGTTTTCGACGGCCCGCAAACCGGCCTGCCGCTTCCCGCCTTGGCGGAAATCATTTTCGAAGGCCGCCTGCTGCCGATGAGCGAAGCGACGCTGCCCGAGGGACCGTTCGGCGAATTCACCGGTTACTACGCCGCCGCGGCGCGGCCGGGGCCGGTGATGGAAGTGAGCGCTATCCATCACCGCAACGATCCGATCCTGCTCGGCTCGCCGCCGATGAAACCGCCACGCTTTCATTTCGGCCTGCCGTTCCGAGCCGCGACCATCTGGAGCAATCTCGAAGCCAGTGGCGTCACCGACGTAGTCGGCGCCTGGCAGCATGTCTCTCAGCTCATGACGGTGGTGGCGCTACGCCAGCGCTACGACGGCCACGCCAAGCGCGCAGCGCTGGTGGCCGCGGCGCACAGCTACATGGCGCGCATCGTCGTCGTGGTCGACGACGACATCGATCCGTCGAACCTCGCCGACGTGATGTGGGCGGTCGCCACCCGCTGCGAGCCGGCCGAAGGTATCGATATTATTCGCAATGCCTGGAGCTCGGCGCTCGACCCGCGCATTTCGCCGGAGGATAAGGAGCGCGGCGTCACCGCGCATTCCAAGGCGATCATCGATGCCACACGGCCGTTTGCGTGGCGCGAAAAGTTTCCGCCGACTTCGGCGCTGTCACCCGATGAGGCGCGGGAGATCGAAGCGAAGTGGGGGGGCGTCATCCGCCCCAACGGACCATAGCATAGGGAGGGAGATGGCCCATGTGAAGCACGGTGGAGTGAGCGTGCGACAACGAGGGCGACCTATTTCTTGTTTCATGCGTTTTTGGATTGTCGCCCAGGACCGGGTCAACCAACCTCAGATACAGGTCCTCGCCGGCGGCACGGAACTAAAGGTGAATTCGCAACTCAAGAGCTTTAGGAGAAGGTGTTCATTCCGAACTCCAGGAAGGGCGCGATAAGCATTTGTAGCGAGGGCGGGCACATTTGTTGCCCTGACGCAACACTGGCGTGAATTTTTATATATCACCCGTGTCAGTATTGCCCGTTCCGGTAGAATGATCTTCAATAAGACGGATCGCAGGGGCTGCGATCCGATAACAGTTGCAAGGTTACATTTAGCGGGGGCGCGTTATGTCCGCGATTCGGTGGATTGTGCCGTTGAGCGCAAGTTTGTTTCTCGGTGCGTGCGGGCTCTATGTTCCCGAAATTCAGGAAAATCCGATTGACCAGGCCGGTGGCCAGCTGCTGGTAAAGGCAATTGTCAACAGTGTGCACTGCGATCTCAAAAATGCAGTAATTTATGCTCTAGGACCAAAAATCAGACCGCAGAATCGGGCTGAAAAGCAGGGCTCCTTTATGAGCGATTGGGGCGCACAGATGGCGCTTACCCTGACAGTTGAGGAGAAGTCGATTTTAAATCCTGTTGTGGTCGCGACGCCGACGACGCCGGCGAGCCAAGTCTTTACGCTCGGCTTGGGAGCAACTGTGAGTGCGGATGCTACAAGAAAAGAGACGCTTAATTTCTATTACACGGTAGACGAGCTTCGCGGCGGAACGCCATGTCCCGAACCGAACAATCTAGAACCCAACGCCCCTCGAGACTCACTGCTACTTCAAAACGATTTAAAACTCAAAGAGTGGCTCCTGGATGAGATTATGCTTGTTGGAACAAATGAAATTGGAGCGCCCACCGATGTCAACAATATTTATAAGCAAAATGTTCTCCAACATGAAGTGAAGTTTGAGGTCATAACCAATGGCACTTTGGCGCCAACGCTAAAGCTTGTCACTTCTAATTTCAATCAGTCAGGCACGTTCTTTTCCGCAACCAGAGACCGGACTCACGATTTAATCGTTACGTTCGGGCCCATCGACCACACTCAGAAAAATGCCGGCCTTATTCCGATAGCTGAGAGCATTCACGCAATCTCGCTGTTCGGCAATGCGGCAGGCACCGCCGTTAGAGGCGTATTGCCGTGATGTTTCACACAATTTCTCGACTAGACCCAAGTCTAAATAAAGCGAGGTGACTTATGACGAAGACCCCGAAGAAACGCGCGACCACCAAGGGTAGCGCGCTCAGGAAAGTTGCTGGTGCACGGGTAATGACTGCAGCGGCCGCTATCGCTCATGCTACTGCGAACGGCAAAGCGTATTTCAAAAGTTTGCCAGTCGGAACGTGGATAGCGTGTGACTGGGACCCCGCGCAACAGAAGTATGACAATTGCATTGAAGTTCCTGCGAGCGAAGTTCCAAAATCTTGGGGCGGTGACGGTCCTTAGTCGGAATGCACTTTCGCGGGTCAATAGATTCCCACGGCCCTCCGCGCTGTCGGTGGACGACGCGCGCGAGGTCGGGGAGAAGTGGACCGTCTCCTCGCCCGTTTCGCGAAAGCGGAAAATTTCATTCCACCGCGTTCGCCGAATTCAGGCTGTCGATCAGCGACGACCGGTAGAGAAACTTCCTGTGCAGGGTGATGTCCTCGGAGGTGCGCCGCAACTCGTCCAAATGCTGCCAGCGCACTTTCGGGTCCTTCTCCTCCAGCGCCTTCTTGTTCTGGATGGTCTGCGCCTGGACGTAATCGACCTGGGCCTTGCGGCGCTGCCGCGTATAGCGGTCGAGCACGCTTGCCTCGGCGCAGCCGAACCACACGTCGGACAATTTGTCGGCGAGATTGATCGCGTCGTGGATGCCGCCGTTCATGCCCATGCCGCCGATCGGATTGTTGACATGGGCGCAGTCGCCGGCGAGCAGCACGCGGCCTTTGTTGAAGGTCGCGGCGACGCGCTGGTGCACGGCGTAGAGCGCGTAATAGGGAATTTCGTAATCGCCGCTCTTTTGATGGATGCCCTGCAGGCGGCGCTGGATGCCGGCCATGCTCAGCGCCGCCTCGTCGGTCTCCGCTTCCGGCACCGGAAACACGCCGCGCCAGATGCCGGGCGGACCTTTGCCTTTGACCTTGAACAGATTGATCCACTCGTCGGGGTCGGAGAAATAATTCCGCGTGCAATAGCCCTGGCCGGTGGTGCCGAAATCAAAACTGGTGCCGATCTTGATGAAGCGCTCGGGCCAGGTGAAGCCTTCGAAGGCGATGTCGGCGAGGCGCCGCACCGTGCTGGAGCCGCCGTCGCTGCCGATCAGATATTTGCCGCGCAGCGTTTCGCTTTCGCCGGCCGCATTGGTGACCGTCGCCTCGACATGATCGGCGGTCTGCGCCAGCCCGGTGAGCTTGGTCGAAAACCGCGCATCGCCAAGCCCGCTCGCCTTGATGTGCGGCAGCGCGGCGTGCACCAGCTTGTACTGCTCCCATTGCAACACATACGGATACGGCACTTCGCCCTTGAGCAGGCTGATGTCGAACACCGCGATCAATTTGCCGGTGGCGCGGTCGCGGAAATGGAACAGCGGCGCTTCCATGCCGCCGGTCGGCGCGGTGGAGAACATCTCCTTTTCGAGCCCGAGCGCGACCAGCATGTCCACGGTCGGCGGATGGATGGTGGCGGCGCGCTGATCCTCGGCGGCGTCCGGCAATTGCTCGATCAGCGTGACCGGAATGCCTTTTTTGACCAGCGCCAGGGTCATCACGGCGCCGACCGGCCCGCAGCCGGATATGATGACGCGATCGTCGTTCGCCGCCATGCTCATACTTTCGAAATATCGAATGTCGCCGGATGAAACAATTCCTCGACCTTCACCTTGCGGTCGGCTAGGCCCTGCTCGTGGATATACTGCGTCAGCGCCTCGATCTCCGGCCTGTTTTCGGCGATGCCGTATTTCCAGAAATCCTCGCCCATGATGGCGGCGGTCTCGTGAGTCTCGGCTTCGAGCCAAGGCAACGTCACCATCAGCGCATTGACGTCGCGGAGGTTGATCATCGCCAAAGCCTTGGCCTCGCAGAACGCCTTGTACACGCTGGTCGCAAGCCACGGATAGCGCTCGGTCAACGACTTGCGGATGCCGATCAGGTGCATGATCGGGAAGTAGCCGGTCTGCTTGTAGTAGGCTACCTCGGCGGCGCGCGTATTGGGAAACAGCCGCACGATATGCGCTTCACCGGCCAGAAACGACGACGGCGCCCGCGCCGTGAACAGCGCGTCGAGCTCGCCGTCGCGCAACATGCCGACCAGCGTCTTGTCGTGGGGGATCGTTTGCAGATCGAGGCCCGGAATCGGCTTCAACGGCG
>Ga0209010_1000623_pt1 | contig 10547 bp, 4 predicted proteins | sample BlaSpr_A8_OM1_O3_FD_187985 | JGI IMG/M metagenome (GOLD analysis project Ga0209010, IMG submission 187985) | Forest soil microbial communities from Thunder Bay, Ontario, Canada - Black Spruce, Ontario site 2_A8_OM1_O3 (SPAdes) (version 2) | ecosystem: Environmental > Terrestrial > Soil > Boreal... | reverse complement strand
TAGAGGGGAATGTGTTGTTAGTCGCATCCCGCGTGTTAGATTGATTCCGCTGGAAGTTCTGACCAGTACTTCTAGTCTGATACTTCTTAACGAATCGGACTACACGGGGTTGTCGTGTAGTCGTGGTCTGAGGTGTACTCGTTGCAGGAGTACTCTTCTGAGTGGTCGAACGTTCTTGTCGATCACTCTTATAGTTTTGGTAGGCTTGAATGGAACTTTCCATTGCCTTAACCTCCTCAAGTAGTCTGTTCAGTGGAGTATGCTCCGCCGACACGCGACGCGATTTGAGTAGGTTCTCGACGAGATCCTCGGGAAGTCCTTCAATGAACTTCCTCTTCAAGGAGTACTTGTCGGGTGGTTGAACCATACGACTAGCGTGTCTGCGCAAGTCGTTATAGTACGCGAGTGCTCCCTTAACACGGGAGTACCTTGTTTTTTTATAGCTAGTAGCGGCATTTTGGGCCGTTACTTCATGTATAAATCGTTTATACAATTCGCAAATCAACCGTTCAAAGGTCCAATTTTTGACCTTACGGTTCCAGGCTTCAACATTGTCTGTATACCATGTTGCAGCGAGGGATGTTAGAGTGGTACCGCATAGGTCCACTCGTAACGTATCTTTATTGGGCCCGGTTACATTGTGGACTCTCATCCACCGGAGTAATCCAGTAAGCCAGACATCGAATTTTTCGATGTCATCCTCACCGGAATATTTGTCCGGCGCTGAGATACGAATACTCTTCGTATCTACCTGAGTCTCGAGTTCATAGCCAACTCGATCTCTGATCATCTTGCGAATCCGTCGCAAGACTTCATTTTCATAGGCAATTTCGTGGGCGATGCCATCGTCATCGTCCCAGTCAGTGCCTTCGTCTTCTGACTCGTCAGAAGGAAACCTTGAGTTCCTTCTGCTATTGTATCGCGTTCTTTCAGAGCGCGTCCCGCGTCGTGATGATTTATCATCACGATGCCCACTCCAATTGGAGTGATGGGATCTTCTGGAGCGATGACTGCGGTCATCTCTCCCACTAGAATCGGAAGAGTCTGATGGGCTGCCATGGGGGTTCCGGCGTGTGCGTCGTCGTTTATCACGATGGCGCTCGTTCCCTCCAGTACTTCTCCTGGAGCTTACTCTTCACGATCAACTTCGTCAGTTGCAATTGGTTTCAGGAGGCTCCTCTTCAGAGGAGTCACTGGACTCAGTGTCGGTACTCATCTCAGTGGGAGTACTGAAAGTACTATTGGAAGCGCTATCATCACTTCCGCTAGGTTCACTAGGACCACCTCCCATACCTACACCGCCTCGTTTATCACAGGGTGGTGCTGACTTCTTCGGCTGGTCATCCTTCTGTCCTTTGGGATGACCTCGATTCGAGTCCTTGTCCCTTTCGCCCTTCTGGCGACTAGGACCAGGCGTAGCATTGCGTTGCTCCGCCTTACGCTTCTTCGCTTTAGCGGAACGCCAGTGCTTAGGCATTCCGGAATATTCAGCTCGTTTGTTCCTGGACGGGATGTTTGATTTCCCTGTCTCGCGAATATCTGCTTCGCGTAGACTGTCCAGGTAGTTTTGAGAAGCGAGCCACTCTCTATAGTGCTCGGTTCTCTCCATGTCCGTGTCCCTGCTGGCCACGCTGTTCTCTTCGACATCCTCTCGCGAACGTCGCTTTTCAAGCGACTTTCGCTTCTTCTCGAATTCTTCTTCTTCTTGGCGGAGGACTTTGGCCTCCGCCTCTAACTCAAGCCTGCGCTTGCGGTTCTTCAATTCAGCCTTACGAATCTCTTCCTTTTGGATTCGGATTTGGGCTGCAAGGCGAGCGTTGTATTCGCTTTGCGTTTCTTCTTTACGCTTAGCCGGGTTGTTGATGTTATCAACTGCTCGTCTAATATTCTCATCCGACAATTCAGATTGTCGGCTTTGATCATCCTCCTCTGGAGGATGGTCCCTTCTCATTCGATTTGAGCGTCGAAGCTCACTCGTCTTAACCGTTCGGGTTTGGACATTTTCATGGAACATTTTGCGTTCCTGTTTCAATTGATTCTCCGCCCATAGGAGGCGGCGAGCTGCAAGTCGAGCATTGTACTCGAGTTGACGCATTCTGCAGCTATGGTCAGAGATTGACCCATCCAGGTCCTCTCCTTCTTCTTCATTAAATGGTACAGGTTCCTCTTCCTCGTACTCTACTTTGGCGAAAGCCGATTCAGACTTTCGCCCGTCCGAATCTCTTGCAGAGATTAGGTCGGAATCTACTATGGGAACGATGTCGGGGTCTTCGACCTCGACTCGTCGGGAATTGTTTCCTTCCCGTTCATTCACTTGTTCACTTTGCCGGGATCCGGTACGAATACGTTCCGAGTCCTCGGCCAACGTTTCGGTAACGTTGGTGTCGATCCGGAGTCGGGCACTCCGGCGTGGTGATGTAGTAATGTTTCCCACTATATCATCATCCTTGAGCATATTATGTGCTCGTGGATTGTCAGGGGCAGTGTCCGCGGTATGGACACTTCTCAAATCAACCATAGAGGCTGATTTGACATTTTTCTTCTTTTGCTTTGTCATCTCAATTTGAAATTGAGATGGCGGGTGTAATAAGGTTAAAGTATGGATGTTTAAAAAAGTGTAAAGTCCCGTAGGGGAATACCTTAGTTCTTAGAGGGCACCGAGTAAACACGACCACGTATATAGGTTTCGGTGCTTACAAGATGCGGGTAAAAAAGAACTACCTAACATATATAAACATTGTAGTTTATATATTAGAGTTCAGCCACATCATAAATAATAGTAAACAGCCTGTGCCACAGGCCCCTTACACCCTCCCCCTCAATAAAGATGAATCGTAAGATTCATCAGAAATTAAACAGAGAATAAGCGAGAATATAATATTCGCGCTAAAGGATTATTTACAAAGACCGACACCGAGGGTGTAGGTCAAATAAATTTAAGATTGATCGACGGTATCCATCTTTTGGATACCATCAGCGGCGGGCTCGGACATGTCTTCATCCAGCTCGCCACTAACAGAGCCGGGGGGAGTTTCGGGTAGCGGCTCACGAGCCGCTATGTCGACCGAAGACATAGTTGCGTCTTCGGTCGGTGGAACCACGGATTCGGGTTTCGGGATGGTCCCACCAGACCTATCCCCGGATGATGGTCCCTGATACCCGCCGGACATTTGGGCAGACGCGTCTCGCGAAAGTCCAGTGTCACCGGCGGGAGAGATCACAGGGATCCACCTCCTGTGGTGTTCACTGTAAGTGAACGGTAGTACCTCCGGCCATGGATCGACCGGAGGTATCTTACTCCCCGTTATGAGCGCTGCTTGAGCGAATCCCTGAGCACCAGGTGTTGCTTGGGGATCATGTGCGATGTCCGTTAAATAAGACGATGCGTACCAGTACGCATCGTCGGCTTCATCAAGTGAAAATCCGGTCGCTGCTAACGAACGGATGGCGCCAACTTCGTCGTGGCTTTCAGGAATAGGGATGGTACTCCAACTAGGAGTACCAGCGATAGGAATTTTATAGTTTTCTACCAGGGAGCGGTATCTCCCTGGTATGGCCAATGTCTTAAATACGGTGAGCCGCATAGTCAAAACTATTTCGGCATTAGGGCCACTCTCGATGAAGAGTGGCCGAAGTCTTAGAAATTGGCGGATGGTTCTCTGAGAGACCCATCCGTTCTTTCCAGAAGTTAGCCCGCGTGGGGTACTGTTGGGCCCTACGAAATGTCGTAGGAAGTGTGCCCACACTAGGGGGTGATCCCCATGTTGGGGAGAACCCAGGTTTCCAAGACGAGTATCCCACTTGTCGATGCCGAGTTTATCAGCAATGCGACGTTGCTGAGTCTGAAGTTTCGAGGGTGGTCCCTCGATCTTCGCCTCGGATACCGTCTTATCCGACAAGACCAATTTCCCAGTGGTCTTGTCGTAGGTCTTATGCTTCACCCAGGTCGGTTGTCGCCAGGTGCTAAGCATGGCCTTTTGGTGGTCATTGCGGAGTGCAGATGTTACTCCGTGTAGGCCGCTAATGAACTTGCGAGCGGCTGTATAGAGCCGCTCGTCGTGATGGACATCTAAATGATCCATCACCAGCTTGAGTTCCGCTTCGTTTCGCGGATTAAGGGTAATGGTAATTTCCCTTCCCCTCCCCTGCTGAGAACGATTCCTGGGATTGGAATCGCGAGAGAGGGCAGCAAGCAGATTCTCCGTGGGCGAAGTCTGCGCAATTTCGACCTCCTTCCAGTACTCGGGGTTGGTCAACTCCTCGTCGTCGTCTTGCAAATCCTCATACCCCTGGGCCATTGACCAGGTGGAGGTCGACGGTACGGGGACCGGGGTTTCATTTGGCGGCGGTGCGACAACTTGTTGCGCCGTGGATGGCTGCGCCGTCCTCACTGGGAGGGAGCACATCGTCCGCTGAACAGGTTCAGCAACCTGTTTGGCTACCGTCTTCTTCCTCTTGAAGGAAGCAGACGGATTCACTTGATCGCGAAGCATCTCCTCGTGCTTCGCGGTCAGTTCCCGAATCTGACGCTGCTGGTCATCAGATTCCGCCTTGAGACGCTTGATTTCATCAAGCATGTCTCGTCCGTCCTCAGTACTGTCCTCGAACTTCGCGAACAGTTTTTCGTGTTCGTCAACGGGGACGGTGAGCGCTGTGCGCTCGTTAAGTGCGTCCAACATAGTGGGCGACTTATGCCTATAAGCCTTGTGGAAATGGCTAAAATATCCACCGCAGGTACTGCAATCGTCCACGTCATGCAGTATCGCGCCGGACATCGGTTCATGAGTCCAAGGAATGGCCTCATGATCCGCAGAGGGACGGTCTCGTCGTTGGGACCGTCGAGATTGGTTTGGCGAACGACTAAGTCGTTCGCGCGATGGGGAACGGCGATGCCGTTCACCCTGATGACCGCCAGAACTTATGTTCTGGTGGTCCTCCATCTGTTGGTCTTCGTCGCGAGCTTGCGGGTTGGGCATTTTGAGGTTGCGGAGTCGGTGGGTTGTGGTGGTTCGGTGGAGAGGAAATATTTAAAGTTTCCGCTCCAACTCAAACCGCATGGGGTAAGCCGATCTCACGTGATCGCGTACCGCCACCATTATCGCCGATTTGGACGGCCGACTCGCCTATTTAGCTCACTTGTCGTTGGACCTGAGTCCAACGACTTCTTGACTGTCGAGGCCTTCCTCGGCAGTTTCCTCCATTCATTATCCGGGATACCTAGAAGTTCTAGGTATCTATCAAGGGCCGCGAGGTCCTTGCATTCGGAGTACGGCTCCCACGTCGTATCTCCAAGATTCCATTGGACCAAGAACGATACACTGTTCTTGTTCCACTGGTGGGCGAGTATCTCATCCACCAACCATTCATTGTCTTCGGCATCGCCGAAGTCATAGTAAGCTCGGACTTCCCTCTTGGGGAAGACCTTGTCGTCGTTCTTATTGAACGGCCTCAAACGACCTATGTGGAACGAAGGGTGAATCCTTCGTGCTTTCAATTCAGCGGGCAAGTCCAGATCATATCTGGACTCCCGCGGATGAATCTTAGTCACAGGGTAAGGCCCTATGAATTTAGGCATTAATTTTCTCGATCTGCCTTTGGGCAGCGCGAGGTTTTCGGTAGATAAGTACATCTTATCACCAACGGCGATGGGGGGTTCCTCCCGTCGACGTTTATTTGCCTGATGCGTTTGAGTGACGCGGCTCTCGATGATCGCATCGTGAGCCTTCTCCAAATTGTCAATAGCCAGGTTGACAAATTGTTTGACACCTGGTTTGGCGTTGTCAATTGGAGTAATACCTCCAATGAACATGGGCATGTACCCATAGTTCAGTTCGAAAGGCGCGAAGCCTGTCGAGCTACTAATGTTCGAGTTTATCGCGAACTCGACCATTGGTAGTTTCTCTACCCAATCGGTCTGATCGGGTTGAACAATGGTACGTAGGATTTGACCTACGGACCTATTGGCTCGTTCTGTGGCACCATCCGTCTGCGGGTGGAAAGCCGTAGACATCATTAATTTGGTGCCTAGTATTCTGTGAGTTTCCCTCCAGAACCTCGACGTGAACTTAGAGTCACGATCGGATACGATTGAGTCAGGTAGTCCGTGAAGGCGAACTACCTCCTTGATGTAGATCGATGAAAGCTCAGACGCTTTCACTGTAGTATTGACAGGGATTAGGTGGACCATTGATGTCAACCTACATATGATTACCCAAAGGTAATCATATCCTTGTGATTTAGGAAATGGACCTACGAAGTCCATGCCTATAGATCCCCACGGTCTATTGGGAATGGGGAGCGGGTGGAGCAGGCCAACCGGCCTTTGCGTACTCGTCTTGTTTGCTTGGCAAACACCGCACGAGTCGCAATATTTTTCCACCTCGATACCAAGTCGAGGCCACCAGTACCAACGTCGGATATAGTCCGCCGTCTTCTGGGAGCCAAAGTGCCCTAGAATAGTATGAGCCTGCTCAATGACTGTAGCCGTAAGGCTATAGTCCTTCGTTACTACTCTGGGGATACAGAGTACCTCTAATCCCCCTCTATTCCTCGAATAGAAGAGTCCGTCTCTGTAGGTGAAGGAGGAGTGCCTCTCCTTCTCCTTGATTATTTTGGAGAAAAGGATATCTTTAGTATATCCTTGTCTGACTCGGTCGAGAAAGTCACTGGCTTTCTCGACATGCTTTCTCAACTCTGGGCCCTCCGATATTGAATCGAATATCGTGGGATCCTCATCATCCTCAGACCCATTGGGTCGCTTGGATGAGCGTGGTGCATTAGCTAAATTTTCAGCTAATGTGTCTCGTTCTTCTGTAGCCTCTCGGAGCGGTCGCTGACGAGTGGATACTCCTATCGCTCGTATTTCTACGACGTGATTCCACGGAAGGTCTTCGCCTTCCGGATCTAGCTGAGAATCAGCATTTACATAGTCATAGGAGGGATGTACGTCCTCCCATGTATCGGATTGATAGTATCGGGATAGGCTGTCAGCAACTTTATTGCTAACGCCCTTCACGTATTGTATATCAAAGTCAAATCGACTTAGGTATTCCATCCAACGCATTTGACGGTTGGATAGTCTTCTTTGTGTCTTGAAGAATTCAAGAGCGCGGTGATCGGTAACAACATGAATTTTGTTGCCGATAAGTTTATCCTCCCACTTAAGGAGAGCTTCGAGGATGGCAATTGTTTCCATCTCGAATACACGGTAGTTATGTTGAGCTGCCGTGAATTTCTTCGACATAAATCCGGCTGGCCGACATGTCTGCCATGTAGGTCCCTGTCCGTAGACGGCACCTGTGCCGGATGCTGAAGCATCGCAAATGACCCAAATGGGCTCGTCGAGCGATGGGTCAATTGGCCGTAAGATTGGAGTCTTGCAGGCCAGGGCTTTGATATTGTCCATACATACTTGATGTATGGGACGCCAATGGAATGGGTGACCATTCTTTTGAATCGCTGCAAGTGGACCAGTATAAGCGGTCACATCTGGCATAAAGTGAGCCAGATATTGGACCAGCCCAAGGAACCTTTGCACATCGTGCTTGTTCCTTGGTGTGCGCCATTCACGGACGCGGGCCATCTTGTCCGAGTCTGCATGTATACCTCGGTCATCAATAATATGACCAAGGCAATCCATTCGCTTTGAGTAGAGATCAAGTTTGCTCTCCTCAAGATATAATTGCGCTTTGCGCAATTTATCAAATACTAACCCGAGATGTTTCTCGTGGTCTTCTATTGAATCACTAAATACAAATATATCGTCAAGATATACATGTACGAATTTTCCGATAAAATCTCGGAATATTATTGTCATCAACCTCTGAAAGGTTGCTGGCGCGTTGCAGTCACCTTGCTGCATTGTGTGACTAACAAAAGTACCATATACGGTGGAAAACGCAGTTTTCCATACGTCTGAGGGTTCAACGCGTATCTGTTCATACGCGTCTGACATATCGATCTTAGATCGATATTTTCCTCGAGCAACGTCCATGCGGATCTGCTCTTGGTCAGGGAAGGGCGTTACGTCCTTCTCTGTATTATCGTTCCGCTTCCTACCGTCTATGACGGTACGAAGTCTTCCCGACTTCTTTAGTACACACAGCATCGGAGCTGCTTGCGAGACATTTGTCTCCTCCCACCATCCAGCGTCTTTATAACGTTGGATCTTATCCGTCAACTCTGTTTTAAGAGAGTCGGGACATCGGGGTAAATGGTAATTATACCGTTTATTTTCGTCTATGAGGGGAATCTTATGATTCACCTCTCGAAGTGGAGGTAGGTGAGGCGGCGCTCTGGTTAGGATGTCCGCTGCCGATTCTACCCACTTCTTGCGGAGATCAGGAAGTTCTTCCTCGTCTTCGTTCAGTTCATTCAAATTCGCGTCCATTACCGCGAGTAGGACTTCTTCCTTTTGAGAAGGTCCTTTATATTTAAATAAATCGGAATGAAGTGTTGGCACACTACGTTCTTCAATCTCGGGCGTCCTAGGACGTTCGAATTTCAAGTTAGTGCCAATGGGCACTTCTACACAATCGGGTCCTTTACTCGGCCGTGCGGGAGTCTTAGGGATGCTTGAAGCGTCCTTTGTCTCCTTATAATTCATACGCTCAAGTAGTACTTGGTCGTCTTCACTGTCATCCTCCATTATATGGGGGCTTGACTGGTGCAAGCGTGTCTTGCTCCTTATTCTGATTTCATCCTCATCTTCCACTTCCTCTATCGTGACGGTATTCCGTCTCGACTTTGGCGGTTCAACTTTTGTTGAATCGCTTGTATTTTTATTTCGTTGACTAGATAGTCAATGATGCTTTCCATTTCGAGGGGATCTGCCTGCCGTAGCGGCACCCTCCCCCTCAGGAAGAGCCGGTATACGCAGTTTACCGCGTATCACGATCTCCTGGGTGTCGAAGTCCAGGATAATTCCATGTTTCCTCATGAACGGAGTTCCGAGGATACTATCGTACTTATCTAGATTAGCGACATCTAGGTAGGTGTCGCTAGTAATCGAGGCAAACTTAACGTTCGCCTCTGAACCGTAGTTGATCTTCGATCGACTACCAGAACACCCTAACTGCAAGGTTACGGGGTTCTCGAGTTCGAGGATAGGTAGTCTTGCTACCCGAGTGAAGTCCGGACTGATAGCATCAGTCGTGCTACCAGAATCAAATAAGGTGTAAGCCTTAGTGCCGTTCACATCAATATAGGCGGCGAGACATAGTTGCTCGCCGTCCTCACGTTCAGGACGTCTAATCGACCCAACGGGTCGCCTTATACTCGCTCTATACGCGCGAGTAGGCTCAGGAATATCCGTTATTGCACGGATGGAAACACTCCGAGGGTTGTTTCGGCATCTAGTAATGGTGCGATCATAGATCACCCCATCATCACCAAGAAAAGTGATGGTTTGTGTCTCCGGTGTGCAGACACCGCAGACCTCACAAGTCAACTCAATGGGTGCACGATAACCCGTGAGTTCTTCGAACTCATCGGGTCGACGCGTAGCCGACCGCTCAAGCCAGTCGGTATCACTCATATCGTCTTGAGTGGAATATCCCAACTCAATTAAATGTTGAGGTGGTGGCATATATCGCGGTGTTTCCCGTTCATTTTCGGGTACCGCGAGGGGAACCCATGCTGGGTTCTCCTCTCTCTTTCGTCTGTAATATATCTCTATCCGAATTTTGTCGGATAGAGCGTGTAACAGCTCATTTGGATACATGTCCGATGGAATGTCTATTAAATCCACGGATGTGTTCACGCTGTCAACCAGCGTTGACGCGCCATCACTAACATCGTTAGTGTGGTCATCATCGGTGATATCAGCTTCGCTGGTATCGCCTATTTCGATATTATCGTCTACCATTCGCCCTGCGCGAATGTATACGATTTCTCCATCCTCAGCATCGAAGTCTTCGACTTCGATGTATTCATCGTAATCGTCAAGAGGGTATCCCTCTTGGTCAGAATCATATTGTGAACCTATTGGTTCACCTTCTGTTTCGGGTGAAGGATCACCCTGTTCCTCATCCGCGTCGTCATTGCGATCGCGGTCAGGCGCAGATGAAGGTTCAGCATCTTCATCTATTACTTGGGCTGCGAATACCCTGGGTCTTTTGGGGCAATTCGTTGAATAATGCCCTTTTTCTCCACAATTGTAACATTCAACATCCTTGGATGCTGTTTTGTTTTGGGTATTTCCGCTGGAATTACCCTTGGTATTCGTATAATTGGGGCGAGAATTATTTGTTCTCGCTCCTTTATCAGCGTTATTGTTAGAGGGGCGGAATGTGTTGTTAGGCGCATCCCGCGTGTTAGATTGATTCCGCTGGAAGTTCTGACCAGTACTTCTAGTCTGATACTTCTTAACAAATCGGACTACACGGGGTTGTCGTGTAGTCGTGGTCTGAGGTGTACTCGTTGCAGGAGTACTCTTCTGAGTGGTCAAACGTTCTTGTCGATCACTCTTATAGTTTTGGTAGGCTTGAATGGAACTTTCCATTGCCTTAACCTCCTCAAGTAGCCTGTTCAGCGGAGTATGCTCCGCC
>Ga0209010_1000622_pt1 | contig 10549 bp, 10 predicted proteins | sample BlaSpr_A8_OM1_O3_FD_187985 | JGI IMG/M metagenome (GOLD analysis project Ga0209010, IMG submission 187985) | Forest soil microbial communities from Thunder Bay, Ontario, Canada - Black Spruce, Ontario site 2_A8_OM1_O3 (SPAdes) (version 2) | ecosystem: Environmental > Terrestrial > Soil > Boreal... | reverse complement strand
CGCCGGCTGCGGCGGCCGCGAGGCTTACGAGCGCTTCATCTCAATCGATTCCTGGCAGGGCACCGTCGACGCCGCCATACGCCGCGCGCTGGTCAATCTGGAAGCGGTGCCGGCGCCGGCCGGCGAGATGGATGTCGTGCTCGGTCCGGGCTGGCCCGGCGTGATGCTGCACGAAGCTATCGGGCATGGCCTCGAAGGCGACTTCAACCGCAAGAAGACCTCTGCGTTTGCCGGACTGATGGGGCAACAGGTCGCCGCCAAGGGCGTGACCGTCGTCGATGACGGCACCATGGCGCTGCGCCGCGGCTCGCTGTCGATCGACGACGAAGGCACGCCGACCAATCGCACCGTGCTGATCGAGGACGGCATTTTGGTCGGCTACATGCAGGACCGCCAGAACGCCCGCCTGATGGGCATGAAACCCACGGGAAATGGCCGGCGCGAAAGTTTCTCCCACGTGCCGATGCCGCGCATGACCAACACCTACATGCTGGCCGGCGATCGCGACCCGGGCGAGATCATCGCCTCGGTGAAGAACGGCATCTACGCCGTCTATTTCGGCGGCGGCCAGGTCGACATCACCTCGGGTAAATACGTGTTCGAATGCACCGAAGCCTATCGGCTCGAGAACGGCAAAGTCGGTGCGCCGATCAAGGGCGCCATGCTGGTCGGCAACGGGCCGACCGACCTGCACCGGGTGTCGATGGTCGGCAACGATCTCGAGCTCGACCACGGCATCGGCACCTGCGGCAAGAACGGCCAGGGTGTGCCCGTCGGCGTCGGCCAGCCAACCTTGCGCATCGACCGCATCACGGTTGGCGGGACGGGGTAGCGCTGCGCAGTTCTATCGAACGACCCCCGAAATACAGCACGGCCGGTGCCGTGGCGGCTTGATCGTGTCCTTGAGGTAGCAGTGCGGGACGGTCACGCCGTAGCCCGCTCGACGATAGGTCCAGGCGCGGCAGCGGTTCTCGGCCTTACAGGCGTCGACGCAGGCCTGGGCCTTGGGATCGGGGGGCGTTTCGAATGACCGGTAATCGCCGCCGAGGCGATCGATGGAATATTCAAGGTCGCCGGCACGCGGCTCGATGACGCCGGCGCCGCGCACGCCCGACACGCAGCAGCTCGCCTCCACGCGCGGCACCACGTCGCGCTTGAGCCAGCACATCGCCGGGCCGCCCGAGGCCGGCGGGTAGGAGAAGCTCCAGGCCCGGCAGCGGGTCTCATGCTCGCAGCGCGCGGCGCAGACCGCGGGATCGCCGTTCGGCACGGTAGCGCTCGTATAATCGCCACCCGGCCGGTCGAAGCCGGATTGCGCAAGCGCTGGCGCGGCGGCCAGTCCCGCCGCGGCGAGGAGCGCGATGCTCATGATGACCGCCCGCACCATGCGCCGTCCTCGCCCCTCCCGGACCGACCGCCCGCTACAGAGAAACGTCCTTCCCGGCGAATTGCCACAAGAATCTTGGCTTTTGGGCCGGTCATGCACGCTTTTGGCAAGGGCCTTGTCTGCGATCCTTAACGGATATCCGCGCCGAATTGCCTCATCCCGCCGAACGATCCGTCCACCGCTAGTCCGCTAATATTTGCCCATGACCGATTCACCAAGCCTCGTGACGCGGACGATCTCGACGATGTCCGCGACGCTCGTTCTGCTCTTGCCGGCGTTGTGGAACCGCTTGCCGCTTCTGGAATACGACACCGGCGGCTATCTGGCGCGCTGGTTCGAGGGCTATCTGGTGCCGAGCCGCTCGACGACCTATGGGCTCTTTCTCGCCGCCGGCTGGCCGCTCGACTTCTGGCCGAACGTCATCCTGCAAGCCTTGGCGACAGTCTGGATCATCGGCCTGTTGCTGCGGACCCATCGCTTCACGGTGCATCCGATCGCGCTCCCGGTGATCACGGCGGTGCTGGCGTTGACGACGGCGTTGCCTTGGCTCGCCAGCGTGCTGCTGACCGACATATTCGCCGGTCTCGCCGTGTTGGCATTGCACGCGCTGGTGTGTCGCGGCGATCGGGTGTCGCGGCGCGAACGCTACGCACTGGTGTTGTTCATTGCCTTTGCGGGCTCGACCCATAGCGCCACCTTTGCGGTGCTGCTCGGGCTCGGCGCGGCGGTGCTGTTGTTGTCGTGGCTCAATGCCAAGCTCGTGCCGCGCGCGGCACTCGCACCGACGACGATTGCGCTGGTGCTCAGCGCCGTCATGCTGCTTGGCGCGAATTATGTCGTCGGTAAAACGATCGCCTGGACGCCGGGTGGTTACGGCCTGGCGTTCGGTCGCATGCTGCAGGATGGCATCGTCACCCGCTATCTCGACGACCACTGTGCGACCGAGCAACTCAAGCTGTGTCCGTACCGCCACGAATTGCCGCTCGACGCCGACACCTTCCTGTGGGGCCGGAGCGTGTTCAACAAGCTCGGCCGCTTCGCCGGGCTCGGCGATGAGATGCGCACCATCGTGCTCGGCAGCCTGCGCGATTATCCCGCCATGCAGGCCGAGACCGCGCTGCGCGACACCGCGCGGCAACTGGTTGCGGTCGGAACCGGCGAGGGCATCGTCAACACGCTGTTGCACACCTACGGCATCATCGAGCGCTACACGCCGTCGGTCGTGCCGGCGATGCAAGCGGCGCGGCAACAACACGGCGAGATCGGCTTTACCGCGATCAACATGATAGACGTGCCGGTAGCGTGGGCGGCGATGGCGCTGCTGCCGGTCTTATTGCTGCTTGGCGTCTACAGCGCCGAATTCGCCGAACTCGGAAGCCTCGCCGCGACGTTGATGCTGGCGCTCCTCGGCAATGCGGCGTTCTGCGGCGTCATATCGGACCCGCACGATCGCTACGGCGCGCGCATGGTCTGGATCGCCGTCTTCGCGGTCGCGCTGGCGGTGCTGCGTGCCTTCGCGCTGATGCGCGAGCGGAACCCGAAACTCAGACGCGAAAGTGCTTCGACAGTTTAAGGTCCTGCGCCTGGTAGTTTGAGCCGATGCGCTGCGTAATGCTGGTCCGGCCGCGCTAGCATCTTCGCCGTCTGCCGCCAGTTCCGCGATCATCCGGTCGGGCAGGATTCCCTCGTCCGTTGGCGATAAAGACAGCGACCCTCCTACGCTCGCTGTGCGAGCCACGGCGGTTTGAGTCCACCGTAGCGCGGAGCGCGTAGGTGGAAGCGATGGCAAAGGGGGGCGTTATTTCGCGACCTGGGCAAGCTTTGATGCCGCAGGATCGCGATCTAACCTGAGGTGCGGTTTGACGCAAAGACGCCCACGGCGTATAAGCGGCTCTATCCCGTGGTCATTTGAGCCGGCCGGCTTGCTAGCCACGTAAAACAAGTAGCTAAAAGGCCGGGGATGTGTGAGCCCGGCCTGAGGATTTTCCTCCCGGCCGGGTTTTGTTTTTTGGCCAGCGCCCCGTTGGCCAAGGGAGGCCACATGTCCGCGTCCGCGAAAAAGACCTATCGCCCCGAAACACGCCTGGTTCAGTCCGGCACGTTGCGCTCGCAGTTCGGCGAAACGTCCGAGGCGATGTTTTTGACTCAAGGTTATGTCTACGACACTGCGGCGCAGGCCGAGGCGCGCTTCAAGGGCGAAGATCCAGGCTATCAATATTCGCGGTTTGCCAATCCGACGGTCGATATGTTCGAGCGCCGCATGGCGGCGTTCGAAGGCGCCGAAGCGGCGCGCGCCACCGCGACCGGCATGGCCGCGGTCACCATCTCGCTGGTCGGCCAGCTCAAGGCCGGCGATCACGTGGTGGCGTCAAAAGCCATGTTCGGCTCCTGCCGTTACGTCGTGGAGGATTATCTGCCGCGCTTCGGCGTCGCTTCGACCTTGGTCGACGGCTGCAATCTCGAGGCCTGGAAAAACGCGGTCCGGCCGAATACCAAGACGTTCTTTCTCGAAAGCCCGACCAACCCGGCGCTCGAGGTCATCGACATCGCCGAGGTGGCCAAGATCGCGCACGCCGCCGGCGCGACCTTGGTGGTCGATAATGTGTTCGCCACGCCGCTGTTCCAGAGCCCGCTCGCACTCGGCGCCGACTGCGTCGTCTATTCGGCCACCAAGCATATCGACGGGCAGGGGCGCTGCCTGGGCGGCGTCGTGCTCGGCTCGCAGAAATTCATTATGGACAAAATCCACGTGCTCATCCGCCAGACCGGCCCGTCGATGTCGCCATTCAATGCCTGGGTGCTGCTCAAGAGTTTGGAGACGCTCGCGGTGCGCGTGCGCCGCCAGACCGACAGCGCCGCCACGGTCGCGGTGGCGCTTGCCGAGCATCCCAAAATCTCGCGCCTGATCTATCCGGGCCGGCCCGATCATCCGCAGGCCGCGGTGGTGCAGAAGCAGATGCGCGGCGGCTCGACCTTGGTCGCCTTCGAGATCAAGGGCGGCAAGAAGGCGGCGTTCCGTTTCCAGGATGCGCTCAAGCTCATCCGCATCAGCAACAATCTCGGCGATGCCAAGAGCCTGATCACGCACCCGGCGACGACGACGCACCAGCGGTTGACGCCGCCGCAACGCGCCGAGATCGGCGTCACCGACGGGCTGGTGCGGCTCTCGGTCGGCCTCGAACATCCCGACGACATCGTCGAGGACGTGCTCGCCGGGCTTGACGCGGTGTGAGGATTGTCATCATCCGCGAATGCGGATGATCCAGTACTCGTTGCGGATTTCGGTGATTACTGGGTGCCCCGCCTTCGCGGGGCATGACAGTCAGCGCCCGTGCGCCGCCGCTGAAGCGACCGGGCGGGTCGCCGCTTCGGCGATGCCGGTGGCGAGGAGTTTGGCCACGCAGGCATAGCCCCAGTCGTTCATATGCAGGCCGTCCGGCGACACGAACGTGTCGAACGGCAGATGCTGCACCTCGAACCAGTTGCGCATCACCGCGAAGCGCCGGAACAAGTCGACGTTCTCTTCCTTCGCCGCCGCAGCGATCTGCTCGACCATGCCATCGGTCTCGGACTTCACCAGAACCTTCGGCGCATATTGCGGGTCGATCAGCACCACGTCGGCGCCGGTCGCCTTGAGCTCATCGATGCCTTCGTGCAGCTGCGCCGAATGCGGCGCCAGCGGATGGTCGCGCAGTACCGAATTGGTGCCGACCTGCCAGAGCACGAGTTGCGGATGCTCGGCGATGACGCCGTCCGCAAAGCGCGCCATCATGTCTTCGGTCTCCTCGCCGTTGACGCCGCGGTTGAGCACGGTGATGTCCTGCAGCGGAAAGCGCTGCTTGAGCTCGACGGCGAGCCGGCTCGGATAGCTGGCATCGGGGGAGCTGGCGCCGGCGCCGGCCGTCGACGAGGAGCCGATGGCGACGATCGTGAGCGGCTCACCGCTGGCGAGGCGGCGCGCGGTGCGCAGCAGCGGGCGATCGAAATGGACGAACTCGGTCGGCGCGCTGCACGCGACCGGCGGCGCCGCGCTTGGCGCGCTCGCCTGCGGCAAGGCGGACGGCGTGACCGGTCGCGGCACTGCAGCAACGGCCGGCGTTGCCGCCGGCATCGCGGCTGGAGCGGCGGTCAGGGTGAGAGCCGGTGCGACAATACGCGCAGGCTCGATCATCTGCGCGTGCGCTGCAGCAATAGTCGCAAAAACCGCCGAAGCGGCCGCGGCCCGCGCCACGCGGGCGATCATTAAGGGTTTGTTAGGAGACATTAACGCGTCGTTTGCATTCTCATGGCGTCCAGATGTGCGGCACCGATGATCTGAGTCGCCAAAGCCCGCCCTATGCAGTCATGAACACGACGCGCCATATCATAGTTCTTGGTAGCGGTATAGAGATCGAACGTGCCGCTGTCATTCCAGTTGCGCATGATTCCAAGCCGATCAAACAGCAGCGCATTATGTTGCTGTGCAACAATGCGCATGACTTCGGCGAGCGTCGAGACGTCGAGCATGGAATCGGTGCGCGGGCTGTACTGCATGTTCATGAGGATGACATTGGCGCCGGCGTTCTCGATCGCGCTGACGCCGTCATCGAGGCTGGTGCGGAAGTCCTCGGCCGCGACGCCGTTGATGGCGTCGGCGGTGCCCGTCTGCCAGATCACCAGCGACGGCTTGTCGTCGGCGAGGATTTTCGCCAGCCCCGGGACCATATCGGCGGTCGAAGCGCGGGGCTGAACATGCGTGGTGACCTTGACGGTAATGCCTTTTAATTGCTGCTGCAGCGCCTGCTCCAGCCGCGCCGGATAGGCAAAGCGGGCGCCGTCCACACCCGCCAGCGCCGAGGAGCCGGTGCCGATCACGCTGATATCCAGGTGCTCACGCGCCTTGACCTCGTTGGCGACGTTGCTGAGCTCGCTCTCGCTCGTGAGAAACGAATCCGGCACGTCGCAACGATCCGTCGGCGCCGCGGCAGCGGCGCCGTCGATCAACGCAATGGTCGTGACCAGCGCTAGGATCACACTCATGCCTCGCCTCCCGCGAGGTCGGCGTCTGGTTGCTTGACGCGCGAACCGGGGCTTCGCCCTTCTATGACCTTGTACCACGATATCAGGTTCGCTGTCCCGATCATGATAATGATCCCGGTTAAGCTAATGGCGATCTGAACGAGCGGGCCGCCCGAATATTCGCCGATGATGAACTGGCCGGCAAAGGCGAGGAATACGCCGAGGCAGAAGATTTCCAGCGAATGCTGGCCGCAGCGGATGGCCGGTTGCAGGATCGGCCATTTCAGCCCCGGCCAGTCGCGCGGCACGAAGCGCACCGTCACCGCGGCCAGCGCCAGAAAGTGCGCGAAGCGCAACACGTCGAGGTTGGTCTTGTCGATCGGATACATCCATTCGCTCAGCCAGTTCGGCACCAGCCGTCCGAGCGGCTCGACGTACCAGGTCAGCGCGATGACGAAGGCGAACACCAGATAGGCGATGGCGATGGCGAGGATGGCGCGCGATTGCAGCACCGGCGCCAGCCGCTTGGCGCCACCGAGCGCGCACCAGGCGCCGAACACGAACAACAATTGCCAGGCGAACGGATTGAAGAACCACACGCCGTTCGGATAGGCCGGCAAATTCCAATCGAAAGTCCACGTCAGCACATAGAGCAAGGCGGAGGCGGCGAGCGCGAAGGCCGGTTGCCACATCAGCAAGGCGAGCGCCGGCGGAAACAACAGCAAGAGCACGATGTAGAGCGGCAGCACGTCCATGTTGACCGGCTTGAACTTCAGCAGCAGCGCCTGAAAGATCGTGACATCTGGCTGTTTGAGGAAGTCCAGAATATTCATTTCCTCGGCATAGAGCGGATTATCGAACGTCGCCGCCACATAGGCGATCTCGGCCATGAAAATCGTGAACAGGAAGATGTGCGCGACGTAGATCTGCCAGGCGCGCCGCAGGATGCGTGCGCCGGCGATCAGGAAGCCGCGTTCGCGCATCGCGCGGCCATAGACGAAGGCCGCGGTGTAGCCGGAGATGAAGATGAAGATCTCGGTGGCGTCGGAAAAGCCGTAGTTGCGGATGGTGAACCAGTTGACGACGTTTTCCGGGATGTGGTCGAGGAAGATCAGCCACAGCGCGATGCCGCGGAACAGATCGAGCCGCAGGTCGCGCTCGGTCGCGGCCGGCGCCGCGGGCAGCGGCGCAGCCGTCGGCAGGGGCATGACTACGTCGAGGTTTGCAACCATTGTCCGCAGTGTCGCAGTCCGCAGTGTCGTAAGCGCGGCCCGAGCGCCCAATCGCTCCGGGCACGCTTGCGCGTCCGCACGGTTATTGCAACAACGGGCGCGAATCTATTCACTTATGCGTGGAATCGTATGAGGTTTTAAGTCGGCCGCGCCGGCGTCATGCCTGACCTTGGCGGCGCGGCGTCGGAAATGCGACAGACCGTTGCCAAGACCATCGCAAAGACCATTGCCAGGACCGTCACCATGTATCGTGCCATCACCCGCAATATCGAGGTCGTGGTGAAACCGCGGTTCGTCGCCGACCGGTCGTCGCCGGAGAACAATTATTTCTTCTGGGCCTATACCATCTCCATCACCAACAACAGCGACGAGACGGTGCAGCTGAAAACCCGCCATTGGCGGATCACCGACGCCAACGGCCGCCGCCAGGAGGTGCGCGGCGCCGGCGTCGTCGGCGAGGAGCCGGTGCTCAAGGCCGGCGAACAGTTCGAATATACCAGCGGCGTGCCGCTGCAGACGCCGTCGGGCTTTATGGTCGGCAGCTACGGCATGGTCAGCGCCGGCGGCGAGCATTTCGACATCGAGGTGCCGGCATTCTCGCTCGACAGCGTCGAATCGAAACGGACGCTGAATTGAATTCAGCGTCCGCCGACGTCTCAGAATAAAGCTGCGATCTACCGCACTGGTGGCTGCGCCGGGCCTGTTGCCGCATCCAAGGCCGACAGGTCGGGCTGCTTGCCAAGCCGCGCGCCATTGCCCAACGGGGACTGCAACGGCTTCTGCTCCTGCCTGACCGGCTGTTCGGACTTGGCCGGCTTTTGTTCCGGCCGGTATTCGCTCGAGGAGATACCACCGGCGATGGTGGCGCCTTGCTCGATTTGCAGCATGCCGTAGCTGACGTTGCCGTCGACCCTGCTGGTCGAGCGCAAGATCATCAGGCATTTGACGTCGAGCTTCTCGAAGACCTTGCCGGAAATCTCGGCGTTCTGCGCCACGATGATCCGGCCTTTGATGACGCCGGTTTCACCGACCACCAGATTGCCGACCGAGACGTCGCCTTCGACCGAGCCGCACACCACCAAGGTATCAGGCACGCTGATCTCGCCCTTGATGGTCACGCCCTCGCCGATATAGAGCCTGCTCGCGTCCGGCATCGAGTCCACGACTGACGACATCTTGCTATCCCTTTCGGTAACTTGTGACAGTCTGTTTCAGCAGAATTTTACAGGCACTGCGCTGACATTGTACGAACGCTGGGCGTCTATTCTCGGATTATCCACAGAACTCCCGCTATTCACTCCATTGATCCGGAACAGCAGCACGGCGAGCGGTTCCTTCGCCTTGCGGTTGCCGGACGCGGGGGGCTTGATTTTGTATCGCAGATTCACCCACTTAGAAGACGATCGCGGTGCGCGCACGCGGATATGTGGGCAATGCGACAGATCGCGGCCGCGCTTTCGCAGCCGCGAGTTCCATTCACGATGCTTCACTCTGAGGGGCGCCGGGGCAGGGGACGCCAAAACGCCCGGATCTGTTGACCGGATCGGGCGTGATTGAACTAAATTATCTTCGCCTTCCGACTAACGGTCGACGTCAACGTCGGCGCCGGGGGCTCGCAATTCTACGCCCGGTTCGCGATTGTGTTCGCGAATGATCATTTCGTCGCCGCTGCGGTTGTTTACGCAACGCGAGACGCATATGCCGTTGTTGCAGACATCCTTGCATATACGTTCGGCATCGGCGGCTTGGGAAAACACGAACCACAGCGCCGCAGCGGCCATGCCAATCAGGATTTTGCTCATAATTCGCCTCCGGATCGCTCATGTGGTCAATCGTGGCTCGGCGGTTTGGTTCCGGAAGTATGGCGTTAGCCATCCAGAGGCGCGGAAAAGCCAAACGAAATCATTGTGCGGAACAGCATCTCCGCGGCGGCGTTGAACTGGGGCTCGATTGGGAGCGTCCAAGGGTTCGACTGGCACGCCCGGCGCATCACGGGCGCGGCGTGAGATTTTTCATGATTATCGCTTTGCTGGGATATATCGGCACCATGGTGGCGGCTTTCGCCATGCTGGTGGTGGTTTGGCACCACGTCATCGGACCTCCGCAATTGGAAGCGACGCGGCAGCAACCGCGCCCAATCGGCGCCGTGACGCAGGCCGTGCCGCCAGCGCCGCAACCCGGAGCCTGGGGCCCGGCAGTCATTCACAAAGCCGACGAGGCAGCGGATGCGGCGGCGAGCGAAGAGGATGCCCGCCTCGCCGCGGCGCAGGCGGCGGCCGCCGAAAAAGCCAAACGGCTGAAGCAGGCGCTCTACCAGAAACGAAAACAACAAGAGCAATTGGCGCGGCAGCGCGACGACCAGCAATATTCCACCACGCTCGGCTACAATCAGGAGCCGCCGCAAGATGTTGCGCCGGCTCCGGTGTACAATCCGTTCGGGCCGCGCCGCTTTTGAGAAGGCGTGTTACGTCGCCGTGGTGTCTTGCGCCGTTATCTCGTCCGGCTGGAAGACGTAAGTCGAGTTGCAGAACTCGCAGGTCACGGTGATGCGGCCGTTCTCGACCATGTCGTCGCGGTCGCCTTGCGAAAAACTCCGCAGCATATTCTCGACGCTGGTGCGCGAGCACGAGCACTTCGCCTGCACCTCCGCGGCACGAAAGACGCGCACGCCGTGTTCGTGAAACAGCCGATAGGCCAACCGCTCGCTCGAGAGCGCCGGATCGATCAGCTCGATGTCGTCGACCGTGGCGATCAGGGAGCGGCCTTCGACCCAGGCATCGTCCTCGGGCAAGACGTGCGCTTGGGTGCCGGGCGGCGCGTCGCCGGGATCGAGATCGGCTTGCCGCAAGCGCTCCGGCGAGTTCGGCAGGAATTGCAGCAAAATTCCGCCGGCGCGCCAGTGCCGGCGCGGGCCGCCGGCGCCGGCGCGAAA
>Ga0209010_1000621_pt1 | contig 10552 bp, 11 predicted proteins | sample BlaSpr_A8_OM1_O3_FD_187985 | JGI IMG/M metagenome (GOLD analysis project Ga0209010, IMG submission 187985) | Forest soil microbial communities from Thunder Bay, Ontario, Canada - Black Spruce, Ontario site 2_A8_OM1_O3 (SPAdes) (version 2) | ecosystem: Environmental > Terrestrial > Soil > Boreal... | reverse complement strand
CGAGTTCAAGCGACGGAGGACGTCAGCGAGCGGCGCCCGATTACCCAGCAGCATGACCGTCTCCGAGTATATTCGGTTGGCGACGAGCGCGGAGCTGATGCCGTGTCCTGAGACATCGCAGACCAGCAGATTCAGATGTTTTTCTTCCGACGGCCGCACAAAGCCGAAGTCACCGCCGATGGTATGTGCCGGTTGGTAGAAAGTGTCGACACGCAAAGCTCCCCAGCGGAAGGACTCAGGTGCCAAACTCTGCTGGACCCTGGCCGCGAGCAGCAGGTCTTGCTCGATCTCCCGCTGATGCTTTTCGAGCCCTGCGATTGCAGCGCGAAGCCTTTCTTCCGTGCGTTTTTGTTCCGAAATATCGATCAAGGTTACGACCGAGAAACGTCCTCCATCGGGCCCCTGCATGGCGCGAATACTGACCACTACGGGCAGTCGCCCGCCGTCTTTGGTGGGCAGGAAGAACTCTTCGCGGGCTCGCCCCAGCTCCCGGGATTTCCGGTTGAGCGACCGGGCGAAGGCAAGCTCTTCGGCCCGGTGATAGAACTGGCGGGCGTCGCGGCCAATGATTTGGCTGCGCGGGAATCCCGTCATTTCCTCGAAGACCGCGTTGACAAAAAGAATCTGATCGGAATCGTCCGCGATAACGACGCCGTCATTCAGTGTTTCGAAAATGGATTCCATTTCTTGCAGCGATTGCGGCGTTTTGCTCTGCACGAAATCACTCATAAGGCAGATCCCTGGACGTGCGACTTCGCTCCACTAACCGGGCTTTCCTCGAAGGCGATCAAGCACCTGCTTGACATACACATCGCTGGCGACAAGTTGCGCGCCCTGGTTGAACATGCAGCGCAACATCCTTTCCCCGCTCCTGTCGATGAACGTGACGTCATGGAGATTCACGATGCACCTTCGGCCCTGCGTTGCGCGGTGTGCCCTCTTCCAATTCGCCTTCAGTTCCTTGACCCACGGCGCGACGAGGCGGCCTTGCAGGATCCACAGTTCTTGCTTCGCCGTGCTCGTGATCGTAATCTTCAGCATCCGTTCCTTCTCGGCAGCTTTTGGAGAATGTAAATTCAGGACCAGCGCGACGGTTCGGCCTACACCGGCGCCGGTTTTTCTCTAGCGCTGCAGCTTCTGCGTCAGCTCTTTCTCCGCTTCCAGCCAGTCATCGAGGTCGTATCCCCGGATCCCGCCCCGTTCAAAGTGAATCTGGGAGGCTCTTCGTCGAACCTCCTCATCACTCGGATGCTGCAAAGGTGAAACAACGCGCACCTTCGACTGAGACTCGAATTCCCTTTCCATGATTCGTTCCCTTACTGCTCTGTTTAAGCTCATTTTCGTGTCTCCCGTATTTCTGTCGTTTCGCGATCCGACCCTCGCCTCCTAGGCCGTGATCCTCAACACTCCTTGCGCTCTGTCGATCGACAGTGCAAATGCAGGGCCAGAAGACTGGATCTGGACCGAACGCGAGCAACGCCTAAGCAACAGAACAACAAGCGGTTTCCGGCAAAGAGTCGAGACCAAAGACAGCTGGTAGCTGGATCCAGGTGTCGTAGACGCTCGACACGTGTCGGGAAAAGTGTCGGAAGCGCCGACAGTTTCGCTTGAGGCCACGCGGGTCACCGCGCACAGCTCGTCTGTCTTCAATCATTTGGCGCGAATTCTGTTCCAGCGTGCTCTTGGCGGGCGCATTGCAACGTTTCCTGCGTGTGGAAAACGAGCGACGCGCTTGATCCAGGGAGTGCTCAGCATGAGCAATCCAGCGAAGTTGCGAAACGAGTTTTTGGGAACATGCGGGACGAGCGGGTGCCTGGACATCGAGGCTCGGGTGCCCAGTGAAGTGAAGGCCATCTCGCCGTTGGTGGACCGGTTGATGCGCTTAATCGCAGAATCACGCGTCGTTTCCGGCGAGGAGTTTTCCGTGGAGCTCGCCCTTCGTGAGGCTCTGAATAATGCGGTGCTTCACGGCAACCGCTTGGATCCGGCGAAGCTGGTCCACGTCTATTGCCGATGCGAATTGGGCAAAGGCGTGTCGGTAGTCGTCAGGGATCAGGGGAGGGGATTTGACCCAAACGCAATCCCCGATCCTTTGGCTGCCGAAAATCTCAGAGCTGAGGATGGGCGAGGCATCTTGCTAATGAAATCGCAGATGGACGAGGTCTGGTTTGCGTGTGAAGGCACCGAAGTCCATATGCGAAAGAAATGCGCCCAATGACCCGAACAGGAATTCTCGACGGTGCAAAGAATCCGGCCGCCACCATCCTGCTGATCCCGCTGGTTCCCTGCGTCGGATATTGGCGTGTAGTTGCATCCGATGCGGACGCGAAAGATGGAAAAGTGCTGAAAATCATCATCACTGAAACCCCAACGGAAATACGGTGGGTCTTGCAAGGCCGCCTGTCCGGATCCCAGGTTACCCGGGTGAAGGGAAATTGGAGCACGGCAAACCGCATGCGCAAGGGGCGCACCTGCATCGTGGATCTTGAAGAACTCACATTCCTGGACAAACGTGGGCGGAGGCTGTTGCGTGCCATGTCAAGAGATGGAGCGCAATTCGTAGCGGGCGGACTGCACAACAGGCCGCTGATTGACGAACTGAAAATAAGCAGCAAGCGCGGGCTATCGCGAATGATTACGTCATTTTTGCGGCTCTCACGCCAATGATTTCTAAAGCTGGAAAGATCCGTGCGAAACGTCGCAGCGCCTGCGTCGAACGCAGCAGTTCCAATGTGCACCGGGAAACAGGAGCAAGGCTATGCCATCTGATTTGCTAGACACGATCGGTAATGACGAAGAGGCGTCCGGTTCACTCGGTCGCCTGGGGGGCAGCAAAGAATCGGCGCTCGTGAACGCCGCCAGGAGTCGCGATCCGGATGCTTTCGCAGAGCTGGTGGCAAGGTACGGCCCACGGATTCTGCGCCTGGCGCAAAAGATTACCCGCAACCACGAGGATGCCGAGGACGTTGCTCAGGATTCTTTTGTGCGGGCTTTCCTGCACCTGGACACCTTTCGTGGAGACTCTCGCTTTTATACCTGGCTCGCGCGCATCGCGATTAATGGGTCGCTCATGAAGTTGCGCGCGCGCCGAGCGGGCGAGTTCCACTTCGACCAGCCTGTCGCCAGCGGAGATAGCTTTTTCCTCGCCGAAATCGCAGACGACGCTCCGAACCCTGAACAATGCCACTCGCAAGAAGAGCTTCAGAAGGCTCTCTCATCAGCGATGGGTGAGCTTCCCGTAACTTTCCGGGAGGCTCTGCGCCTCCACGAGCTAGAGGAATATTCAACCGAGGAAACCGCAATGATGTTGAAGCTCTCGATCACTACCGTGAAGTCGCGAGTGCATCGCGGCCGGAAAAGGCTGCGCCGGGCATTGACGAGATATTTTCGGCCGAGGGAGCTCGCTCGGTTCTCGGGAAGGAATTCAGTCTAGGGGAAAGATTGTGATTGCCTGGGTACTGATCGCCGCCCTGGCGATCCTTCGTTTTCTAAGCGTTTCCGATTGGTTTCGCGAGTTTGGTCGCGGCCGTCGCCGTTAATTGGATGGAGATAAATGATGCCCGTTAACAACGGAGACTCGAGCAGAAAGAACTCTGCCGTAGCGACGGAGGAAAGCAGTCAGGCCGCAGAGCGGTCCGAGGCGCCTGTGCTCGAGTCTCAAGAAAGAGGCACTCAGGCGAGCCGCGCTCACCGCGCGTTACAGGACCATCCGCGGAAGGCCTTAGCCGGATTCGTCGTTCTTCTTGTCATTGTTGCCGGCGCTGTCTATTTCATCCGCAACGCATTTCTATTTGAAAGCACCGATGACGCACAGGTCGATGGCCACATCATGCCGTTGAGTGCGCGGATCAGTGGATACGTCCTGGAAGTCCCGGTGATCGAGGGGCAGCTCGTCCGCGCCGGTGATGTGCTCGTGACCATTGACCCCCAGGACTACAGGATTGCAGAGAATCAGGCGCAGGCAGCACTTGCGGACGCGCTCGCCAGCGCCGCCAGCTCTCGCTACAACGTACCGATCACTTCCGTTGCCACACGCAGCAACCTGGAATCAGCCGGAACTGCGGTTACAAACGCGCAGGCGGGACTTCGGGCCGCCGAGCAGAATTTCGAGTCTACTAAGGCGTCCCTGGAGCAAGCGGAAGCCAATTCGACCAAGAGCAACGCGGACCTGGCTCGCTATGGAAAACTTGTCGCAAAGGAGGAAATTTCGCACCTGCAGTATGACGCGGCGGTAGCCGCAGCAGCGGCGAATAAAGCGGCCGTAGCATCGGCAACAGCCCTGGCGCACTCGGCCGAACAAGCCGTTCGGCAGGCGCAAGGGAAACTCCTGCAGGCGAGCGACGATTTACGGAGCGCACAGACCGCGCCGCAGCAGGTCTCACTGATCCGCGCAAGAGCGGATGCAGCCGATGCGCAGGTGCTGCAACGCAAAGCGCAGCTCGCTCAAACCGAGCTTAACCTCGGCTACACCATCGTCCGGTCGCCCGTCACAGGAATCGTCGGCAAGAAGTCAGTCGAAGTGGGCCAGAACGTCAGCATCGGACAGGAACTGGTAGAAGTAGTGCCGCTTGCCGATGTCTGGGTTACGGCAAACTTTAAGGAGACGCAACTGGCCCACATGCGGCCAGGGCAAACCGTCGAAATCAAGCTGGACGCCTACGGCCACACTTGGAGGGCGCACGTTACCAATATCGGCGGCGGTACAGGATCGGTCTTCAGTCTGCTGCCTCCAGAGAACGCCACGGGAAACTACGTGAAGGTGGTGCAGCGCGTGCCAGTGCGCATTGATTTTGAACGCGCTGCGGCAGGAGAGGAGTTCAACGCGGATGGGTTATTAAAGCCCGGCTTGTCCGTTCAACCTGACGTGAGGGTGCGATGACGGATGGCGCATCTGTTTCCTCGGGAGAGGATGTCTGGCAGCCCAAAGGAAACCCGTGGATCATCGCGGTCGCGGTTTCGCTCGCGGCATTCATGGAAGTGCTCGACACGAGCATTGCCAACGTGGCGCTGCCTCACATCGCGGGCAACCTGGGAGCTAGCAACGACGAGAGCACCTGGGTGTTGACCAGCTATCTTGTGTCCAACGCGATCGTTCTGCCGATCAGTGGATGGCTGGTCGGATGGCTTGGGCGGAAGAGATTCTTTTTGACGTGCATTGTGTTTTTCACGGTCAGTTCCTTTCTGTGCGGGATTGCACCGAGCCTGGGGCTTCTTCTCCTGTTCCGAGTCTTGCAAGGCGCGTTTGGTGGAGGGTTGCAGCCGATGGCTCAGGCCATCTTGGGCGATACGTTCCCTCCCGAGAAGCGAGGCTTGGCCTTCGCGCTGTACGGAATCACCGCGATTTGCGCTCCTGCGATCGGTCCGACGCTAGGCGGCTGGATCACCGATAGCTACTCCTGGCGGTGGGTTTTCTACATCAACGTTCCCGTGGGCGTTCTGGCTCTGCTGCTCGTTTACCGCCTCGTCGAAGATCCGCCCTACTTGGCACGCAAAAAGAAGAATCTTTCCGGATTCGACTTCATCGGATTTTCCCTGCTGACCCTCGGCGTAGGTGCCTTGCAGATCGCCCTCGACAAGGGACAGGAAGACGACTGGTTCGGATCACACTTCATTACGATTCTCGTCGTAATCGCCGTCGCAGGTCTGGTTTCCTTGGTCCTCTGGGAATGGTTTCACAAAGAACCCATCGTGGACGTGCGCCTGTTTAAGAACTTCAATTTCGCGACGAGCAGTCTAATGTTTCTGATGTTGGGAATGGCGCTATTCAGCTCCACAGTCCTTATGCCGCAACTCCTCCAGACTCTCATGGGATACACCGCACAAAAGGCAGGAATGGTTCTTTCAGCCGGGGCCGTGGTGGTGCTGGTGGTGCTGCCCATGGTTGGCAAACTTACCACCAGATTCCAGGCACGCTACCTCATCGCTTTTGGTTGGATGACCCTTGCAATCAGCATGTATGCATCGTCCAAGCAGATCGACCTGCTCATGAGTTTCCGATCGGCCACCTGGTTACGAATATGGCAGTACATTCCCGTAGCCTTTCTATTCGTGCCGCTAACGCTTGCCGGATACGTCGGCCTCTCCGCCGAAAAAACCAACGCGGCCGCTGGGCTCATGAATTTTATGCGCAACATCGGGCAAAGCGTTGGGACATCCGCGGTCACTACCCTGATCGCTCGGCGCAGCCAATATCATCAATCCGTTTTAGCGGAATACACGGGCTCCGGCCGCTTTCGCAATAGTCTGGCAGCTCTTTCGATGAGCCTTACTCGGGTTGGCTTGAGCGCCCATACCGCGCAACAACAGGCACTCGGCCGCCTGTACGCTTTGCTTCAGTCGCAAGCCGCAGTTCTCTCTTATGTGGATGCGTATTGGCTGCTTTCCATGTGCTCGGCGCTCATGTTTTTCAGCTCGTTCCTTCTGAAAAAGAACGAACCAGGCAAGGGTGGGAAAGTCTCCGTTCACTAGGATTGCTGGAACAATCGGTGTCACTCGGCGCGCTGACATTGACTGGCGAATCTGGCGCAGCCGCGGTGATGGCGCTTATGTTTTCGATCCAATACGCCGCGAATCGCCGCCCCGGAAATTACGTCGCGGGAAGGTCGCAGCAGGAACCGAACTCGCGATATTCCTCGGCCGGCAACAATGAGAGTCCCAGAATCGATTGGTTGCAGGGTTTGTGGATGGCGCAAGTGGATCAATTCCTTGCCAGCCCCGGTTTCGCCGGAGAAGCGAAACGCTGGAATCGGAAGCAGCCACCTTGTCGGCCTGGCGAAGAAAACGGCCAGCTCCTGGTTCCACAAGGCATTTAAGACCGGCGGCTACAATATAGCGGCATATAGATACACCACATTGCATCTTGCTCTGCGTGGCGCATCGCAGGCGCGGAATTGAATGTCAACTCACGGTCATTCTGAAACTAGCCTAATGTGGTCGGAAGGTTTTCCCCGTCTCCAGCAGGGTTTTCAATCGCGAGAGAATTCGCGGCCACCCATCCGCGTTCTGAGCATACGCCGGGTCGTCCTCCGCCCAGTCATCGTTCGTTACCACAACCTTTACGGCCTCGGTCTCCGGAGTCAGCTCCACTTTCACTCTCGACATCACCGCCCCGTCTCCCATGCCGAACTTGTACTCAAACAACTTCGGCGGCTCAGCCCGCAACACCTCGCCCGTCACATACCGCATCGGTTTCCCATCCTTGCCCGGCCCCGACCAGGTCATCGCCCCACCGGGCTTCAAGTCCAGCTCAAAGTCCGCGCCCATGAAGATCGTCCGATTCGCCTCCTTCGACACGAACCCATCCCAGACCTTCTCCGCGGGGGCGGCGATGTAATACGTAAAAATCAATGGGGCCTTCGCCATATCAAACCTCCAAGCACTCCTCGAAGATCATGCAGCGCTTCGCTCAGACTCTAACAAAATATCCAATCGAAAGACCAGCAGACCGGCGCTCGTGGGAGAGTATTGCCGCGGAATGGGTTCTGGTTGCGTAGGCCTGCAACGATCCAAATAGTTTAGTAATTCCGTTCAGCACGCCCTGCAGCCCGGGCTTAACAGCTGATTATTCTTATCGGCGCTTATGCAACTGCCAATGGGGGCTACTTACATTGCCAGGCCGCAAGAGGATCTGCAGCCGCGGGTAACCTTTCAGTAGCCATCTTCAGTCAAAGGATTTCGAGTTCGTTTTCGCCTTTCGTTGCGGAATCGGTTTCTGCCCCGCCCTTGCTAAGAATGTAGTCGGCCGCCTTCTGGGCTTGCGATGCGGCGCATACAATCAAGCGGGCGTCCGATTTCAGTTTGTTGATCCAGGTCTGTAGGTAGGCCGCGGAGTTACCGAGCGTTCGAGATTCGATGCCGGCAGTGCCGCAGAGCATCGCAGCACCCATCTCGGCAACAAGTTCCTCTTTCGAGTAATCCTCACTGCCGAATGGGCTGTGGTTCATGATCCCTTCACGGCCCAAGCGAGAAGGGTGTCCAGTCGAGTGCGTTATTTCGTGGAACAGCGTGGAGTAATACTCTTCGGCGGCAAGGAACGCGGACCGGGCCGGCATGCCGACGGTGTCGGTTGAAGGCGAGTAGCAGGCCCGCGCGTCCTGCACGAATCCCGGCGGATTCGGCATGGCTCTGACAATGTTTTCGCATGGCTCGATCGGAATGATCGCTCGGACTCTGTCGGGGAACTTAATTCCCTCGCACTGCTCCAGGTTGAATACGTTGTAGCAGCGCAGCAGAATGGACTTGCGATTTCCTGTTTCTTCTGACTTCTGGTTCTCGCTTCGGTATTCGCGGATCTTCCAGAACACAACTTTGGACCCGTGTTGGCCGTTCCTTACAGCTCCGCCCAGTGCTTGGGCTTGACGATAGGTAACCCAGTACCGGCAGCCGTAACCCTGCGAGGCGAGAAGGAAAATGTTGATTCCCCGATATTCTTTCTTGCTGGCGAGGTTTGCGGGCGTCCCGGTGCCCCAGGGTTTGCGCCAGGGCGCCACACCCGATTCCAGTTGCTTGATGATGAATTCGGTGACGATTTCATATGCAGTCGACATTTGCGTGTTGATCCTCTGGGTATGAATTTGGTTCGATCGAGCAGGTCGGGCAACCCGGCCTCATTGAGGGAATGACTTTAGCGGATTGCTTCTGAAACGCGGGAGACCGGTTCGCGGTGGTCAGAGACGCGACCGATTGGGAAAGTTACCGGATTCACAACGACGAGACGCTAGCGGAGGAGAAGAGGGGGAAATCAGAACACAATCGGAATATCCCGAACGCGCTAAACCTTTAATTCCTTGACCGCCTCCGGATCGTCGGAATCGTATCCCTCGACGGACTTCTCACTCTGCTCTGGCAATATTTATGACCACCAATGCCCGCTGCAGCTGCGATGCCCAAGGGCAACCAAGGCCGCTCCCAACATTCCGCGGATCAGCAAGTCCGTGAAGGCTGTCTTCTTCTTCCGGCCTGATTGCAAACAGGGCGGTTTTCTCTTTGTCGGGTTTTGGATCGTCCGCTTTTCGTTTCGTGCCGGATACCGATTTCCTGCGACGCTGCATTAACGAGAAAACCTGTCCATCCCGCTTTCAAATGCACTACTCTATTTTAGCTTGCAAGCGTGCCGTTGAGATCACCTAAGAACCAATTCTCATGTACTTTGGGGCTGGCGGAAAACGCAAAACGGAAATTGTGACTAACTGGGACGGACTGTGAATCGTCGTGATTTTCTACGATCAGCAAGCGCCGTGTCAGCGGGATTTGCGTTCTCGAGGGTGACAGAATTATCTGCGAAGGAGACTTCGTTGAGAGATGAGTCATTCAATTTGAATCCGCAGGCGCCGGATCCAGAAATGCTGGACAATCTACGGCGTGCCATCGTCGATTATTATCTCAATGAGGCCAATCTACGAAACGGCCTGATCGCAGACAGGACCCAGCCCGGATCGCCTTCGAGCATCGCAGCGGTGGGAATGGGGCTCAGCGTCTATATCGTTGCAGTAGAACGAAACATACTTCCGCGAGCGGACGCAGTCGACAGGACACTAGCGCTTTTGAGGTTCTTACATTCCAGCCAGCAAGGCCCAGAACCGAATGCCACGGGATACAAAGGCTTCTACTACCACTTCCTCGATATGCAGACCGGCCGCCGAGCCATCCAATGTGAATTATCGACGGTTGATACTGCCATTTTGATGGCAGGCGTTCTTACCGCCGCAAGCTATTTCACTGCGAACAGTGCAAAGGAAGGCGAGATACGGAAACTCGCTGAAAGTCTTTACGCCAGCATTGATTGGCAATGGGCTCTCGACAAAGGAACAACGATCTCTCACGGTTGGATGCCGGAATCAGGATTTCTCCCTTCCCGGTGGGATACGGGCTATAGCGAAGCCATCATCCTTTACGCGCTGGCCCTGGGATCACCGACGTTTCCCATCGATCCGCAAGGTTACAAAGACTGGATCTCCACGTTTGAATGGAAGAAAGTCTACGACATCGAATACCTGTATGCCGGACCACTATTCATTCATCAGATGTCTCATCTGTGGGTGGATTTTCGCGGCATACACGACGACTTCAGCCGGAAGGCCGGGATCGATTATTTTGAGAACAGCCGGCGGGCCACACAGATTCACAGGCAATATGGAATCGAAAATCCGCTGAAGTTTGCCCACTATAGTGAGTACGTGTGGGGAGTGACCGCGAGCGACGGGCCGGGTCCTGCCATCCTTGAACTGAACGGTGTCCAAAGAACATTTTTCGGCTATGAGGCACGAGGTGCTCCATTTGGTCCGGATGACGGCACCATATCGCCCTGGGCAGTAGCGACATCTCTCCCGTTCGCGCCTGAGATCGTGATCAAAACGATCCGTCACATCATCGAGCGTCTCACATCGCTAGGGCACAGCCCCTATGGATTCGTTGCCAGTTTTAATCCAACCTATCCTGACACCGTCAGCAATCTAAACGCCTGGGCGTCTCCGTGGATCTTCGGCTTGAATGAGGGTCCGATTCTGATGATGATCGAAAACTTTCACACGCAGCTTATCTGGAAGACGATCCA
>Ga0209010_1000620_pt1 | contig 10567 bp, 10 predicted proteins | sample BlaSpr_A8_OM1_O3_FD_187985 | JGI IMG/M metagenome (GOLD analysis project Ga0209010, IMG submission 187985) | Forest soil microbial communities from Thunder Bay, Ontario, Canada - Black Spruce, Ontario site 2_A8_OM1_O3 (SPAdes) (version 2) | ecosystem: Environmental > Terrestrial > Soil > Boreal... | reverse complement strand
AGCGGCTCGCCGTTGTCCAGCCGCAGCACCGGCACGCGGCCCTGCGGATTGATTTTCAGATAGGCGTCCGTGCGCTGCTCGCCGCCGGCGAGGTCGACTTTCTTCGGCTCGTATTTTTCGCCGCTCTCCTCGAGCACGATGTGCGACGCCATCGAGCAGGCGCCGGGCGCGTAATAAAGCATCAGCATTGTGAAACGCTCCTGTCAGACGTTGCGGTCGAGCAGCTCGATCGACACGCCTTCCGGCGCGCGGATGAAGCAGACGCGCACGCCGGGCCGCACCGTGGTGGGCTCGCGGGTGAATTCGACACCCTTGGCCTTGAGGTCGGCGGCGATGGCGTCGATGCCGCTCACCGAAAGCCCGAAATGATCGAGGCCCCGATATGGCGTCGTCGGCGCGGCATTCACGCCGTCGCCGGTTTCGACCGGGGCGACGAAGATGTTGGCGCCGCCGAGTTTGAGATCGATGCGCTCCTTGCCCTGCTGCATGGTGCGGACCACCTCGGCGCCGAGCTTTTGTTCGAACCATTGCGCCATCGCCTCGGGATTGGTGGTGCGAAGGTGGATGTGATCCCAGGTGTATTTTGCCATGGGGCGTTCTCCCTGTTACTTGCTTTGCTTGCTCGCGAGCCTGGACGTTACGACAGGTAGCAGCGCGATGTCATCGGTATTTTGCGGGGAAGCTGGCCCAGAAAGCGATCAAGGCCGACCTCCAATCAGTGTAAACGGGAGAAGCGTGACATGCCGGCTGCCGAAACTGTCAGGAACGGCCCCTACGCCGACCTGCCCGGCGTGAAATTGTGGTTCACCGATACCGGCGGCACCGGCGTGCCGATCGTTCTCTTGCATCCGAACACCGGCACCGTCGAAATCTGGCAGCCGCAATTCGCCGCCTTTGCTGCGGCCGGCTATCGGGTCATCGCCTTCGATCGCAAGGGCTGGGGCAAGAGCGTTGCCGAGCCTGCGTCCGGCGCGCAGCCCGGCAGCATCGCCGGTGATCTCGATGCGCTTAGCCGTCATCTCAAGCTTGAAAAATTTCATCTGCTGGGCGTCGCCGGCGGCGGCTTCATCGCGCTCGATTACGCGGCGTGGCGCCCGGAAAAAATCCGCAGCCTGATCGTCGGCGCTTCGACGGGCAGCTTCGAGGACAAGGAGATCGCCGATTTCATCGCCCGCATCGCCATTCCCGAGATCAGGAAGCAGTCGGCGCATTACCGGGAGATCGGCGCGTCCTATCGCGGCGCCAACCCGGAAGGCGTCCGGCGCTGGATCGAGATCGACGAGCATGCGCGCCAGCCGGGCGCTGGCTTTCAGCCGCAGCTGCGCACGCCGAACACGTTTGCCAAGATCGCGGCCATTACCGCGCCGACGCTGGTGATCGCCGCCGACGCCGATCTCCTGGCGCCGCCGGCCTTGATGCGCATCTGGGCGGCGCACCTGCCGCATCACGAATGGACCGTCATCCACGATGCCGGCCACGCCATGGCCTGGGAGCAGCCCGGCGCGTTCAATGACAAGGTTTTGGATTTTTTGCGGCGGCACTGAGCCTACATCAAGAACACGCCCTTGCCGCTAATCTGTTGGTCGAACAGCTTGTAGGCCGCGTCGGCCTGGTCGAGCTTCCAGCGATCGGTGAACAGATGTTCGACGTCGATCTTGTTGTCGGCGACGAAGCGGGCGCAGTCGGCCTGGATAGTGGTGGAGAACGTCCACGAGCCGATGATGGTGAGCTGCTTGCGCAGCATCTGCGGGCTGACGTCGATGGTCACGTCGCCGCCTTCGCCGACGAAACAGACGACGCCCCAGGGCCGCGCGCCGCGCACCGCGATCAGGCGGCCGTCCGCCGTGCCCGAGGTGTCGAGGGTGCGGTCGGCGCCGGCGCCGTGGGTCAGTGCCCGGATCGCGGCGACTGCGTCGTTCGCCTTCGGATCGATCAGCGCGTCGGCGCCGAATTCCTTGGCGCGCGTGAGCCGCTCGGCGCTGACATCGAGGGCGATGACGTGAGCGCCCATGACGGCGGCGAGTTGCGTCGCCGACAGCCCGACCGGTCCCTGGCCGACGATGGCAATCGTATCGCCGCCGGTGAGATTCATCCGCCGCAGCGCCTGGTAGGCGGTGCCGGTGCCGCAGGAGATCGCGGCGCCGGTGGCGAAGCCGAGCGCGTCGGGCAGCGGCACCAGCGTATAGGCCGGCACTTTCATATAGGGCGCGTGGGCGCCGTGGCCGGTGGCGCCATAGACGGTTGAGCCGCTCGAACACATCTGCGACCAGCCGGTCCGGCAATGCCGGCAGGTGCCGCAGCCCGCATAGTGATGCACCATCACGCGATCACCAATCCGGGCCGTGCGCTCGCCGACCGCGCTGCCGAGCGCGGCGACGACGCCACACGGCTCGTGACCGGCGATCACCGGGCCGCTCACTTTGCCTAAGCCCAGCGAGGCGGCGCCGCCAGCAGCGCGATAGAATTTCAGATCGCTGCCGCACATTCCGGACGCCTTTATCTCCACGACGACGTCGTGCGGGCCCGGCGCCGGATCGGGAAATTCCATCAGTTGCAATTTGCGTTCGCCGAGGAAGGTCACGCCGCGCATGGTTGGTCTCCCGGATGGCGCAATCGACTGGTTTCTCCTTATGATACTGTAGCGAAAAGCAGCGGGGGAGGGCGTCGTGAAGGTCGTTTCCTATCGTCATCAGGGCCGGCACGGCGTCGGCGTCGTCACCGGCGCGAACGGACTGATCGCGCTGGCGAAAGCCGCGCCCGAGCTGCCCGGCGATCTGCGCAAGATTCTGCAGATCGATCCGACGCTCACAAAGGTGCGCGCGGCGACGACGGGAAAATCCGCCGACCTCTCGCTCGACGACATCGAGTTCGATCCGGTGATCCGCGAGCCGCACGCCACCTGGGCGCTGGCGCTCAACTATAAGCTCCATATCGAAGAGACCGGGCTGACGACCTCGCAAGCCTACCCGCAGATTTTCCTGCGCATGCCGATCTGCCAGGTCGGACATAAGCAAGCCTTGTGGGCGCCGCGCAAAACCATCGCCGAGGCTTACGACTACGAAGGCGAGCTTGCGGTGATCATCGGCACGCCCGGCCGCTACATCAAGCGCGAGGAGGCATTCACGCATGTCGCCGCCTATTCCTGCTACAACGAAGGCTCGGTGCGGGAATATCAGGGCCACAACCGGCAATTCGGCTTAGGGAAAAATTTCGAGCGCTCCGGCAGTTTTGGGCCGTGGCTGATGACGCCCGACGAGTTCGGCGATCCGGCCGATCACACGTTGATCACGCGGCTCAACGGCATCGAGCGCCAGCACGCCAAGATTTCCGGCCTGTTGCACGATGTGCCGCGTCTGATCGAATATCTTTCGGAAGGCTACACGCTGCAGCCGGGCGACGTGATCGTCACCGGTTCGCCCGGCGCCTTGCCGCTGCGGCCGGGCGAGGAGCCGGAAAAGCCGGTCGGCAAAGTGATCGTCGCTGGCCAATTGCACATGCGCCCCGGCGACGTCTGCGAGGTGGAAGTCGACGGGCTCGGCGTGCTGTCGAATCCGGTCATCGAGGATCCGACGCCGCCGCGCTAACCCTCTTTCAAAGCGGCGTAGATACCGTGTTCGAATTGGCGGTAAAGGCGCAATGCCCGGCTATCGGCAAACGGCAACACTTGCGTCATGAAGACGGCCGCGACCTTCCTGCCGGGATCGATCCAATAATACGTATTGAGGAGGCCGCCCCAGGTCAGGCTGCCGGCACTTCGGCCGCCGGCAAGAGGCTGCATATTGATCATGTGGCCGAAACCCCATTTGCGCGTGACGCCGGGACATAGATCGACGTCGTTGGAAAGCGCCGGCGTCGTCGTTTTCAGAATGCCGACGTCGATATCGCCGATCTGGTTCTGGCCCATCAGCGCGACAGTCTCGGGACGCAGGATGCTAACCCCATTCAGCGTGCCGCCTGCCAACAGCGCGCGGATGAGAGTCAAATAATCCGGCGCGGTCGAATAAATCCCGCCGCCGCCGGAGAAAGTTTGCCGCGGCGCATTCTGCTCCAGCGGTTCCGCCGTCAGAACTCCACCCGGCCCGCGCCGATGCGCGCTGGCCTCGCGCTGGCGCTGCTGCGGCTTGAGCGCGAAGGCGGTGTCGTTCATGCCGAGCGGGTCGAGAATGTGCTGGCGAAAATAGACGTCCAGCGATTCGCCACCGATCGCTTCCACGATACGGCCGACCCAATCGATGCTATTGCCGTATTGCCAACCCTCGCCCGGATCGAACATGAGCGGAGTGGGCGGTGCCAGTTTTCTTTGCGCCTTCGGCAACAGCTCGAGCGACTTGGCGTATTGCACGGCCTTGGCGTCCCAGAGCCGGTAAGCGAAGCCGGACGTGTGGGTGAGCAGGTGGCGCAGCGTGATCGGCCGCTTGGCCGGACGCAACTGCGGCAATCCATTGCCGTCGAAGCCGTCGAGCACTTGCGGCGCGCCAACCGCGGGCTCGATATCGGGAACCGGAGCGTCCAAGGACAGCGTGTTCTGTTCGACGAGCTGCAGCGCGGCCACCGACGTAATCAGCTTCACCATCGAGGCGACGCGAAACACCGTGTCGCGCGTCATGGCGGGGCCGTCGCCGAGCCGGCGCTTGCCGAAGATTCCCTCGTAGAGGATGCCATGGTCGGAGGCCGCCAAGGCCACGACTCCAGGCACTTCTCCTGCGCTCGCAGCAGCGCGGAGCGCCGAATCGATCTGGAAAAACGCTCCAGGTTCAAGCCTGTTCGACGCTTGCGCACCGGTTGCGTAGCGCAGGCCCAACGAGCCGGCGGCCGTCAGCCCCGCAGTCGTCTTCACGATATCGCGGCGGCTGGGCCGATGGATCATGGCCGGATCGCTCCGAACAGGCGTGTTCTGCGGAGGCGTAAGCTATCCGCAAAACTGCCTGCTCAGCTAGAAGCGAAATCCGAAAAAACCAGATTGGTTATTCCAATGCTCCGACCGACGATGTTGTGAAGCATTAACGGCGCGCGTGTAGGCGTTGGTGGCGGGGTAGGTCCTGGTGTCCGGTGCGGCGGCTGGGAACGCAGACTGCATGACCTGGTCTCGCGTGTCCGTCAGGTTCGGCGCTGCTGCGGCCGGCGGTGCGGTCGTGGCCACGTTCGTTTGAGCTGGGGTCGTCGCAGCGGTTGGAGGCGTGGCGGCGACGGTATTGCCGCTTCCCCCGCTGGGCGCAGGCATTGCCGCTGCTGTCGTGGCCGGCGCAGCACTCGCTTGAGGTGCATCCGGCGCCGGGTTGTCGACGCGCCGCAGACATCGCGAGTCGATATAGGGCCACGTCTGGTCCTTGCAGAATTCCGGCGCAACGATTGTGACCGGCGCTGTACCGCTATCTAGTGAGGCCACTGCGACGCGCGATGGCGTTTGCGCCGCGAGCAGATGTCCCTTCGCTGTGACTGCGCATAACGCCAAGGCCATAAGAGTGGCCGTCGTCGCCACGCGTCGTTGCTTCGCAGGAGACGGCTCATTCGCAGGAGACGGTTCATACGCCTCGGCGGGATGATCGTTCGGGATTGCATTGTCGGAAATTGCGAACTCCATCTGGCCCTCTAAAAACCAACGGCTGCAGCGCGCGTACGCCAAACGGCTGCGTGACAAAATAACGCTCTGCCCTGGGCTTTCGTTCCAGCCTGGAATCTCTGCAAATGGGCCGCGAATGCTTCCGCCAAGGTGTGGTGAGATATGGAAAATGTTGCTAGCGTGAGTGCAGTCATGCTCACCCGGATTCAAGCGTTTGCCGTGGCACTAGCGAGCCTCGGCCTGGCCGCCGCGGCGCTCGCGGCGGACGATTTTCCGACGCGGCCGGTCACCATCATCGTGGCCTCGACCGCAGGCGGCGGCACCGACATCGTGTCCCGCATTGTCGGCGAGCAACTGTCCAAACAGCTCGGCCAACCCTTCGTGGTCGACAACCGGCCCGGCGCCGGCTCCGTGACGGGTACTGAGTTTGCCGCCAGGGCGGCGCCGGACGGCTACACTTTGCAGACCGGGCTCAACGCCAGCATGGCGGTCAATCCGAGCCTGTTCGCGCATCTGCCCTACGACCCGATCGCCGACTTCGCGCCGGTCGGCATGCTGGCGGAATTTCCCTTCGTCATCGTGGTGAGCAAGAATTTCCCGGCGCAGTCGGTCAAAGAGCTGATCGCGATGGCGAAAGCGCATCCCGGCGAGATCAATTATGCGTCGGCCGGCAACGGCACCGGGCAGCATCTGTCGATGGAGTTGTTCAAGCTGATGACCGGCGTCAACCTCACCCACGTGCCGTATCGCGGCGCGGCGCCGGCCTATACCGACGTCATATCGGGGCAGGTGCCGGTGTTCATCGACAATCTGGCGAGCGCCTTGGGCCAGATCAAAGGCGGCAATGTGCGCGCGCTCGCGGTCACCAGCAAACAACGCTCGCCGCTGTTGCCCGAGGTGCCGACGGTCGAGGAAGCGGGCGTCCCGGGCTATGTCTATTACACGTGGTTCGGCTTGTGGGCGCCGAAGAAGACGCCGCAGCCGATCGTCGACAAGCTCCACACCGAAGTGAAAAAGGCGATCGCCGATCCGGCGGTGAAGGACCGTATCGTCGCCGCGGCCGGCGAGACGCTCGACATGCCGCTTGCCGACATCGAGCCGTTCCTCAAAGCCGAGATCGACAAATGGGCCGACGTGGTCAAGCGCGCCGGCATCCAGGTCGAATAGACGCCAGCGTCAATCGACCTGCGCGCCTGACGCCTTGATGATCGGCGCCCATTTCGCCAGCTCCGCCTTGACGAAGTCGGCCGTCGTTTCCGGCGTGGAGCCCGGCGTCGGATCGACGCCGGCCTTTTTCAGGGCATCGGTCACGGCCGGATCGGCCAGCGCCTTGTTGGCGGCGGCATTGAGCTTGTCGACGATCGGCTTCGGCGTTCCTGCGGGCGCCAGGATCGAGTTCCAGGTGTAGCACTCGTAACCCTTCACCCCCTGTTCGTCCAAGGTCGGCAAATCGGGCATGGCGGGAAGGCGTTTCAACATCCCGGCGCCGAGCGCGTGGACTTTGCCCGACATCGACAGCGGCAGCGCGGTCGGCGTCGCGTCGAAGGCCAGCGAGATCTGGCCTCCCATCAGATCGGTGTCCATCGGCGCCGAGCCTTTATAGGGCACGTGCACGATCTGGACCCCGACCATCGCTTTGAATTCTTCACCGCACAGATGCAGGATCGAACCGACGCCGGACGAGCCGTAGTCGTACTTGCCCGGATTAGCGTTGAGTAGCGCCACCAGGCTTTTGACGTCGGTCGCGGGTATTGAAGGGTTCACCATCAACAGTGTCGGCGTCACGCCGACCCGCGCCACCGCCGCGAAATCCTTCACCGCATCGTACGGCATGTGCGTGTACAGGCCGGGATTGATGGCGTTGGTGGACACGGTAGCGAACAAGAGCGTGTAACCGTCGGGCGTCGCCTTGGCGACGAAATCGGCGCCGATATTGCCGCCGGCGCCGGCCCGGTCTTCGACCAGGAATGTCTGGCCGAGGATTTCCCCCATCTTGGCGCCCATGATGCGGCCGACGATGTCGGTCGGTCCGCCGGCGGCGAACGGAATGACCAGCTGGATCGGTCGCGATGGAAAATTATCGGCGGCTTGTACGGCCGTGACGGCAAGCGCGGTCGCGGCTACGGCGGCGGCCGCGAGCCGATGATGTTGGCTCATGAAAATCCTCCCAGATTTCACAACCACGTTATCATTTCGCGGCGGGCGCGAGCAGGCGGCAGCGGCGGCTAAAACCGCGTCAGATCAGCGCTGCTCGGCCTCCAGCATCTTGCCGAGAATGCGCTTGTAACGCACGCAGCCGACGTCGACGGCGAGGATCACCGGATCGAGCGGTTCGGTGGCCTGTTCGATCACACGCTGCTGTGCCTCGATCACCGGCGCATCCTGCTCCTCGAAAGCAAAGCGCCGCATCTCGGCGACCTTCTTTTGCAGATCGCGGTTGAGCTTGTCTTCGGAGGTGCGCACGCCCCAGCGCACCGCGGTGAAAAAATAATGCGTCGAACGGTCGTTCTCCGGCGTCAGCAGATGGACGGCGTGATAGCCAGTGCCGGTGTCGGGCTCAGCGCCCATCTTGCAGATGCCGGTGAGCAGCCGCAGCGTCGACGGCGCCATCCAGCGCATTTTTGTGAACTTGTCGACCTTCGCCGGATGGTCCGGCCAGAACTGCGCGAACATGCCGGGTGGCGCCGAGTTGGTGGCGTGGCGTCCCACCACGACGTCGTCGCCATCAATCTCGTCCGTGATCTGGGACTCCACGGTGTCGGCGTTGCCCAAAATGCCTTCGTGCAGATAGGAGGTGTGGCTGAGATCGAGCAGATTGTCGATGATGAGCTGATAGTTTGCCTTGATGACGATGGAGTCGCGCTTGGTGGTGTGCAGCTCCGGCACGTTGTCGAGCACGCCGAAGTCGGGAATTTTGCTTTCGTCTGCGGGAGCTGAACCCATCCATACCCACACCGCCTTGTGCTTCTCGATCACGGGGTAGCTTTTCACCCGCGCCCGCGACGGGATGTTCTTGGTGCCGTGCGGATTGCGCACACAGGCGCCGCTGCCGTCGTATTCCAGGCCGTGATACGGGCACTGGATGCGGTCGCCGCCGACGATCTTGCCCAAGCTCAACGGCGCAAAACGGTGCGCGCACCGGTCCTCGATCGCGGCCACGCCGCCGTCGGCCTTGCGATAGAGCACGATCGGCTCGTCCATGATGGTGCGCGGCACCAATTGTCCGTCGCCGACGCCGTCGGACCATGCCGCCACGTACCAGGCATTGCGCAAATAGCGCCCGCTGATCATCTCTTGGTGCGGCTTTGCGCCGTTGGTTTTTGCATGCTCCGTCATGTATTTGTCCTCTCCTCGCGGTGCCGGGGAGCGTGGCATCCGCCGCAGTGGTTTTTCGCCTCGCCGCCGCGTAGGCTCAACGCTACAAGAGAACGTCAGAGGAGGAAACCATGGCCGAAGCCGCTTCGCTCCCCGCGCTGGCATCCCGCTTCATCCAGACCGAGCAGGTGCCGTGGATCGAGACCGCGCCCGGCAACAAGATGAAGGTGATCTATCACGACCCGGCGACCGGCATGCTGACGATTCTGTCCAAGCTCGAGCCCGGCTCGGGCATCCCCGCCCACGTGCACGAGGATCTGGAGCAGACCTTTGTGCTCGAAGGCTCCCTGGTCGACGAGGAAGGCGAATGCACCGCCGGCAATTTCGTCATCCGCGCCAAAGGCAGCCGCCACGCGCCGAAGGCGCCCAACGGCTGCACCATGCTGGTGTTCTTCATGAAGCCCACCGAGGGGCTGAAGAAGGCGCTGCTGAAGCATGCTTGAGCACACGTCTTCTCGGGCTTCGATGACATTGGCTCCAAAACTTGCAGCGCACGGCGCCGAAATCCCCGCCATCGGCTTCGGCACCTCCGGCATGGGCAACGTCCGCGCCGAGCATATCGCCACTGCGCTGCGGGCGGGCTACCGCCACATCGACACGGCGCGCAAATACGGCACCGAACCTGCCGTCGGCGACGGCATGCGCGCCTCCGGAGTGCCCCGTCGCGACATTTTCCTGTGCACCAAGGTCTCGCACGAGAACCTGCACGCCGCCGATTTCGCGCGTTCCGTCGACGAAAGCCTAAATGCGCTGCGCGTCGATTACGTCGATCTCCTGCTGGTGCATTGGCCGGAGAAGAACACGCCGCTGGCCGAGACCATGGAGGCGCTCGCCAAGGCGAAGCGGCAAGGCCTAACACGCCATATCGGTGTGGCGAATTTCAACATCGCCATGCTGGACGAAGCGATCCGGCTGTGTCCGGAGCCGCTGGTGACCTTGCAGGCCGAGTGCCACCCCTATCTCGATCAGACCAAGGTGATCGCCGCGTGTCGCGCCCGCGGTCTCGTGCTCACCGCCTATTGCCCTCTCAGCCGCGGCCGTTTGCAGGGCGATCCAGTGCTGACGGAAATCGGCAAGCGCAAAGGCAAGACCTTCGCCCAGGTGGCGCTGCGCTGGCATATGCAGCAGGGCATGATCGCCGCCATTCCGCGCTCGTCGAATGCCGAGCGTATCGCGCAGAATATCGACGTATTCGATTTCACGCTCGACGACGACGAGATGCACCGGATCGGCGCGCTCAAGCGCGCCGATGGCCGCACCGCCAACCCGATCGGCCGCGCGCCCGTTTGGGATGTATAAGGCTTCGTCATGCTCGGCCATAGCCGTTCGAAGAACGGCGTCGCTACGCTCGCCTATGGTGCCGGGCATCCACGTCTTTGGGCGTGGCCGCAAACAAGACGTGGATGGCCGGAACGAGTCCGGCCATGACGATCTAAGGTGATGAGGAATAAAGAATGCCCACCGCCCCGAAATACTTCATGTACTTCCCCGGCAATTACCGCTGGTCGGCGGCATTCGTGAACATGCTGGGCACGGCGCCGTTCGGCGGCGTCGATATGAGCGAATTGCACCAGATCGGCCGCATGCTCGAAGGCAAAAGCGGCGACGATGACGAGGCGTGGTTCGCGGCTT
>Ga0209010_1000618_pt1 | contig 10594 bp, 8 predicted proteins | sample BlaSpr_A8_OM1_O3_FD_187985 | JGI IMG/M metagenome (GOLD analysis project Ga0209010, IMG submission 187985) | Forest soil microbial communities from Thunder Bay, Ontario, Canada - Black Spruce, Ontario site 2_A8_OM1_O3 (SPAdes) (version 2) | ecosystem: Environmental > Terrestrial > Soil > Boreal... | reverse complement strand
TCCGGCTTCCTCGACGTGCTGCACAGCGCCATGGATGACATGCAGCAATTGCAGGGGCAAGCGGAGACCAAAGTCACGGGCGTCCTCCAGGGCAACGGAGCCGACGTGCACACCGCCTTAATTGCAGTCGAGAAAGCCGACCTGAGCTTCCAGCTGATGATGCAGGTGCGCAACAAAATTGTCTCCGCCTACGAGGAGATTTCGCGCATGCAGTTCTGAGACTTTGGTCAGAACCGAGAAGCCTGAAAAACCTCCATGGCCGAAACCCCGCAATCGCTCAACGATGTCCTGCACCGGCTGAGCGAATTTTTCCGCGGACTCAGCCTCACCCAGAAGGCCGGCCTGGCCGCGGGCTTCGTCGTAGTCGCAGCCATCCTGTGGGGTTTCGTCGCACTCCTGGGCCAGCCTAAATACGTCACACTCTATTCCGGGCTGCGCCCCGAAGAAGCGCAGAATCTGGCCAGCCGGCTGGCCGCCAAAAACATTCCCCACCAAATTTCTCCCGATGGAGGAACGCTTCTGGTCGCCGAAGACAAACTCGACGCGGCGCGCCTCGAAACCGCCGCCGCCGGACTGCCCCGCAGCGCCCGCATGGGTTTCGAATTGTTCGATACGCCGAACTGGACGGGCTCCGACTTCACCGAAAAAGTAAATTACCAGCGCGCCCTCGAAGGCGAACTGGAGCGCACCCTGGCCACGCTCAGCGAAGTGCAGGGAGTGCGCGTCCATCTGGTTCTTCCGCAAGACTCGCTCTTCACCGAGCAGCAGCACGAAGCCAAAGCCGCAGTCATCTTAAAAACCCGCAGTGGCCGCCTCTCCGAGCAGGCGCAGCTGGCCATTCCACAACTGGTCGCCAGCGCGGTCGACCGGCTGAAGCCGGAAAACGTGACCGTGGTCGATGCCGACAGCAACACTCCCCTGCTGCGCAGTCCCGACGGCATGGGCCGCGCCTACGGCCTCGATGAAGAGCTGTCGAAAGCTCTGGTTCGCACGCTGGAGCCGGTGGTCGGCGCCGATCACGTACGTGCGAGCGTCCACGTCGAGTACGAGATGGGCACCAGTGAAGACACGACGGAAAATTACGACCCTAAGACCGCCGCCACGCTGACGCAGGAACACGCCGAAGAGAGCGCCACCGGCGGCGCGCCTGCCGGTGTTCCCGGCACCGCCAGCAACGTGCCCGCCGGCACCACGCCTCCAGTTACGCCGCCGGCCACCGAGCAATCCAGTTCCAAATCCGATTCCATGACTTATGCGGTCAGCAAAACTCTGCACCACAGCGTCGAACCCGCAGGTCGTGTACGCCGTATCGCTGCCGCCGTGCTCGTGGACGACGCAGTCGACATTACGGATCAGGCGGGAAAGAAAACTCCCACTCGCCGCAAGCGCACCGCCGATGAGATGAAGCAGATCGAGCAACTGGCCCGCGCCGCCATCGGCGTCGATACGCAACGCGGCGATGTGCTGGCCGTCGAGAACCTATCGTTTCAGGAAATACCTGCCGAGACCCTTCCTCCGCCAGGCAAAATCGAGCGCTGGCGCCAGATGTTCGATCCCTGGCGCTGGACCTTGCGCTATATCGGCCTGGCATTGCTGTTCGCCGTGGTTTATCTGCTGATTCTGCGCCCCATCAAGAAACAGGCCATCGCCGCCTTTAAAGGAATCCCAGCCAGACTCGCTCCCACGGCGCTCGAAGGCGCGGCTGCGGTCGAGGCTGCCGTGGGAGGGGCAAGCGGCGCGCCGCTTCTGGCACAAGATGCCAAGCGTGCGGGCGAGTTGAAGCGGACGCTTACCGAGAAGGTCAGATCCGACCCCCCCTCGGCCAGCCGTCTGGTGCAAAGCTGGGTGCGGGAGGATGAAAAATGAGCGCACCCACTCCCCAACTGTCCGGGCCCTTTAAAGCAGCCATTCTCATGGTCATCCTCGGGGAGGATGCAGCCAGCGAGGTCTATAAACATCTGCCGCAGGAGGAAGTCGAACGGATCACGCGTGAGATTGCACGAATCAAAAATGTCACGCCGGAAGTTGTCCTCGCCGTGCTCGAGGAATTCGATCGCATGGTGATGACGGGTAACTATCTCGCGCGTGGCGGCAAGGAATATGCCAATAAACTGCTGGTCAAGGCTTTCGGCGAAGAGGGCGCACAGGAGTTGCTGCGCCAGGTCACTCTGAGCGATGAGCTCAACAGCACCCGGCTGGCATCCTTGCAGAAGGCTGATCCCCTGCAACTTGCCAAATTCATCGAAGGCGAACACCCGCAGACCATCGCCCTCATTCTGGCCCACCTCGAAGCCAAGCAGGCTTCCACCTTGCTCATGCGCCTGCCGGAAGAATTGCGCGCCGAAGCGGTGAAGCGGCTGGCCCAACTGCGCCAGTTTTCCCCGGAGATGGCGGAGCGGGTCTCGGTCGTGCTCAACAAGCGCCTCGAAGCCCTGGGGGAACAAAGCCGCCGGGCCTATGCCGGGTTGCGCGGCGTCGCGGACCTGATGAATCGCCTCGAACTCACCACCGCCAAAACCATCCTCGAGGGCATCGAGAAGGAAGATCCAAAACTCGCCCTCTCGATCCGCAACCTTATGTTTACCTTCGAGGACTTGCTCACGGTGCCCGAGGCCGGCATCCGCGACATCTTGGGGCAGATGGACAAGAAAATCCTCGCCACCGCGCTGCGCGGAGCTTCGGAAGAACTCAAAGCCTACGTCTTCAAGTCCATGTCCTCGCGCGCAGTCGAAATGTTGAAAGAAGACATGGAAGTGCTGGGGCCGGTGAAAGGTAGGGAGATCAGCAAAGCCCAACTGGAGGCGGTAGCCGTCGCCCGCCGTCTCGAAGCGGAAGGAAAACTGACGCTGACTCAGGAAGGGGAAGATGAGCTCGTCTCCTAGCCGTTCTCCCGCCGCAACTTCCCCAGCCGCCGGTCTCGCGGTTCCGGTCCGCGATATGTCCCCATTCCCCTATTCTGAGTTGCCCGCAGGCGCGCGCCTTAGGGACACCGGCGGCCCCAGAATGCCTGCGGCGAGCGACATCCCTTCACCTGCTCCCGATATGGCCGAGCGTGAGGCTCGCGCACGCCTTCTCGGCCGCGAAGAAGGGCAGGCCGAAGGCCGCAGGATCTTCGAAGATCAACTCACCAAAGAACGATCCGCACTGGGCTCGGCTCTGACTCAGTTTGCCCGCGACCGCGCTCTCTATTACCAGAGCGTGGAAACAGAAGTCGTGCAGTTGGCGCTGAGCGTTGCGCGCCACATCCTCCACCGCGAAGCTCAAATCGATCCCCTTCTGCTCGCCGGCGTGGCGCGCGTGGCTCTCGAAAAAATCGAAAAGGCCACCGGCGTCATCCTGCGCATCCATCCCCACAACGCGGATGGCTGGCGCCGTTTTTTCTCCCTTCACCTCGATCCCGCCGACCTCCCCGAAATTGTCGAAGACGCAGCCATCTCACCCGATCGCTGCATTCTCGAAACTTCCATGGGGACGGCCGAACTCGGGATGGAGATACAACTGAAAGAAATCGAAAAAGGTTTGATGGACTTGCTCGCCGCCCGCCCGGAGAAAAAATCATAACCATGCCCCCCGGTTCTTCGTCCTTCGATCCCTCGCTCGCCGCCTATCACGCCCGTCTCGAAATCCTGGCGAACCTGCGCTGGCAAGGACGCGTCACGCAGATCTCCGGCTCCCTCATCGAATCCCAGGGGCCGTTCTCCTCCGTAGGCGAGGTCTGCCACATTATCGATTCGCGCGGCCAGGTGCTCCCAGGAGAAGTCGTTGGCTTCCGCGGCAATACCGTCCTATCGATGCCGCTCGATATTCCCAAAGGTGTCCGCTTCGGCGACCGCATCGTGAGTTGGGGCGAGCGTGCCACGCTTCGCGCCGGCGACGAGATGCTGGGACGCGTCATCGATGGAACCGGTCAGCCCCTGGACTCGCTCCCGCCCTATCGCGGCCGCGAATACCGAACTCTCGACGCTGCCGCACCCTTACCCCTTGCTCGCACCCCGATCCGCGAGGCCATCGGCTGCGGTATTCGCGCCGTCGACGCGTTCCTCACCTGCGGCCGCGGCCAGCGTGTTGGCATCTTTGGCGGCAGTGGAGTCGGCAAAAGCACGCTCATTGGCATGATGTGCCGTAACACGAACGCCGATCTCACCGTGCTCGGACTGGTTGGCGAGCGTGGGCGCGAGGTTCGCGAATTCCTCGAAAACGCCCTGGGTGAAGAAGGCAGAAAACGTGCCGTCGTCGTCGTTTCCACATCCGACCAATCCCCGCTGCTTCGCATTCGCGCCGCGTTAGCCGCTACCGCCGCCGCCGAATATTTTTCCGCTCGCGGCAAACACGTCCTGCTGGTGGTCGATTCGATCACCCGCCTGGCCATGGCGCAGCGGGAAATCGGTCTTGCCGCCGGCGAACCTCCCACCGCCAAGGGCTACACCCCCTCTTGCTTTGCCATGCTAGCCCGCCTGATCGAGCGTGCGGGCAACTTCGGCTCGGGCAGCATCACCGCGTTCTACACAGTATTAATGGAAGGCGACGACGAACAGGACCCTCTCGTCGATGGGGCCCGCGCCCTGCTCGATGGCCACATCATGCTCGACCGCGCCCTCGCGGTCCGCAGCCACTATCCTCCGATCGCCATGCTCAACAGCGTCAGCCGCCTCATGCCCGCCGTTGCTTCCGCGCCTCACCTCGAAAAATCCCAGGCTCTGCGCCGCCTTCTCGCCGCCTACACCGCCTCCGAAGACCTGATCCGCATCGGCGCCTATCAGAAAGGCAGCGACGCCACTCTTGACCGCGCCCTCGCCGTCGTTCCCGAACTCCAGCGCTTCCTCATGCAGAAACCTAGCGACACTCTGACTCTCGCCGACACCATCACCCGGCTCATGGCTCTGCCGAGCTGATCCATACTGAGATGACCATGCCTTTTCACTTCTCTCTTCAAGCCGTTCTTCATCTCTACCAGAGTCTCGAACACCAGCAGGAACTCCGGCTGCGCGCCGCCAACCAGCAAGTAGCCCGCGTCCGCCACATGATCGAACAACTGGATACCGTAAAACAGCAAAACCGTGCTCGCCAAGCGCAGGAGTTGCAAGCCGGAATCACCAGCGCCGAACTGGAATTTGCACGTAACATGGCATCGGCGCTCATGAAGCGCCGTGGTGAACTTGAAGTGGAATTGGTGCGCGCGCAGCAGTTGCGGGACGAACAACAACGAAACTTTCACATAGCCCGCCGCCGCCGCGAAACGCTAAGCAGCCTGCGCGAGACCAAGCTTCGCCAATACCAGCGGGAAGCCGCGCGCCGCGATCAGCGGCAAGCCGATGACGCATTTCTGTTGCGCCGCAAGCCGGTAAATTGAAGGCAGGTGTGCCAGCCACAAACAGACCAGCATTTGCCCATACTGTAGGCAGCCCTTGCCGGGGGCAATCCGCAAATACTTCCCCCAGACGCCTCGCGGTTCGCGAGAATCATGATTTACAAGAGGCTTTGCCAGTATCGGCCCGTAAATCACTCCCTCTCGGATTGGTCACCAGGATGCATCAGCCTCGTCGAGTTTGTTGGAACGCATCCTGTGACCTCTGCCATCGAAGCCATCCCGATCTTCTCAACGGCAGCCCCGAGCACCGGCTTGAGTTCTCTGTCGAACACGAAGGTACCGGGCGGCAGCGCAAGCGGCAGTTTCACCTCGATCTATTCGTCTCTGCAATCGCAAGGAACGCCAATCCACACGCCGTCTTCCATCACCCCAGCGAATGCAGCCACCGCGAATCAGCAGAGTTCATATGCGGGTGCCGGCGCACTTCCCGCGAAATCAAAAGCCGCCGCCAACCCGCCTTCCGTAAGCCCTGCGAATTCTTCTCTGGTTGCTACGCTGCCCGCGGTTCCACCCCTCTTGCCGCTTCCTCTGCCGCCATTGCCGCAATCGCCGATTCCAACTTCGCCCCTTACCTCTTTGCCGCTTGCGGCATCAACATCGGCGCCACCGGTACAGGGATCAACTCCCGCGCCCGCAACTCAGTCAGGAATTGAAGCCAACGCATCCCTCGCATTACCGGTTTCGATACAGCCATCGTCTGCGGGGCAAAACCCACAACCGCAAACGCAAATGTCCGCGTACCCGGGGCCAGCCATAATCCCGGCGGCCAACTCGAACCCGGTCCCCGCACCGAATGTCGCTATGCCGCAAGATCCTGCCGCGTCCTCCGCCCCACCCCAGCCGCCGGCAATTCCCGGTACCCAACCGTTATCGAAGCAAGCGATCGACACCCCAGCGTCCAATCTTTATACGTCCGGTCCTCAGGCACCCAATATTCAACCTGCACTCTCTCCGCTACCTGGTCCCGAAATACCGCATCTTCAAACTCCGAGCCCGCAGTCGCTGCGCTCTCAAACCCTTGACATTCAGACCCCAATATCGAGCCTTCGGCCATCCGCGCCCTCCGCCTCCGGAACACTGAATTCGCAACCGCCTGCCCCAGCGGCGCCGCAAAATTTGCAAACGACAGATCCAGTCTCCACGGCTCCAACGGCTTCCGCAGTGTCCGGTTCAGCCACTGTCACCTTGCCTGGCACAACCCTGATCGCTACCGCAAATTTCCCGGCTCCTGATCCGCAGCCATCAGCCCCAGATGCAAATCCGAAGCCGATCGCAGCGCCCGCCTCCAGCCCAAATCAGTCGCCCTCGGTTCCGTCAACACCCGCCGCTCAACTCTCTTCTATACTTCCTTCGATCCTGGATGCGGCCCTGCCCGCCACACCCGCCATTTCTCCCAACCGCTTTTCTAACTCCACTAAAACTATCGCGCCCACATCCACCGGGACAGCCGCGGCGCGCACCTCAACGCCCCCGCCCGCCAACGATTCCGGCGCCTTGCAAAATGAACTTTCGCTGGCCAGCGCCGTAGTCTTCCCCGCTCCCTCTGGCAACCTGACGAATGTGCACACGCTGGTCAACTCCGCCGCCCTGCCAGTCACGACAACCGCGAATGCGACCATCGCACATTCCCCATCGCTAAACTCTTCCACTCCGCAAAATTCATCGAGCCCAACAACAGCCGGCACGCTTTCAACTACCCCGCCGGTAACCCCGGCGTCGTCGGCCAAGAGCGTCTCCGCCGGCCCGACCGCTAGCGACAGCACTGACCATCCCTCACCCGCATCAGCCGCCGCAATTCAGCTCTCGAACGCGCAAACCATTCCCACCGCTCCGGCTACGCCGAGCCCCAGCGTTCCTCCGCCCGTCGCAGTCTTGCCATCACCACCCGCCAACCCCGCGCCCCCAAACACAACTCAGCTTCCTGCTCCGCCCACGGCCAACACCCCAAACCCCGCTCCCGAGTTGCCCACTGCACTGCCCACACCTCCCGGCTCCGTGCAAATGGCGCAGATGGTCACCCACGCCTCGCAATCGGAGATGCACATTGGTCTCAACACCTCCGCCTTCGGCGCCGTCGACGTGCACACAGTAGTACACGCAAGCGAAGTTGGTTTAACCGTGGGCAGCGAAAAAGGCGATCTGCATTCGCTTCTGTCCAACGAACTCCCCACCATCGCCAACAGCTTGCAGCAGCAAAGCATGCGTCTCACTCAGGTCAGCTTTCATCAGGGATCTGGCCTATCCGGCAACTCGTCTTCCGGCGGCGGTTCCCAGCAGCAGAGGTTTAATTCTTCTCCGGCGCAAGCCACATCGAGTTCAAGTTCCCCCGACATCACAGAAATTCCAACCGCACCGGACTACGGCAACACCTTGGGCCGTGGAGCCGGCCTCAGCATTCTTGCGTGAAGGAGCGATACTATGGCCACAACCCCGGTTAACCCGACATCGCCCACCACCGGCGGCCTGCCCAGCAGCCAGAGCCTGAACAACATGTTCCTCCAGTTGCTGGTCGCGCAACTGCAAAATCAGGATCCCCTCGATCCCCAAGATCCCTCGCAGTTCGTCGGACAACTGGCCCAGTTCAGCGAACTCAGCGAGGTCACTTCGATCTACCAACTGCTGCAATCGGAAGCTCCCGCGACCTCCGGTAGCGGTTCCAGCGGCTCAGGTTCCAACGCCTCGAACACTCCCGTCATCTCGCCCAATCCTGCCGCATCGGCCCCGCCGCTTGCCCCATTAGGGTTGGGAAGCGTTTCCCCGGCCGCGCCTTCGCCCACAACAGTCGTCCCCAATTTGTCCGCGCCATCCGGCGCTATTCTCAACAAGTTTTTAGGAGGATCCTAATGTCAAATTTTTCCATTCCCCTCTCCGGCCTGACCGCTGAATCCACCGCGCTCTCCGCCGTCGCCAACAATCTGGCCAACCAAAACACCACCGGCTACAAAGACACGTCCGTACTGTTCAGCGACTTGTTCTATCAAAGCCTGGGAACCACCGGCTCCGGCGACCCCATCCAGGTGGGAGCCGGCACCGAAGTCAGTTCCATGCCGTCCCTGTTCACCCAGGGAAGCGTCAGTTCCACTGGAGTCCCCACCGATGTCGCCATTCAGGGCTCGGGATTTTTCGCCGTGCAAAACTCCGATGGCACTATCGACTACACTCGCGCCGGCGACTTCTCCACCGATCAGAACAACTTCCTCGTTACCCCTGCGGGGCAGCAGGTTCTCGGCTATCCCGCGGCGAACGGAGTCGTCAACACCAGCGGAGGCGTCGTGCCACTTCAGTTAGGCGCCGGCACCATCAGTCCCCCGGCCGCGACCGGCAATGTCGATCTCACCGTCAACCTCAACGCGTCTTCCCCCGAAGGTGCCGCCTCAACCTTTTCGACTCCCATCCAAATCTACGACTCTCTCGGAGCCGCTCACACCTTAACCGCCTCCTTCACCAACACCGCTCCCAATACCTGGAGCTACAACCTTTCCATTCCGCCCACCGATCTAAACTCGGGCACCGGCGTGCTCGCCTCCGGCACCCTGACCTTCAATGGAAATGGTGTGCTGATCGGCACCAGCGGAGGCGTCGGCACTCCAGCCTATGGCAGCTCCAACGTCGGCAACGGCACCGTCACCGCTTTAGGCGCGAGCGCATCCACCGTCGCCCAGACCGTCACCATGACCGCCACCAGCGCCACTACATTCGCAGTCGTCGGCTCCGTCTCCGGAGCCATGGGCACCGCCACCGTCGGAACTCCGTTCGTCTCCGGCCCGCTTAGCTTCACAATTAACGCCGGCTCGACCGCATTCGCCACCGGCGACACTATCACCGTCCCCACCACCCCACTCGCTCTCGGCAACATCAAGGCCATTCCCATCACCGGATTCGCCGACGGTGCCACCAACCAGACCTTCAACTGGAACGTCCTTAATGGGACAACTCCCGTAATCTCCCAGGTGGCCGCTCCTAACAGCACCACCGCCGCCAATCAGGATGGCAACAGCAGCGGATCGCTCGAAAATTTCACTATCGGCGCCGACGGAACCATTACTGGCTCGTTCAGCAACGGCGACACTCAGGCCCTCGGACAGATCGCCCTGGCCAGCTTCGCCAACAACAACGGGCTCCAGCTCAATGGCAGCACCGACTTCACGCCCACTCTGGCCTCCGGCCCCGCCGTCGTCGGCGTCCCCGGCTCAGGCCAGTTGGGCACACTCTCCGGCGGCTCTCTCGAACTTTCCAACGTCGACATCGCCACCGAATTCGCCAACCTCATCGTCGCCCAGCGCGGCTTCGAAGCCGACGCCAAAGCCGTCACCACCTTCGACCAGATCACCCAGGACACCATCGCCCTCAAACAATAAAATCGCCGAAATCTCGGAATGCCGCGTGTGCCCCGCCCTTGTCGCGTTCTCTGGCGGGTTGGCCTGGCCTTTGATCTCGCTAGCCTCACCAGCCGAGTGGGTGCCCCGTCCCTTCGCGTTCTGTGCGAAGGGGCGGGTACCACAAACGCGTGGCAGTGACGCTCTTACGCGACTCGATCCCGAAACGAAATCTCCGCCCAGCCCTCATCAACTCGCACCGGACCCGTCTCTCCCAGAAGATAGAAAAGATAACTGCTCCAGCGCCACTGCTCCGGATCCGCCACCAGTCCTCGTTTCACCGGATTGCGGTGCATATACCTTAGCTTCTCCACGCGCTTCTTCGTGGTCCACACATTAAAGTCATAGAAACGAGCCTGCCAGAACGCGCGCTTATGAGTCTCGTCTCCGAACAAGTTGCGTTGGCGCAGGTCGCGTCGTTTGCGCCTGGGTAACAAAGCATGGGCGGTGCGCTGCTTCACGACCTGCATCACCGTGGACGCGGTGTTCCGACCTCCAGTTCCGTAATTAGCAGGTGAATGTGCTCCGGCATCAACACATATCCCACGACGACAAACCGATAACGCTGGCGGGTCTGTTCCAGAATCGCGAGGAAGCGGTCGCGGGCGCTCGCTGTGCCGAGAAAAGGCACCGCCGGTAGCAGGAGCAGGTGATAAAGTGCAGGTGATGCGCACCGTAACTGCGATGCAGGCCGCTGGGCATAACAACTCATGGTATGGGCAGCGTCGCGCCCGCCCTCGCAGAAAACGCGAGGACTGATTGGATAAGAGTGAAGGCTCGATTCGGAACCCATATAGTCTTGGTTTGAGGACAAAGACGCTGGGAAGAAAGGAGCCTTCGATGATGATTA
>Ga0209010_1000616_pt1 | contig 10616 bp, 10 predicted proteins | sample BlaSpr_A8_OM1_O3_FD_187985 | JGI IMG/M metagenome (GOLD analysis project Ga0209010, IMG submission 187985) | Forest soil microbial communities from Thunder Bay, Ontario, Canada - Black Spruce, Ontario site 2_A8_OM1_O3 (SPAdes) (version 2) | ecosystem: Environmental > Terrestrial > Soil > Boreal... | reverse complement strand
GAGGCCCGCTGCGACAGCGGCGAGCCGAGCCGAGAAGTCCGGAGCGGAAAACGCAACAAGGCAATGCATGCCGCTGTCCTCAAGCAATTCCACCGCCACCCGATCGCTGGTCGTTCCCGGCCAGCTGATCAACGGTATTGGCGCGCCGGGAGAAAGCACGAGCTTGGGCGACTTCACCCAAACCGTCTGCTCGGACCATTGTGCGACGGCGATGCGCGGCGGGTTGATCACGTTGCACAGATAGGCGACATCGATCGAGCCGAGATTGAGGTCGCCGAGCAGCCTTTCGATCGTGTCGCAGCGGAAGCTGACCAGTTCGCCCGTCGGGCTCGCCGAACAGCGCTCGAAAATCTCGATGAGACGCTGGTGTCCGAGCCAGCCGGGCAAGCCGATGACGAACTGGCGCGGCGCCGAATTCGGCCCGGCAAAGGTGAGAAGCTCGTCGTTCATGGCGAGCATGCGCCGCGCATATTGCAGCACGAGCAGGCCGCGCTTTGTCGGCGTCATGTTGCCCTGGCCCTTGGCAAAGATGCTGCCGCCAAGCAGCCGGCCGAGGCGAGCGATCTGCGAGCTGATCGCCGATTGCGTCAGGTCGAGCGCGTCGGCCGCCTTGGTATAACTGCCGGTGTCGACGATGGAGACCAGCGCCCTGAGCAACTCGATGGGAATATTCTTCTTGGCGTAACGTCGATGCATTTCATCCTTCTCCCCCAACCGTGCCGCGCCGATACTGGCGCGACGAGGCACCCGAGCCGATCCGCCTGGATGAGGGCGAGACGGCACAGAATAGCCGCCGCGATCGGTGCGGCAGACCCCGAATTCGACGCTAAATTCCTGACACGGCGGTGAAAGCTCAAGACGCGCCACCGCGCTGGAACGTCCCGTCGGACGGCCCACCATCATGCCACAACTTTTCAACGTGAAGATAGGTGCTGACTTACCAGTGCCCGTCCAATGCCTGTCAGGAATCGCCTGACGAGACAATGGCTTCGACCAGGCGAACAACCGAACGCCGAAGGCTTGTGTTCTTGATCTTTATGAAGGCCCGGACCAGCGCATGGCCGTCGGCATTGCCGAGAAAGTCGGTGATGTAGGCCAACGACGGGCCGTCGCCGCTCTTTCGTGAGCCACCAAAGGATTGCGGCGCGCCCTCGAAGAAGAACGGCACCGGAACCTCGAGGATATGTGAGATCTCCTGCAGCCGGCTGGCGCTGATGCGGTTGGTGCCTTTTTCGTATTTCTGCACCTGTTGGAACGTCAGGCCGAGTTGATCGGCGAGACGTTCCTGGCTCATATGCAGCATGAGGCGGCGCATGCGAACGCGGCTGCCGACATACTTGTCGGTCGGATTAGGGAATTTGATTGACATCATGAACCTCCGGACCCCTCGTCTCCAGTCCTGTCCTGTTTTAATTCCGGAAGCAATCCCCGGTTGCAAGTTTTCCGACGAATGTTTCGGCCCTTATGCGTCCCACGCATGACCCGCCAGGCCGGCACTTTGGGCCAATGATGTAGACCACGGAGTGTGTCCGCGGTCGCTCTTAAAACCTGAGGTTGCTCTATGGCGTCTGCTAAAGATAGCGGCGCAAATCTGCGGCGGCCGCGTCGGCGGTTCGCTTCAAGTCGAAGGGCGCGACGAACTGGCCGTCTTTGTCCATGAGATAAACGATGGCGGTGTGATCCATCGTGTAGTCGCCGCCGTCGAGCGGCACTTTCTTGGCGTAGACCCGGTACGCTTTGATCGCCGCGTCGATCGACGCCTGATCCCCGGTCAGCCCGCGCAGATGCGGATCGAAATTGGACAGATAGTCCTTGAGCACCGCCGGCGTGTCGCGCTGCGGATCGACCGTGATGAACAAAGCACCCGCACGATCCGCATCGGGGCCGAGCTTGCTCAGAACCTGTGAGATATCGAACAAGGTCGTCGGGCATATATCGGGGCAGTGAGTGAAGCCGAAGAACACCAGGAACGGACGTCCCTTCATGTCCTGGTCGGTCACCGGCTTGCCATTCTGGTCCTCGAGATGAAACGGCCCGCCGACGCCGGCGACCGCCTGGCCGATCGGTGACGGCACATGTTTGCTGAACGCCAGGATGGCGCCGAAAAACAGCACCAAGCCGCCGAGGAAGGCGGCGAGCAACAGCGCGACGCGGGTCGTCTTTTCGTTCACCGGCTTTCTCCGCTCATCCGAAGCAGGCGGCAAAGCCGGCCCGGATGGTTTCGAAAAAGACAGTCGCCCCGTAATGCGCCCAAAGCAGAACCGTACCCAAAAGCGTTAACGCAACCACCGCGCCGGCCAGCAACAGCGGCCGCGACATTGCAGGCGAACGGGGTGCGAAGGTCTCGGGCATCGGCAAAGTTCCAGCTAGCCCGTACATATGCCGGAACCTGACGACCGACAACCGCAGCCGGTGTCGCGCCTGCCCGCAAGCGTCCAGGCTGCCGCCTGCCTACAGGCAGGAGCGATAGAGCGCCGTAAGCTCGTGGCCGCGCAGCTCGATGAGTTTTGGCGTCAGGCCGCCGTGACGACCGATCCAGGCGCGGATCTGCGCCGGATAGTGCTGCATCACCAGTGCGCTGCCCTCACGGGTCGGAACCAGCTCGCGCGACGCGTCATCGTAATAGGAGGCGGCATGGAACCCGAGCACCGCGCGCTGGGTGACGCAAACATGGTCGCGCGGGACGATTCCGGTCAGCAAGGTGCACGCCGACAGACATGGACCGTCGATGACGATATGCTCGCCGGACTCGCGCGCCGCCTCGAACTTGCGAAGATAGGCCGTAACCTCGCCGCCCGGATCGCCGACGATCCGCATCTCCGCCAACGCCCTAGAAGGCGCAGCGATGGACGATGCCATAAAGCTCACGACTGCCAACGCCAGTGCGCCGGCCAAAGCAGCCTGCCATTTCATGGGTCACCCTCTCCCCGTTCAATCACACGCACCCCTGCCTTCGTATTATGGCAGCACTGCGAGGATACGAAAAGTTTATTCGCAAAACGATCGCGAAGTTTTCTGCTGTTTCTTTTTGCATCGCGGTCGGGTTCCGTATGCGGTTGAACGCACACCCGGCGCGCCGCACCTCCTCGCACCCATGCGCGGACGGCGGCAAAAAGGGGTGCTATAAGGAACCGACGATCAGGGGACGCGGAGGTGGAACCGACCATGGCGCGGGATTTTGAGGATCATTGCTGGAAAGATGTCATCGACGCCGACACCATCGCGATCTACCAGGCCTACCGGCGCCAAACCTATGTCGGCGACAATCCTGCAGTGCTCGCCATCGACCTCTACAACAAGGCCTATCAGGGCGGGAACCGACCGGTGCGCGACGTCGATCGCGAGTTTTCCGGTTCCTGCGGCGAGCACGCCTGGAAGGCGCTGCCACTCACGCAGAAACTGTTCGCCGCGGCGCGCCGCGCCCGCGTGCCGGTGATCTATACCACGCGCCATGTCGATACCGGCGGCGTGCAATCGACCAACCGCACCATGGACCGCCAGCGTGACGACGTTTACGACATCAAGGCGGAGGTTGCACCGCAGCCGGGCGAGCTCGTGATCTACAAGGAGCGCGCTTCCGGGTTCTTCGGCACGCCGCTGATCGCGCACCTGCAACAGCAGCGGATCAATTCGCTGATCATCTGCGGCGAAAGCACGTCGGGCTGCGTGCGCGCCTCGACCGTGGACGCCTTCTCCTACGGCTTCCACAACGTCGTGGTCGAGGAATGTACCTACGATCGCTCGATGATCAGTCACAAGGTCAATCTGTTCGATCTGCATCACAAATATGCCGACGTCATGCATATCGAAGACGTTCTGGCCCATCTCGACGGCCTCGCCGTCGAGCGCAAAGTGGCCTGATACTCGACTTTCCAGACAAACTCCCAGAAACGAGCGTCCCCATGTCCATTACCGCCGCGCGCCACACCAACGTTCCCGATTACACCACGGCCTATTATTTCCTCGAGGGTTTGAGCGAAATCGGCATCGATTATCTGTTCTGCAATTTCGGCACCGATCACGCCCCGATCATCAACGAGATGGCGCATCGCAAGCAGCGCGGCGAACCGATGCCGCGCGTGGTGCGCTGTCCGCACGAGAACACCGCCGCTCATATGGCCGCCGGCTACGCCTTCGTCACCGGCCGCGGCCAGGGCGTGCTAGTTCATGTCGATGTTGGCACCGCCAATACGGCGAACGCCATGCATAACCTCTATCGCAGCCGCCTGCCGGTGCTGCTGATGGCCGGCAAGGCGCCCTATACGGTCAACGACGAGCTGGTCGGCTCACGCGACACTTACGTGCACTTCATCCAGGAGCCGTTCGACCAGGCGAGCCTGGTGCGGCCCTATCTGAAATGGGAATGGACCTTGCCGTCGGGAGTCGTCGTCAAGGAGGCGTTGCGGCGCGCCCATTCGATCATGCAGAGCGAGCCACGCGGCCCGGTCTATCTGATGATGCAGCGCGAGACGCTGACACAGCGCTGGGCGACCGACGAAATTCACCGCTATTCCGAAGATCAATTCGCCGCCACGGGCGGCGGCGGCGCCGACCCAAAACTCGTTGCCGCGCTCGCCGACAAGCTCATAACGGCGGAAAATCCGATCCTGATCACCGGCTATGCCGGGCGCCACGATCACGCGTCCAAGGCAATCGACGCCCTGGCGCAATTCGCCGGCATTGCCGTCTACGAAGCCAATATGACCAACAATATTTCCCACGACAGCCCGTGCTTCGTCGGCTTTTCTCCCGACAAAGCGGTGCCGAATGCCGACGTCGGCATTCTGGTCGACGTCGATGTGCCGTGGTTTCCGAGCGACGTGAAGACGAACGAGAAGTCGTTCTGGGCCCATATCGACATCGATACGCTAAAACCCGGCTCACCGATGTGGACGTTCCCGGGCAATCTGCGCATGCAGGGCGATAGCGGGCGCATCCTCGAACAAGTGCTCGACGACCTGAAAGCGAAGGCCACGCCGCGCTTCAAGGCCGCCGCCGCGGAGCGCCTCAGCCGCATCAAGACTTTACGCGATGAGCGCATGGCTCGCGCCACCAAGCTCGCGGCGGACAAAGGCAAGCCTGGCGCGATCAATCCGCATTACCTGATGGCGGAGCTCGGCAAGGTGCTCGACGACGACGCCATCATCTTCAACGAGGGCGTTACCAATGCGGGCGCGGTGCTGCTCCAGATCCCGCGCAAGCGGCCCAACACCACGATGCGCTCCGGCGGCGGCGGGCTCGGCTGGTCCGGCGGGCTCGCGCTCGGCGCAAAGCTAGCCGCGCCCGACCGGATGATGGTGCAAATCTCCGGCGACGGCGGATTTTATTTCGGCAATCCGAGCTCTGTGTTCGCGGTGTCGCAGCAATACAAGCTGCCGATCTTCTCCATCGTCATGGACAATACCGGCTGGAACGCGGTGAAGCAGTCGACGCTGCGGGTGTTTCCCGAAGGCGAGGCCAAGGCGGCGAGCGAGTTCGAATCCGAGCTCGCGCCCAAGGTCGCCTTCACCAAGGTCGGCGAGGCGTTCGGCGCCTATGGCGAAGAGATCAGCGATCCCGCCGACGTGCCGGCCGCGATCGCGCGTTGTCTCAAGGAAGTCCGCGGCGGCCGCTCGGCGCTGCTGCACGCGCGCGTGACGAAAATGTAGCGCCGTTGCGGTCAAACAGAGTAACGGCATACCGGCATCGACCGCGTTCGATGCGCTGAATGTTATGTTTGATATTGGTTTTTGATGGCAGCATCATAGCGCTGAACCTGCGCTTGCGAATTGCCGACCTACCAATGTCGGCTTACCGCCGGGCGCTCTCGTACGGATGGTATCTGAATGCGTACCATCGATGCCGTACACCTCGGACTGATGCTTGCGGCGCTGGCAATCACCTATGTGGTGCCGTTCGAACTGCTATTGCTGTCTTATGTGGTTCTCGGCCCGGCGCATTATTTCACCGAGATTTCCTGGCTGCACGACCGCAAATATTTCCTGCCCCAGCGCAATGTCGCGTTCGGGCTTGCCGGCGTGGCCGTTGTCGCGGCGCTGATCGATAACGCAGCGTGGTTCGGTTTCACCATCTGGACGGCGTTCGTGGCCTGCGCGCTATTGACCACCACCACCGCCGCGCAAAGCGCGGTCCTTACCATCGTAGCGCTCGGTGTGACCGCCATCATGGCCGCGAACGGGTCGTCGCTGGCGGTGCTCGGCATATTGCTGCCGACCTTGATCCACGTGTCGCTGTTCACGCTGGTGTTCATGACCTTGGGCGCGTACCGCGCGGGCAGCAAAGCGCAGGCGCTTTTGGTTGTCGTCTATCTGGCGGCGATCGGCATCATTCTCGTTGTGCCGCCGTCGGGGGCGACGCAAATCCCGGCCTTTGCCAAGGCCGGACAGGACTATTTCGGCAATGTCGGCCCGGCGCTGGGGCGGCTACTTGGCGTTGCCAACCTGCGACTCGATACGCGGCTGACCAGCCTGCTCGCCTTCGTTTACACCTACCACTACCTCAATTGGTTCATCAAAGCCGACGTAATCCGCTGGGCCGCCATTCCAAGGTTGCGCCTCGCGCTCGTGGTCGCCGCCAGCGCCGCCTCGACCGCGCTTTATTTCTACAATTACGCATTCGGCTTTACGATCCTGCTGGCGCTGAGCCTCGTGCATGTGGTGCTGGAATTCCCGCTGAACAACCTCGCGCTCCGGCAGCTCGGCGCCGCCATCGGCCAAGGTTTTGCGCAGCACCTACGCTGGCAGGCCTGAGAGCTGGAGCTGATCAAACGTGCTGTTTCCGTCGATCACCTTCCTGTTCTATTTCCTGCCACTGTTTTTCCTCGGTTATTGCCTGGCACCGGGGATCGCGGCCAAGAACGTGTTTCTACTGTTCGCGTCGTTGGTGTTCTATGCCTGGGGTGAGCCGCGCTTCGTCATCGTCCTGATCGGACTGATCGCGCTGAATTATTACGCCGCACTGCTGATTGGCGCGAACCGGGGCGTAAGGCGCACCCGCGCGACGGCGATCGCGGTCGGCGTCAATCTTTTGCTGCTCGGCGTGTTCAAATATGCCGACTTCGCCGTCAGTGGGCTCAACGCCGTGCTGCCGTTCGGCTTGAGCTTTGCGCTGCCGGGGCTGGCGCTGCCGCTCGGCATTTCCTTCTTCACCTTCCATGCGATCTCGTATCTCATCGACGTTCATCGTGGCGACGTCGCCGCCAATCGCAGCCCGCTCCAGGTCGCGGTCTATATCGCCATGTTCCCGCAGCTCGTGGCCGGGCCGATCGTTCGTTACCACACCATTGCCCGTCAGCTCGCCGCGCGCCGCATGACGCTCGGGCGGGCCTCGGCGGCAACGCGCATCTTCGTCATCGGGCTCGCGCAAAAGGTGCTGATCGCCGATGAGGTCGCCCGCATCGCCGAGGCGGTGTTCGATAGAGCCGGGCAGCCGAGCTTTGCCGAAGCGTGGCTCGGACTTGGCGCCTATACGATACAGATCTATTTCGATTTCGCCGGCTATTCCAATATGGCGATCGGTTTGGGGCTCGCGCTCGGTTTTTCGTTGCCGCGCAATTTTCGCCTGCCCTACACGGCGCGCTCGATTACCGAATTCTGGCGGCGTTGGCACATCAGCCTGTCGCAATGGATGCGCGATTATCTCTACATCCCGCTGGGCGGCAGCCGCGGCTCGGCGGTCGAGACCTACCGCAATCTTTGGACTGTTTTCGTGTTGTGCGGCCTGTGGCACGGCGCCAACTGGACCTTCATTATCTGGGGCGTGCATCACGGCTTTTTCCTGGTCATCGAGCGCGCCGGCCTTTTGCGCGCGCTCGAAAGGGCGCCGGTCGCGCTATCGCGGCTCTATGCGCTGCTCGCCATCATGAGCGGCTGGGTCTGGTTTCGCGCCCGCGATCTCGATCACGCATTGACGTTTTTCGGCAGTCTCGTCGGCGTCCATGGCTGGACCGATTTGAGCCTGTCGGCTCACATGGTCCTGCAACCGGTAACACTGGGTGCCGCATTGATCGGCGCCATTCTCGCCACCGCGCGCATCGAGGGTTGGCGGTTATCGGCTTATCTGCCGGCGCCGGCCGCGCGGCTGCTCTACGGCGCCGCCGACACGATCGCGATCGGATTGCTTTTTGGCCTCGCGGTGCTCAGCGTCGCTGCGGGGGCGTACAGCCCGTTCCTTTATTTCAGGTTCTGAAGATGGGCTTGCTTGCACGATACCGGCGGCCGTGGGCTCTCGTCGCGCTCTGCCTGTTGGCGGTGCCTATGCTCGTTCAAATCCGGCAATCGCGCGAAACCGTGTCCGCGGACGAAGCTCGCGTGCTCAGTCCCGCGCCGGCCGTGCCGCGCTCCTGGCATGAATGGTTTGAGCTGCCGCGCGCGCTCGATCGCTTTCTCGGCGATAATTTCGGATTCCGTACGCAACTCGTCCGCGCCTACGGCGCCCTGCGCTATGCGATCCTCGTGCCGGCCGATTTGCGCGTCATCATCGGCCGCGACAAGTGGTTGTTCCTCAACGGCGATGGCACCATCGAACAAGCGACGGGCCAGTTGCTGCGTGAAGCGGCGATCGAAAAATTCGCCGATCGCGCGGCAAAGCTTCAGGACCGGCTAGGCGCGCAGCACACTCGGTTGCTGATTGCTATTGCGCCGAACAGCTCCACCATCAACCGTTCCCGCCTGCCGGCCTGGGCCGCCACGAAGCCAGCTGTGACCGAATACGATCTCATGCTGCGCGCGCTCGCCGCGCGCGGCGTCACGGCCGTCGATTTGCGGTCGCCGCTCATGGCCGTCAATTCGATCCATCCGACCTATCGGCGCACCGATACGCACTGGAACAAGTTCGGCGCGCTGATCGCCTACGATGCCGTGGTCGAAGCGCTGCACCAGCCGGATTGGACGATCGACCCCGATCGCGTGCTGCGCGGCTTCGAAGCCGCTCCCGGCGGCGATCTGGCGCGACTCCTTGCCGTCTCAGCCGGCGTCACCGACGAGGATGCCAGGATCGACTTGTCATCCTACGACCCGCGGCCGTTTCATGTTGTTCCGATCGACACCCAGAACGAAAGCGGCGGCGACCTCATCGCGACCGGCCGCGACGGGCCGACCGTGGTCGTCATCGGCGATTCATTCACCAGGGGATTCTGGAACGATTATTTTAGCCTCCATGTGAGCAAATATATCTGGATTCATCACGAGGAATGCGGCTTCTTCGTCAGCGTGGTCGAGGTCTATCATCCGGACATCGTCATCCTGGCGCCGGTGGAGCGCCAGATGTTTTGTGCAGGCAACGGGTAAGGAATCGAGACCTAAGTTTACTCGGAAGAGGCAAAGACACCGCGCTGAAATCGGACGACAATGCAGGGCATACCAGCCTACCGGGAGGAACCGACATGAGCCGCCCTATCGTCGCCGTTCTGGCTTCGCTGTGTTTCATTGTGGCATCGGCGCCGTCGCATGCTCAGTCCGGCGATGTCATCGTCGAGAAGAAGACATTCGAGCTGCCGACCTACACCACGGTGGCGGGCGACACCATCAAGCCGGTGAAGATCGGATGGGAAGCTGCCGGCACGCTCAATGCCGACAAGTCGAACGCCATACTGGTGACCCATTACTTTTCGGGCACCAGCCACGCATTCGGCAAATATACGTCCGCCGATCCGGTTGCCGGCTACTGGGACGCCATCATCGGGCCCGGCAAGGCCATCGACACCAACAAATACTACGTGCTCTCGTCGGACACGCTGGTGAACCTCAATGCCAAGATGGCCAACGTGGTGACGACGGGGCCTGCGAGCATCAATCCCGACACCGGCAAGCCTTACGGCATGAGCTTTCCGGTGGTCAGCATCGAGGATTTCGTCCGGGTCCAGAAGGCGCTGATCGACAGCCTCGGAATCAAGAAACTCAAGGCAGTGGTCGGCGCCTCGATGGGCGGATTGCAGGCCTATCAGTGGGCGGCAAGCTATCCGGACAGCGTCGATCGCATCGTCGCGGTGGTGGCCTCCCCCGGCGCCGAGCCGTTTCTGATCGGCTGGCTCGATATGTGGGCGCAGCCGATCCGGCTCGATCCGAAGTGGAACAACGGTGACTATTACGACAAAGAGCCGCCGCTCGACGGCCTCAAAGCCGCGCTCGAACTCGTAAGCCTGCAAGCCAATAGCTGGGAATGGGCGCGCAAGACGTTCGGAACGGCGCCGGCCGAGGCCGGCAAGGATCCGGCGAAGGCGCTTGCGAACAAGTTCAAGATCGAAGCGGCTCTCGAGCAAATGGCAGCCGCGCGCGCCGCCGTGGCCGATGCCAATCATTTCCTTTATCTGTGCAGGGCCAATCAGCTCGCCGCGGTCGACCCGGCAAGTATCAAAGTGCCCGCGCTCGTGCTCTATTCTCCCAACGATCTGGTTTTCCAGGAGCCGGTCGTTCAGGAGGCGATACAAAGGATCGCAGCGGCCGGCGCATCAGTCGAGAGCGCGACGCTGGTGGGGCCGAACGGCCATATCAACGCCTTTACCCAAATCACCCAGCGGGCCGGCCAGATCACCGCCTTCCTCGCCAAATAGCCGGTCGCTCGTACGGTGGATCGCCGCCGCTTAGGCTATTCGGCTTTGATGTTGGCGTCGTGGATGA
>Ga0209010_1000609_pt1 | contig 10654 bp, 11 predicted proteins | sample BlaSpr_A8_OM1_O3_FD_187985 | JGI IMG/M metagenome (GOLD analysis project Ga0209010, IMG submission 187985) | Forest soil microbial communities from Thunder Bay, Ontario, Canada - Black Spruce, Ontario site 2_A8_OM1_O3 (SPAdes) (version 2) | ecosystem: Environmental > Terrestrial > Soil > Boreal... | reverse complement strand
TCTTTTGGCGATGACAGCGCGCGGCTCGTGCGCGTGGATCATTACGTCCGTGTGCAATCCAGTGTCCCCGCCATCGCCGGGCAAACCACGCAGATTTATGTGCGGGAAGTGGTCGAGGCCGGGCTCGGGCTGCGCGGGCCGGCGGCGGACGATCCCAAACTGGCCCGCCTGGAAGCGCTGGCCCTGGAGCGGCGCGACCAGCCGGCGCCGGCCGCAAGGCCGCTGTCTGAGGCTTCATGGCAGGTTCCCGCGCAGGAGCCTTGCTGCCCATAAAATCCTTGAATTCACTTGAACATCCCGCCCCGTCCGGGCATGAGACGGGCTCAAGACGAGTTGCGACAAAACCCGCCGCAGTGGAGTAAAATGAAACGCGCATGACAGCTCCCACGGCCGATTCCGACAAATATTCGACCGGCATCCTGGTGCGCCGCCTCCTGATGGAAGTGGCGCTGTCGCATTGGCGGCTCTACGCAATCGGCTTCGCACTGATGCTGGTCGCCGCGGCGGCGACGGCGGCCACCGCCTATCTGCTCGGCACCATGATCAACGAAACCGTGGTGACCCATAACTTCCGCGGCATCGTATTCGTCAGCCTGGCCGCGATGGGCATCTTCACGGCGAAAGGATTCGCCGCCTATGGCGGCGCCGTGACGTTGTCGCGCATCGGCAACCGCATCATCGCCGAAAATCAGCGCCGCATGTTCGACAAGCTGCTGCACGAAAACATTGGTTTCTTCGCCGACCGTCATTCCTCAGAATTCATTGCCCGGCTCACCACCGGCACCGTCGCCGTCAGCCAGGTGATCAACCTTCTCATCACGGCCATAGGTCGCGATTTGATGTCGCTGATCGGGCTGTGCATCGTCATGGTGGTCCAGGATCCGGCGATGTCGATCGGCGGGCTCATCATCGCGCCGCCGGCGTTCCTGTTCCTGCGCAGGCTCATTCGCCGGGTGCGTGGCATCGCCCGCATGCAATTCACCAGCGGCACGCAGATCATCGAGACAATGCAAGAAGCGCTGCAAGGCATGCGCATGGTCAAGGCCTTTGCGCTCGAAGACGAGATGCGGCGTCGGCTCGCGGTCAGCGTCGGTTCGGTCGAGCACGAATCCAACAAGATGGCGCGCGTCGCCAACCGCGCCAGTCCGCTGATGGAAATGCTCGGCGGCTTCGCAATCGCGCTGGCGTCGATCTACGCCGGTTACCGCGTCATTTATACCGGGGCGATGCCCGGCGAATTCGGCTCCTTCCTGGCGGCGTTCCTGCTCGCCTATGAGCCGGCGAAGCGACTTGCCCGCCTCAATATCGATCTCACCAACAACCTGGTTGGCGTGCGTGTGCTCTACGAGGTGATCGACAGCCCGGCCGGCGAGCCGGATGACGACAACCTGCCGACGCTGACACTGACCGAGGCGCGGGTCGAGTTCGCCAATGTGCAATTCGCTTACCGCGCCGATACGCCGGTGCTGCGCGGGATGAGTTTTGCCGCCCGGAGCGGCCAGGTCACGGCGCTGGTCGGACCTTCGGGCGGCGGCAAGTCGACGGTGCTGAATTTGCTGTTGCGGTTTTACGACGTCAGTTCCGGCAACATCATGGTTGACGGGCAAAATATCGCCGGCGTATCGCGCGGCTCGTTGCGCGAAGCGATCGCCTATGTCGGGCAGATCACCCACCTGTTCCGCGGCTCCATCCGCGACAATATCGCGCTCGGGAAACTCGGCGCCAGCGACGCGGAGATCGTCGCCGCCGCCAAGGCGGCGCATGCGCACGATTTCATTTCGAACTTCCCGGCCGGCTACGACACCCCGGTCGGCGAGCACGGCTTGCAGCTCTCCGGCGGGCAGCGCCAGCGCGTCGCCATCGCACGCGCGCTGATCAAGAATGCGCCGATCATCCTGCTCGACGAAGCGACCGCGTCGCTCGATTCCGAATCCGAGCGTTACGTGCAAGAGGCGGTCGCCGAACTCTGCAAGGGGCGCACCACGATCGTCATCGCCCACCGGCTGTCGACGATCATGCATGCCGACAACATTCTCGTCGTCGAGGACGGTCTCGTCGTCGAGTCCGGACGCCACGACGAGCTGTTACGCAAGGGCGGCCGCTATGCCTCGTTCTACCGGCTGCAGCTTCGCGAGCAGCCCGCACTCGAACCCGTCACCGCGATTGCCTAAAAGCGTGCCTGAGCGTCGCTTTGACCGCGAATTTTTAGTGGAGCATGATCTTTTCGGAAAACCGGCTTCCACTTTTCCGGATCATGCTCTTAGGCTATAAGCGCCGCGTTTCCACGTCTCCTCCAACACCAAACGGCCTCATGAGCACCGACGCAAAGAGTTATGTCATTCCGCAGCCGCCGCAGCCTGCCATTCCGGTCGCCGGCACCGATCAATATTTTCCGGTCCGCCGCCTGTGGTGCGTCGGCCGCAATTACGTCGAGCACATCAAGGAGATGGGCCAGGACGTGCGTGAGCCGCCGTTCTTCTTCGCCAAGCCCGCGGACGCGATCGTCCCCGACGGCGGCACGGTGCCGTACCCATCGCTGACCAAGGACATGCATCATGAGGTCGAGCTGGTGGTGGCGCTCAAAAGCGGTGGCCGCAACATCAAGACCGAAAACGCACTCGATTGCATCTACGGCTATGGCGTCGGCATCGATCTGACCCGTCGTGATTTGCAAATCGCCTCGCGCGACATCAAGCGCCCGTGGGAGATCGGCAAGGCGTTCGATCACTCGGCGCCGTGCGGGCCGCTCAAGCCCGCCTCCGCGATCGGCCATCCGTCGAAGGGCCGTATCGTGCTCAAGGTCAACGGCAAGGTGCGCCAGGACGGCGATCTCAATCAGATGATCTGGAACGTGCCGGAGATCATCTCAAAGCTTTCGGAGATGGTCGAGCTCGCGGCCGGCGACATCATCATGACGGGAACGCCGTCGGGCGTCGCCGCCACCGTCGCCGGCGACAAGATCGAGTGCGAGGTCGCGGGCGTCGGCACGCTCAATGTCGCGATTGGGCCGCCGCTGAAATAATGTGCTAGCCTGTCCCTCGCTGGGGATAGGTAGTGACCGGTGAACCGAGTTCTAAAACCGGCAGTCGCTGTGTTTTCGGCCGTTGCCATCGCCACGTTCGCGGCACAGGGCTTGCGTGCACAGAACGCCGCCACCGTTTCGGCTCCGCCGCCGTTCCAAGATAACTACGCATTCGCCGGTTCGGCTCAATGCTTGCACTCGGCGTCAGCCGCCTGCCGCAGAAAACCGCGCGGCCAGTCGCCATCGGGGCTCGACGATTTCGGCAACGGCGCCGCGCCGATGCCTGGCGCCGGTGCCGTCCGCGTCCGCGGTGACGCGGCGGCGGTTCGCCTCGACGCCAGCCACACCACGATCGCTGACGTGCTCTCTGCGCTGAATACATCGTTCGATATGTCTTACAGCTCGTGGATCGTGCTGGATGAGGAAATCAACGGCACTTTCACGGGATCGCTCAGACGCGTGATAACGCGCGTATTGGACGGCTACAATTACGTCATCAAGCAGGACAACGCGAAACTCGACATCATCGTCTTAGGCAAGCGCGGCGAGCGAGCGATTTCCGTCGCCGCCCCGGCCGATCCGTTCCACCCGCTGCGCGAGCGCCGCCGGCCGCAGCTGCTCGGGACCGATCGCCGCCACGGCGCCAAGTCCTGCAATACGTCGGTTGCTTGAGCGAAAAGCCTGCCACGGTTGGCGGCAGAAACAGAATAGTCTTCTCGTTTTCTCAAAACACTCGTTGAGATTGTATCTGCCCACCCAGAAGACCGCAGAATATAGTTCTTTTTAGCAGCATGGGCCGAATCCCATATTGTCTATTCAGCTTGAACGTGTTTCGCTCTACCCGTGGCGTTTTGGCGCACATTCGGCACGGAATAAACGCGATGCCGGGATCCAACGCCCAAAACGCCCAATCGCGGGGAGGAAAGCGATGGGCAAGATCATTTTGAAAGCTCTCGTGTCGGCTTTGTTAGTGCTCGCAGCGTCTCAAGCCTGGGCTGACGGTCACGGCGTCAACTGCCCGCGCTTTGCACCCGGCAGTGTGGTTCTGCCGCCGCCGGACATCTTCAGCCAGAACGGCGCGCTCAACGTCCAACTCAACTATTTCACCAGGGTCGATCAGGATGGCCGCTCGCTGTTCTGTTTCCAGACGCCCGACGGAGTGGAAGGACCGACGCTGCGCCTCAATCCGGGTGATCAGCTCAACATCCTCGCGGCCAACGACGTGCCGCCCGGCACGGCCGTCGAGCAAGTATCAAACTCCACGAACCAATGCGGCGACCTGGAAATGTACACCTCGTCGCTCAACATCCACTATCACGGCACCACTACGTCGCCGAAATGCCACCAGGATCAGGTGATCCATACGATCATCAATTCGGGCGAAAAATTCCAATACAACGTCGCCTTTCCGACCTACTCGGCCGCCGGACTGTACTGGTACCACACCCATATCCACGGCATTGCCGAGGCGACAGTGCAAGGCGGCGCGTCCGGCGCGCTCATTGTTTCGGGCATTCAGAATTACCAGCCGGCCGTCGCCGGCCTGCCGGAGCGGGTGCTCGTCATCCGCGATCAACCCGTTGCCGGCAATTCAACGCCCGGCAATACCTGCGCCGGCAACAGCAACGTGACGCCATCGTGGGACCTCGACATCAACTATGTGCCGCTCGAATTCCAGGCGGCGACCTGCAACTACACGCCTGCGGTTATCGAGATGCAGGCGGGCCAGCAGGAGTTCTGGCGCGTCGCCAATGCCGGGGCCGATACGATACTCGATATACAAATCCAAGAGGACGGGGCGCCACAGCCGCTGCAACTGGTGTCGCTCGACGGCGTCGTGATCAACTCCCAGAACGGCCAGCAGCGCGGTACGACCAAGACGGTGACCGACATCTTGTTGGCGCCGGCGGCGCGTGCGGAATTCATCGTCACCGCGCCCAATCACGGGAAGCACGCAAGCCTCGTCACGCTGAACATCGACACCGGGCCGGATGGCGACGTCGATCCGCTACGGACGATCGCCACCATCAAGACCGACACCCCGACGCAGCTGCCCAAGGTCCCCGCGGTGACGAACGCCGTGCAGACCGCAATGGCCGCGGCGCAGGAGCTCGGCAATCAGCAGCCGACGGTGCATCGCACGCTCTATTTCTCCGAGGTGCTGTCTGATCCGACCAACCCCAACAGCCCGACCAACTTCTTCATCACGGTCGATGGCGCGACGCCGCAACTGTTCGATCCGAACAATCCGCCCGCCATCACCACGCATCAGGGAGCGGTCGAGGATTGGACGATCCAGAACCGGGCGGGGGAAAACCATGAATTCCACTTTCACCAGCTCCACTTCCTGGTGGAGTCGCAGAGCGGGTTCTCGGTGCCCCAGGAAATCGGCCAGTTCCTCGACATGATCCAGATCCCCTACTGGTCGGGCAGCGGGCCCTATCCGAGCGCCACCGTGCGCTTGGACTTCCGCGGCGTGGACATCGGCGACTTCGTCTATCACTGCCACATCCTCGGCCACGAGGACGGAGGCATGATGGCTATCATCCGGGTTCTGCCGCCGAGTTCATGAGGCGCGGAGCAGACTGAGTTGCCGTCGACGGGCGGCCGCTAACGCCGCCCTCGTTCTCCCCTCGTGTGTAATTTGAGTGCCGGCCATGTTCGAGAAGATCGGTTTGCGCCGCTTCGTCGTCGTGTTCGCGGCAGCACTCGCCATTACTGGTGCGGCCGTAACGGTTGTGATGAATCGTGCATCCCAATCGAACGCAGCCCAGCAACTTCCGCAGATCGGCGGTCATTTCGCATTGTCGATGCCGGACGGCCGCCGCGTGACCGACGCAACCTTCCGCGGCAAATGGCTCCTGGTCTATTTCGGCTATACGTCCTGTCCCGATGTCTGCCCAACCACGCTCAGTGCCATGGCGCTGGCGTTGGACAAGCTCGGCCCGCTCGCCGACAAAGTCCAACCCGTCTTCATCACGGTGGATCCCGAACGCGATACGGGGAAGATCGTCGGTGAATACGTCAAGGATTTCGATCCGCGCTTTGTCGGATTGGTCGGCTCGCCGCAAGAGATCGGTACCGCGGCCCACGAATTTCACGTCTATTACCGGGTGCGGCAGCTCGGCAACAACGAATACGTGGTCGATCACAGTTCGTTCATCTATCTGCTCGATCCCAACGGCACATTCGTTCGGCTGCTGACCGGCGATTTGCCCGGCCACCAATTGGCCGACGAGCTGCGGAAATTGATGAGCTGATGGAGCCGCGCCAGTGACCGGCGTTCGCGGGTTATTGCTCGGATGCGGGGTGGTTGCGGTGCTGGCCGCAAGCGCGGTCGCTGCTGCGCTGGCGCTGCGGGCGCCGTCTGCACCGCACTTGCACTTCGCCGACGCGGAGAATGCCGAGGCGGTGCAGGATGGAAAAAAGCTTTATGCCAGCCATTGCGCCAGTTGCCACGGACGCAAATTGCAAGGCCAGCTATTGTGGCAGGTTCGCGACGAGTTTGCGGGCAGGCGCGCGCCGGCGCACGACCAGACCGGCCATACCTGGCAGCATTCCGACGAAGACCTCTTCGCCATGACAAAATTCGGCCGGTTCCCGACAACGCCTGCGACAGTGAAGTCGTACATGCCCGCCTATGCGCAAAATCTCAGCGACGATCGGATTCTCGCCGTCATCGCCTATATCAAGGCGACTTGGCCGATCGGATTGCGGGTCTCGCAGGCGCTGCTCAATCCCGACTACGCCGGCATGCCGCAAAACGCCGAAACGGTGGAGTGGCGGCTGCCGCCGACTTGCCAGGCCGCACTGCAACGTGCCGGCACGGCCGTAGGCTTCAGCATCGAAGGGCTGCCGCAGAAATAGAGTTCCTCCCCCGCTTGCCGGAGGAGGGAAAAGAACGACTACTGTAGCAAGCCTTCCGCCTTCAACGCCTCCTGCACCTTCGGGCGCGCGGCGACGCGATCGACGTAAGCCTTGACGTTCGGCCATTTCGCCAGGTCGATCTCGACGCGCGGCGACCAGCGCAGCACCGTGAACAGATAGGCGTCGGCGACGGTGAATTTGTCACCCATCAGGTACTGCTTGCCGGCGAGCTGCTTGTCGAGCCAGTCGAAGCGCTTGCCGAGATTTTCCTTCGAGATCTTCTTGTATTCGTCGGGCGTCGTCGGCCGAAAAATCGGGCCGTAGGATTTGTGCAATTCCGAAGTGACGAAGTTGAGCCATTCCTGCACGCGATAGCGATCGAGCGTGCCGGCTGCCGGCATCAGCCCGGAGGCCGGCTTCTGGTCGGCGAGATATTGTACGATCGCCGGGCCCTCGGTCAGGCGCTGACCGTTGTCGATCTCCAGCACCGGCACATAGCCCTTGGCGTTGATGGTCCAAAAATCGACCCCGCTTTTGGTCTTCTTTTCGCGGTTGTCGACCTGCTCGTATTCGAGCGGGATGCCGGCCTCGCGCGAGACGATGTGCGGCGAGAGCGAGCAGGCACCGGGCGAAAAATACAGTTTCATGACGCGAACCTCCTGGGGACCACGGCTTGGCGCCGTTTCCATTGCTTCAATGACACAGGCATATAGAGCACGGCGGCTCAAGCCACAACGCGCCCGCCGGCCGCCGCTCCGGTCAGAGGGAACTTGAACAAAGCTGGCGCGTTATGAAGCCACGGTCATTTGGCCGGGCTTGGACTGGAGCTGATTTATGAGCGCCCGCCGTATTACTTTACGTGTTCAACCCCCAATTCCGTTCGGTGAGTTCACCATGGTGCCGGCACCGCTCAGCGGCCGGCCCGAGGCGGAGATGGCGCGCGCCATGGCTGCCGCGCTTTCGGATATCGAGGCGCCGACGGCAGCCGACGTCTACAACCGCCTGCGCCAGGCTTTCCCGATGGCGCCCCTGACCGCGCGCGTCGCAGCCCTCGGCGTCATCATGGATCGGTTGCGGAGCTTCCTCTAGGCGTCTCGCTACAGCCCCAGATAGGCGGTGCGGACGCGGTCGTCGGCCAACAGCTCGGCGCCGCTGCCCGACAGTGTCACACGGCCGTTTTCCAGCACATAAGCGCGGCTCGCCAGCTTCAGCGATTGCGCCACGTTCTGCTCGACCAACAGGCAGGTGAGTCCGTCGCGATTGAGTTCGCGAATGGTGTTGAGCACGTCGTGGATGATGGCCGGCGCGAGGCCCAGCGAAGGCTCGTCGAACATGATGAGATCCGGCGCGCCCATCAGGCAGCGGCCGATGGCGAGCATCTGCTGCTCGCCGCCGGACAGCGTGCCGGCCGCCTGGCGCGCCCGCTCGGCCAACACCGGAAACAGCGCCAGCACGCGGTCTTTGTTTTTGACGCGCCCGGCCCGGGCGCGCGGCAGCATGGCGCCGACGTCGAGATTTTCGGCAACTGTCAGCGTCGGGAAGACTTGTCGTCCTTCGGCGACTTGGCCGATGCCGAGATTGCAAACGCGAAAACTCGGCCAGCCGGCAATATCGGCGCCGCGATAGACGATTTGTCCGCGCATGCGCCGCTGCATTCCCGCGACGGCGCGGATCAGCGTCGTCTTGCCGGCGCCGTTGGCGCCGACGATGGCGACGATGGCGCCCTCCTCGATGTCGAGCGAAACGCCGTTGAGCGCCTGCACGTCGCCGTAGAACACATCGAGATTTTCGACGCGCAGCATCACAAAGCCTCGGTGCCCAGATAGGACCGCACCACCGCGGGATCGCGCACCACCGCTTCGGGGGTGCCCGCCGCGATCGCCACGCCGTGATCGAGTACCAGCACGCGGGCAGCGAGCGCCATCACCGCGCGCATGACATGTTCGATCAGCAGGATCGTCAATCCGCTCTCGCGATTGATCTCGCGCAAGGTCGCCACCATGCGGTCGGTCTCGGTCGGCCGCAGTCCCGCCATCACTTCGTCGAGCAGCAGCAGTTTCGGCTCGGTCGCCAAGGCGCGGGCCACTTCGAGCCGTTTGCGGTCCGGCAAGGTCAGCGTCGACGCGATCTGACGGCGCTTGTCGAACAAGTCTAGTCGCCGAAGCACATCCAAAGCCCGGTCGCGCGCCGCGCCGACGTCGCGGTGATGCAGCAAGGCGCCGATGATGACGTTGTCCTCGACGCTCAATGCCGGGAACGGTCGAACCAGCTGGAAGGTCCGTGCGACACCGCGCCGGCACACCGCGTCGGATGTCAAACCGTTGATTGCTTGGCCGGCGAACGTGATCGCACCGTCGTCCGGCGTCATGGCGCCTGCGATCATGTTGAACAACGTCGTCTTGCCGGCGCCGTTCGGGCCGATCACGGCAAAGATCACGCCGTCGGGCACGTCGAAGCTGACGGCATCGACGGCAAGGAGGCCGCGGAAACGCTTGCTGACACGTTCGAGCGAAAGCAGCGCGGTCATCGCTTGCGCTCCCCGACGCCGAGCCGGCGCGCCAGCGACGGCCAAATACCTTCCGGCAGCGCCACGACGACGAGCAACAAACATAGCCCGTAAAAAATCTGCTTCGCGCCCGGCAGATCGATACCGAACGCGGCCAGCGCCGAGGTGACGGATTCGGCAAGCCCGGTGAGGACGAAGGCGCCGAGGATCGGTCCGAACAAGGTGCCGATGCCGCCGATGATCGGGCCGAGAATCATTTCAATGGAGCGGGAAATATTGAACACCTGCTCGGGAAACAGGTTGTTGTAGAAGAATGCGTAGAACACGCCGGCGAACGAGGTGACCGCCGCCGAGATCATCACCGCGTACATTTTGTAGCGGAAGGTATCGACGCCGGCGGCACGCGCCGCCTGTTCGTCCTCGCGGATGGCGAGCCAGAAATAGCCCATGCGGCTGCGCAGCAAAAGACGCGACAGGATGAGCGCGAACACCGTCGCGGTGAGGATCACGTAATAGAACATGGTCGGACTGCCGCGCAGCCGCCACAGATCGTTATGCGACAATTGCGCGACCGGCAGGAACAGGCCGGCCGAGGCGTTGACGATGGTCAGGTGATCGAAACCGATGCGGGCGAACTCGGCAAAGGCGATGGTGAGGATGGCGAAATAAACGCCGGCGACGCCGAAGCGGAACGCAAGGAAGCCGATGATCGCGCCGCACGCCGCGGCCGCCGGTATCGCCGCCAGGAGGCCAACCCATGGGCCGATGCCGAGCCGGGTGAACAGCACCGCCGGGATGTAAGCGCCCAGTCCCGCATAGATCGCGTGGCCGAGCGAAAGCTGGCCGGCGAAACCCATCATGATGTTCCAGGCCTGGCCGGTATAGGCGAGATAGAGAATGACGATGAGGACGGTGAGCAGATAGTCGTTGGCGATCCACGGAGCGGCCAGCAACACCGCGAGCAGCGCGGCAAGGAGGCCAATGGCCCGGCGTGACAAACCATCGGTGAGGCGCGCGATCATCGCAGCCATCACGTCAGCCTTCTGCCGAGAATGCCCTGCGGCCGGAACAGCAGCACCAGCACCAGGATGCCGAAGGCGAACATGCTCTTGGCCGACGGCGTGAACAGCAAGCCCGCGAGCGCACAAACCATCAGCAGGATTGCGAGAGCGCCGAGGATCGAGATCAGCCGCGCGCGCGTCAGATGCGTGGCGGGCGCGGGATTGCTTGCAGGCGCGTTCAATTGCCGGCTCCGGCGG
>Ga0209010_1000607_pt1 | contig 10729 bp, 8 predicted proteins | sample BlaSpr_A8_OM1_O3_FD_187985 | JGI IMG/M metagenome (GOLD analysis project Ga0209010, IMG submission 187985) | Forest soil microbial communities from Thunder Bay, Ontario, Canada - Black Spruce, Ontario site 2_A8_OM1_O3 (SPAdes) (version 2) | ecosystem: Environmental > Terrestrial > Soil > Boreal... | reverse complement strand
GCGCAACCGGGATGGAAAAGGCCGCGGATACGGGAGTATCCAACGGCCTTTGCGATGGAGGCAAGCGGCTGCGGGTCGGCGCCTCCAACCTCGTGAAACCCGGTAATCGATTCTCCAATTCTCGTTTGAGCCTCGATTGAAAATCGGGCCCTTGGGGGAGGGCCCTGTCAAGCAGACTCTGATAGCCGGTAATATATCATAATGTCGATGGAGGTAGTAGAGATATGGCATCCATCTCGCCAAAATCCCGTTCTCGCATCCACGTGCAGGATGATAGTCTGATGAAGTGTGCGGCAATAATTCGGTTCAACGTAAATTCTCTTTTTTGCCTGTTTCGCCGTCGCCGTCTGTGCCGCTTCGTTTTTGGTTGTGGTTATCGCTCGCGTCTCTGATTCTCGGCGCTTGCGTTCCTCTCGCCCTGGCCGCAAACTTCACGGTGAAAGCCGATCCGCCGCGACTCGTGAACGGCGCTCCTGTTTTGTTTCAGGTGAAATCGCCCTCTCATCTCGAATCGCTTTCCGGCGATTGGCTGGGGCACAAAATCGAATTCAGTTTTGATTCTTCAAGCAAAACCTGGTTCGCCTTGGCTGGAGTCAGTTTGGAAACCGCGCCCGGATCCTACGCGCTGGAACTCACTGGCTCGCCCTCCGGAGCCAATGCCAAATCCTCGGGGCTGACCTTCTCGCGCAAGTTTGTAATCGCAAAGGCAAAATATCCGAAAGTTGAATTGACCGTATCCAAGCAGTTCACTGAACCCAATCCCGATCAAGTCAAACAAATCGATGAAGACCAGAAAACAAAGAAGGACTATTTAAACCGGTTAACGCCCGAGCGCGGGTGGTCGGGAAAATTTGACGCGCCCGCCGACGCCGCGATCTCCGACGTGTTCGGCACCCAGCGCGTATTCAATGGCAAAACACAAAGCTCGCATCTCGGTCTGGATTTTCGCGTGCCCAGCGGAACTCCCGTGGACGCGATGAATCAGGGAACGGTACTTCTGGCGCGGCCGCTGTATTTCGAGGGTAACTGCGTGGTGCTCGACCACGGGCAGGGGCTGCTTACAATCTATATGCATCTGTCGCAATTCACGGTGAAAGAGGGAGACCGCGTGAAGCGCGGCCAGCAAGTGGGGCTGAGCGGCGGTACGGGCCGCGCCACCGGACCGCACCTTCACGTTGCCGTCCGCTGGCAGGGAACCTATCTGGATCCCGCGCGCCTGATACAGCTACGCCTTCCTTAACCGCCTTGCATAGCGAAGCCCGCCTATATTTTTCCTTTAAGCGCCTTGCCTGAATCTTTCGGACTTCGCGATGTCTCCCGCAGATCATCCAGAATCTCTCTCAACTCCAGATTGCGAATCAGCCGGTGCAGGTAATTCGGATGCAGCCCGAGCAGTGCTGCCGCCTCCACCAGATTTCCGCGCGTTTGTTCCACCGCGTCGAGAATGAACTGCTTTTTGCTCTGCTTCACGCTGGCGTGGTAGTTGCCCTCGGTCATCTCAGGCGCCGGCGGATGCTCCAGCAAAGATTCGGGCAAGTCTTCGGGAAGCACCGTATCGGAAATGCCCAGCACCAGCGCGCGTTCAACCGCATTTTCCAACTCGCGCACGTTTCCGGGCCAGTCGTAGGTGGAAAGAATCGACATCGCCTCGCGCGAGACCGGCTTGGCTTTCGCTCCGCACCGTTTTGCATATTTCTGGATGAAATGCCGCGTCAGCATGGGCACGTCTTCCTTGCGCTCGCGCAACGGAGGCATGGTCATCCTCACCACCGCCAATCGGTAATAAAGGTCCTTGCGAAATTGCCCTGCGGCCACGGCATCGTTCAAATCGCGATTCGTCGCCGCAATCAACCGGATATCGACTTTGATGGGATGAGTCCCGCCCACCCTTTCAAACTCCCGCTCTTGCAACACGCGAAGCAACTTGACCTGCAACGGGGGCGCAAGCTCGCCAATCTCATCCAGAAAAACTACGCCCCCGTCGGCGATTTCCAGGCGACCTTTTTTCTGAACATTCGCGCCAGTAAACGCGCCGCGCTCGTGCCCGAACAAATCACTCTCCAGGAGCGACTCGGGTATGGCCGCGCAATTGATCGCCACAAAAGGTTTTCCCGCCCGTGGACTGTTGCGGTGCAATGCGCGCGCCGCCAGCTCTTTTCCCGTGCCGCTCTCGCCTTCAATCAAAACCGTCGAATCCGTGGGCGCGGCGCGCGCCAAAAACTGATAGATCTCCTTGATTTTCGGACCTTCGCCGACCAGGCTGCGTTCCTGGCTCATCTCCACTGTCAGCCGCTGATTTTCCTGTTCCAGCCATTGCAGGCGGCGCGCATTGTCCAGGGCTACGGCGGAAATTCCGGCGATAGCTGTCACCAGCTTCAGATGTTCTTCGTCGAACCGTTTCCCCAAATTTGTACTGTCCAAATAGATACATCCGATGACCCGCTCAAATACTGTAAGCGGGACGCATAACAAAGACCGCACTTGCGACACCGCCAGGCTCTCCACTTTTTGCAGTTCGCCGCTCCGCTCAATATCGCTGCCCAGAATTGCAACTCCCTCCTCCATTACTTTCCTCGCGATAGTCCGGCTCACATGTACCGACTGGCCCTGTCCCGGTTGCCGCGTGCGCGCATAGAGCGAGTTGAATTCTTCTCCGGTCCGTTCACTCAGCAGAATCGCGCCGCGGTCGGCCGGCGCGACTTCGAAAATCAAATCCAGCAATTGCGCCTGCAACTCTTCCAGATCGCGGATGGCATGAACCACCCGGCTGATCTTCAGCAGCGCATTCAGATTCTTCGCCAGTATCGAAGTTGCCGGCAACTCCCGCAACATTCTTTCCGGCTGCAAATAGACCACTTCTCGCGGATAAATCAACTGCGTTTCCGCAGTGTGGTGCCCTTCGTCAAACTCAACCCGGCTGGGCGGAAGCACCAACGTCTCGTCGTCAAGCAGAAAAAGAAACATCGAATCGCCAACCGCGATTTCGTCCCCATGACGCAGCCATTGTTCCTTGACGGCCACGCCGTTCACCAGAGTTCCGTTGCGGCTCTGCAAGTCGCGCACCTGAAAGCGTCCGTCCTCCTGCCGCAACATACAATGCTTGCGCGAGACCGATGGGTCGGTAATCGCGACCACATTCGTCGCCTCGCGGCCCAACGTGATTTCTCCCGCTGGTAGCGGAATGATGGAATCTTTTAATGGCCCGGAAATGGCCAGAAGTCTCGGATGCAAGCATGCCCCCAGGCAAAGCGTCCCACTTTCTTATCACAGCCTCCGGCGAAATGCATTCCCCCGGCTTCTTATTTCGGATATCCGAACGGATTATTAGCCTATCTGATCGGATAGGAAAAACGAGGCTGTGCGGGAACCCGTGAAGCGGCGTCCGGCATCGGGAAGGTTTCTGTAACGCTCTGATAAATAATGAGTTGCATCGTGCTTCCACAGCCGGAGATCACTTCATTCCCAACTTGGTACCCGGCATGCAGACTACCAAATTGCGAGAGCTCGGCAAAAAGCGATGGGGGAAGCGCTTTTTGAATCAGTCTTGCCGGGTAACGCTAGTCAGAGGTCCGGGGGACCCCCTCATCGGGCCTCTGATTTTTCTCAATGGATTTTTGGTCCCGTTCGCGCCGCTTCACACTGCTGCACTTTCATGGGTCGGGGAGGTCGGGACGGTTAGCTGTACGGCGATTCCGCCGTTATAGCTGACTGTCCTCCCCGAAATCGCTGGCACACGTTCTCCGGGCACGAGAATTCCAATCAGATTCAGTGGATCGGCGGCAGAAAGTGCGACAGTTTCCCCGCCCGGCGGAAGATTCCGCAGCGCTCGGACAGAATCGACCGCAACCGGCAGGGCAAACTGCTCTCCCAGAAAACTATCGACAAAGCGCCCGCCGCGAATCTCGCCGCGATCTTCCAATCGCCGGAAGCCCATCAGCAACTCCCGCCAGGAAGGCAGATTCGCCTCCCGCGCCAGCAGATCGCGAAACACAATGCCATAACGCCGCAGCAGCATCCAGCAGGCAGCTTCAATCAGCCTCGGACGCTCGACAGGCTGGTCGGCATGAAGCAGCGCCCAGCGCCCCGCACTGTGACGAGGACGCGTATTCCGCCCGCTGCCCTGTCCCGCGCGCCGTTTCGGATCGAGCAGCGATCGCAGGTTGTCGAAGCCATCGGCGGTAACCACGCCCGCGGCAACCAGCTCCCAGAGTGCCGTCTCGATCTCAGCTTTCAATTTTCCTGTGCCGCGAACCATATCCGCAAAGAACGAAGCTCCGCGCTGTTTCAAGAATTCCAGAATGAGTTGGGCGTCGTGGCTTAATCCCCGCGATTCTGCCTGATCGCTTGCCGGGTGCCTCGGCGTCATCCAGTCTGCTTCCTCGCGTACAAAGAACGTGATAGGGGCAACACTGGTAGGAATCACGCGCCGCTGGCGAGGCGACGCAGCAGTGCCGTTCGCGTTTTCAGATTTTTCCGCCTTCGGGTAATCCAGCGTCGCCGGATGCGGCGACAACCGTCCCCAGCCCACCGCCCCCGTCAGGCAAAGCTGATCGAGCCACTGCGGATCATAGTTGGCAACGCGGCGAGCCAGAATCTGCCGCTCCCAGGCATTGGCAGGAATTTCAAATCCCTGAAGCTGCTGCAACACTTCCAGCACTCCGCGCTCGCCCACCACTTGCGTCTCCGGAGCTACATGCTGCCAGCGCAACAGCCAGCGCATAAACTGCGCCGCCGTCACGGGTTCGATCTGCTTGCGCAAAGTTCCCAGCGTAAGCCGGTGAATTCGCGCCAGCAGCCGCCGATCGCACCATTCGGTTTCGTTGGACGCCGCCGAGCCCGCGCCAGTAAAGCTGCCCCGCAGCACAGTTCCGCTGGCTTCCATCCGCAGCAAAGCCTGCTCAATATCGGAGGCCGGCAATCCCAACGCTTCGCCAAGTTGCGAAGCCCTCACCGGTCCCAAATGCGACATCCATCCTGTGACGAGAGTGAGCAATGCGTCATCACGGGAAACATCCGCCGTTTCAACTTTGGTCAACTTAGGCGCAAGCTCCGCGCCCGGAAAAAGTTTGCCGAAGCTGCGCGCCCGCTCAGCCGCAACCCAGTATTGTCTTGAAGCCGATCCGTCACTGCCAACCGTCGCAATCGCAGCCCGCCCTTCGCCGATCAGCCGTTCGAAGTATCCGCTCCACTTGCTCTCGGCACTACTCATGTGGGGACAGCCGCCCTCGGCTGTCCGACTTGGCGAAGCCGAGAAGCTCAGTCCGAGTGTTAGCGGCTGATCTGCGCGGTCAAGTTCATGAGTACCGGCTGCCTCAATTTCTGTTTCTGTTTCCACCGGAAGCCCCACCAGCGTATGCAGCACATCATGCAACTCGTCCCCATCGCGAACATCCGGCCATGCCTCGTGCCGCACCTGCGCAATCGCCGCTGGATCGAGCCCTCCCACTTCTTCCAGCACCGACGCCGGCAGCATTCGCCGCATCTCGACCGCCCGCGCCCGCCGTTCTTCCAGTGGCGCGTCGTCCAGATAAGCGTAAGGATTAGCATTCAGAATCTCGTGCGAAAATTGCGAGGGCACCGGCGTATCCACAGCGACAACGCGAATTACGCCACTGGCCATGCCGCGCAGTAGAGATTTCAGCCCCTCCAGATCCATCGCCTCGGTCAGCACATCTTTCATGACCTCACTCACCAACGGATGATCCGGAATCTTGCGCTCGCCCTGAATATTCTCGAAACACGCCGCGGCATCGGGAAAAACCGAAGCCAGCAGATCGTCGGAGCGCATGCGCTGAATCTGTGGCGGAACTTTCCTGCCTCCCTGAAAGCGCAGCAGGGCCAGCGCGCGCCCCGCATCCCAGCGCCAGCGCGTGCCAAAAATCGGAGAATCCAGCGCCGCCTGCTCCAGAATCGGCTGTACGGTTTCCGCTTGCAAGAAATGAAAAACGTCGCCCAGCGGAAAACTATGCTGCTCGGCCAAAGCAATGTTCAATCCGTTGTCGGTAGCCGCCGCCTGCAATTCGAAATTGAATCCCACACAAAAGCGCTTGCGCAGAGCTAATCCCCAGGCCTTGTTGATCCGCCCGCCGAACGGCGCGTGAATCACCAGTTGCATGCCACCGCCTTCATCAAAAAAGCGCTCGGCAATCACTGTGGTCTGCGTCGGCACCGCGCCCAGCACCGCGCGCCCCTGCAAAACATATTCAATGGATTGTTCCGCTCCCGAATCGTCGAGGCCGCACTCAGCCTTGAGCCAACTCACTGCGGCGGCCACTTCCGGCTGAGTCGCCGAAAATCCCACCGGCGAAGTATGCGGCAGCATCTCGCTGATTTTCTCCCGCAGCAATCCCACATGAGCCGACAACTCCTCCGTCCGCGACGGAGCCTCGCCATTCCAGAAAGGCACGCTGGGTGGCGCACCGTGCGCGTCCTGTACCAGCACGCGGCCAGAGTTGGTCTCGATGCGGCGAATCATCCACGACGTATTGCCCAGCAGCATAATGTCGCCGCGCATGCTCTCGACCGCGAAATCTTCATCAACCGTGCCGACCACAATTCCATCCGGCTCCGCGACCACTGTATAAAGAGAATTGTCGGGAATTGCGCCTCCGCTGGTGATAGCTGCCAGCCGCGCCCCTCGCCGCGCCCGCAGCTTGCCATTCACGCGATCACGATGCACATAAGCGCCATAACGGCCACGTTTTGCCGCGATCCCTTCCGACAACATCTCCAGAATCGAATCGAATACTTCACGTGACAGATTCCTATACGGGTAGGCGCGCCGCACCAGCGCGAACATGTCGTCTTCGCGCCACTCCTCCGCCGAGCACGCCGCCACAATCTGCTGCGCCAGCACATCCAGCGGCGACTCCGGAATGATAAGCCGGTCCAAGTCTCCCTGCTGAATGGCCCGCGCCAAAGCCGAGCACTCAATCAAATCGTCTCGCGTGGTGACAAAAAATCGTCCCTTGGGAACCGCGCCCCGCCAATGTCCCGACCGCCCTACCCGTTGCAGCGCCACGGCAATCGACCGCGGCGAATTAATCTGCACCGCCAAATCGACCGTGCCCACATCAATTCCCAGTTCCAGCGACGCGGTCGCCACCAGAACTTTGATTTGTCCTTCTTTCAGCTTCTTCTCCGCAGCTAATCGCAGCTTGCGCGACAAGCTCCCATGATGCGCCGCAACATTTTCCTCGCCCATGCGCTCGCCCAGGTTGTGCGCCAGCCGCTCCGCCATGCGCCGCGTATTCACAAACACCAGCGTCGAACGATGCTCGTCCACCAGCTTCACCAGCCGGTCATAAATCGCGTCCCACATCTCATTCGACGCCACCGGTCCCAGCGGCATCGGTGGAACTTCAACCGCAAGATCGAGCGTCCGCTTGTGCCCCACATTGACGATCACCGGATCAATGCGGTCATTACCCGTCAAAAAATGCGCGACCTGCTCAATCGGTTTCTGCGTGGCCGAAAGCCCAATGCGCATCGGCGGAACATACGTGAGAGCATTCAGCCGCTCCAGCGACAGCGACAAATGCGCTCCCCGCTTGTCGTCAGCGATGGCATGAATCTCGTCGACAATCACCGTCTCCACATCGCGCAAAATCGCCCGGCTCTTGTCCGCGGTCAGAAGAATGTAGAGAGATTCGGGAGTAGTCACTAGAATGTGCGGCGGCCGCTTCAGCATCGCCCGCCGCTCCGGCATCAACGTGTCGCCGGTGCGTACCGCGGTGCGAATCTCCGGCATCAGCAGCCCGCGCTCGCCGGCCATGGCAAGAATCTCGCCCAGCGGCCCTTCCAGATTTTTCTGAATGTCGTTGCCCAGCGCCTTGAGCGGGGAAATGTAGAGAACTTCGGTTCGATCCGCCAGATCGCCCGCCAGCGCCTTGCGCACCAGTCGGTCAATGCAAGCCAGAAACGCCGCCAAGGTTTTGCCCGACCCGGTGGGCGCGGAAATCAGTGTGGTCCGCCCGGCCAGAATATGTGGCCAGCCTTGCTCCTGCGGCTCAGTCGGCGTGCCAAACTTCCGCACAAACCACTCCGCCACGAGAGGGTGGGCCCAGGCCAGGGCTGGAGGCAGGGACGGCATTGCCAAATTGTAGCCCGAATCCGAGTATTCGTAAAATGTTCGCCTCAGCGGACCGAACTCCAAGCGGGTCTTGACGATGAATAATAATTTGAATAATATGAATTTGAATAATACGGGAGAAAAATAAAATGGCCAGCGCCAAAGTGTCCCAACTTACAAGGCAAGATATTGCCTGCGCCGCTGCCGACTTTGAATGGCGCCGGCAAATGCCGAAGTGGACAGTCATCGTGGAGGGCCGAGAACTTCCCGCGCGGCCTCTCGTGCTGGAGGCTGCAGGAGTGCCACCGAACGATCCCACCAACTCGCATCAGGCAGTCGCACTTTTGCAGGATCGAGGCTTCGATATTCGCTACCAAGGCAAGTCGATTGCCGCGGAGTCCAAGCCAGCCCCGCCGTCGGTCAGCGACGAATTTATCCGCGGCCTTCGTGGTTGCGGCAAAGGTTCCAATTCCCTGGTCGAAGCCCGGCAACGCGAGCACTGGCTCGAGGATGACAGAGTTTCGAAGTGAACAAGACCTACGTGCTCGATGCCAATGCGGTATTGGACTTCATTGAAGACGGTCCCGGAGCCACTCGCATGGAGCAGCTATTCCGAGATGCCCGCCGTACTGCGCCTCTTCTGATGTCCGTCGTAAATTGGGGTGAAGTCTTTTATCACTCATGGCAGCAACGCGGAGAAGACTTTGCCAGAAAAACGATACGTGGCCTGACGCAGTTGCCCATTGAACTGGTCGCAGTCGATGCCTCCCAGTCGCTGCAAGCGGGCGAAATCAAAGCACGCCACAAAATTCCGTACGTCGACTGCCTCGCGGCGGCCCTGACGATAACCCGCGAAGCAGTATTGGTAACCTCGGACCGCGATTTTGAGAAACTGGGCCGCCGCATCAAAATTCTATGGCTCGTGCGACCGTAACACACAAAAGCTGCCCTCTAGTACGAGATGACTACGGTCCGGCTGTTCCCCTTTCGGCACCCTAACGAAGATATACGGACTTCACCGTATTCCATTTCTACGGGGTCAGCGGTACTGTCTGCTCAGGTAATTCCCCGCGCCATATATTGAAGTACCTGAGGACGAAGTATGACGACTCACGCCACTGCCCTCTCCAGTTTGCCCGCCTGGGACAAACTCTACGTTGCCGCCCTCTTCGAGACCGACCAGTCCAGGATTCCTTCCCGCATTGCCGAAGCCGAGAAGGCCATCGTGGCCCGCGCCCGTGAATTGTTTTTTTCCGGAGCCGACACCATCGAAGAAGATCAGGCCTTAGACGACGCTCTCTATGCTTTGCGGGCGCTTCAGAATTGTTTGGAAATGCGCTCGGTAGCTTAAACAGATTCCTTTCTGTTTCTCAGCGCCAGCCTTTGGTGATCCTCTCAGGCCTTGCCTTTCTTTCGCCCAGAGTTGGCTTCCGCAGCAGTTCTCCAATATCCGCGGCTCTTCCGAAACAAAGGCCAAAGCCTTACACGCCCTGAGACACACAAATAGGTGAACTCTCACCCCGCAACCGGGGCTACACAGTATTGTTGGCCAAGCCCTCGCGTCTTACAGTGCAGAGAGTTTCAAATCCTTAGAAGTACTGAACAAGAAGTACTTAACAAGAATTTACTGACGAGAAAAGTTGAGAACTCTCCCCATGACCAACAAGATTCCACAACGCCCCATCGAATTGCAGCGCGCCTCGTCCGCTGACGACCTCAAACATATCTTCGAAGCCGCCGTCTGCGAACTTCACCATCCCGACATGCTTGCCCCGAAGAATCCACAGTATCGAATGCCGATCGTTCAGCGTCGAAGCCTTCCGAGCGTGACTCCGGCCAGCGCCGAAAAACGTGCCGTGTCGGACGCCGCTCGCGCCCTGGCTCAGCTATGGAAGGTTTCCGCCCACGTCGCCCGCTGACAGGTTGACGAATCGTGTGGGGACAGCTCCCGGCTGTCCAGCGGCCCAGGTTCATCGGGCCGCTGGTGTCTTTGCCGCATCTCTCCCAGCTGCGGAGTTCTGCAAATCCCGCTTAGTTCTCAGTGCGTCGGCGACAGCTCGTACCTGTTGCCAAAGCCGTCGCCGCCTTCGGTGGTGATGCCGAAGATGTTTCCGCTGGAATCCACCAGCGGCTGGCCAATTGGATAAAACCCGTCACCGCCACGAAATACGTAGAGGTGGTCGTAAATCCAGTGGCCGCCGGAAGCGGGTGAGAGTTCAAAGATCACGCCGCAGCCGACCTGAAATCCGTTCGTGCAAACGGGGTTTCCTCCGGTCGTGGTTGCGCCGAATAAGTTGCCGCTAGAGTCGATGGTGAGACCGCCCTGCACCAGGCTTCCGTCAGGGCCGGAAAATGCGTGTAACAACGATTGCTTCCAGCCGCTGGCGCTGGGAGAGAGTTCGAAGATGACGCCGCAACCGGCCGGACAATACGAATACTCCTTGGCGCCGTCATAGGTCGCGCCATAGAGATTGCCCGAGGCGTTGATCACGAGCGATCCGACAGGGCTTGCTCCGCGCGGGAAATCGAAAGCGTAAATCGAGCTGAAGGTCCAGCCGCCGCCGGAAGCGGGAGATAATTCAAACACCGTACCACACTCCACCGTGCATTGGTCGGATACAACCCCTCCGGCGTCGGTCGTGCCAAATAGATTCCCGT
>Ga0209010_1000606_pt1 | contig 10741 bp, 12 predicted proteins | sample BlaSpr_A8_OM1_O3_FD_187985 | JGI IMG/M metagenome (GOLD analysis project Ga0209010, IMG submission 187985) | Forest soil microbial communities from Thunder Bay, Ontario, Canada - Black Spruce, Ontario site 2_A8_OM1_O3 (SPAdes) (version 2) | ecosystem: Environmental > Terrestrial > Soil > Boreal... | reverse complement strand
TTCATGCGGATCTGGTTGATGAAGATCACCATGGTGTTGGAGCGGTTGATGGAGGCGGTGAGCTTGCGCAGCGCCTGGCTCATCAAGCGCGCCTGCAAGCCGGGCTGGCTGTCGCCCATCTCGCCTTCGAGCTCGGCGCGCGGCACCAAGGCCGCGACCGAATCGATGACCAGCACGTCGACCGCGCCGGAGCGCACCAAGGTGTCGGCGATTTCCAGCGCCTGCTCGCCGGCGTCGGGCTGCGAGATCAGAAGGTCGTCGACCTGGACGCCGAGTTTTCGCGCATAGATCGGATCGAGCGCATGTTCGGCATCGATGAAGGCGCAGATGCCGCCCTTCTTCTGCGCTTCGGCCAGGCAGTGCAGCGCCAGGGTGGTCTTGCCCGACGATTCGGGCCCATAGATCTCGACGACCCGGCCGCGCGGCAGCCCGCCGATGCCGAGCGCGATATCGAGGCCGAGCGAGCCGGTGGAGACGACGTCGATATCCATCGACTTGTCGTTCTTGCCGAGCCGCATGATCGAGCCCTTGCCAAAACTGCGCTCGATCTGGGAGAGCGCCGCATCAAGGGCCTTCGATTTGTCCATGGACGATCCTTCAACCAGACGAAGCGCTGCTGCACCTGCACTCATGATCCGTGCTCCTTATGGCCGGGAATCGGAAGGCCAGCAACGAAGCGGCCCCTGCCCCGGCAATGCTAAGACAGCACTGTACACGATCTGTTCTATGTTCGCAATATGTTCTGCAGTTTTCCCGCACAAATATACCCCTGCAGGACATGCAAATGAAACTAGTATGTTCCGCATGTATCCCCTACCAGCCCTAGAGGGCCGAGGGAGGCGTGCAGATGCATAAACCGCATCCGATTGCCCAATCAACCATTCGATTCCTTTGGATTGCGGTAGTCGCCGTGACCGGCGGTTTTATTGCGATGGTCGGTGGAAATGGTCTGCAGCAGACCAACGATCATCTTTGCGAATTATGGAGGGCGCTACCATTTCTTCCTCCGTACGAAAAATGTGAGTTTGAGCAAATACTGGTGTATCTGTGGCTATGCGCTGCATTTCTCGGCGCAGGGTGGCTTTGCCTTGAAATTTACAGGTGGATTTTCACCTTTAAGACTAGGCGCAATAAATTGATCTCACTCTCAGTGATGACATTCTTTTTTGTTGCTGGCGGAATTGTGAGCGCTTTTTTGCTTTTAAGCGAATACAGGCAAGCCCGTACTGTGATTGCCTCGCCGCCAACCCAAGAAGCAGTGACCCACCCCAACGATTTATTCAACGCAGAGATAAGAGTGGCGTTGAACTCTACGGGGAGGAGCCCACTAACGCTTTATATGATGCAATATCCGTCATCTTTTGGCTCGACTGCATCACCGTTGCCCTATTTATTTTATTTGCAAATCACTAACCGCCAAGATTTCGTCAGCACTGTTAATAGTTATAAATTAGAAGTGCTGGATGACCGCAATCAGTGGCTGCCGATGCAATCAATCCCTATAGAGGAAGGAATAATCTATACTCTCAATTCTACTGCTCCCGCGTTTCGGGGGATAATACAAAATCCAGGGGCAATTAGAACGCCTAAAGGTACATATCGACTAGCCACCTCAATGCAGCCCAGCGCCTTACAGAACGCGATACGAGTGAACCCCACACCCATATTGAATCTTGCATTACAAAAGCCGCTATCTCCTCACGGGTCGGTTGAAGGTTGGGCCGCGTTCGATAGCATTGAAGGCTTGGCTGATGTTCCGCAAAGACATTTTAAAATCACAATAAAAGACAGCGCATCAGCAACTTCGACGATTTCCACGGATAACCCACTCCCTGGCAAAGAAACGGATACCTCAATAGCACTTATATGGGTAACGGGACCGACAATCGACCTTAGCGGCGCGCATATCAAATTTTATAGCGAGCCGTTTCCTCTCCCAAAGGAAAACAAATGAAAGGCAAATCATTGCACCGCCTTGATCGCCTCTTGCACGCGATGGCTACCCGACCCGAACCTTCCGGAAAGCCTGCAAGAGACAATTGAACATCAGAAAAGAACCCTGGCGCAGGTTACGGCGGTACCCAGATTCACGACGCAAACGCAGTCCTTTGGTTTGTAAATGTTCTCATAGGCTTGGACCATCGGCGATCTATTGGATGCGGCGCTCGCTGCTGAGCCGCCCAAGCCCACCCCGACCGCGCCGGATCGTCGGCGGCAATTCCGGGTAATCGAAGGGGGCCGCAAATGATGGGTATTCTCTGCTCTCCCAACGGAGGGTTCCCCTTGATTGGTCTGGGGATAGGCTGCCTCGCGGCAATTATTTGGATGGTGGCTCATGGTAGACTTCGGCGGATACCCGATGACCCAGTAGCCCGATTAAATTATTCATCCGTCGGCAAGCTAATCGTCGTTTTTGGTGGAGGCTCGGGCTACGTAATAGGCCTCATGGTAGATCAGTTCGTTAGCTTCAAATCTTTTTGCTAAGTGGCCAGTTTTGGATCTGAGAGTGGCCGGTTCCGGCCAGTACCGGGGGTGGGGTGTGGGTACTGGCCCTTTCCACCCCCTCTGGCCCCTTTGAGAAACCACAGTGGTCCCTTTTGAATTGAGGAGTCACAACCATTCCGGAGTCAGCAATGTCTATCCTTAAGATCGCCGGCCTCCATCGCGATATTCTCAGAAAACGGTCATTCGTAACGATCCCCTGGAAAGACGACTCGGAAAAGCAGCTTGGTCTCCCGGTGCCGCTCGACTGCACGCTTGAACAGCTCAAGAGCGAGACGGAAAAGGCCGTCCAGGCGCTTGCAGATGAACTCGCATCCGCGACCGTCGAAGGCCCCGAATAGGCCGCCTTAGTGCTGGCCTAGCTTGAAAATCACAGTGGCCTAGTTTGCAGTGGGCTTGTATCCACAGAATTTTCCAATGTAGATAAAGGCTATGGAACCTCATCCTTCGGGGAGATTGTCGTGAACAGGGCATTGCTGGCCTCCATCGCGTTCGCGCTAGTTGCCGCGGTGGCGCCGTTGCACGCGCAGCAACGGAGCATCAGTGACGTTCTTCCTCTGTTGCGCGCGTCGACCTTGGAGAACTTGAAACTTGCCCAGTGGCGAGGCTACACGGCTTCAGGAACGCACCAATGCGGGTCGGAAAAGGGCCGCAGTTGCGTCGTCACAGCGTCCGGGTTCTCCAACTACAATGATGCGATGATCACCTTGAAGGTTCGGGATTGCTGCCCCACCACCCCATCCGGTGGCAATTCAAGCGGCTTCGTCCTGAACTATTGCATTCTGGATCGGCCCCTATGAGGCCGCCTCAGTTGGCGGTCATCTATTTGCACTGGCCGCCGTCATCCCACCAAAGTTTTTTGTCTTTGTCCGGCTTGATCTTCTCCCCCCGCGAAAGCCACTAGAAGACGGATAGCGCCAATCAGTGTGTCATTGGTATGCCTCAGTCGGCGGCCTCCTTCTTATCGGCATAGCGAATATCCCGTAGGGGTACTGGCCCTTTCGACCCCTCGCAGACCGGACGAGTCCCTTTTGAATTTTAGGGCGGCCCCTTTTACCTTGGAAGACTGTCGATCTTCGCAATCCCTTCGGCAAACTTTGAAACCAAAGCTATAAAACCGCCTAGCAGGATTAGAACCACGCTTACCCAAAACCATTTCGTACCGGGACTATAGCCCAGGGGATTTTCCGCTCCACAAAACGGACAGCGTGACGCGGCGGTCCAGCCGATCCGCTCTTTGCATTCCCTGCATTGCAGCGCCATCGCTTGTCCTCGAATGAAGCCGCCTCGGTTGGCTGCCCCGGCCGCCGCCCGCGCAACCGGCCGCTCAGGCGCGGCGCAGCGCAATGTCGCAAAATAGGTAGTCCTCGAGCGCGTAGCCGACGATGACCCAGCCGTGGTTCACCACCAGATCGTTGACCACCGGAACCACGCCGTAAGGCGTGTAATCCGCAGGCCCGATAAGGATATAATCGTTGAACACGAGGAAGCCGGTCTGCGAGACCATGTCCACAGCGAATGATGCATCCGCTTTTACATCCGCGTAGCTGTGGCCGGCGTCGACATAGACGAGGTCGAAAGAGCGGTCAGTGTATCCGCGCAAGGTCTGCGCGCTCAGCCCCTCTACCGGAACCACGATATCGCGAAATTTCGCCATCGCTCGTTCGTAGAATTGGCGCTGCGTCAGGCCTTCGAAAAGTTGTGCGCCGGAAATGCCGTTTCGGTTTCTCCGTTTATGCATGGCAAACGCGTCGAAGCCGAAAAACTGCCGCGGTTTCAGCTCCTCGATCAGAAACGCTGAAAACGCGCCCTTGAAGACTCCAATCTCGGCAATCTTGCCGCTTTGGGGGATAGAGAGCGAGGCAATCATGCTCTTGCGATTGGCATAAAGCCGCGCGTCGACGAGATGTTCATTGCCGATTGTGGGGATTTCGGGCCAATCGGGGTAGCGTTCGCTCACCGTCATTTCGACGCCGCTGCGCAGCTTCAGCCAGCGCCTTGATGCCGCGCTTAGGCGCCGATACCACGCTCTTGGCCGGACCATGGGCAACGCTCTTAACTCCGATGAGTAGTATAAATCGCGTTGAGGCCGCCGCAGTTGGCGGCCGCATTTTTATAGCCTCTTCCCATCGAGAGTAGCCACTTTTGAATTTCCTAATTTCCGGCGTCGCCACCGCCGCCGGTCAACCGTGTCCAGTCGTTGGGGTCTTTGTTCCGGTCCGGTTTCACGCGCTGTCCCTGACGGAACGCGAAAGCGATAAAGGCGCCAAGCCCCGCAAAGATCACGAGCGAGATCAGCCAATGGGGTATGGCCATCATGGTCCGCCCAAATTTGCCGCTCTCAGTTGGCGGTCTGATCCTTTGCGAGGTTCCCCCCGCGTATTGATCTGGATCAATGCGCTTTGCCAAGCGTTCCCTAGCTTTTAATCGCCACCGTTTTAGCGATAGCATTCGCAAGCGAGGCCATTATGGCAATGCAGAGCAATGACAACGGGTCTGGTGGCTTGGCCAATAATTTGACACTGCAATTGGCCTTATTGGCTGCCACAGTCATCGTCATCCTTTACGCTGCCGCGCATTACATCTGGTAAGTCGTCCGGGAACGAATCCAACGGCAACGACATCCGGCAATCGCCTTCCGGGACGTTGCGGATGCCGTGCTTACGGCGTGGTTTGCGTGATCTTGAAAGGGCCGCCCCTTTCACCCATCGTCGCAGCCTCCACCACAACGCCCGTGAACCCGAATGCCGGGGCTATGCTGCGCGCAATACTGGTGCGTGGCGACACCTGGAAGGCGTAGGTTTTGCCCGCCTCGGCATCAAAGCGGAGCACGTAATTGCCGGCGTCCATCATGCCGGTGACGGTTATCGCGGTGGGCCCCGGCGCCACTCCGCCGACATAGGTTTGCCCCGGGGCGAGATTGCCAATATGGGCTTCATTGATGTCGATCAGGGCCGGTGGGGCTTCGGCGGGATGAGGGCCGTCGATGCTGTCGACCATGACCGGCGGGCCCGGCGGCAGCGGCTCGCGGGTGATGCTGATTTTGGCCTGGCCGGGCGCCACGGCATTGGCCAGCTGGGCCGGCGGCTGCACCGAGCAGCCGGCGCACCAAACGGCAAGCAGAAGCGATCCCCCGAGTCGCGCACGCATGGCGTGTAAAGCCTATCCGTGCAGGGCGAAACACGCAACCGCCGCCGACGGCGGCGCCGGATTTTCCATCGCAAGCGGCTGGCAGATTGACTCCTTTATACGGCGGTGAAACGGTTTTCACTGCCGCTTATCGGATTTGAGGGATTTTCCATGCGTGCATCGTTGGCAATTGTCGCCGTCGTCGCGGCGTTCGCTCTCGGCGGATGCTTCGACGGCCCGCAGGGCCCGCCGGGGCCGCAAGGCGAAGCCGGGCCGCAGGGGCCGCAAGGCGTCAAAGGCGAGACCGGGCCGATCGGTCCCCCCGGTCCGGCCGGCGCCCCAGGCTCGAGCGGCCTGCACGCGCTGCGCCAGCCAGGTTGCGGCCAGAGCAGCAATTGCGACCTGACCTGCAGCCCCGAAGAGAAACTGATCTCGGTGACCTGCCCCGGCGGCACCATCGCCATCACCAGGAACGGCGGCATCGAAGCCGCCACCTGCTCGAGCGCGACCGGACCGGCCTTGGCGCTGTGCATGAAGCCGTGAATGATTTCGCCCTTCCCTGCAGGGGGAGGGCTGGCCGCGAAGCGGCCGGGTGGGGCAGTAACTGCGCGACGCACTGCCCCCACCCGCCGCGCTTTGCGCGGCGTCCTCCCCCCTGCAGGGGGAGGTGAAGCGTGATGCACGACATCCTGATCCGCGGCGGAGTTTTGTACGACGGCGCCGGCAATCCGGGCGTTGCCGGCGATCTCGCCATCGCCGACGGCCGCATCGCGGCGGTCGGGACCGGCATCAGCGGTTCGGCACTCAAGACTATTGATGCCGAAGGCCTCGCGATCGCACCAGGTTTCATCGACATCAAAACGCATTCGGATTTCACGCTGCCGATCAACCCAAAAGCCGAAAGCAAGGTGCGCCAGGGCGTCACCACCGAGATCATCGGCCATTGCGGCTTTTCGGTTGCGCCGGCGCTGCCCGGCAAGGTCGAACTGCTCAAGGATTATCTGTCGCCGAGCGCGCCGTGGCTGCCGTTCCGCGAAACGACTTTTCCCGATTATCTGCAAACTTTTCCGCAGACCGCGGTGAATGCCGGCATGCTGGTCGGCCACAACACGCTGCGCCTGATGGTGATGGGCATGGCGGAGCGCGCGCCGAGCGCGGCCGAGCTTGAGCAGATGATCGCGCTCCTGGAAGACGCGCTCGATGCCGGCGCGCTCGGCCTGTCGTCGGGCCTGTTCACGCCGCCCGGCTCCTACGCGGAGCCCGCCGAGATGATCGCGCTCGGCCACGTGCTCAAGCGCCACAACGCCGGCTATTTCACCCACTTACGCGACGAGTCCAACAAAGTGATCGAGGCGGTGGCGGAGGCCATCGCGGTCGGCGAGCAATGCGGCGTCCATGTCGAGATCGTGCACTTCAAGTGCTCCGGCATGGACAATTGGGGCAAGGTCGAGGAGGCGCTGGCGATGATCGCCGCCGCCAAAGCGCGCGGCGTCGATGTCGATTGCGATTCCTATCCATATGCCGCGGGCTCAAACCCGCTGAAGAACATTTTGCCGCCGTGGGTGCAGGCCGGCGGCGTCGAGGCCATGATCGCGCGGCTTAGCGAAAGTGAAACGCGGCAAAAAATCCGCGCCGACATCGACCGCGATGGGCTCAACAATTGGGGCCGCATTCCGTCGTGGGATTGCGTGCAGATCTCGATCTCGCCACACTTGCCGGAATTTTCAGGCCGCACCATTGCGTCGCTCGCGGCCGAGCGCGGCGCCGATCCGATCGACACATTGTGCGATTATCTCGCGCAGGATCTGGGCGCGACCCGCGTCCTGGTGACCTCGATCGCGGAAGCCGACATCCGCACCATCGTTGCCTCGCCGCTCGCGTTGGTCGGCTCCGACGGCAATTGCGTCGCGCCCTATGGCACCGTGGGCAAGGGCATGCCGCATCCGCGCTTCTATGGTACGTTCCCGCGCATCCTGTCGCGCTATGTGCGCGACGAGAAGGCGCTGCCGCTTGCGCTTGCCATTCACAAAATGACCGGCGCCACGGCGCGGGCGCTGAAACTCAAGGACCGCGGGCTATTGCGGGAAGGTTTTTGCGCCGACGTGGTGTTGTTCGACCCGAACGACTTTGTCGATCGCGCGACTTACGCCGATCCGCATCAATTTCCGTCAGGCGCGCGCACCACCGTCATCGTCAACGGCACGCTGGTGGTCGAGAACGCGACCCACACCGGAGCGCTGCCGGGACGCGTGCTGCGCCGCGACGCCGCGGGCGCGGTGGGTTGAACGGTCGCAGCGACGATCCGCTGTTAGCTGCCGGCGGGGCGGCGCTCCGCTTCCCAATGGCCGGAGCACTGATCGCTCGCCGAGCGGCCGATCCAGGTGCCCTCGCCATAGTCGCGCGATAGCCGGCCGATGCCGGACGCGCTTTGCCCACCGGCACCGACCGTGACGCTGACCTGGCCGCGGGCGTTGACCTGACCGCTCACGCTAAAGCTCGGATTGTCGTAGTAAATCCTGCCGTCGGCGATGCGCAGCGCGTAGCGATAGCCACGGTCGCAGCTGCCGGAATCGGTGACGATCGAGACGCTCCAATTGCCGTCGAATTGCGCGACGGAAGCCGGCGCGACCGGCGCCGGTCGCGGCGGTCGCGCCGAACGGGCGGCAGCTTCATGCCACAACGGCATCACCGACAAGCCTGCGGCGAGCAGAAGGCTGGGTTTGAACATGGCCATTCCCTGTATCGGGCGTCCCATCCCGGAACGCCCACGCATTAGTTAGGCATTGCGGCGCGTGACCACAATCGCCGCCACCCACTGCCACCTCGCTCAGGCGGCGCTAAGCCGTGGCGCGGTGTCCCCCGTTGATTCCCACGGCCCAAGCGCACAAAATCCCTCCATCGCGTTCGGGGGGCGTGCCATTCGATACGGTCAATCCATTATCGGCACCACCAGTCGCTTGGCGGCAATTCTGCTGGCGCTGGCCGCGGTGATCGCCGGTTCGGTCGGTACGGCGGCGGCCAAAGATTTGCGCTTCCCGGAGAGCGGGCCAGTCACCTTCCTGCTTCATCTGCCGGACATCTGGACCGCCAAGGTGGGCAATTCGGGAAGCATGATGGTGATCGGGCCCGACGGTTCCGCGGCAATATCGTTGACGCTGATGCATGAGAACGAAGTGACCCTGGCGAAGACGCCGGACGAGTTGGCCAATACACTGTTCTTCGCCGCCAAGGCTGAGCCGTTCAACAAGCACGAAAAAGGCGTGATAGGCGGCGTTCCCGCAGACAGTTACTACAGCCGCTTGGCCAGGGCCACAAATGGGGTGCAGTTGATGAAGATCAACATGATCAAATCGTTACACGGTTACATAGTCTTGGAAACGATTCTGACCGCCACCACCATCGACAGCTTCCAGCAATCGGCACTGGCTGCAGCGCTCAAGGGCATCAGTCTGACCGGCGCCGCGTCAAGTCCAACTCCCCCTAAAGGACCGACAAATCCGCCCAGCACGGAAGTATCGTCAAATCCCGCGCGCACTGACGACCCATCGAATCCAGCTCACACTGAAGCTCCACCCAACACGACGCGCACAGAGGTCCCTTTAAAATCCGTTGGCGGTACATTCGTTGTGCCGGTATTCATAAACGGCGCCATTACGCTGAATTTCGTCGTTGACAGCGGCGCCGCCGATGTCTCGGTACCCGCCGATGTCGTTGGCACCCTTACCCGAGCAGGCACCATCGCAAAAACCGATTTTATCGGGAAGCAAACCTATGTCCTTGCTGACGGCTCGACCGTGCCAACCAGCACCTTTGTTATCAGGTCGTTGAAGGTCGGTGATATCCTGATCGAAAACGTGACGGGCAGCGTTTCGCCCGCTGCAGGGAGCCTCTTGCTCGGCCAATCGTTTCTCCAGCGCTTCAAATCGTGGTCGATGGACAACAACAAGCACGTGCTGGTCCTCGAACAATAGGTTGGCAAAAGCTCCGCAATAGCCGCCACATCAAAATCAGCGCGAGACTTAGGCCTCGATCACAATCTTCGGCGCCGGGCGGCTGGCGACCTGCAAACCGTCGCGGACGCGGGCGGCGATGGCGCGATAGGCTTGGGCGTGCGGGCCGTCCGGCACGGTGGCGACCACCGGCTGGCCGGAATCCGACTTCTCCCGGATGTCCATGTGCAGCGGCACCTCGCCGAGGAACGGCACGCCGAGCCGCTCGGCTTCGGCGCGTGCGCCGCCGTGACCGAAAATATCGGAGCGCTCACCGCAATGCGGGCAGATGAAGGTACTCATATTCTCGACAATGCCGAGCACCGGCACGTTGACCCGGCGGAACATGGCGATGCCGCGCCGGGCGTCGATCAAGGCCAGATCCTGCGGCGTGGAGACGATGACGGCGCCCTTGAGCGGCACCTGCTGCGCCATGGTGAGCTGCGCATCGCCGGTGCCGGGCGGCATGTCGACCACCATGACATCGAGCGTGCCCCATTCGACTTCGCGCAGCATTTGCGTCAGCGCCGACATCACCATCGGCCCGCGCCAGATCATCGGTGTCTCTTCCTCGATCAGAAAGCCGATCGACATCACCTGCATGCCGTGGCGCTCGATCGGTTTTAAGCGGTTGCCGCCGATGGTCTGCGGTTTCTCGCGGATGGCGAGCAGTTTTGGCATCGAGGGGCCGTAAATGTCGGCATCCAATATGCCGACCTTCAGGCCGAGATCGCGTAAGCCCAATGCGAGATTGACCGCGGTGGTCGATTTGCCGACGCCGCCTTTGCCCGAGGCCACGGCGATGATGGATGTGACGCCGGGAATGCCGGCCGGCGACGGCGCCGCGGTCTGGATCCACGCGCGCGACGCCGCCGTGCTGGCGTTGCTCTACGGCAGCGGCTTGCGCATTTCCGAAGCGCTCAAGCTCAAGCGCGGCGATATCGGCAGGCCGGATGCGATCACGGTGATCGGCAAAGGCGGCAAGCAGCGCATGGTGCCGGTGCTGCCGCACGTGCAAAAACTGATCGCCGATTACATCGCGCTGTGCCCATACGAGCTCGCCGATCATGACCCGCTGTTTGTCGGCGCCAAGAGCGGCCCGCTGTCGCCGCGCGTGGTGC
>Ga0209010_1000603_pt1 | contig 10799 bp, 7 predicted proteins | sample BlaSpr_A8_OM1_O3_FD_187985 | JGI IMG/M metagenome (GOLD analysis project Ga0209010, IMG submission 187985) | Forest soil microbial communities from Thunder Bay, Ontario, Canada - Black Spruce, Ontario site 2_A8_OM1_O3 (SPAdes) (version 2) | ecosystem: Environmental > Terrestrial > Soil > Boreal... | reverse complement strand
GCCAGTACATGCGGTTCGCGGTCCCAGCGCGAGCAGAATTGGGAGAGACAACATGACCCAGGTGCAGAAACGCTATCTATTGATCGGCGGAGTTCTTGTCTTGATCGTGCTCGCTGTGATTATTGGAGCGGTTCGGCCAAACAAGCAGGCCATGGGTGCGCCGCCCAGTATTCCGGATGTCGAGGTGGCGCAGGTTCAGAAGGAGGATATACCGATTTATGGGGAGTGGATTGGCACGCTGGACGGTCTGGTCAATGCTGACGTCCGGGCACAGGTCACTGGCTACCTCCTGAAGCAAGGCTATCAGGAGGGCGCGTCGGTGAATCAGGGCCAGCTCCTTTTCCAAATCGATCCACGGCCTTTTCAAGCGGCGCTCGATCAAGCCCAGGGTCAGCTTGCTCAGGCGAAGGCCGCTCTCGCCAATGCGCAGGCGGTTCAGCGTCGGACCGAACTTGACGTCCAGCGCTACAAGCCACTGGCAGAGCAACAGGCGGCCAGCCAACAAGATCTCGACAACGCAGTGCAGAACAATCTCGCCGCGCTCGCAACCGTGGAAACCGCCAAAGCTCAAATCAAGACCTACGAGGCTGCGGTTGAAACAGCGAAAATCAATCTCGACTTTACCCGCCTCGTTGCGCCCATCGATGGTATTGCCGGGCAAGCGCAACTACAAGTCGGCGCGCTGGTCAGCCCCAATAGCGGGGTGGTTACTTCCGTTTCTACAGTGAATCCGATCAAGGTCTATTTCACCGTGAGCGAGCCTCAATATCTTTCATGGCGGAGCCGTTTCCCGACCGAGGAGAGCCGCGCCCAGGCCGACAAGGAACTGCGGCTGCAACTGATCTTAGCCGACGGCTCAACATATCCGCGCGAAGGGAAGTTTTATTTTGCCGACCGCCAGGTGAACGAGACCACGGGCGCGATTCGTATCGCCGGGCTCTTTCCCAACCCGAACAATATTCTGCGACCCGGCGGCTATGCCAAGGTCCGCGCTGTTATCCGGACTCAACCGGCAGCCTTGCTGGTTCCACAGCGCGCGGTATCGGAACTACAAGGCGGCTACCAGGTGGCTGTCGTAGACGCCGGCAATAAAGTCGACGTTCGCTCCGTTACCGTGGGCGACCGCGTCGATAACCGATGGATCATCGCGAACGGGCTGAATCCCGGAGAGAATGTCGTGGTCGAAGGCGTTCAGAGGATGCGCACCGGCTTACACGTAAACGCCAAGCCCTTCGTCGCCCGCAATCAAGGCTCGGCGAATCGATAAGGACGTATATCCATGTCCAAATTCTTCATCAACCGCCCCATCGTCGCCATGGTCATTTCCATCGTCATGGTGTTGGTTGGCGCGCTCACTGTGCTGAGCTTGCCCGTCGCACAGTTTCCCAACATCACTCCACCCGAAATTCAGGTGCTCGCCACCTACGTCGGAGCTGACGCCCAGACGCTGGAGCAGGCGGTGGCTACTCCGATCGAGCAGCAGATGAACGGAGTCGATAACGAGAATTACATGTACTCGCTGAATGCCACCGGCAACTCAAGCACCAGCCTGATCGTCGACTTTGACGTTAAGACCGACCCGAATACCGATTTCATTCTCACGCAATCGCGGGAAACACAGGCCGCTTCTCAGCTTCCATCGGACGTCACCAACTATGGCGTTACGGTGCGAAAATCGGTGACTGCCCCCCTGATGTGGGTTGCGCTTTACTCGCCGCACGGAACCTACGACGCCAGGTTTCTGGCGAACTACGCCTACATCAATATCACCGATCCGGTCCTTCGCTCGCCCGGCATCGGCAACGTACAGGTGTTCGGCGCCGGTCAGTACGCGATGCGCCTTTGGGTAAAGCCGGACACGTTGGCGAAACTTGGCATAACCGTTCCTGAGATCGTCAGCGCGATTCAGTCACAGAACACCGTGAACCCGGCCGGCAAAGCGGGAGGCGAGCCGGCTCCGAAGGGCCAGGAATACACCTACACGGTTCTGGCGCAAGGGCGTCTCGTCTCGCCCGACGAGTTCGGCAACATTGTTGTTCGCGAAACTCCCGACGGTGCAACGGTTCGAGTCCGCGACGTCGCTCGCATCGAACTGGGCGCTCAAGACTACAGCGTTGCGGGACGTTTCAACGGCAAGCCCGGCGCGATTATTGCAGCCTACCAATTGCCCGGATCGAACGCAGTCGACGCCGCTGCCGGCGTCAAGAAACTGATGGCGCAGATGAAAGAGCGCTTTCCCGAGGACATGGATTTCGCCGTTTCTCTCGACACGACTCTTTCCGTGACGCAGGGCATCAAGGAAATCGTCGAAACCCTCGTGATCGCGCTGGTCCTGGTCATCATCGTTGTTTTTCTTTTTCTTCAGGGCTGGCGCTCCACCCTGATCCCCCTGCTGGCTGTGCCGGTTTCGCTGGTGGGAACGTTCGTGCTCTTCCCGCTGTTCGGTTTTTCCATCAATACGCTTTCTCTCTTCGGACTGGTGCTGGCGATCGGTCTAGTGGTGGATGACGCGATCGTCGTGGTCGAAGGTGTGGAACGGCATATCGAAGAGGGGATGACTCCAAAAAATGCGGCGTTAAAGGCGATGGAGGAACTGTCGGGTCCTGTGGTAGGAATTGCCCTGGTTCTCTCCGCCGTATTTGTGCCCACCGCCTTCATCCCCGGGATCACTGGCAGGCTGTATCAGCAATTCGCGGTCACCATCGCCATCTCGGTAATTCTTTCCGCGTTCAACGCGCTGACCCTCAGCCCTGCCTTGGCCGCATTGCTTCTTCGGCCGCGCGAAGAAAGCCATTGCCTGCTGCGGAGATTCTTCGATTGGTTTAACCGGACTTTTGACCGGGCCACGGAGGGTTATGTCAGTTGGAGCGGGGTCCTGCTCAAGAAAACGGCTATCGTGGTTGTGCTTCTGCTGGTCTTTTGCCTGGCGGCGGGATTCTTCTCCACTCGAGTGCCCTCGAGCTTTCTTCCCGATGAGGATCAGGGCTATACGTATGTGAATCTGCAATTGCCCAACAGCGCCTCTTTGGAGCGAACATCGCAGGCAGCGGCACAGATCGAGAACATTCTCGCGAACACTCCGGGTGTGAAGTACACGACCAGCGTTATCGGCTTCAGCTTGCTGAGTTTTGTCCGCACCAGCTACAACGCCTTCTTTGTCGTCACGCTGAAGCCGTGGGACGAGCGCACGTCCAGTGCCGAGCAGTTTCAAGCGATCAAGGCGCATTTGAATCAGCAGCTCTCCAAATTGCCGGCGGGAATCGCATTCAGTTTTTCGCCGCCCGCCATCCCGGGCGTAGGCACCGCAGGCGGATTTACTTTTATCCTCGAAGACCGCTCTGGCGGCAGCATCCAATTCCTGTCGAAAAACTTGAGCACGTTTCTTGAGGCGGCACGAAAGCGGCCCGAGATCGCCAGCCTGAGTACGACTTTTCTGCCCAGCGTTCCGGAAAAGTTCGTCGACGTCAATCGCGACAAGGTGTTGAAGCAAGGCGTCAATCTTTCCGACGTCTACCGCACCATCCAGGCGTTCATGGGCGGATATTTCATCAATTACTTCAATCGCTTTGGCCGCCAGTGGCAGGTCTACATCGAGGCCGAGAGCGAGGATCGCGCTAGCGCCGACAACGTCGGACGCTTCTATGTCCGCAACAGCAAAGGCGAGAACGTTCCGCTGTCGACCCTTACCACGGTCCAGTCGCAGCTCGGCCCTGAATTCACGCAGCGCTTTAACGAGTACCGTTGCGCACAAATCAATGGCAGTGCCGCCCCGGGTTACAGCGCCGACCAGGCGAGCGCCGCCCTCGAAGACGTTTTCAAACAAACCATGCCGCGAGAGATGGGATTCGACTACTCCGGCATCTCATTCCTGGAACAGAAAGCGCGCCAGGGAGTGCCACCCGCGGCCATCTTTGGCCTGTCGCTGTTGTTCGTTTTCCTGATTCTGGCGGCACTGTACGAAAGCTGGTCGCTACCCTTCAGCGTACTGCTCAGCACCCCGGTGGCGGTCTTTGGAGCCTTTTTTGTGCTCTGGCTGCGCCGCACTCTGCTCGGCCTTTTCGTGCCGCCCTACATGGTGCAGATTGAAACCGACATCTACTCGCAGATCGGCTTGATCATGCTGATCGGCCTTGCCGCGAAGAACGCGATTTTGATCGTCGAGTTTGCCAAGGAACAGTACGAACACGGAAAGCCTCTGGCCGACGCCGCTCTCGAAGGCGCGCGGCTGCGCCTGCGGCCGATCCTGATGACCTCGTTCGCGTTTATCCTCGGCTGCCTTCCACTATGGACCGCGAGCGGGGCTGGTTCGGTGGCCCGCCAGATCATGGGAACGGCCGTGATCGGCGGGATGCTCACTGCCAGCGCGATTGGTATCTTTTTCATTCCCGGCATCTTTTATATGGTCGAGAAATGGTCTGGCGCGGGAAAGGAACCTGCCTCCGGCATAGTGTCGGCTGCGCCTTCACCCGCACCGGGAGACTGAGGAACCCGGCCCGTGCCTTCAACAGCTTGGGAATCAAGCGGAGTCTGCGCAATGGGGTTTGCCTAATGATGAGAATCGCGAAGTTGCTCACCGCGGCGTTGCTCTCTGGCGTGCTTTCGGGTTGTGCGGTAGGCCCTAACTATCATCGCCCTGCCGTTCAAACTCCGAATGCTTATCGAGACCTGTCGGACAATCCTCAGCTTCAGGCGCAGACTGCCTCATATGCCGATCTTCCCTGGTGGCAGGTGTTTCAGGACCCCACGCTTCAGGAACTCCTGCATACGGCGCTCAAACAGAACTACGATTTGCAACTCGCCACGGAACGCATCAAGGCTGCCCGTGCGCAGCTTGTTGTTACCCGTTCAAGCCTGTTTCCGCAAGTTTCGGGCAATGGCAATTTCAACGGCGGCAAGGAAAATCTCGAACAATCTAAATATAACTTCCTGACCCTGACTGCCGACGCCGCTTTCCAGTTGGATTTATTCGGCCGCTTGCGCCGCGCCAACGAAGCGGCCCGCGCTCAACTGCTAGCCACCCAGGACGCTCGCCAAGTCGTCGCACTGACCCTTGTCAGCGATATTGCGAACGACTATTTCACGCTGCTGCAACTTGATCTGCAACTCGCCATCACCCGTGAAACAGTCAAGACACAGACCGATTCGGTCAAGCTTACCCATCTGCGCCTTGAACACGGGGTTGCCACGAAGTTGGATGTGCTCCAGGCTCAGCAGGTCCTCGACACCGCAAATGCGCAGATTCCTGACCTGGAGCGGCAAATTGCCCAGGCAGAAGACGCCATCAGCATCCTGCTCGGCAATTATCCACAAGACGTCGCACGCGGGATTCCGCTCGTCGAGCAAACCCTTCCGCCCGAAGTTCCAGCCGGTGTTCCCTCTTCGATCATCGAGCGTCGACCCGATATTCGGGAAGCGGAACAGATTTTGGTCGCCGCGAACGCCAACATCGGAGTCGCCAAAGCTCAATTCTTCCCGCAAATCTCGCTGACCGGCGGCGGCGGCGGCTCATTCGGTCGAAGCTCTGCTTTCTCGAACCTCATGACGACGCAACTCGGCATCTGGTCCTATGGCGCGCAGGTGAGCCAGCCCATCTTTACCGGAGGCGCCCTGAAAGGCAATTTGCATCTGGCCGAGTCGCAACACCAACAAGCTCTGATCGGCTACCGGGAAGCGATTCAGCATGCTTTTGGAGAGGTTTCAGATGCGCTCATCGGTTACGAGAAACTTCATCAGGTGCGAATGCGCCAGCAGGATAGTGTCGCCGATCTGCAAGAAACGGTCCGTATTTCCACCCTTCGCTACAAGGGCGGCACCACGACATACCTCGAGGTACTCGACGGACAGCGGTCGCTTTACGGCGCCGAGTTGACGCTCGCGGCTGCCCGCGGTGACGAATACAGAAGCCTTGTCCAACTGTATAAGGCACTCGGCGGAGGCTGGCAGCAGTAAGCGTGACACCGCTGCAACCAATGGCGCGAAAACCCAAACAAAGCGTCGAGACAGGCTCATTCCTTCCATGACTCGGCAGCCCACGCTAGCTCCTTGAGTTCTGCACCGGCTCACGCCAGACATGAAAGTTCCTCGGGGTCGCCAGGAATCGCTCTCAGATCACGTTTCGGTCAGTGGATGAACAACGTGGACGATCGGCAAAACCGCAACGATGCAATTGCAGTGACGTTGTAAAATCAGACGAATAGCCTTTAATGGGCGCGTAGCTCAAACGGATAGAGCATCGGATTTCTAATCCGGCGGTTGCAGGTTCGAATCCTGCCGTGCCTACCATCCCCTCTCAACGCCTACGCGGCGGCGTGGTCCGCAGAATCGGCAGTGACGCTTTCCAATTCGGCGTCCCAGATTCCTTCGAAGTCCACAAAGTAGCCACCCACTTCGATTCCTGGAATTGCCTCCCGCAGATAAGCCGCCGCGCACCGCAGTTCTTTTTCATGATGCTCGGCCTCGGCCTGCGCATCGCCGCCAAAAGCTCCGAGTCCGCCATAAGCGCCGCAATCGGAGTGCACCATCAAAATCACGCGCTTTGTGCCATGCAATCGCATCGACTTGCGGATCTGTTCCAGCACAAACACGCGCTCGCCTTCGCTCTCCGGAGAAGCCACGCACTTGGCGCCGCCCGCGACCTTGACGGGATCGGAATTCACCACGCCGATGCGTTTGAGAAACTTGCGAAATCCCAGCTCAAAGCGATTGTCGAAACACCACAAAATGCAAGCGTCGCAGTGATACTTCTGCCGCGGCGCGTCGAAATAAAAAACTTTTTTCATGGCACTCCTCGATCGGCACAGCGAGAATCCCGCGGCTGCCGTTCGCCGGCTGAGATGAAAATCACCCGATCACCAATCGCGCAATTACCCAATCGTTGTTGCCGCGCCAGTTTACGGGCTTGGTGCTCCCGTTGACAATCTCCAATATCTCCCTTAGCATCAAGCACTTGAAGGGCTATTCTCAGCCCGCCTCGGGGAGCCTCGCGTGATCAAGCTCGATATCATCAACGAAGTGGTGGCCAGGACAGGCATCACCAAGACCAAGGCCGAGACGGCCGTGGAAACAGTTTTCGAGAGCATGAAGAAAGCTCTGGCTCGCGGCAACCGCATCGAACTCCGCGGCTTTGGCGTCTTCAACGTGCGTCCCCGCAAAACTGGAATCGGCCGCAATCCCCGCACCGGCGCCGAAGTTTCCATTCCTCCCGGCAAGGCCGTGCGCTTCAAGCCCGGCAAAGAACTGCAATCGATCGATTAGCGCGAAGCGGTCGCACGCGCTCGCTTTTTTCACGCGGATGCGTCTGAACTTGTGACGCGATCCCTGACTGTCAGGAAGACGCCGGAAGGAACCTCCCGCCCATGAATCTTGGCCGAATTCTCGCGGCACTCCTGCTGGCGCTGCTCTGCACAGGCGTTCCGAAAACCTTTTCGCAGTCTCCGCGCCAAGCCGGCGAATCGAGCGATAGCTGGTCTTACTACGGCCACGACCCCGGCGGCACGCGCTATTCCCCGCTCGCACAGATCAATCGAGAAAATGTCGCGAAGCTGAAAGTCGCCTGGACCTTCCACGTCGGCGACATTTCCGACGGCAGCGACGGCAGGAAACGCAGCGGCCTGGAAACCACTCCGATCCTTGTGGATGGAACTCTCTACCTGACGACCGCGTTCAACCGTGTTTTTGCCATTGACCCGGAGACCGGCAAACAGCGCTGGGTTTACGATCCCATGACCGAGCTCGCCGGAGACTACGGCGACGGCCTGATCAATCGCGGCGTCTCCGCGTGGCGCGATCCCACTCGCGCAAAAAGCAAACCTTGCCGCACAAGAATTTTCGAGACCACTCTCGACGCGCGCCTGATCGCGCTCGATGGCGCTACCGGCGAGCCCTGCCTCGACTTTGGCAATCACGGACAAATCAGCCTCCGCGATGTCGCGCGCTATAGTCCCGGGAACTATCACATGACTTCTCCACCCGCAGTGATTGACGATATAGTCGTGGTCGGTTCCTCGATCGACGACAATTCTCGCGTCGCCATGCCAAGCGGCGTCGTTCGCGCCTTCGACGCCCGCACCGGCGCTCTGCGCTGGAAGTGGGAGCCGCTCCCGCCGAATCAAGACACATCATCGACAGATAAAACAGCAACTCCCTGGCGCACCGGCGCCGGCAACGCCTGGTCGGTCATGGCAGTCGATCCCGATCGAGATCTCGTCTTCGTTCCCACCGGCAGCGCTAGCCCCGATTATTACGGCGGTCTGCGCCCCGGCGACGACAAGTGGGCCGATTCCATCGTGGCCTTGCGCGGCAAGACCGGCGAATTCGTCTGGGGATTCCAACTCGTGCATCACGATCTCTGGGATTACGATTCCGCTTCGCCGCCGCTGCTTACAACTTTGCAGCACGATGGCAAAGAAATCCCCGTCGTGATTCAGGGCAACAAAACGGGCTTCCTCTATGTATTGAATCGCGAAACCGGCGTGCCCGTATTTCCTGTGGAAGAGCGCCCTGTCCCGCAAACCGATATTCCCGGAGAAGTCACTTCGCCCACTCAGCCATTTCCCTCGGCTCCGCCCGCAATCGTTCCGCAGAAACTTTCCGCCGACGACGCCTGGGGCATCACGCCCGAAGATCGCGAAGTGTGCCGCAACATTCTCAAGAGCCTGCGCAACGACGGCCTGTTCACTCCGCCCAGTTTGCAAGGCACGCTCTCCGTCCCCGGTAACGTCGGCGGCATGAACTGGAGCGGCTATGCCTTCGATCCGCAAAACAGCCTGCTCGTCGTCAATACAAATAATCTGCCCGCCAAAATGGGCTTGATTCCGCGGGATAAATATTGGGACGCCGTGGATCACGACACGAAGAAAGAAAACTACACGCAGCAAGCCGGCGGACCCTACGGTCTGTTCCGAACCTTGCTATTCGCCAAGGCGCATCATCTTCCCTGCGCGCCGCCGCCGTGGGGAACATTGACCGCCGTCGATATGGCGAAAGGAACGATTCGCTGGCAGGTTGCGCTCGGCTCTCTCGCCCCGAATAACCCGCTCGTTCCAGTAGGAGCGCCCAGCCTCGGCGGGCCGATCGTCACCGCAGGAGGCCTGGTCTTCATCGCCGGCGCCATGATTGATTCGTCGCTGCGCGCATTCGACGTCGAGAGCGGCAAAGAACTCTGGAAGTATCAACTCCCCACCAGCGGCGGAGCCACTCCCATGACCTACCAGCTTCAGAAACACGGAAAGCAGTTTCTGGTGATCGCCGCCGGAGGACACCGCGGCGTGACCGAAGAGCCACAAAAAGATTCCATCGTGGCCTTCACATTACCCTGAGTCGTGAGCAGTTCTTGGGTTTGAAGTATTAAGACCGCGGATGTCCCACTGCTTGCAGCCGTCCGGAAGCGGGTCGCACGCGAGGCTTCTGTTCCACTGCCAATCGTGAAATCGCGTTGCGCAGAGTAGGCCGCAGCATTTTCGCCACGGGAAATACAGCGCTCATCCACAACCGGAACCAACCCTTTTTCAAAACCATGGTTAGCGCCGGCGGACACTCCGGACCCTTCGGACAAAATTGTTCCTTGAACCGCGCCAGCGTGCCCGGCCCCGGCCCCAGGTTGTAACGCGTCGCCCCCTGCGCATACATATAGCGCATGGAATTCCAGTGTAGAAAAACAGCGGCCTGCCGGTGCTCCGCTTCAAACGCAGCGAGCATGCAATGCGCCGTATCGCGATCGCGAAAAATCAGCGTGCTGCCCACGGGCCTGCCATCCAGATACACTGCAAACACTCGCGCACAGCCATCGGGCCGCGCCATCCGCATTGCTTCCATATAAACCGAAAGCGGACGCTCCAGCCGGAACCCCTTGCGCCGCGCGCATTCCTGATAAAGCGGCCACAACCCCGCCAGCGCTCCCGGCGAATCGCTGCAGCGAAATTCGTATCCCACTTCTGTCGCCCGGCGAATCTTGCGCCGCACTTCGCGGTCGAACCGCGCCAGTGTCTCCGCCTCGTTCTCCGATTGCTCCACTATGTAGTCGGGCGACAGGATCGGATAATCCAGAAAATAAGGAAACGCATCCATCGTGCGCGCGTCACCCGCGGCCGCAACCTGCTTCAACACTTCGCTCTCGGAATGCGTGAAGCGAATAAACATATAGCCTTCCGCCCGCGCCCACCCCAGCAACCGTTCCATCGCGCCTTGCGGAAGTTCGTCCTGCCCTGGCAACAGCACCGGCCCACGAAACACCAGACCGATCTTTGCCGGCCCGAATCCTATGGTCAGAATGCAAACGTAAGCCAGCAGATGCTCGCGGTCTTCCAGCACCAGATATCGCGGTCTCAGCCACAACGGGCGTTGCGGCTCGTTCCACAACGGATATTGATAAAGAGATGCGCCGCTGCCCAGCAGCAGATTATTCCACTCTGATAATCGTTCGGGGCCGATCTCGGACCAAACCGCGCTCGCAGCAAGGCTTTGGAGGTTGCTCGGAGACGCGCATTGTCCCGAATCGACCGTGCTCCACGCATACTGGATGGCGACAGAATGCCGCTCGGAAAGAAGTTCGCCCGGTGGGACATTCTCCGACGGAACACGGGCGGACACGGAGTTTGGGGCAGTGAAATTCATCGAAGTAGCTGCGGGGAGGGAAAAAGCTAAAGTCGTGCGTTACGTCTCGAGTGGCCAGATCCGTGAAGCGGAACCGACCCTCGCTTGGTTGCAATTCTATGCGCTCAACGTAGATTGAAAAATGGCACCTTAGTGACACTCAAGCGTGTTACTAAAGGCATGATTAGCCCGAATGGCTATCCGCAGAA
>Ga0209010_1000602_pt1 | contig 10805 bp, 8 predicted proteins | sample BlaSpr_A8_OM1_O3_FD_187985 | JGI IMG/M metagenome (GOLD analysis project Ga0209010, IMG submission 187985) | Forest soil microbial communities from Thunder Bay, Ontario, Canada - Black Spruce, Ontario site 2_A8_OM1_O3 (SPAdes) (version 2) | ecosystem: Environmental > Terrestrial > Soil > Boreal... | reverse complement strand
TGAAGGATAATGTACTGTCGTTGAAAGCCGTGCTCGCCGACGGCGAGGTGATGACGACGGCGAGCCGGGCCAAGAAATCCAGCTCCGGATACGATCTCACGCGGTTGATCGTCGGCTCGGAAGGCACGCTCGGCATCATCACCGAGCTGACGCTCAAGCTCGCCGGCATTCCGGAGGCGATATCGGGCGGCGTGTGCCCGTTTCCCTCGGTCGAGGCCTGCTGCCGGGCGACCATCCTGACCATCCAGTCCGGCATTCCCGTCGCGCGCATCGAATTGCTCGATGCGCTGCAGGTGCGCGCGGTCAATCTTCATTCCAAACTGGCGCTGCCCGAGACGCCGATGTTGTTCTTGGAATTCCATGGCACCGAGGCGGGTGTAGCCGAGCAGTCGGAACGTTTCGCCGACATCGCGCGCGAGTTCGGCGGCGGGCCGTTCGACTGGGCGACGCGCCAGGAGGATCGTACCCGTTTGTGGGAGGCTCGCCATAATGCCGCGCTGTCGTGCAAGGCGCTGCGGCCGGGCGCGCAGATTGTCGCGACCGATGTCTGCGTGCCGATATCGCGGCTTGCCGAATGCGTCGTCGAGACCCAGCGTGACATTGCCGAAAGCCGGCTCTTGGCGCCGATCGTCGGCCATGTCGGCGACGGCAACTTCCATCTGACGCTGCTGGTGGACATGGACGACGCCGACGAGGTCGCTCGCGCGCAAGCGCTGTCGCAACGCCTGGTCGAGCGCGCGCTGGCCATGGACGGCACCTGCACCGGCGAGCACGGCGTCGGCCAGGGCAAGATGAAATATCTGTTGGCCGAGCACGGCGAGCCGGCGCTGGCGGCCATGCGCGCGATCAAGCGCACGCTCGATCCGCTCGACATCTTAAATCCCGGCAAGATCGTTGATCTTTAATCGCAAGGCGCGCCGGCGACACATTATCGCCCCGAATGCGGTCCAAACGCCGGCCGTGAAGCGTGCAATCGGTGCCGGCCTCATTTAGGTTGGCGCAAAAGCGCGCGAGATTCGCAACAAGCGGATTTTAGGGAAAACTCGGAGGCGCCGTGCAGACGACGCTGCTCGGATTGGCGATCGCAATCATCCTGGCGCTGGTCGCCGCGCTGGTGGCGCCGCTCGTGGTCGATTGGAATCATTACCGTACCGCATTCGAGAACGAGGCGAGCCGCCTCACCGGATTGAACGTGCGCGTGACCGGAACCATTGACGCACGCATCCTGCCGACTCCGCGCATCAAGCTGCGCAATGTCGAGGTCGGAGAAGCGGGCCAGGAGCCGCGGCTGCGCGCCGGTTCGCTCGATCTTGAAGTCAAACTTGGTCCGCTCATCCGCGGCGAGGTGCAAGCCACCGAGGCGCGCCTGGTGACGCCGCAATTCAATCTGGCGCTCGACCGTTCCGGCGCCATCGACTGGCCGGTTGGGACGCGCGCTTGGCGGGCGGATGATCTTTCCATCTCACGGCTGCGCATAGACGACGGCAGCGTCGTTCTCGCCGATGCCGCCTCTGGCTCGCGCCTGACGTTGCAAAAACTCTCGTTCGATGGCGACATCCGTTCGCTCTTCGGACCATTCAGGGGCGAAGGAACCTTTGTCGCCGGGGATGAACCCTACAGCTATAGAATTTCCGGCGGCCGCGGCGATGCCGACACTGGGTTCAAGATCAGGCTCGGCATCGATCCGTCCAATCATCCGCTGACCACCGATGTCGACGGCACGCTCACCGTGGATCACGGCGTCCCGCAATTCGACGGCACCATTGCGCTGGCGCGGCCGGTCGGCGCCGCGCTGTCGAGCGGCCAGCGGGTGATGAACGATCCGTGGCACGCCGGCGGCACCATCCGGGCGACGCCGGCCGCAGCGTCGCTGCACGATGTTACTTTCCAATACGGGCCGGACGAGCGCGCGGTGGTGTTCACCGGCAAAGCCGATCTGACATTCGGCGAAGAGCCGCGTTTCGACGGCGACATCGCGGCGCTCGAAGTCGATGTCGATCGCGCGCTCGCCGCGCCCGACCTGACGCACCGGCCGCCGCTCCTTGTGGTCAAGAGTTTCGTCGATGCCTTCGTGGCGTCGGTCAAGCCGCCGTTGCCGGGCAAGCTCGCCATCGGCATCGCCGGCCTGACGGTCGGCGGCACCACTGTCCAATCGCTGCACGGCGTTGCGCGCTTTGACGCGACGGGATGGAGCCTGGACGGCGTCGAATTGCGCGCGCCGGGGTTGACCCAAGTGAGCTTGAGCGGTCACGTCGAGCAGTCCGACCGCGGTCTCGCATTCACCGGCCCTGGCGCCTTGGACTCCGCCGACGCCGATGCGCTGCTCGCCTGGCTCAGCGGACGTGGCGACACATCTTCGGCCGGCGTGCGGACATTGCGCGCGCGTGGCGATGTCACCATCGCCGGCGATCGTCTGGCAGTCGCTGGGCTCGACGCCACGCTGGACCAGGACAATGTCCAGGGACGCTTCGCCTATACTTGGCCTACGACTTGGCCGGCATCCGACCGCCCTGCCATTGTCGAGGCTGATCTTCACGCCACAAAACTCGATCTCGATGCGTTGGCGGCGTTCGCCAAGACCGCCGCGGACGAGAACGGTTTTGCGCCGCCGCGCCAGGGCTCGCTGGCGCTCGACATCGGCAAGGCGACGCTGGCCGGTGTCGATGCGCGCGCGGTCAAGGCGCAAGTCAAGTTCGATTCCGGCGCATTGCAGATCGAGCATCTGTCGGTCGGCGACCTGGGCGGCGCCGCGCTCGACATTGCAGGACGCATCGACGAGTTGTCGTCGCAACCGCGCGGCCGGGTCACGATCGATCTCAATGCCGGCACGCTTGCCGATCTGTCGCGTGTGCTCGGGCAGTTCGCGCCGCAGACGGCCGATGTTCTGCGCCGTGCCGCCGATCGCTTGGCGCCGGCAAAACTGCACGGCACGTTGACGGTCGAGCGGGCGACGACGGCCGGCAGCACCGCCAGGCTCGATCTCAATGGGCAATTGGGCTTGATGCGCGTTGCGTTTAACGGCGCTGCGACCGGCGAGCCAGCCAAGCTCGGTGAAGCGAATGTACGCATCGACAGCCGGCTCGACGCCGATGACGGCACCGCGCTGGCGACGCTGTTCGGCCTCGATCATGTCGTCGCCGTCGATCAATTGCCCGGCCGGGTGACGCTGTCGGCGGTGGGACCGCTCAACGGCGAGCTTCGTGTCGATGGCGAGGCGTCGGCCAGCGGCTTTACGGCCGCGGTGCGTGGTGCGGCGCGACTGAACGGCAAGGAAGCACCCGCAGGTGCATTCCAAATATTGGCGACCGCCGACCTTCAGCCGCTGCAGCAAGCGATGACCGGCCAGCCGGGCAACGCGGTGCCGATCTCCGCGCGCGCCGCGGTTTCTATTGCCGGCAGCGCGTTGTCGTTCACCCAAATCGCCATTGCCGCCGGCAAGGCGTTGGCGCGCGGGCGGCTCGCCGTCAATCTGGCAAGCCCGGTCGCAATCGACGGTGACATTGGTGTCGACACTATCGATGGTGCCTGGCTGGCGAGCGTGCTGTTGGGACTGCCGCGCCAAGCGCAAAACACCACTACGCCGTGGTCGAGCCAGCCGCTTGGCGGCGGCGCATTTGCCGCGATGAACGGCGCTGTGAATTTCACGCTCGATCATGCCGCGTTCACGCCGGCGCTGGCCGCCAGCAATCTCAAGGGCGTGGCGCAGTTTCGCCCAGGCGAATTTGCGTTGCAAAATATCGACGGCGGTCTCGCCGGTGGCCGTGTCAGCGGCGAATTGGCGTTCCGCCGCAACGCGGACGGCTTGGTCAGCCACGGCCACATCGCGTTGGCCGATGCCGACGCGGCGACTGTCCTGCAAACCGACAAGAAAATTATCGATGCCCGGCTGACGCTGAAGGCCGACTTCGACAGCTTCGGCTCAAGTCCCGCGGCGCTTATACGCGCGGCGCACGGCGGCGGCGCGCTCGCGCTGGCCGATGCCCATATCGCGGGGCTAGACCCGGCGGCATTCGTCGCCGCCATGGCTGCGGCCGATCAGGGCCCGGCAATCGTGCTTGCGAAAATTCAGCCCGCTGTGAACGCAGCGCTCGCAAGCGGTCATCTGGCCGCGCCGCAAGGCGATGCCGCGATGACCATCACCGACGGCAAGGTCAGCGTCACCAATATGACGCTGCCGGCACAAGACGGCGCGGCGCTGTCGCTTTCCGGAGCGCTCGATCTCAATACCGGTGCTGTCGATGCGCGTATGACGCTCACGGCGCCGCCGCCGGCCCGCGCCATGATCCGCATCCGGCCGGAGCTCGCCTTAACGTTCAAAGGCCCGCTCGCGGCGCCGGCGCGCAGCCTCGATGTTTCGGCACTGACCGGTTGGCTGACATTGCGCGCCGCCGAACTGCAGACCCGGCGCCTGGACTCGATCGAAGCCGACGGACGGCAGGACGTCATCGGGCGCGCAACTCGTCCGGACTTTCCGGTTGTCCGCACCGCCCCTGCGGGCGGCATCGTCGAATTCGCGGCCCTGGCGGGCCCATCGGCGCCGCCTCCGGGAGTGCGAGCATTGGATCTGTTGCAGACCGAAGCGCCGGCCGCGGTCGTTACCGGATCGACAACCGCGAACAAGCCGCGGCCCGCACCGCAGCCGCCGGCGACCCAGCCGGCAGCACCGCATACAGCGGGACCACCGCTCGATTTGTTATTCCGGCCGCAGAACTGATGTCGCTGCCGCGGGCATGACCATCAGCGGCGTCTGGCCGCTGCTCTCGACGGCATGACCGTTAGTTTGCCCCCGATAATGGTCGAGTACGAACAGCCGGATGGCCGACGACAGATTTCCGTGCGCGCGCCCGGTATCGATCTCGGCGACGAGGTCCGACAGCGTCTTGTCGCGGCCGATGGCGATTTCCTTGAGTCCCCGCCAGAAGGCGTCTTCAAGGCTGACGCTGGTCTTATGACCGGCGATAACGATCGAGCGCTTGATGACTGGCGATTTCATTGCCTGTCTCCTGTTTCGACCCGGTGCAGGTCGAGGCTTCGCTGGGCTTTGTCGTTGCGGGACTGTGTCGCGGTTCGATCCGCTTTGGTTCGGCCATGGGCCGAGCGGTTCGCCGCGGCCTTTTGCTCGGCTTCGCGTCGTTTGGCCCGCTTTCGCGCGGTTCGAAGATTGACAATGGTGCCCACGAGCTAGCTCGGCGGTAACGGGATAAGGCGGGTCGGGCCATCCTGGCCCGCTTCAGCTGTAGATTTGTACGCCGGTACCCTGACACTGGATCACGACAACTTAGAGTCTCCAGAGCCTTAACGCGCAGCTGCCGGCCGATAGGTGAGCGTATTTCTATTTTACGAGGATCAACTCTCGTTGCAGCGCAAGCATTCCTCGCTGCCCGAGTTTCCTCTATACTGAACCAATATTTTTGGAGTCGGATATTTTTTCGAGGATTATTAGGTTTGAGGTGACAGAGAGCTTGATGTCAAACGATATACTTAAGAGTATCTCGCGAATAAGGCTGAGCTATACCGCCGATATTGGCGCAATTCATTGCCCTGACCGGTAAGCCGATACTGCCGCCCCACGCACACAAATTTGTGATCGTGCTGCGGCGACCCTGTGTGGGCTTCGGCCAGCTCCGGGATTCCTGCATGCATGGCAATGACAGGAGATTATTTCCAGTCCCACCTGCTCACTTCTTCCGAAAACGGTCGAGCCGCACGACTTCGGCGCCGCCGCTCTTCTCATTGGGCATCGGTTCTGCCGGCGAGGCCGGAGCAGGCGGGGCAGCATCGGTCTTTTCGATCGCTACCGGGCATGGCGCGGGCGTGGGCGCCGGTACCGCCGCGCTCGGCTCCTCGGCCGCCTGCTTGTCGAGCGCCTCGAACTGGAAGCCGAATTGCACCGCCGGATCGAAGAACGCCGTTACCGCGTCGAACGGCACCGCGAGCCGCTCCGGAATGCCGCCGAACGACAAACCGACCTCGAAACCGTCGTCGTCGACCGTCAGATCCCAGAACTGGTGCTGCAACACGATCGTCATCGCGTCGGGATACTGCCCGCGCATCCGCTCCGACAACCGCACCCCGGGCACCGCGGTGGCAAACGTGATCTTGAAATGATGCTCGCCCGGCAAGCCCTTTTTGGCGACGTCCGCCAATACCGTGCGCACGACCCCGCGCAAGGCCGCTTGGGCGAGAATGTCGTAGCGGATGTAGTCGGTGGCCATGGCGGATGACAGACGACGGATGACAGACGACAGATAGGAGACGAATCATAGAGGTCCAGATCGATTCTGTCCTCTGTCGTCCGTCATCTGTCCTCTGAAAGAAAGTGGAGGCTTCTGTTGCCAGGTGCCTCCGAACCCCGCCTGACGGAGCTTAACCCGTCAGGGCTTTAAGATCGGTCTTTCAGACTGCGTTACGCAGCCAGAGCAACCGGAGCATAGTTGTCATTGGCAACTATGGATTTGGTCCGATAACGACGGAACCATCCCGGGCAAAAGCGCGCCTTTTACGCCCTCGTCGATCCTATTTCGACCCCGTAAGCAGGGATCAGCAATCAGGACATCAGGGATCAGAAGCCTACTGATACCTGAACCCTGATACCTGACCCCTGGAATTGGTGGAGTCGCCGGGTACCGCCCCCGGGTCCGAAAGGTTTATTACGACGCCCGTTTATCGCCATAGCCGGCTTGCGCCAGCACTGGGAATATAGGCGCAAATGGTTGCCGAAAGAAGAGCGGGGTTAGGCCCCAAGAAATTCCCATGAAATCACCATGAAACTCCTCTCCGGCGGCCAATCCGGCGTCGACCGCGCGGTGCTCGATGTGGCGATAGAGCGCGGTATCGATTATGGCGGCTGGTGCCCGAAGGGCGGATGGGCCGAGGATTTGCCCGAGCCACCGGGGCTATTGGCGAAGTATCCGCGCCTGAAGGAGACGCCGCTGCCCGATCCGGCGCAGCGCACGGAATGGAATGTGCGCGATGCCGATGCCTGCATGATCGCGATCGAGGCCTCTGGCTTTGCGGTTTCCAAGGGTACGGCGCTGGCGCAAGAGCTCGCGCATCGCTACCGCAAGCCGCTCTTGGTCGTCGATCTAGGAGAACCTGAGCCCGTCGAGTACGCAGCGCTCTGGCTGCGCGTGCAGCAGCGCAAGGTCGGAGCCGATCTGGTGCTCGCCATCGGCGGGCCGCGCGAGAGCGAAGCGCCGGGCATCTATGTCAGCGCGACGACGTTCATTCACGCGTTGTTGGATATGACCGTCGCGTAGGGCGTGGGCCCTACGGCTCGGCATCGTGCTTGTGCGCAAAAGCGTATGGCCGTGCCGGCGTAGCGGCGCTAAACGAATTTGATGAACGATGCACCGCCGGCGCCGCGCGCGACCGAACCTGTTGCCGCCGCCGCGCCGCCGCGCCCGAGCCTGTCCGAATTGTTCGTCGCTTACGCGCTGATCTCGCTCTACGGTTTCGGTGGCGTGCTGGCGTGGTCGCGCCGCATGATGGTCGAGGAGCGCCGCTGGCTGACGCCCGAGCAGTTCAACGAGGCTTACGCGCTGTGCTCGTTCCTGCCGGGGCCGAACATCGTTAATTTCTCGGTGATTTTCGGCTCCCGGGTGCGCGGGCCGCTCGGCGGCCTGGTCGCGCTGGTCGGGCTGCTCGGCCCGCCGATGCTGCTGATCATCATCATCGGCGCGCTGTATGCCCATTACGGCGATCTGCCGGCGCTGCGGCGCGCGCTGATCGGCGTCACGGCGGCGGCGGCCGGCCTGATCATGTCGACTGTGGCCAAGATGGCGCTGCCGCTGTTCCGTAACCGCGCCGTGAGCGGCCCGGTCATCGCGCTCGCGACCTTTGGCGCCATCGGCATCGCGCAGTGGCCGCTGCCGATCGTGCTCGCCGTTGTGCTGCCGATCAGTCTCGCGCTCGCCTGGGTGCGGCGATGAAGGATTTGGGCACGCTCGGCACGCTGGCGTGGTTTTTCGCACTGATGTCGCTGTTCGCCATCGGCGGCGCCAATTCGGCGGTGCCGGAAATCCACCGCTTTGCCGTCGACGTGCAGCACTGGATGACCGACCCGCAATTCAGCGACATTTTCGGGCTGGCGCAGCTGACGCCGGGCCCGAACGTCATCGTCGTGACCTTGATCGGCTATCACGTCGCCGGGCTTGCCGGCGCCCTGGTGGCGACGCTGGCGATGTGCGGGCCGACGTGCCTGTTGGCGTTCTATGTCGGTCGCACCTTCGACCGCTTCCGCGGCGCATCCTGGCAGGTGGCGCTCGCCGGCGGCCTGGTGCCGGTGACGCTCGGACTGACCGCGGCGAGCGCCGTGGTCGTGGCTAGAGCGGCGGATGATACTTGGGTGGCAGTCGGAATTACCGTCGCCACCGCGCTGATGACCTACTGGATCAGGGTGAACCCGCTTTGGATATTTGCAGTTGCGGCACTGCTCGGATTGAGTGGGGTGGTTTGAGGCGGTCCACAGGTGTGAGGATGGACATCCTTCTCGTCGCCGCAGTTGCCGAAAACGGAGTCATCGGCCGCGGCAATGTGGTGCCATGGCGGCTCAAATCGGACATGCAGCATTTCCGCGCGCTGACCATGGGCAAGCCGGTGGTGATGGGGCGCAAGACTTATCTGTCGATCGGCCGGCCGCTCAAAGGGCGCACCACCATCGTGGTCAGTCGCGACCACGACTTTGCCGCGCCGGGCATCGTGGTGGCGCCGAGCCTTGACGCCGCGTTGACGGCGGCGCGCGGCGACGCATTGCGCCGCAACGCCGACACCATCGTCGTTGCCGGCGGCGCCGAAATCTATGCCCAAACCATGCCGCTGGCGACGCAGCTTGCTATTACTCATGTTCATAAGCAGATCGACGGCGATGCCTACTTTCCGTCCATTGATCCAAATGAATGGCACGAAAGCGCGCGCAGCGAGCACGAGGCGGCGGCCGAGGACGAAGCCACCTTCGCGTTTGTGACCTACGAACGCGCAATTGACGCCGAATTGCGGCCGGCCAGCGCGTCATAACTGCGCGTTGTAAGGGGGAGTGGGGTCCCCTATAACCCCTACCCAAACGAGGGCCGGCGCTGCGCCGGCGTCCTAAGGAGACAATTGATGCCGTGGAGCAACCAATCCGGTGGCCCGTGGGGTTCCGGGTCGCGGGGACCGTGGGGCTCGGGGCCGCAAACGCCCGGGGGGCCGAGGCCGCCCGATCTCGAAGACTTTTTGCGCCGTGGCCAGGACAAGCTGCGCGCCTTGATGCCCGGCAATCTCGGCGGCCGCGGCATCGCGCTCATTGCGCTCGTTGCCGTCGCGCTGTGGGGATTTTCCGGCTTTTTCCGTGTCGAGCCCGATGAACTCGGCGTGGTGCTGCGCTTCGGCAAATTCGTGCGCGAGGTCCAGCCGGGGCTAAATTATCATCTGCCCTATCCGATCGAAACCGCGCTGACGCCGCAAGCGCTGCGCGTCAACAAGATCGACATCGGCATGCGGGTCGGTGAAGACTTGCGCCGCGGCACCACCATCCGCGACGTGCCGGAGGAAAGCCTGATGCTCACCGGCGACGAGAACATCGTCGACGTCGACTTCTCGGTGCTGTGGAAGGTCAAGCCGAGCGCCGTCGGCGATTATTTGTTCAATGTGCAGGGCCCCGAAAGCACCGTGAAAGCGGTCGGCGAGAGCGCCATGCGCGCAGTGATCGGGCGCTCGAACATTCAGGCCATCCTGACCGGCGCGCGGCAGACCATCGAGACCGCGGTGCAGGAGCTGATGCAGAAGACGCTCGACGACTACGGCGCCGGCATCGTGGTGCAGCAGGTCCAGCTGCAGAAGGTCGATCCGCCCACCCAAGTGATCGACGCCTTCCGCGACGTGCAAGCCGCCCGCTCCGACCTCGAGCGCGCGCAGAACGAAGCCCAGACTTATGCCAATCGCATCGTGCCGGAGGCGCGCGGCCGCGCCGCCAAGATCATCCAGGACGCCGAAGCCTATCGCGAGCAGACCGTGGCCGAGGCCACGGGCCAGGCCTCGCGCTTCTCCCAGGTCTACGATCAATACAAAAAGGCGCCCGACGTCACTCGCCAGCGCATCTATCTCGAGACCATGGAGCACGTTCTCGGCGGCACCGACAAAACGATCATCGATACCGGCCCGCAGGGCGGTCCGGGCGTCGTGCCCTATCTGCCGCTCGGCGACCTGACGAAGCAACAGCAACCAGCGCAGAAGCCGGGAGGCACGCCATGAGAATGGGCCTCGCGGGCGTCGCCGCCGCCATTTTGTTGTTGGCTGCCATCATCGTCGCCTACAGCACCTTCTTCACCGTGTATCAGACCCGGCAAGCGCTGGTGGTCCGCCTCGGCCAACCGGTGCGCGTCATCACCGAGCCCGGTCTGAACGCAAAGATTCCGTTCATCGACAGTGTCATCTATATCGACAAGCGCATCCTCAACATCGAGACGCCAGCGCAGGAGGTGATTGCATCGAGCGGCGACCGGGCCAATGCCGGCGTCGCGCAGGCCGGCGAGCGCCTCGTCGTCGACGCCTTTGCGCGCTACCGCATCACCGATCCGCTGAAATTCTACCAGACGGTTGGGCCGGATGGCGCCTCTACGCAGCTGGCGATCCTGCTCAACTCGGCGCTGCGGCGGGTGTTGGGCGCGGCCACGCTGTCCGACGCCGTGCGCAACAAGCGCGAGGAATTGATGGGGCAGATGCGCGATCAGCTCGATCGCGACGCGCAGCCGTTCGGCATCCATGTCATCGACGTGCGCATCCGCCGCGTCGATCTGCCGGAGCAGAACAGCCAGGCGGTCTATCAG
>Ga0209010_1000597_pt1 | contig 10873 bp, 7 predicted proteins | sample BlaSpr_A8_OM1_O3_FD_187985 | JGI IMG/M metagenome (GOLD analysis project Ga0209010, IMG submission 187985) | Forest soil microbial communities from Thunder Bay, Ontario, Canada - Black Spruce, Ontario site 2_A8_OM1_O3 (SPAdes) (version 2) | ecosystem: Environmental > Terrestrial > Soil > Boreal... | reverse complement strand
GAACGTGAGCGTCTGTGCTTGTCTCTCCGTGATGTGCAGCGTTTGAGTCGCGACATCGCGGAACGGAAGAAGGACTCGGAATACTACATTGCCCATGCTTCGCTTGCCGACATCGAGAACGGCAAACTGATTCCCAACATCTACAAGCTCTACAGCCTGAGTGTCATCTACGGCCGCCACTATGAGAACCTCGCGACCTTCTTCGACATTCCCATTGGTGAAGCCGAAAAAGATCACAGGGCGTTGGTCTTGCCCCGGACGTACCTGGTAGGGTCTCTGCCTCAACTTGATGAGGACGCTATTGCGTCGCCGCTCGGGCTCAGGGAGGAGTTGCAGAACGAGCCAACCAACCTCGTGCCAAAGATGTTGGAACGCTGGAAAGATGTTCCTGCCGCTTTGTTGCACATGGACTGGCGCGATTCCCTTTACGGATACATCGGGATGCAAGACTACACTCTGCACCCCATCATTCGCCCCGGCTCGTTCGTTCAAATCGATCCCCGACAGCGAACGGTTCCGCCAGCGATTTGGCACAGTGATTTTGACCGACCGATTTTTTTCTTCGAGCTTCGGGATCGCTACGTGTGCAGTTGGTGCGAATTGCACGGCAGTCAATTGATTCTCGTTCCCACACCGCAGTCACAAGGGCAGGCGCGGCATGTCCGCTACCCCTTTGATGCTACGATCGTCGGCCGAGTCACGGCGGTTACCATGCGCATTGCGGGAATGCGCGAAAGCCCGACAAAAGGATCGCCGCTGACTTGACCAGCGGGCCCACTTCCCCCGGGTGGGGAATCCGGGGCAGCCGTGCTCCCGAGTTTGCGAAGAGGAAGAAGTAGTAACGTGATAGGAAGAAGCAGTGCGGCGGGTTGGGGCCGCCGCCCAACCCTCGAAGCACTTTGGGCCCGCTATTGTGACGTGGCAGGTGTCGCGAGGATAAGCGGCGCTCTACAGTCCCCTCCGCTCTTGGTAAGATCGTCGGCTCGATTTAACTCGCCAGTCTGAATCGTCCGCAGCGGCAGCGGTACTTTGTCGATTTTGCCGCTCGATAGGGTTTTCTCGTCGAGCAGCAGTGTCCCGATACCGTTTGCGGAATCACGTAGAAGTTTCGCAATCCAAGATAGCTGAGAGAGCCTCGGGAATCTCGGATCCAGATCCAGTTGATTTAGTTCTTGGTTTAGCTGATCGAAAAGCACCAGCTTGCGATACGGGTCATCCGGGCAATTCTTTGCGTTATCCGGGCAGGGAAAACGCTCGCGAAGCTGATTAACAATCTCAGCGAGCGTCGGCGGCACCGTCGGTGTCATCCCCTCGTTACACGTGTTGGGCACCGGGGGGTTTTGCGGATCGCACGCGCGACATTCCTTATTGCGACTATAGTCGCCCGCCCCATTCTTGACGGCTGTCGCCGGATCTATATAGCTGACAGTCGAATTCGCGGCGAGATCGTTCGTGTCGAGCAGCTTGAGCATTTCGGGGTAAGCGCTACGCACATGATTGTCGCAGGCATAGTTGCTGTCGGGAGCCTTCATCGTAATGCGTAGCGTGCCGGTGTTATCCAGCGAACGCTCTTCCTTCCAACTCGCGCACGATGAGGCGTTAGGAGGAGAATCGGTCTGGCACGGCCCGAGGTATAGCTTTGTGGGTCCGTTTTGGTAATGAAGGTGAACACCGATTGTGTGCACTGGATCTTTGCCTGCGTCCCCGTAGCCCGCACCGTCGACGTCGAAGTGGGCGGCAAAGTGCATGTAGTAAACGCCGTCGCTACTGTAAGAGTCTGGCATCGGCAGGATCAAATAGACCGCCGTCGCAGTCTTGGGGTCGGGATTCGCCTTCGCTGCCCAGTTCCACACCGAACTCGACAACTTGATCTGCAGGAGTTCAGTCTTAGCATAGCCGTCGTTCGAGAGTGTCTTCGTCTTACGTTTCGGAGCACAAACTTTGTCAAAACCCACGCAACTGATTCCTGCGGGAATTTCGTATCCGTCGCCCGCAGAGAAGGTGGGTACATTGTGGTGGTGTGGCTTCTTTGGGTCAGGGTAGGGAGCCATCGCGATGAGTACGGATACTTTCTTCTTTCCGCTCATGAATTGATGGTCTTCGTATAGAATCCACGGCCCCTCTAGCGCAACATCGAGTCGCTTACCGGCCTGCGCGATTGACGAGGCTGTACAGCAGAGCAGCGTTGCGAGACAAAGAGCAAGATTTAGTCGAGCTTTCATTTTGGTTCTCCTGCGATTTTTATCTAGTCCCTTGTAGTTCGAATGCGGACCAGTAGTACGGATGAGCGGACGTTGGCTGAGAAGCCAGTGCCAACTGTGCGGCGTGCATAGCATCTGCGACGCCGCTTCCATCGATCAGATGTGCGTAAAACTGTTTCATGAACGCTGCAGTTTCTCGGGAATCGACGTTCCATCGGCTGGCGACCACGTGGGGGACGCCGGCGCTGAGAAGAGATTCCACCAAGCTTTCAGTGCCGGAACTTCCGACCTGAGTGTCTCCCTTGGTATGACACGCGGAAAGCACGGCTAGCTGGAGACCACCAGTCTCTCTCGCAACAAAGCTTTTCCCGCCGACCAAGCGCGACCAGTGGGTGCCGGGCTCGAGCTCGGCGAGCACGAGTCCGCTACGCTGCGGCGATGCGACAGCGTGTCCCGCAAAGTGAAATACACTAGCGCCGCGGAGGTTCTGACGAATGGCGGAAAGGGTTGCGCTGCTGTTTTTAAGCCAGACAGCGGAGGAAAATCTGTCAGCGACCGCTTGTGCCTCATCGTCGGCATCGGATAGTGGCGTAAACCCCTCTTCTGCCGGCGCTGGGACACTGATGACGAGCGCCGGTGTTGCCTCCGTAATCGCCGTCACTGACCGGAGACGCATAGTTCGATAGAGGCTTGGTGCAACAACCACAGTCATACGTTCACCGAGGTAGTGTGTGCTGGGATCCACTAACGCATCCCACGGAATGGCCGCGAGGAAGTCATCCGGTTCAACCACAATGGTTCTGCCGGGCACTAGTCTGTCCTCAACGGGTGCGATGAGCAGGTTGTAAAGCGCTCCAGCAGCCGCGCGAAGTATGGTGAGATCGGAATTGCGGTCGGAGCAAAGCCGCTGGAAGCGGAGCGCCAGATCCTGCACTGCCGGCAAGGAGACCGGAATCCATCGAGAGAAAACGCCGCGATCGTCGTACGCCCACACCGCAATTCCATCCGAGAAAGTCCCGAATGTAACAACCGTTTCGTCACGGATGAGAGGTAAACGGTTCGCGACAGCCGTGGGCAAGGGCAGCGGCGGGGCATCGCTTGGATCCGGGGGATTGTCTATGCCCACGTTCTCCGCAGGACGCGGGGATGCAGGATCGTCCGCCCTTAGCTCAGCGCCTCGATACCATTCCCAAAATTCAAGAGCAGAAGTCGCATCGCCCTGGCGAAGTTTCCACTCCACAACATCGCGGTACGCGCTTCGAGTTTGTTCCGCCCACTGTCGACGGTCGCCCTCGGAGCGATATGAGTTGAGAGCCCACTCCGCAAGAAAAACAGCGGATCGAAGTGCGGATTCGGCCGCCGCGGAGTCGGCTCGTCGCATGGCGATGTCCGCTTGAGCAGAGTAGAATCCGATTTCAGGATCAAAGCTGGGTGCGCTGTCAAGAGTAGGTTTAATGGCCTGAAGGCGTGCTGCGGCTCGCTCCACATCGCCTTGGCGGATTTCAGCATTAGCAAGATAGACCTCCGCGTCCATGTAATCGCGCGTCGTCGCTGCAGTTTGCGGTGAGGCTGCGAACAGCGCGCTGGCTTGGGAAAATTGCGCAGCTGCCAATCCCGGCATGTTCGCAAGGTAGGCTGCCTTTCCATACCAATGGTGGGCCATCGCTCGTTGCAGCACATCTGGGTGACGGTCAATCAAGGCAGTGGCTTCTCTCAGTAGGGCAACTTGGAGATTGGGAAGGCGAAGTTCCTCTGCTGCGGTTTCCAAATTGAAATAAAGGTTGTAACCCTTCATGAGGTCAGCGCGACCGGTCCAGAAAAGCTTCAAGCCTTGAGACGTAAGCAAGAAAGCTGTGGTGGACTCCCCAACCGAAGCGTGCGCCAGAGCCTGAAACCCCAAAGCGCGCAGGTGCAGAGCAAGGTATTTGTGGCCTTCGGCTTCCTTCAACCCCCTGTCGATTGCGGTTTGATAGGTTCCTAGATCACCGACAGCATTGGCGCAGTTGGATTGCTCCAGGCTCATCTGGGCCTCGATCCATGTGTAGCTGCTATGCGTAAGGGGTTGACTCATGCTACTCAGCAAAGCTAAACAACGTGGTCCCTCCCATAACAAGTGATCTGAATAAACTTCCTCTGCATGCGCGCGCAATTCGCCAGCGGTATTTCCAGATGCCTTAAGCAGCAGAGCCGCGTTGTGGGCTGACTTTCGGCCCTCTGTGTAGTCGCCCCTATCATTGGCCCGTAGAGAGGCTGCCAGAGCTTCAATACCAGGAAAAAATGTCGCCGACATGGATCCGTTCAGCAAATCTACCAACCACCTGTCGTCGTGCCTCTTGTGAGCAATGTCCCCTAACTCTGAGAGAGCGGCACGAGCTTCGAGTGAAGGTTGTGCTGGAGGCTCGGGAAATGCACGCGGTAGCCAATCGGTTATAGCAAGGCGGAGGTACTGCTCAATGCGCCCATCAATCTTCTCCCGCGTCGTGGCATCGTTCGCACCTGCTGTCGCGATCTCCGCCGGACTTAACAGGGGTTCGGCTTCACTCTTCTCGTGCTGTTGTAGTGTGACTTTGAGAGCGGTCAGTCTTCGTCGGGCGTCGTCGGACCATTCGCCTCGCGGATCGACGCGCAGGTAATGTTCCCAATCATCCACCGCCTGGGTGTAGAGAAACATGCGCTCGCAGGCAAGGGCACGGTTGAATAAGGCCACTGGGTCGTCCGGCGACTTGGCCAGTGCTCTGCCCAGCGATTCGATGGCGTTGCCATAGTCAATGGCCCGGCTGGCAGATTCGGCGCGCACGAAATACGCCGAGCCCAGGTCAGTCAACAGGCCGGGGGAATCGGGCTGCACGTCGAGCGCGTGTTGTAGCGACTCGATCGCCGCCTCGTAGTTGCCATCAAGCAAATCGGCGCGAGCTCGCGCCTGCAGCCATACGGGATCATTAGGGTTTTTGCTCAGGTTCTCGGCAATCAGGAATTCGGCCTTCAACAGAGGTTGTGGCTTGTCGAAATCTGATCGCTGCGTGCCTCGCTCTGCTTGCATGGGAGCGTACTTAGCGCCGGGGATTCTCACTTCCATTGTCCGGCGCTCGGTGTAGGCCTGCGCGAGTAGTTGTTCAGCGGACGGAGGATGCAAAGCCCGCACTCCAATCCAGGCAATCATGGCGACGGCGGCAATCGCCGCAAGTGCGTACGCCGGAGTTGGCCAAACGAACATTGTCCGCCACCAAAAAACCTTTTTCCGACCTTGCGCGGTGTCACGTAACGTTGAGGCCATATTGCGCTGCCAGGCGGGACGCGCGCTGCTCAGCGATGCCAGCAACGCCTCTTCGCTGGTTGTCACTTCGTCTGAGAGCGTCTCCGCTGCATTCTTTAGCAGAGGCCCGCAGTGTCCGCATTGGGCTGCGTGTTTCATCAATTCTCTCGTCTTTGCTTCCGGTAGCAGACCGGCTGTCACGTCGAGCCACTCAGTCTCCTCAAAGCAATCAGGACCCGGTGGTACATTGCTGGGCACGCCCATGCGCAAAATCTCGCTCTGCACAGACTTGTGCATCCGCACCTTCCGGCTGCAGTCTTGGCAAGACTCAACGTGGCGTTGGGCTTCCCCCAGAGCCTGCTCCGAAGGTCGCCCTGAATCCGTGACACTTGCCGCGTGCGACGAAACGAGCCCATCAATTTCGTCGCTGTCAAGATGTTTGTCGAATGGCCGTGTCAAAACCAGCTTCTCCTATCAATACGATTCTGCCGGGCGAAATCCTTTTTCGCTGGGCTGTGGTGATACTGAAGTTTGAGATCGCAGACCTACAATCTGCTCGCGGACCAGGCGCGTCAGACGGAAAATAGCACTTTCAACGCCCTTCGCAGTCAAGCCTACCGTGGGTAGAGCGGCTATGGCCTTGGCGCTCATGCCCTGCTGGTAATAAAGCCAAAAGATGAGACGGTCCCGCCCTGTGTCGGAGCCTTCTGAGCAGGTCTCAAGGCATCGGTCGATTTCTTTTAGAAGGACCTGGCGTTCCATTGCGGCCTGTCCACCCAGGTCCCCACTCTGCGCCTGGGGGTCAAAGTCTTCTTGCAACTGGGCGGTCTCTCCCGATCCACGCTTTTGAGAATGGAGTGACTTGAAGTGGTCGCGAGCAACATTGACCGCGATGGTCTTTATATAGCCAAGTACGGCATCAGGATGCTGAACCGAAAAGTCTTGTAACGATCGGCACTTGTCAGCGCAGAGCTTGAGGTAGGTCTCCTGGACTAAATCGTCAACAATTTGTTGGGGGATGCTGCCCCATTGGTCAGCGACTCGAAGAATGGAAAGACCGATCGAGCGATGAAAGCGGACAACAAACTCCTCCCACGCTGGGCCGTCATTGGATTCGGCGCAAGCGCGTATCAACTCTTCCGCGGACATGGACGAATGGCGTGTCACTAGGATCCCAAAGCACAGTGTTCCGAATTCTACACGAAGTTCCAGCCCTTATCGGCTTAGCTACAAGTCGCCGATGACACTAGCAAATAGGAAAACAAATTACCGCAAAAAGGATTCGGACTTACTTTTTCGTTTCTCATCAGTGAGGCCCCAAAGCCTGTGACTCTTCGATTTGAAAGGGATTCTTGTCATGAATTGGCTCTCCGCATCGACGACCGTTTTGCTGTTGCTCTCGACAGCCGCCGCATCTACCTCGCAGCACGCGTCCTTTCAGGCGGTTCAATTTACGACGACCGCCGACATTGAGCAGATAAAAGGGCTCGATCCAACCAAAGCGACTCTCGACGGTCCTTCAGCGGCGAGTCTGTTGATCGACCATCTTCTCGGCGACATCTCAAAGGACGGATCGAAGTACTGCATAGTTCATCTCTTACGATGGTCAGATACGTCTACCGTAGCGAAACCGGTAATCCAAGCGCAACACTTCTATCTCTACCGTTCAGGCAGCGGAGGTTGGTCAGAAAAGCGCGATTGGTCCCAGGAGGACTTCACTACTAGCCAACGAATATATGGCGCAAAACATGTTTCTTTTCTGTTTATTCACTTTAATGCGGCGAGCATGAACGCGAACTATCTTCCCGATTACGATTTTACGATCACAAGAAAAACACCGGCGAATGTCGCTCATGTGTATGCTCTGCTTTCTACATTCACTGGAGGGGCGACAGCGACATCAGGCAGCGGCAAGCCGGCTCGGGTGACCAAAGCAGTTGCAGAGGTAGTCTGGGGTGGAGGAAGTCTAAGCCTCCAGTACATGCCGTCGGATGTGCTGATCAAAAGCACATTCCGAACTGGAAGCGATGTTCTGGATGCGAACTTGTCTCAGACTGATCAGAAGCTCGCAGACGATATTACCTTTGACGATGAAGGGTCCTACTATTGGGATGTCGGTTTTGTCGTTCCGGTAAGAAAGATCAGTGACATAAAGCTGGATGCTACTTCTGGGGTTGCCACTCCGGCTCAGGTAAGCGGCACAAATGTGTTCGCAGTCCTCGATGGCTACATAAAGCCAATCGACGTAAAAGGTAGCGGTTTTAACTTTATTCCTCACCCACTTGGCGGAGTGGCGTTCGCGAAGCAACCCCTACATAAAATTTTGGTTGGCGGAGCATGGGGGCCGCAGGCAGCCGAACTCTATCTGGGAGCCGTGTTCGTCAAGCAGCCTGAGCTTTCGGGCAACGACTCGTGCAGCAATCCGAGTGGTTCTTCGCTCACTAGCAAGTCACACTACTGTGCACAATTCACGATTGGCCTCAACCTTTCGGTTAGCGCCATAGCGAGTAAGCTCGGCGCGCCCAAATAAGTTGAGTACGAAGAGTAGATCGACGTTGGCCAGCAATGAAAACGCGGACTACGTAGTTAGCCATTAACAAATAAGGAGAAGATCATGCCCGACACTTTGAAAGTTCCACCGCACCGCTCGTGCGGCGCGTCCGAAGTACACCATCGGCTGCTTGAGAATCGCGCCTATCAGCAAAATCGAATAGACATCGAACGCTACACGTCGCGATTTATGTTGTGGGGAGCGAGAAGCCGCCGCACAGGACCAGTCACCATTCCCGTCGTGGTGCACGTCGTATACGGCGACGCAACTCAGAACATCTCCGATGCCCAAGTCCAAAGTCAAATCCCCGTACTTAACCAGGACTACAGCGCTGCCAATACCGACAAGGGAAACGTTCCCCAAGTCTGGTCCAACCTAGTGGCGGATGCTCAGGTTCAGTTTGCGCTCGCGACAGCTGATCCAGACGGCAAGCCGACCAACGGGATCGACCGTGTACAGGCTGGTGCGCAATCTTTTACCACCGACGATAGAGTGAAGTCTGCCGCCACAGGAGGGGCCGATCCTTGGCCCTCTGACCGCTTTCTCAATATCTGGGTCTGCAATTTGGGAGGCGGGCTGCTGGGATATGCCCAATTCCCGGGCGGGGCGGCAGCAACAGACGGCGTCGTGATTCTCTACACGGCTTTTGGAACGATCGGCACCGCAACAGCCCCGTTCAATCTGGGAAGGACAACAACTCATGAGGTTGGGCACTGGTTGAATCTGATCCACATCTGGGGCGATAGGCTTGATTGCAGCGGGACCGACCTCGTGGATGATACTCCCCCTCAGCAGGCCCCGAACTATGGTAAGCCCACATTCCCGCACGTCACGTGCAATAACGGGCCCAACGGTGACATGTTTATGAATTACATGGACTACGTCGACGACGACACCATGGTGATGTTTACCCCTGGCCAGGTTGCTCGTATGAGCGCCGCCCTCGATGGACCGAGGTCGTCGTTCGCAGGCAATGGGCAGGCCAGAGGGCAGCAGTTTACTATGCAAGCGGTGACAACGGAGACGACATGAACGAAGAAGGTATCTCTCCCAGCGTTCTGAGCCAACGCTGGCTGCACTCCCACGAGGAGGACACCGAGAACGCCATGGTATTTCGTCCATCAACGTATCCTTTCCCTCCATCACGCGGCCGAACCGGCTTTGAACTTCGACCGGACGGAAGCGCGGAGGTCCTTGGCATTGCTCCGACGGATGCTCCTCAGGAGCAACGAGGTACGTGGACTATAGACGCAGCGAAACAACTGCTTGTGCATGTTCCAGCGCTGCAACAAACGACAAAAATGACCATAGTTTCTGGGAGTCCCGATCGCTTAGTGATCAAGAAGTGAGACGACCTAGGCTCATTCGGCGCAGAGATGCGAGCAATGGAAGCCTGAGCCGGAGGTAAGGGTTCGCGCTAACGGAGCACCGGTCCCTGGGTAAATTTGCTCTTCAAGGAGTTTCCATGATGCGCTCAATATTTTTTGGGGCGGGATTGCTGTTTGTTTCCTTGGGACGTTTGGTCGCCGCGGAGCCTGCGGTCGGTACCTCATCGCAACTCCAAATCGTTTACCCTCCGTCTGACATTGTCAGGAATGGGAGCGAAGAAAACGTCCAAACGACCTTTGCTCTTCGTGCCTTGAAAGACCATATTGGTGATCCGAAGATCGTTGCTGGTAGTTTGCGAGATGAAGATTCCTCCGCTCAACTGCCGACCGAGGCATTTCAGCTTGTGCGTACCAACGGAGGTACGGAAGAACTCTCAGCGACAGCTTTGACGAAGTTCTCGATTCGTCTGGACAAGAAGTTCCTGCGGGCGGGCAAATACTCAGGGACGCTTTGGGTCGGCGCTAGTCAGGATTCCGGAGCACAATCGATCCCTCTAAAAGTGTTCGTGCGGCCGCATTATTCATGGCTCATTGGCGGTATTGCGATTGCGGTCGGCGCTTTGCTGTCTTGGTTCACGCTGTTTTGGGTTGCCCGCCAACGCCAATTGGCAGCTAACCAGGTATTGATCGTGCGGCTTCAGAAGGTTGTGAGTAATCTCATACAGATTCTGCAGAGCATCCCGGAAGCTGTTGCACCGGCGCCCGCACAGAGCATGGCCCACCTTAAACAAATACAGAGGGTCGGTATTCCTCAACTGCTGAACGATAAGGAACTCAGCGTCATTGCCGGCGTCGTGGTGCCGCCGACCGGCTCTGTCTCTGTTGTCGACGAGATCGACGGCATGAATCGAATCGTGCAGCATGGGTTCACAGAGTTGCTTCGAATGTGGAACGCGCAAGGAGCAAACCAAGCGGCGTTGATTCCGTTGTTTCAGGAGATGGATACACTGGGCGCGACCGCGCAGCCGTTGGCGAACCTGGATACGAAGATTCAGACAATTCTGGCCAAAGGGCCAACCGCGAGGATGGTTGTCGATGGGCATTCGTTGCCTTCTGAGGACACGATTGTTCACCGCGTGATCGCCACCACCCAACTGCTCGACGTTCTCTCAGTGCTTACGGTAACGGTCGTGGGACTCTACGTACTTATCTGGAAAAACGCCGGCTTCGGCACGATGGGGAACTATATCGAAGCATTCCTATGGGGGCTGGGTCTGAAGCTCGGTTCGGATTTGACCAAATTGGGGCCAAGTGACGTTAGAACGTCCATCGGAATTAAGACCCCGAGTGCAACATCCTGACCTCATACCGCGAGCGACGCCTATGAGACGCTTTCGGGTCGCGAGCCTGACAGATCAAGAAAGGGTCTGTTACAATTTACCCACGGTGCATGGACAGATGCGCTGGGTTGTAGGGTCGTGCAGCAGGATTTGGGCGTTGGCTTCCTGTCCACTTCCTGTCCATTAACCCCCGGAATTCG
>Ga0209010_1000595_pt1 | contig 10910 bp, 10 predicted proteins | sample BlaSpr_A8_OM1_O3_FD_187985 | JGI IMG/M metagenome (GOLD analysis project Ga0209010, IMG submission 187985) | Forest soil microbial communities from Thunder Bay, Ontario, Canada - Black Spruce, Ontario site 2_A8_OM1_O3 (SPAdes) (version 2) | ecosystem: Environmental > Terrestrial > Soil > Boreal... | reverse complement strand
GGGGTGAAGTCGTAACAAGGTAGCCGTAGGAGAACCTGCGGCTGGATCACCTCCTTTCTAAAAGAAAAGGGAGTACGACCTGCTTCGGTAGCAGGTACGACTCTTCATCCCGGATCTTAGGATCTCGGGAGCTCGGTCCGTTTCTCAGCTCGACTTGTCGAGTTGGGGGACACTCAATGGGCCGGACGGGTTCTGGTAAGTCTCATCCGATATCAAAGAGTTTGCAGACAAACGCAAGCCCCGGTTCGATGTAAATCGAGCCGGGGCTTTTTGTTTGCATCCGCCTTCATGTTTCCGCATCTGAAAATCGCACCGCTCAATTCATTAGCTCAGTCAATGTCCAAACACACGGTGAAAGCAAGGAAGCCTTCGGCGATAAATGCTGCCTCGCTTGAGCATGTGCGGGAGAGCTTTGCGCGCCAGGGGTTGATGAGGCATCTCGGCGCGGAGCTGGTCGCACTCTATCCTGGCGAATGTGAGATCCGAGTGGCGCATCGCCAAGAGCTCACCCAGCAGCACGGCTACTTTCACGCTGGTGTTACTGCCTCAATCGCGGACAGCGCTTCTGGATACGCGGCCTATAGCATGATGCCGGCAGACTCCAGCGTGCTGACTGTGGAATACAAAATCAATCTGGTCGCTCCGGCTAAGGGAGCAGCTCTGATTGCTCGAGGCCGCGTTTTGCGTGCGGGCAAAACACTGAAGATTTGCGCCGCGGACGTTTTCATCGTGAACGGCACGGAGGAAATTCTCTGCGCGACTTCTCTTTCCACCATTATGGCGCTAGCTGGACGATCGGACTCGCAGCATCGCTCCACAAAGTGAGTTGTTTCCGGAGCCGGGGACTGCTGGCCGGTCTGTACACCGCTGAATTTGCCGCGCTCGTCGAAGGCGAAGGTCAAGCCCTCCGAACTACCGAGAGGCGCCGCAAAGGGTGCTAGGGTCCCGGGACGAAGATTCTATCCGCTGACGAGAGTTCTACTTCCTTTTGTTCCGTTCGCACGCGGAATTTGCGCAGCTCGCCCTTGGCTTTCTTCGAACGCTCTGTAGCATAGCTGAGCCAATATTGATTCTTGAGAACCATGTCGAGCTGTTGCAGAAAAGGGGAGAAAGATACGGGCGTTTGAAAACCCTGAAAGAACGACTCTCCGCCCGTAGCATCCGATATTCTAGAGAGATTGCTCTGTCCCAGCGAAACGCGGAACGAATTTCGGCCGGCGCGCCCGACGCCATTGGCAAAGAGGGTATGAATCATAATGCCCGCTTTTTGCGCGTTGTCGACAGTGGCATCGACATCAGGACTGAGCGGGTAATCGCCTCGGAAGCGGTCAATGCCGTCTGCGATCAGCAAGATCTCGCGTCGAGCCCCGGTCGCGGGCCAACCTTTGATCAAGTTCATCACGGAAAGATAGATGCTGGAATATGCTCCGGTGTATCCGAGCGGCATTCGCAAAGTCTTGGCCACGGCTTCGTGGTCCTGATTAAATTGGGAGGCAGTTTGAATTGTGCCATTGCTGGCGTAGAACACTCCGATGTTCGTCGTCTTCGGTTGTGCTGTGACAAAATTCCTTAAATCCCCCAGTTGACTGGCGACATCCGTGGTATCCGCGTCGTCGATGACGATGGCGAGGAGAAGTCCAGCCTTATCGCCCTGCGCCGGAATCCAGTTGGTCACTTCTCTCTTTTGTTTCCCCTCATCGACGTTTACATCGGCTTTGCTCAGCGCAGGAGGCGCAGTGTATTTGGGGCCAAGCACGGTGACGTAAGTGGTGACGGACACATTGTTAGGGGATGTCGGCTGGTTTTGAGCGTGCGCAGGGAACACGCTGGCCATCAAAACAGCGAGAACTAATAGGCTTGAGAAAATGTGCCTTGACTTCAGCATGTACGCCTCCCAAGAAAATGCCTTAAACGCTCAGTTTGAACCGGGGAAATTCAGCAACGGTAAAAAACTCTTACCAGTTTAACTGTATTGGGAGAAATACCTTTCTGTCAATACCGGGCTCAACCGCAGCGGCTAATAGACGAGAGTGAGCCGTTTCCGGCGCTCGACCCATTCCTGACTGGCGAAAATCCTCGGTGTGAGTTCGATGAGGCGGGGCAGCATGTTGAAAACCGCAACCGGGCCCCACTCCGTTCCTTTGCGAGTGAGAAAGCCTTTCTTGTTGAGCTCCTCGGCCACCTTGGTCAGAGAAATGTCCTGGATAATTAACTCCATCATCGACAGAAGAAACTGCATTTCGGGAGGGTTTTCTTCCAAGTGCTCGCAATCGCCAGAAACGCGCGAGCCAAAAGGAGCGTCTTGCACCGCCACGGACGCGCGTTCAGTGTCGTCCTCCGTCTCTCGTTCCCACTCCACACCGACGATTCGCCAGCCTGCCTCTTGACGCTGTTTCAGGTGTTCCGGGTTAATGTTTCCTTCCAGTGATTCCCTAATGCGTTGCATCTTTGCCATGATGCCTCCTCTGCCCGAATGGATACATTTCGAACCGCAGCCTCATTCGTCTGCCTCAAGCCAATGCGAAAATCAGTTCGCCCCTGAGTCATTGGCCGCGACGCCGGGTTGATGCTGTTGAAGCCAAGATTGCAAAAATGGTTGCTGGTGTGTACGCACGTCGATGCAAACGTTAATTTGTTCGAGGGCCAATTTCAACTCGCGCTCGGCTGCCGGAATTTTGTGTTCCGTGAAGAACTGCTGCACTTCATCACGCTTGGCCGTATCACAAAAGACGCTGGTGTCCTGCACCAGCGAAGCGTCGGAATAATTGCTGAGCTTAGCTTCTATATCAGTCCAATGCTGCCGGACAAAATCCCAAGCGACCTGGTGCCCGGCGGGATTTGCCATTACCGCACCGATCACTTGTGGCGCATCCTGCGCACGCATCATGGGAGAGATGGCGAAATTAAGAGTACGCGTCAGCTGAGCGGGGTCGCTAAAGAGGCACAGCATCTGGCCGTATAGGATAAATTCGTCCTGCGTTTTTATTTGCGCGAAGTGGGCTAAGATTCTGTTGTACAGCGTCGCGTCGCCGTCACGCGCTGTGATGCGCAGCGCCGCGGAAAGCATTGCGTGATCAACGGATTCGCCGCTGAGCGCCTTGTCAACCATATCCTTCGACATCTGGATCACCTTGGGATCACGACCTGTCAAACCGAGTATGGTCAACAGGGCAGCACGGCGGGCCCGCGTTTCGTCAGAATCATCGGGAGCCGCAACCCAACTGAGTTTTTCGGCGACGGGGCTAAAGGTGGCGCGAATCCAGGCTTGGTATTGCGTGCGATCCGCATCGGTGACGAGGTAATCGGCTGCAAAGGTGAGTTGGTTCGAGAGGTAATTGATCACAGCAGTAGAGGTGTCGTCTTTCATGTCCTGGGCGAGTGCCAATACGTCGCCCGCCGAAAGACGGTTCAAGCTCACCTGCGCACTCACATCATTCAGTAGCAAATATCGCTCGCCGGGAGAAAGAGAGCGCTCAGCAGAAGAGGAAATTCGCTTCAAGTTTTCCGGATCGTAACCCGAGCGGTAGTAGCCCCGCGCGCCCGCGTTGCCAAAAACCGCAGTTCCGCATCCCGGCACGATGACTTGCTGTTCCTGGGAGCTCAGGAGCTGACACTTCTCATCCTTTCCCGTCTTCAGGCAAACGGGAACTTGCCACCGCTCTTTCGAACCAGCTTCGAATGTGACGCGATCGGAGAAATAGCGTTGCTGAGATAACGTCACTTTCGTTTTTCCGCCCTCGCAGACCGTCCGGAGAGTCACCAGCGGGACACCCGGCTGTTTAACGAAGGTTTCCATGATGCGGTCCACGGGCTGATGCGATACCTGAGTAATTTCATCCCAGAAATTCTCCGAAGTAGCGTTGGAGTAAGAATACTTGGCGAGGTAGGAGTTCACTCCTTTTCGAAAAACGTCTTCGCTGACATCGCCTTCCACCATGGAGAGTACTGCTGCCGCTTTGTTGTAGGTGATGCCGTCGAACAATTCCTGAATCTGTGCGGGAGTTTCGGCGTGAGCTTCAATCGCGCGAGTGGAGCTGAGCGAATCGGTGTCCATGGCTCCGGTGCTTGAACTCACGGCGTCGGTCTGGAAATTCCACTCAGGTTTCCAGGCTTCCATGGGCTTGTATGACATCCAGGTAGCGAAGCCTTCGTTGAGCCACACGTCGTCCCACCATTTCATGGTGACCAGGTCGCCGAACCACTGATGGGCCATTTCATGCGCAACAAGATCCTGGGCTACAATTTTTCGCAGAAAATAGGAGGATTGCTTTGGATCCACGAACAGCAAATCGCGGGAGATGATGCAGGCCGTATTTTCCATGGCGCCTGCGGAGAAATCCGCGACACCCAAGATATCGAGTTTGCCGTACGGATATTTGATTGCGAAATAACGATTGTAAAATTTCATGGTGTACTCGGCGGCTTCAAGGGCGAACCCGGCGTATTGCTTTTTGCCGGGAACTCCGCAGACACGAATGGGAATATCGTCGGCGCTGCCTTCCAGGCACTCCCAGTCGCCGACAGCGAGCGCGACAAGATAAGACGACATTTTAGGCGTAGTGGAAAACTTCAGCGTGTGTTTGCCATCACCCGGTCCAGGCGTGTCGGAAATAATTTTGCCGTTCGAAATGGCGGTGTCGCCCTTATCAATGATTGCGGTGATGTCGAATGTCGCTTTGTAAGAAGGTTCGTCGAATGATGGATACATTCTGCGCGCGTCGGTATTCTCGAGCTGCGTAATCGCGTATTTGCGATTGTTTGCCTTGCTCAAATAGAGGCCGCGGAGTTGGCCGTTGAGAATGCCGGTGTAGCGGATGTGGATTTCAGCTGGCCCGGCTGCGAGCGGCTCTGCCACCGTAAACGTGACCATCTCGTTCTTTTCATCAGGCGCCACCTGGGCGGTCTGGGTCTTGCTGCCGGTTGAGATACTCACTTCCGTAAATTTGATCTCGGCTGCGTTCAAGGTGATAGACGCCGATGGTTTCAGAAGATCAATTTGGATCGTTTCATCGCCGGCAAAGTTCTCATTCGCCAAATCTGGTGTGATGGAGAGCTGATAGTGTTGTGGCGTAGCGATCGCAGGTATGCGTTGCGCAAACATGGCGGGCGCAACCAGCACAAACTGCACAGCCAATCCCATGACTACTACCGCCTTTCTCATACTCACCCCTTTAGTTTGCGAATTTTATGATTCCTGCCCGTGTAGCAACGCCAGTATGAATGTATCAATTTTGGTAGAGGCCGGCATCCGAAACACCTCCGCGGAACTGGCGCGTGGTTGCAAGCAAGCTTCGGGCCTCTATCAATCCGTCAAAGACTATGCCAAGAAAGTACTTAGGGGTCATTTTTCGGAGGGCGCGCTTATGCGCTGCGCGGTTCCGGGATAGATTGTCGCTAAAGCGGACATCGACGACGGTCAGAGTCAATACGCTGCTCTGGATTTACCTGCAATCGGAGCTTGGTTATTCTCACGGCTATCATCATGGCATCGAGCATGGGAAACCCGCTGCCTCTAGCCGATTGGATTTGGGAAAGTATTGGTGGGCCTGGGTAGACTTGAACTACCGACCTCGCCCTTATCAGGGGCGCGCTCTAGCCACCTGAGCTACAGGCCCACGGCAGGCAAGTTGCCCGCTTGGGATTTCACGATTCTAGCATGGCGGAGCAAAGAGCCGTATAGCGGAAGTGCTCGCGAATTATCAGTCAGCCAGGATGAAAAAATTTCGCGCAGTTTCGATTACAGCTTGTTGAGACCGTCAAGTGCGGCGACTTTGTAGGCTTCGGCGAGCGTTGGATAGTTGAAAACGGTGTCGCGGAAATAGTCAACTTTGCCGCCGTAATAAAGAACGGACTGGCCGATGTGAATGATTTCGGTGGCGCGCTGTCCGATAACGTGAACGCCAAGAAGTTTCAGGGTATTGCGGTCGAAAAGAAGTTTCAACATGCCGGTCTCATCGCCCAGCATCATGCTCTTGGCAAGCTCGGCGTATTTGGCAATGCCCACTTCGTAAGGAATTTTGGCGGCGGTGAGCTGTTCTTCATTTTGGCCCACCATGGAAATTTCCGGGATGGTGTAAATGCCGTATGGAAATAAATCAGACATATGTTCGGAGGGCGCGCCGAACATGTGGCAACTCGAGAGCCGGCCTTGTTCCATGGAAGTGCTGGCAAGGGCGGGGAAACCGATGATGTCGCCGGCGGCGTAAATGTGCGGAACAGTGGTCTGATAATGTTCGTTGACTTTGATCTTGCCGCGCGCATCGGCTTCCATACCCGCAGCCGCGAGATTAAGCCTGTCGCCATTTGCTTGGCGGCCAACCGCGTAGACGAGCGCGTCGCCTTGTACTTTCTTTCCGCTTTCAAGTTCGGCAAAAACGCGGTCGCGGTTGGGATCGATTCCGACTCGTGTCACTTTTTCGCCGAGACGGAAAGTCGTGCCCATCTGGCGCAGGTGATAGGCCAGAGCTTCCATGATCTCGCGGTCAACGAAATCCAGGATCGTGGGACGCTGGTCTATTAATGTGACTTCGATTCCCAAGGCCGCGAAAAATGACGTGTACTCAAGACCGACCACGCCCGCTCCGACCACGATAATTTCCCTGGGCAATCCCTCCATGCAGGAAATACTGTCGGTATCAACAATTCGTTTGTCATCAAATGGAATCTGAGGATCTCGAGCCGGGCGCGTGCCGCAGGCGATCAGAATATGATCCCCGCGCACTGTAATTTTCTCGGTGTCTCCCTGGACTTCCAGGGTGTGCGGATCCACAAATTGAGCGGTGCCCTGAAAGACAGCCACACCGTTGCGCTTGAGCTGCGAGCGAATCACGTCTGTCTCTCGCGAGACGATCGCTTTCACGCGGAAGGAAAGTTCCGGAACTGTAATGTCATTTTTCCCGCGGTAGCTTTCTCCGTAAAATGCCCTGACCGCGTTTCCAGTGAGCTGAAAAATAGCTTCGCGAACGCTCTTACTGGGGATGGTTCCAGTGTGGACGCAGACTCCGCCTATCATTAGTGTGCGGTCGATCACCGCAACACGCTTGCGCATTTTCGCGGCGCAGATGGCGCCTTTTTGTCCGGCAGGGCCGCTGCCGATCACAATCAGATCGAATTGCGAATTATTCATTTACCCATCCGATTAAATTCAGATCAAGGCCGCTTACGGGCGACGACATACACGACTAAAAAGAGGGAGATCCAAAGACGCGATCATCCTGCCCTCGGTTCCTTTACCAGAATATGAACGTTGTCTAGGATACTGAAAAAACGGATGGCACGCCATTCGCCAAGGGACTGACGGCGAATGGGTTAACGGCTGACTACTACTTTGCGAGCTGTTGTTTGATCCCGATTTTTCGGTACTTTGAAGATTCAAGACCGGGAGGGCGTTGGGAGTCTGGACTCTCCATATTTCTGTGTGGCATAGCCCACAATCAGGCCCACCAGGCCGCCGGGAAGCATAATGGCGAAATAATATCCGTGTTGCATGTGCGCAACGAAAAACGCCAGCAAGAGACCGACGGCGAGTCCGAAGAGAATTCCCAACGTTAACGAATGTACCTTGCGCGCGAAGAATCCAATCAGCACGCCTGCTATGACTCCCTTAATCGTCGAGCCTACTACGATCATTAGGAGTTGCGATCTGACCTCCGGCGTAAACCACGAGGTAAGGCCGTCAAAAATTCCCAGAATTCCGCCGAGAATCAATCCATATACGACTTTATTCATTACTTCCTCCCGGGTCGCAGTATCCTCACGCCCTCGCCATTCTATTAACCGCGGAACTGAATTCCTTTAGCGCCGAAACCACAATAGCAATAGCACCCGCACGACGAGGTAGGTCAGGACCAGAACGATTGCCAGCCGATACCGGGAAGCCCAGCGCGCCAACTTGTGGAAGATGTTCTCCGGATAAGCCGAAACCGGCAAGCCGTCCAGATAGTCGCCAATATCCTGACCCAGCGCGATTGAGGAAGCATACCGGCTAGCCCGCTCCGGCGCCATCGCCTTGCGGGCGATCGCAGAAAGGGGCTGCAGTGGTGTGCCGCCAAGGTTGGTCAAAAGATATTGGAGTATCGCGCCCAGAGAAAATATATCCGAGCGCGCGTCAAGATTTTCGATCTCACCGCGAGCTTGTTCGGGAGACATGTATCCAACGGTGCCGAGGACAGCGCCATGTCCGGTCTCCAAAAGCGCAGTCGTTTCCGAATCGGTTGCGTGTGTGGCATTTCCCTCCGAGAGGCATTCGCCGGCACTTTCTGGCGTGGAGCGAATGATTTTTGCGACGCCCCAATCCATGACTAACACTTCGCCGAACGACCCAACCATTACATTGCCGGGTTTTAAGTCACGATGGAGTATGCCGTGGGCGTGAGCGAAAGCAACCGTGTCGCAAATGCGCTGAAAAATGCGCAGACGATCGAATAGCCTGTCTTTCCGCGCATCAAGTTGATCGAGGCGGCGGCCTTCTACGAATTTCATAGCATAGAAAACACGGCCGTCGGTGAGTGTACCGGCATCATGGACCGGAACGATGCCCGGATGCTCCAGACGGGCAAGGATATGCACTTCCCGCAGCAGACGCGTCGCAAGTTCCCCGGAGACGTCCGGGAAATCGAGGACCTTCAGAGCCACCCGCCGTCCAAGAATAGAATCTTCGGCTGAATAAACTACGCCCATGCCTCCGCTGCCAACCCGCTCCATTAGCCGATAACGCGTCCCGGCAAAGTCCGGCATGGCGCTCGCGGCTTGCAGGCGCGAAATTGCGTCGTCAGAGAGCCAATTCATTCGGATTCGACTCCCAGCAGGGCGCGAGCCTCGCGACGATATTCGTCTTCCGATGTAGTCATCTCGCGTAATTTTTCCAGCGCGATGCGGCGGAATTCGCGTCGGGAGAAAGCGAGATAATTGGTCACGTCTGTGAGAGCAATTTTAAATTGCGCTGCCAACTCAGCATAACTTGGACGTTCTGAATCGGCATCCTCAAGATCGTGTATTTCGAACAGACGGAAGTGCGTTTTCTTTCCACGGCTCTCGCAAAACTTCCGCAGGTCTTCGACCGCCAAACCAAACAGGCTGCGAAGAAACTCCTTTTCAAGGAATTCGTCGATACGTTCGGGTGAAGCCGAGTTCGTTAGAGATACCTTCGCTTGTTCCATCTCAAACCCGGCGACCGCAAAGTCCAGCGAAATGTGTTCTGCCGAGCCGCCACGTTTCAGACGCCTCGCGGCTTTGGCTTCATTTGCGACGAAATGATCGACGCAAACCCGTAGGAAAGTCCTGAGACGTGCTTTCGACGAATCAAAATCAGCGAGGTAGTTTTTTTCGATCAGGCGGGCAAAGAATTCCTGGGTTAAGTCCTTCGCGTCTTCGTCGGTTTTTCCCCAGCGAATGCGAGTGTATTTATAGATTGGCTTCCAGTAGGCGACGATGATGGTTTCCAGCGCCCGCTTTCGCTCGGCTAGATCTGTACTGCGAGCGGCGCGAACCGCCGACCATCGCGTAGCCGGAAACTTGCCGCTCGGGCCGCCGATCTGCGTATCTTGTGTCATCAATACTCGCTGATTCTTTCTAAGCTAATGCGATCAAGTCAATTTCGACGCGGAAGTCGCGAGGGAGCCGGGCAACTTCGACCGTCGATCGCGCCGGAGGATTCGCCGGAAAGTAGCGCGCGTACACTTCGTTCATCGCTGAAAAATCGTTCATGTCTTTTAGGAACACGCTAACCTTTACCGCGCGATCGAGTGAAGAGCCTGCAGCTTCTAGGATCGCTTTCAGGTTTTCTAGCGTGCGCTCGGTTTGTTTCGCGGTGTCGCCTTCTATCGGTTTGCCGGCAGCGGGATCGAATGCCGTTTGGCCGGAAATAAACACGAAGCCGTTTGCCTTGATTGCCTGTGAATACGGGCCTATCGCCTTAGGCCCTTTGTCGGTCGAGATAATTTCCCTCACCACGCCTCCTTGAGACCACGTCTTTTGTTCTAGTTTTTGCCGACTGCCGCCCGCTGGTATTTTTCTCTGAATTCCGCGGGAATGCCCGGTTTGTAAAGCCACGCGCGGAATATCGGGACAAGATCTTTATTCGTTACATTCTCGAGCGCTGCGCGGAGTTCTTGAAATCCAACTTCCTGACCGCGCAACAGGCTGACCACCTGCGCTAGGGCTTGTCGCACGGACGCTTCGCCATAAGCGTCTTCAAGAGCGATAAAAAACAACGGAGCTTTTGCTAGGGCGATGCGGCGCTGCTCGATAGAATCAGAAATGGTGGTCGCAATAAGCGGCTTTTCAACCGCTTCCTCGCACGCGGCGTCGTACTCATGAAGAAATTTCAATATGCGACTATTCCGCGCGGAATCGCCATGACGCGCTTCATCGATTACGATAACGGCATATTCGGACAAGCCTTCGCTGATGCCTACTACTGAATTCGACGAATATATCTGAACCCCGAACCAATTGCCCGCCAGTGCATGCGCAACCAATTCCAAGAACTCTCCACTATGGACGCCCTGTGATATCGCTTGCGGATCGACGAGCACGCCGCCGAAAAAAGGAACAGCTGACGGCGTGTCGCCGCCAATGTGACGCAGTCCTGGAGATTCGACTACGTGGGGAGCAAGTTTCGTTTTCCCAAGAGGCCCGAAATTCTTCTGGAGAATATTCCAGTCTGATGCAATTTGTTCCTCGGCGGACGCCCAATCTCCCTTAAGCGGTTCGAGAGTCCAGAAGGAGGCCCCGCACTCCCGGCCATTCGAGCAGGAATCTACATATCGTCCAGCGACGATGAAAGGCGCCGGATCGCTGCTGCGCAACTTGATCGCGGCCCAAACCGGCAATCCGGGCTACGATCCCGAACACGTGCTGGCGCTCGAACTGGTGCTGCCCTCGTCGAGTTACGGCAGCGTGGAAGCCCG
>Ga0209010_1000593_pt1 | contig 10916 bp, 11 predicted proteins | sample BlaSpr_A8_OM1_O3_FD_187985 | JGI IMG/M metagenome (GOLD analysis project Ga0209010, IMG submission 187985) | Forest soil microbial communities from Thunder Bay, Ontario, Canada - Black Spruce, Ontario site 2_A8_OM1_O3 (SPAdes) (version 2) | ecosystem: Environmental > Terrestrial > Soil > Boreal... | reverse complement strand
GAATGGGCATGGAACTACTCCTGAAAAAAACACGCGAATCCGCGTAGATCTATGAATCGATTGGGTCGGGTTGAGAGGGTATGGGCCAGATCTATGAAACCAAAGGGGTTACGGGCAAAATCTTGGGAACAAAGGAGTTGCGGGGTGGAATTGGGCTGGGAACGGGAATTCTTGGGGGAGGGTGGGAGCATTTTCGGTGTTTCTTGTTTCGATATATGTATATTGTTAAATATATCTTAAAGTAAAGTCAAGGAAATAATGGGAAAGTTCGGGGCGGATTCCCGAAATGGGACAGCGGAGTTGAGCATGTGACGGAATGGTGGCTTTCGGTTGCTGCAACCAGGCCCGGATTGACAAGGCCCTCGCTACGGAGCATAATTCGGCCCACGTTTCGGGCAGACCTTTCTTTCTCCCCATTTGTTGCCCGGCGCACGATCCCCATACCAGCTTTTGGGTGAAGCTTTCGGACCCTGTTCTGAAATCTAAAAGGAGTGCCCATCCATGAAAAACCAAAGGAAATTTCCAACCAGCAGCCTGGTCGCAGCCGTCCTGGTCACGGCAGTGATGTTCAGTGGCGCGGTGTTAGCCGCCGCCCAGACTGATTCAACCACTTCGGGTGCCCACACTCGCGATCACCAAGGCCCAATTCCCTCGGCGCCCCCGGCTGTCATATTCAAGACGCTAGTGAATTTCAATGGGACGAATGGAGCCAACGGCGCTAGCCTGATCCAAGGCCGAGACGGAAATCTTTATGGGACTTCGGGCAGCCCCGGATTGCTGTTTAGAATGACTCGAGCCGGAAAGCTGACCCCGGTTTACAACTTTTGCTCAGAAGCAGGGTGCGCCGACGGCAACGGCCCTGGCGACCTTGTGCTGGGTGCTGACGGAGGCCTCCATGGTGGTACGTCATACGGCGGGGCGTTTGGTTATGGCACATTGTTCAAGGCTACGGAGAGAGGCACTCTGACTACGTTGTATAACTTCGACGGCGCGGACGGTCGCTTATTCAAGTACCTGGTCCAGGCAAGCGGCGGCAACTTTTACGGGACCACGACTAATGGCGGCGACGTCACACAGTGTGACAACGACGGTTGTGGAACAGTCTTCAAAATCACTCCCAACGGAACGCTAACCACACTCTACGATTTTTGCGGCCAAGCTGGCTGCCCTAATGGCGCGATACTCTTCGATTCCTTGGTCCAAGGCCCCAACGGGGAATATTACGGAGCAACATGGGGAGGCGGGCCCGCCAACGGTGGCACAATCTTCTCGATTACGCCGGAGGGAACGCTGGCGACCCTTTACAGCTTTTGCGTCGTGGATTACCCCTACTGTGGCGACGGCAGCAATCCCATCACGCTCGTGCTGGGCGGGGACGGAAATCTCTACGGGGCAACATCCACCGGTGGGCTCAGCGCCGGGACGGTATTCAAAATTACTCCGGGCGGGACGCTGACCACGATTTACAGCTTTTGCACTCTGGTTGGGTGCACGGACGGTTCTACCCCTCGCGACGGAATGATCCTGGGCAGCGACGGGAACTTTTACGGGACAACCTACTATGGCGGTGCCAATGACGAAGGTACGGTCTACCAGATCACGCCAGCCGGTGTGCTGACCACGCTGCACAGCTTCCATGGCGCGGATGGGAACTATCCCATCGGGTTGCTGTTTCAAGCCACCAACGGCACTTTCTACGGGACAACTAATGTTGGCGGCTCCAGCGGCGATGGCACCATCTTCAGCTTGGCCGTTGGCCTGAACCCTTTTGCGGAAACGGCGCCCATTGCCGGCAGAGTGGGGACGAAGGTCATTATTCTGGGAAACAAATTGAAGGGCGCGAGCAGCGTTACCTTCAACGGAGCAGCGTCTGCCTACAAAGTCGTATCCGGCACGGAAATCACGACCACCGTTCCTACCGGCGCCACTACCGGCCCGGTCGAAGTGACGACGCCGAGCGGCACGCTGACCAGCAACGTGAATTTCCTGGTGACACCATAGAGCGGGCGTTGTGACGGTCCCGATCACGGACGAAAGAGTACCTCTTAGGAGGGCAATGTGGGCTCAAGCTACCTCTGTCGGTGGATTCTGATCGTAGCTTTAGGCGTAGTTCTGATCACACCTGCGCGAGCAGATAAACTGCAGACGGAGGGCGAGGAAATCGTGATCGGAATTGTAGCGGTGTCTGCGGCCCTGGTGGTGGGGACCGTTCTGATCATTCACTATTCTAAAAAGCGGACAATCACAGGGTGTGTCAGCTCAGTGGAGGCCGCGATGACCGTCACTGACGAAAAGGACAAGCAAACTTACACGCTGTCTGGCGACACAACGGGCGTTAAGCCGGGCGACCGGATGAGGCTGCAGGGCAAGAAAATCAAACCAAGGGGTCCCGACAAGCGGCTGATCTGGGAAACAAGGCAAGTGAACCGAGACTTCGGTCTTTGTCAGCCCTAGAAGGCGTCAATCCGCGAGGAGAAAACTCAATGAAAAACTGTAAGTCCGCGCTGTGCGTACTGGGGTTTGCGCTGACGTGTTCGGTCCGCCTAGCCGCAGGCGAAGCGCCGAAACTAAGCTTCACGTTCACCAAGGCCAACATACCTGGAGCACTAGAGACCCACATTAATGGGGTGAACAACGCAGGTGTGACGGTCGGCTCGTATCGAAACAAGAGCTCGGAGCATGGGTACATTCTCAATGGCAAGAAGTTGACTAAACTGGACGTTCCGAAGAGTCAACAAAACAGCACGATCGCTAACGGTCTCAATGCCGATGGCGCAATTTCAGTGGTCGGTGTCTACAACACTCCCAGCGGCATACCCATAGGGTTCGTGTATAAGAACGGCAAATATACAGACATTCCTGGTCCAAAGGGAGCCTTGCAGTCATCGGCTAATTCGATCAACGACAGCGGAGCGATCGTCGGCTGGTACGTTGACTCCAACGAAGTCATGCACGGATTCCTCTTGAAAGATGAGAAATACACAACGCTGGACCTGCCCGGCGCCACTGAGGGCACTGGTGCCACCGGCATCAATACCCGAGGCTGGATCGTGTTGTATGGATACAATTCGACTGGTGCTACATCAGCTCTTACGAAAAACGATGGCAAGACTTACAAGCCAATTAACGTCCCCGACGCGGTAGCCTCGTTTGCCAACGACCTCGACAGTGCGGGTGACGTCGTCTATGAATGGCTGGATTCCAGTCACGTCGCCCACGGTGCACTGTTGCAGGGTGGGAAATATTATAAGTTCGACTACCCCAAGGCGACATTCACTTACGGCGGTGGGATCAATGACAAGAGCAGCATCGTAGGCTGGTATCAAACCAGCAACACCGGCGCTGTATCAGGCTACAAAGCGACGTACAAATAATGACTCGACGCAACGCACGCGGATTGCAGCGGTTCCGCTGGGCGGCTCAGAGACCTCTCCCCACGGGGGCGATGCGAGATAGTCTTGCGGCTGAGGTTTAGAATACGCAGTAGAGGCTCTTTCAGTGGCGACGCTTCGCGATATCGTTTACTCGCAGGTGCGCGAGGGCGAGCTTTACGAGAAGCTGGATCGCAATCGGGTTCGCTGTTATGCGTGCGGACATTGCTGTCCGATTCCGGAGGGACAGCCCGGCGTCTGCAAGGTGCGTTACAACCGCGGAGGCACGCTGTATGTGCCTTGGGGATATGTCGGCGGGGTGCAGTGCGATCCCATTGAGAAGAAGCCGTTTTTTCACGCGTACCCGGGGGCGCTGGCGTACAGCTTTGGCATGCTGGGATGCGATCTGCACTGTGGCTATTGTCAGAATTGGGTGACGTCGCAGGCGTTGCGCGATCCCAATGCGGTTTCGCCGCCGCTCGAAGCGTCGCCGGAAGTGCTGGTGCGGGATGCGCTTCGGCAAGGCGCGAAAGTTCTGGTCAGCACCTACAACGAGCCGCTGATCACGAGCGAGTGGGCGGTCGCCGTGTTCAAAGAGGCGCGGGCTGCGGGTTTGATCACGGGATTCGTTTCGAATGGCAACGGCACGCCGCAGGTGCTGGAATATCTGCATCCGTGGATCGATCTGTATAAAGTGGATCTGAAGAGTTTCGACGACCGCCATTATCACGAACTCGGCGGACGCATTGGACCGATTCTCGAGACCATTCGAAGCCTGCACCAGATGGGCGTTTGGCTGGAGATTGTGACGCTGCTCATCCCCGGCTTCAACGATTCTGAAAAAGAGTTGCGTGGATTGACGGAATTTTTGGCAGGCGTATCGCCCGAAATTCCCTGGCATGTGACCGCGTTTCACAAAGATTACAAGATGGAAGATCCGGACGACACGCGGCCTCGGGATCTGTTGCGCGCGGTGGAATTTGGGAAGCAGGCCGGCCTGCACTACATCTACGCCGGAAACTTGCCGAGCATGGTGGGCGATCACGAAAACACAAAGTGCCACCATTGCGGCGATACGCTGATCAGGCGGCGGAGCTACTTCGTCGAAGAGTATCGCGTGAGTGCCGATGGCGGTTGCCCGTCGTGCAAGACTGCGATTCCAGGGCGCTGGTCGGCGAAATTCGAAGGACAAATTACCGACCGTCCTTTCTTGCCGCAGCGGGGCTCGCGTTTGGTTACAATCCTGAGCTAGGCTCAAACTAACCTTCATGCGGACACTGCGAATCGGGCTCGCGCTGGGACTTTTGTTGATTGCAGCCGCCTGTTCGCCTCGGGACTTTCTCACCCGTCGCCTCGCGTCGGATTTGATTGCCAGCTCGGAAACGTTCAAGAGCACGGAGCCGTTCTTTCTGCGGACCGGTTTGATTTCGAACAAAGATTACGTGTCCCCTGAATATCTAGTGTTGCAGCGCCGCGGCTGGGTCACGGGCTCGGCCAGTCCTTGCTCGGCCGAGGTTACGCCTCCGCCTTGTTGGGAGGTTGCGCTGACTCCGATTGGCGTGGAGACGTTTCACGATCTGATTCCGAGCGGCCAGACGGAGTCGCGGTACTTCAGCGTACCCGTGGCGCGCCGACAACTTACGGGAATCGCCGGGATCAGCAAGAGTGGCAACGCAGCGGATGTGGACTTCCTCTGGAAGTGGATTCCGCTGAATGAAGTCGGAGCCGCGCTTTATGCGGGAGGCGTGCAATACAAATCCACGGTTGGGTTCCGGCGGTACGACGACGGCTGGCGAATCATCGAGGGCAGCGCGCCCAGGAGCAATCAGGGTCTCGACGATGCCTTGAAGAATGCTGAGCCCGCGCCGTGAACATGTGACCCGCGGTTCAGTCCCCGATTCGGGTTTACAAGCGCTGCTCGCTCGCGATATACCTCTGTTTCGGCCCATGATAAACGGAAGGTTTCTGCGAGGCTTTATCGTTGTTGTATTCGCTCTCAACTTTGTTTGCGCCCTGGTTTACGCCGCTGAGAAACCCAAGCTCACGCTCGACGACTTCTTCAACTACGTCGACATTCTTGCAGTGGCGATCTCGCCCGATGGAAATTCCGTTGTGATTAACACTGAGCGGGCGGATTGGGATCAGAGCATCTTTCGGCGAGACCTGTGGCTTTATCGCGACGATGGCCGTGGTGCAGGGTCGTTGACCCAGCTCACGCAAGCTGGCGATAACACGAAACCGCAATGGTCTCCCGATGGAAGATGGATTGCGTTTCTGTCAGAGCGCAAGGTCGCGAAAGACGACGAAGCTAAAGAGGATGCGGTCGCGCAGCTCTATCTGATTTCGCTCGGCGGCGGCGAAGCGTTTCCCGTGACGCGCGGGGATGAGGAAGTGCATTCATTTTCGTGGTCTCCGGATTCTCGCTCACTCTACTTTGCCACGCGCTCGCCGTGGACGAAGGCTCAGAAGGATGCTTACAAGAAAGAATGGAAGGATGTTTTGGAGTATCGCGCTGCTGAACGCGGGGACATGATTTTCGGCGTCGATGTGGCGGATGCAATCGCACGGCGTGCGGCTGAGGGAACAAAACCAGATCAAGATTCAGAGGAGGAATCGGACGCAACTCCGGGCGCCCGGGCGCTGGCCCAAACGCCTTGGCGAGTGCACGAATTGGACGTCTCACCGGATGGGAAGAAACTGGCATTTGTGACGGAATCGGTTTCGGAGCGCGAGGAAAAGATCGGCGAGTTCGAGATTTATACTGTCGAGTTGGCCAACGCAACCGTAGATCGTGCGCCGCGCCAGATCACGCACAACGAAGCGCAGGAAGAAAATCTGCACTGGGCGAAAGATGGCAAGCATATTGTCTTCGAAGTGCAATATGGCTCGGTCGAGGGAAAGTACAAGGATACGCAGACGCGGGTTTACTGGGTCGACGGGGATACCGGCGAAATCCAGCGCTGGGCGGCTGATTTCGAAGGAGCGGTTGGAGTGTACGCGATTACTCCCGATGACGGCGTGCTCGCAACGGGCCAGCTTGGCACCGAGACTCAGACTTATTTCCAGTCGAAGGTTTCCGCGCCTTTCTCCAAACTGTTCGTCGTCGCGGGCAGCTACAAGAACATTGCTTCTGCTCAACATTCGCAGCGCATCGCTTTCGTGCACTCGGCAATCGAAGAGCCAACCGAAGTTTACTTGGCAGACGGACGCGACGCACTGCAATCGGCGCGCGCCATCACTTCGTTCAATCGCATGTTCACGGAGCGCGATCTGCCCAAGACTAAGGCTTATCACTGGACTGCGGACGATGGCACAACTATCGAAGGCGTGCTGATGTATCCGCCGGGAAAGTTCGAGGCGAAACATCTGCCCATGTTCGTGTTCCCGCACGGAGGCCCAGACGATGCCGATGGCAATCACTTTGAAGCCGACTGGTATGTTTGGGACCGAATGGCGGCAACGCAGGGGTGGCTGGTATTTGAACCGAATTATCGCGGATCGACTGGCTACGGCGACAAGTTTCAGGCGCAGATCGTTCCTGAAATTGTTTCCCGTCCGGGCAAAGACATTCTTGCGGGCGTGGACTCGCTAGTGAAAGACGGCATCGCCGATCCCGATCATCTTACTGTGGGCGGCTACAGTTATGGCGGTTATATGGCCAACTGGCTGATCACGCAAACCACTCGCTTCAAGGCCGCGGTGACGGGCGGGGGCGCGGTGGAAAACGTTGCCAACTGGGGCAACGACGATACCAGTTTTGATGACATTTATTTTCTTGGAGGCTTTCCCTGGGATGTGCCGCAGCGTTATCAGGACGAAGCGGCGATCTACCAGATGAATAAAGTTCGCACGCCCACGCATATCGTCGCCGGGGCGGAAGATATTCGAGTGGCTGTAGCGGAAGCGTATGTGCTCGATCATGCGTTGCACGCGCTTGGAGTTCCCAGCACGCTGCTGATTTTTCCGGGCGAAGGGCATGAGCTTGACAAGAATCCATGGCACGGGAAGATCAAAGTGCGGGAAGAGTTGAAGTGGCTGGAGAAGTATGGTGGGATCGCGGCGGAGCGGTGAAGTATCGGCCGTATCGCGGAATGGCTTGGGAGGCAGTCCAGAAAGCTTTGCTCCAGCTGCAGGCTTAACTATGCTCGTGCAGTTTGGCAAGCTCGCTCCGGATTTCTTCTAACCGATCCTGTCGGTGGAAATAGTCTGTCCTGGCTGCATCGCTGGGGTCCGTCTGTCGCCAATACAGTTCGTTGGCGTGATGGATGAAGTCCATCTCTTCCTGCAAGGCCGCTAATCTCGCTTTCCTCGTCGCTTCAGGGTCCATCTTTGGTCCATAAGAGGTTCAGGCTCGCGGTCCCCTCTAGTCCCTGCGTTGCCAGCGGTGACTACCTTGCTTTCTTGGGGAGGTGGTCAGCGCAAACATGAGAGGTAAACTCCTCGTCCCGCTGCGCCTCGAAGCTGCGCAGCATTTCATCGAAAGAGTTGCCGGTAGGCGCTCCGGAAGGTTTGAACCGCCAGTTACATTCAGAGCAACCAAAGCCTCGAAAACGCTCTCTCTCAATCCATACCAGCTTCCGGCTCATAGCTGCCTCTCTCGCCGCGTGCCAACGAGTATGCGCTTGCTGCCATGAAATGGAAGCTTCCGGTGCGCCATTTACCCTTTCCTTTCGCAGTGACGTACGACGGGGATTCTTCGTCGAGCGCGCGCGCGGTCGAAGATGATAAGAAAAATATGAGAAGAAGATGATAAAAGGATGGGCCAGTCTAGACGTGCCAATCTTGATTTGTCTGTCGGTCATCCTACATACATAGAACCTTCTGGCGCGGGCGCACGCTCGATTCCGGGGGCTCGTTGAAGTGCGGAATCGCCTATTTTTGGCCAGCCTGGGTGACGGTCCAATGGCCTGCTGCACCTGCCAGCGCGCGTTCCGTGCTGCCTGTCCTTTGCGGGGATGTGCTTTATTGCTCAGACTCTAATTTGAGGCCGAGATAACGTTGCTAAGTCGTGAAAAAGGAGTTCAGTTATGGCTCACACATTGGGAGATGAAGGTTGGCAATCCATTGCAGAACATGCCAGCAAGGAAATGGACTCGGCGAAGCTGATGATCCTGGTGGAGAAGCTTTGCTACGCGCTGGATGGTGAGCGCAAAAAGAAGTCTCAGTTGGCAGCTACATCGAAGAGAACTAAGGCACGATTTTTCCCAGGCAATTAGGCACAACACGCTGCCAGGAGAAGGATGGTTTATGGAAGGTAAAGGTCTCCCACTCGTGCGTTCTGGCGAGCGGACGAATCCTGAAGGTAAACCGGTCAGCAGTCTCATACTTCTATCGATTCCCGATAGCGACTACCACTCACTTCGTCCTCACCTCGAATACGTCAGCTTGCCGAACCATCTGGTCCTTCACGAGCCGGGCAGAAAACTAGAATTTGCGTATTTCCCGAATCGCGGTTTGATTTCTCTGGTAGTCGTCATGAAAGATGGAAGAACCGCCGAAGCGGGCATAGTGGGGAATGAGGGCTTCACGGGAACGTTGGCAGCTGTTGGCCTAAGCAAAAGTCCGCTTCAAGCGATCGTGCAAATTACGGGGGACGGATTTCGGATCGAGGTGGGAGCTCTGCAGAACACGTTGGAATCCGCTCCACACCTGCAATCGACGTTGAACCGCTATGCCGTAGTTAGGGGTATGCAGATTGCACAGACAGCAGCGTGTAATCGGCTACACGATATTGGGCAGCGCCTTGCAAGGTGGCTGCTAATGACTCAGGACAGAGTAGATTCAGGGTCGCTGCCCATCACTCATGATTTTCTCGCAACTATGCTAGGTACAGACAGACCGACCCTAAGCGTCGCAGCTGGTGCTCTGCAGAAGAAAAAGCTCATCGCGTACGGCCGTGGCGCAGTGGAGATTGTAAACCGCAAGAAACTTGAAAACTCCGCCTGCGAATGCTACGAGGTTATCCGGCAGTATGATGGCGAGCTTGGCTTGAAGAGTCCGCGGTGAAGATTGGCCTTCGCTGTCGTAATGACTACGGGATGGATTGTGGAATTCAGTTTGTCGGTGCGAGCTTGAAATGTAGTGGAGCTACGCTTCTACGGATTATCTTCCTGCGGGTTTCGCTGAGGCGCTGGCCAGCTTTAGATTGTGATTGGATGCCTGGTAGTGGGCGATGCCGGTGTAGAGAGCTTCGGCGATTTGCTGGCGGTAGGTTGAGCTTTGCAAATTGTTTTCGTCGGTTGGGCTGCTGACGAAGGAAACTTCGGCGAGGATCGCGGGCATCGAGGTTCCGGTCAGAACGACGTAATGCGCTTCCTTCACGCCGCGGTTGGGGAGGCCGGGATTCTTCTCGGACAACATCGCATACAACGAGCGCTGGACGCTGATTGCGACCCGGCGCGACTCATGCACCTTTTCGCGAATGTCGATGTTGGTCCAATTGACGGTCTTCAGTCCGGCGGCCGCGGCTTCGTCCGCTTCTTGGGTTCTTGCTTTCTCGGATGAGTAGGTGTTCGTGTAATAAGTTTCCACGCCGCGCGCCGAGGGGAAGTCGCTGTAATTGGCGTGGACGGAAATGAACAGGCCGGCCTGAGCCAGGTTCGCAATTTCAGCTCGCTTTTCGAGCGCGAGATAGCTGTCGTCTTTTCGCGTGTAGATGACCTCGGCTCCGAGGCGACTCTCGATCAACTGGCCGAGGCGTTCCACAATATCGAGCGTCAGATCTTTTTCCAGCAGGCCCTTGCGTCCGACCGTCCCCAAATCCCAACCGCCGTGACCAGCGTCGAGCACAATGCGAAGTTTCTGCGGGTAGAGGGCCGTGTGCGCTTGCGCGGCGGGCGAGGTTAAAGATGATGCTAGTTGCTTTTCATTTCCGCTGTTCGCTTGAGGACTCGGTGGATTCGGCTTGGATGACAGGGCGACTGCGGCGAGCGGTTTCTGAGTCGTGCCGACCTGGTCGGATGGTGCTTGTTTGGCTGCGGTTTGATCCGAGGTCGTGGGAGCGAAGAGATCGATCTTCGCCCGGGCGGGCGGCTTGGTTCCTAGCTTGCGAACTTCGACGACCAGGCGGTAGGGATTCGGCTCGAGGCTGACGGAGAAATCCGACGCGCCATTGGTTTCGAGCACGACGCGGGTGACTCCCGCCAGCGGCTGAGCGACGCGAATGCGTTGCAGCAGCGAATCGTTTACTGCGATGATCCGATTGTTGAGAGCCGCCGGGAGCGTAGTGTCGTGCAGGTCGAAGTATATTCGCTCCGGATTCGGAAGCCGATGCGCTTCGTACTGAACCTGATCCTGCATATCGATCACGACGGTGCTGGATTCAGCCGACGACCAATGCCGGATGCCCGTTACCTGAGGCAAGACGCCGGCTGCTTCGGGAGTCGCCGGGGAAGACTCCGTCTCGTCGTCTTTTTCTGTCGTCTCTGTAGCCGTTTCCAGGATTGGCGGGACAGTTGTTGCTGGCTTCGCGATTGTTGCGGGCGGCACGATTGGCGACGCCGTTGGCGTAGCCGACGCTTTTACCGAGTGCGCGCTGTGGCCGAG
>Ga0209010_1000592_pt1 | contig 10937 bp, 5 predicted proteins | sample BlaSpr_A8_OM1_O3_FD_187985 | JGI IMG/M metagenome (GOLD analysis project Ga0209010, IMG submission 187985) | Forest soil microbial communities from Thunder Bay, Ontario, Canada - Black Spruce, Ontario site 2_A8_OM1_O3 (SPAdes) (version 2) | ecosystem: Environmental > Terrestrial > Soil > Boreal... | reverse complement strand
GTTGATACCTCGCGGTGGAAATATCGTCTGCCAACCTCGACTGAAACCAGTTTGATTTCGGAAATGCAGGAACTCGAAGTCCTCCTGGCCCGCCGCGCAGAAGCGCTCGGAGTAGAGATCAAACGCGCGCTTGCCCTCACCGACTTTCGTCAAACCGAAAATGGAGTCACCGTTCAGGCAGGCGAACAAAGTTTTCAAAGCAAATGGCTCGTAGGCTGCGACGGAGCCCGCAGCGTCGTTCGCAAGCAGGCGAATTTCGAATTCGCCGGTACCGAGCCCGAATTCACAGGCTATTCCACTCAAATCGACATCGCCGACCCAGAAAAACTTCGCCCCGGTCGAAACGTGACGGCGAGGGGCATGTATCTCCAATCCCAGCCAGGTTACGTGGTTATCCAGGATTTTGACGCCGGCGCATTTCACAGTTCAGACAAGCCAATCACGCGCGAACACGTCCAGGAAGTCTTACGACGCATCTCGAACACCGACGTGACCATCACTGCTCTGCATTTCGCGACCACCTGGACCGACCGAGCACGCCAGGCCACAACCTATCGCAACGGACGGGTGCTTTTAGCCGGCGACGCCGCGCACATCCACGCCCCTCTGGGCGGTCAAGGGCTTAATCTCGGCCTTGGCGATGCCCTGAACTTGGGCTGGAAGCTCGCAGCAACCATCCAAAACAGAGCGCCCGAAGGTTTGCTGGACACGTATTACAGCGAGCGGCACCCAATTGGCGAACATGTGCTCGATTGGTCGCGCGCTCAGGTTGCGATCATGGGAACGGACCCGCATGCCCGCGCCCTCCACGCGATCTTCCGCGATCTCATGGATACGCGCGACGGCGCCACCTACTTTGCCGCAAGGGTGTGGGGTATCCACACCCGTTACGATCTCAGCGGCGACCATCCCTTAACAGGCCACAGCGTTCCCAACTTTGAACTGGAAGACGGCGCGAAGATTGGCGAGCTAATGCACGACGGTCAAGGAATCCTGCTCGATTTCGATGGGAATCCTTCGCTGAAAGCTTTGGCGACGGAATACGCTGAGATGAAATACGTTTCGAGTCGGGCGAAGGAACAATTAGGCTTGAGCGCTGTCCTGATTCGGCCTGATGGATATGTCGCCTGGGCTTCTGGTAGCGAACCTGACGAACAATCGATCCGGCAAGCTGCGGCTCTTTGGCTTGCTCCAGTGCCGCCGCTCCAATAACGCCGAATTTCGTTTTTTCGGGTTCTAGGCGCGCCGATTACCGGTCGCCCTCATCTCATTTTTAACGAATTGTAATAATCCCTTCATCTGCATGGAAATAAGCGATTTTTCCTTACTTTTTTCACAGGACTCGTCTCGATTTCGTGGCGTTCCCTGTGCTATACCTCTGCGCAATTCGCGGTGTGTGACAGATAAAGGGGCAGGTACATACAAAATGCGCAAGTGCATTCGTTCGCTCGTGGTGTTCCTCAGCATTCTGTTTCTGATTTCGCTTCCCGCCCGCGCCCAGCAGACGCTCGGCACGATCAACGGCACGGTCACCGATAGCACCGGCGCCGTCCTGAGCAAAGTCGACGTAAAAATTCGCAATCTCGACACCAACCTTGAGGTCACCGCCTCGACCAAAGACGACGGCTCCTATCTCGTGAACGCGTTGCCGATCGGTCCCTACTCCGTTTCCTTCGCGCGCGATGGATTCAAGACCGAAGTGCACAACCAGATCACGGTCACCGGTGGCGTCACCGCTACGGTCAACGCCTCACTGCAACCCGGCGAAGTCAGCACCAGCATTACGGTTTCCGGCACGCCCCTTCTGAATCAAACCGACACGACAAACGGCTACACGCTCGGCACCGAATTGATCGAAAACACACCGCTCGGCACGGGCAGCTTCACGCAACTCGCGCTCTTAAGCCCCGGTGTCAACGCCGACTTCCTCACCGGATCGGGCACCAACGCAGGCCTCGGAAACCAGAACATCTTCGCCAACGGTCAGCGCGACACCAGCAACAGCTTCGTCGTCAACGGCGTCCAGACCAACAATCTCTTCAATGGCAAATCTTCGAGCGGCGTCGCCGACAACCGCGCCGTGCTCAACACCGGCCAGAACACAAACACAACCGCCGGCGGCGAAATTCAAACCAGCACGTCGGTCTACAGCGCCATTGGTCAGGCCATGCCCGCTCCTCCCCAGGAAACGCTCGAGGAAGTTCGCGTGAACACGTCGATGTACGACGCGTCTGAAGGCTCCTACAGCGGCGCACATATCACGCTCCAGACACGTACCGGCACCAACCAGTATCACGGCCAGGCCTACGAGTATCACCAGACCGACGCCTGGAATGCGGCGCCGTTCTTCTTTAATCAGGATCCAACGTTGCGCAGCCTCGGCAAGACCGTCCCTGAACTGAAGCGCAACAGCTTCGGCGTCACCTTCGGCGGCCCGATCAAGAAAGACAAGCTGTTCTTCTTCGCCGCCTATCAGGGGCAGCGTGTTTCCGACGAAGACAGCTCGATCTCCGAAGCCAACGTTCTGCCCGGCCTGAGCGATACGAATCGCGATGCCACCAGCCTAGCCGCTCTCGCCAACGCCGCCTTCGGCACCACGCTGACCGCCGCCGACATCAGCCCGACCGCGCTGAAAATCATGAATCTCAAGCTGCCGAATGGGCAGTTATTCATCCCTTCCGAAAACAATCTCGACAGCGACCTCGGCTATAACGCGCTCACCTTCGGCCCCAAGACCACCTTCAAAGCCGATCAAGTCAGCGGCAACATCGACTACAACGTCAGCGGGCGCGATCGCCTCAGCGGCAAATACTATTTCCAGAACGATCCGACCTTCGCTCCTTTCGCCATCAGCCAGGTCGGCAATTTTCCGCAGGAACTGTCTGCCGGTTCGCACCTGGTCTCCATACAGAACACCACCACCGTTGGGCCAAACGCTGTTTGGACCCAGGGCTTCGGTTTCATCCGCGAAAAGGCCTTCGCCCACACGATCGACGGCTATACGAACGGCGACTACGGCCTCAACATCTTCGGTCTTTCCAATGTTCCCGGCATCACCATCGGTCAGGCCGATCCCAACACGGGTAACGGCCTCAACATCGGCCCTTCCAACAACTTCGCCAACGCCGGGATGTTCCAGAACACCTTCGAAGGATCGACCAAATATTCCTGGACGGTCGGCCGCCACACGATCGTGGGCGGCGTGCAGATCGATCACAGCCAGCTCAACATCCTCAACAAAAACAACAGTCAGGGTTTGCTCGATTTCGATAACTTTGCCACTTTTCTCGAGGGGGATCTCTGCAATCCCACTACCCCTTGCGGTGAGAACGGTTCCTCCGTTTTCGTCAATGGCGAGACCAATCGTTACTATCGCTCGAACCAGGTCGGAGCTTTCGGCCAAGACACCTTCCGACTCAAATCAAATCTCACCGTCATCGCTGGTCTCCGTTGGGATTGGAACGGTCCACTCGTCGAAAAAAACGGCCTTCTTACCAACTTCTATCCAAAGGACTACAGCTACGACGCCGGCACAGACACAATCACCAACATCGGCATCGTCGTCGCCGGCAACAATAAGCAGTTTCCGACAAAGGGTGTTAGCGACTCCACTCTCACGGGCCGCCAGTGGGGCTTCGCGCCACGCATTGGCGTCGCCTGGACTCCGGGGTTCCTGCACAACGTAGTCGTGCGCGCGGGTTTCGGCATGTACTACGATCGCGGCGAATACTTCGCCGAACTTTCGCAGAGCGCCGGCGGCGGCATCGGTGGTCCGTTCGGCGTCACCGTGCAACAGCCCTTCGCGGTTCCGTTCTACAGTCCCCCAACCGCCAATTTTGCCACGCCCTTCGGCACAACACCTCCTCCCGCTCCGGTGAAAAATCTTTCCGGCGTTGCTTCACTCATCCCCAACATCGCGCAGCTCATCGCCAACACAACGCCATACTGCACCGCGAACGGTGTCACTTTCTGCAGCCCGCTTATTTTTGCCGGCTACGATCCGACCAACAAGCTGCCCTACTCCGAAAACTACACGCTCAATCTGCAATGGCAGCCCCGCAACGATGTCGTCTTCTCGCTCGCCTTCGTCGGCAATCACGGCGTTCACGAAGTCATACCGGTTCCGTTCAACCAGCCCAATATCGCGACGCCTTCGAGTCCAATCAACGGGCAGATCTACTCCTACGGTTACAACGTGACGGGAGTGTCCGCGGAAAATGTCTCCACGCTCGTCGAGGGCTTCCCAAGCGGCAACACCGCCATCCGCGTCCCGTTCATCGGCTTCGACCCGAACTCGCAATACGCCAAAGCCGCCGGCGAATCCAACTATGACGCGCTCCAATTCAACGTCACCAAGCGCTACAGCCACGGCCTAACGCTTTCCGGCTCCTACACTTGGTCGCACAGCATGGACGAGGAAAGCGGCGAGCAGCTTTTCTACAACGGCGACAACCCAGATGATCTCCGCACCGGCTACGGAAACTCCGACTTCGACCGTCGCCACGTCTTCATGATTACGTACACCTATGAATTTCCGAAGCTGTCCATGATTCACGGTTGGGCCGACAAAATCGTCAACGGTTGGGGCATCAGCGGCCTGATCTCCGCGGAAAGCGGCCAGCCTTACAGCGTTATCGACTTCAGCGGCGGTATCGCCAGTCAGTTCTACGGAGGCGGCAACGACTTCATTACCAACCCGCTCGTTCCCATCGGCGGCACCGGCAGCACGCAGGGTGCGAATCCTGTCTTGCAGGGCACGCTCGGCGTCAATCCCGGCAACCCCGTCCTCAACAGCGCCGCGTTCGGCATTCCGCTGTTGGCGCCGGGACAGAACGGCGTTCCTCCGTGCGACCCGGTCAGCAAGGTTTGCGATGTATACGAGACCAACTTCGGCCCCGCGAGCCGCAATATCTTCGTCAGCCCGTTCCAGTCCCGCGTGGACATGGGCGTCTTCAAAAATTTCAAGATCAACGATCGCTTCAATCTGAAGTTCGACGTTCAGGCGTTCAACATCTTCAATCACCCGAGCTTCGACACGCCCAACAACAACGTCGAATTCAACCCGTTCTTCGAAAATCCGCCGCAGTACAGCGCGCCGTTCCCAGTCGACGGCCAAACGAACTGCGCCGCTCCCGACGCCTACGTCTGCCCTCCATCCGGCAAACTCGGCCTCATCCAGCACACCATCGGAAGCCCCCGCTTCCTCCAAATGGCTCTCCACCTGACCTTCTAACGAAGCTCAGCTGCAACCGGTAGAGCCGGCTTCCTACTGCGCTCCATCTCGTCAACCAAGTCCGGTTGAGTCATCGCCAATAAAAAAGGGGAAGGCCGATTTTGGCCTTCCCCTTTTCTGGTCTCGTAAAACTCGACCCGCTTACCGCTCATTCACCATTGCCAGCAGCGTCCGGTGTAAATCCTCCCACGGCACGGTCACTGTTTTTCCAGCCTTCAAATCTGCTCTTCGTCGCGCAACTTCCGCGTCCCACGCATCCCTGACTGATTCGTCTGTCCCCGTGATGCTCTCGAGCAGGGAATTGGCCAACGCTGCCCGTTCGTCGACAGGCAGCTCCAACGCCCTTTTCAATACCTCGGATACGTCTGGACCCATAGCCTCCTCAAACTGAGCGTGCCATAACAGGAAGCTTTGGGACGTTTGCAACGTCCCCAAAAAGAAGAAAGGCGAGGCCAACTGCCTCGCCGCCAAACTCAAATCTGCCTAAGTCCAAACGCTCTTAAATCTGTCCCGCCTGCTCCGCAAAGCTCATCTGCAGCCGCCCATCGATCTGCACGCCAACGTACCGCGCGCAAATCGCCATTTCCCGCTCCGCCCACGCTGCGCAAGCCGCCTGCGTCCGCCCAATCGCGCCAACCACCTTCACCGCGCGGTAGTAAGCTTTCACCAGCGTAACCCCGCCGGAGCCGCCCGGCGTCAAGCTATGCATGTCCGCCAGCGCCGCAAAGTCGCGCCCGGTAATTTCCTCGCCCGATAGGCGCGCCGCTGACCGTACTTCCTCCGATACCGGCAACTCCGCTGCGCGCAGCAAAATCCCGCGGCAATAGAGGATCCCGAACCGGATCAGGGCCACCAGCGAGAACGCGAGTATGAATCCTGAGACCATTAGCTCCCTAGAAACTTTCTGCCTTCCTTCACGTGCAACTTTACGTGTCGCGACTTGCTGTGCAAATAGGCAGGTAGTACTACCTGAACTGGCACTTTCGGTGTCCCTTCGGGCAGGTCCGCTTCAACAGGAGCAGGTCAAAACTGGTAACGTGCTGCGGCAGGAACTCACCAACGCTCGGCGGCACTAACTTTCCTCCGCCATAAACTCCAGAATGGCCATGCTTACATCGTGCCGGGATGGAAGCTGTCACACCGCTCGTCTTTCGTCTTCACTTTCGACTTTCAACTGTCGATCTCTCCCCCGTCACCCTTCCTTCGCCACAGTTTCGATCACCCTCGAAACCACGGCGCTCTTGCCGCCACGCTTCGCTTCGTACATAAACTCGTCCGCCCGCTTGATCATCTCTTCCATCGAATCCAGCGCAATCGGGAACGTCACCACGCCAAAGCTGAACGTCACCGGCCATCCCTTCGGCCCAATTGCCGCTTGCAGGTTTTGCCTCAGTTTCGCGACGATGACCCCGGCGCTCGGCTCATCCGTCTCGGGCAACAACACCGCGAATTCGTCTCCGCCCAGCCGCGCTGCCATATCTGTCGAGCGCACCGTCGTCTCCAGCGTCGTGCCGATCATCTTCAATAACTCGTCGCCCGTCGCATGCCCGTAGTGATCGTTCAAATGTTTGAAATTATCGACGTCGATGTAAATCAGCGTGATCGGCCGCCCGTATCTTCGCGAACGCTTTCCTTCCAGCGTCAGCGCCTGATGGAACATCCGCCGGTTCGGAATCCCCGTCAGAAAATCCACGCGCGACAAATTCTTCTCGCTCTCCAGCGCCGCTTGCAGCTTGCCTTCATTCACTTTCAGCGCCTCTTCCATCATCACCTGTGCCGTGATGTCGTGCGCGTGCCCCAGCACGTACGGATCAGCGCCAAAATCCGAAACCACGCGGTTCGAATACGACCACACTACTTCTTCACCCTCCGTGGTCTGCATTCGCATCAGTCCGCTGTGCGAGTTCCATTCCGCAACCGCCGTCAGATACCACTCCAGCTTCGAGCCGTAGTCCGCCGAGACCAGTTCACTCAAATTCTTGCCGCGCATTTCGTCCACGGTGTAACCCAGCGCATTCGCGGCCGCCTCGTTCACCGCCAGCAAAAATCCCTTCATGTCGTGGACGAACATCAACCCGCCGCTCTTCTCCACCAAATTCCGATACCGCTCTTCGCTCTCTCGTAGCGCCCCTTCCATGCGGCTCCGCTCGCTGATATCGCGAAACACCACCACGCCGCCATTCACCACTCCGTATTGCACCAGCGGCGCGCTTGTATACTCAACCGTCGCCCACGTTCCATCTTTCTTCCGCAGCCAGTCGCTCTCGTTGTTCGCCCGCACCCCTTGCGGGCTCAGCGTAATGATCGGGCAGCTCACGTTCGAACATTTTCTGTCTTCGCTCGCCCGGTGCAGCAACGCGTGCGCGCTCAACCCCGTCACGTCTTCCGACTTGTACCCGAGCAGTTGCTCACCCACCGGGTTCATGTACACGATGTTTCCGTTCCGATCGACCTGCAGCAATCCCTCGCCCATCGCATTCAGCGTCGCCGTCATCTTCAGGTGCTCTTGCAACAAACGGAACGCCGACGATTCTCGCTGTCCCGTGCTCCGGTAAAAAAACGTAAACACCAGCGACAGTAGCCCGAATTGCATCAACGCGACAACCGTCAGCGCCCGTTCGCGCTTGCTCTCGCTCCCCTCGAATCTCTTCTGCGACTCCGTGACCCGATTGGTTTCATACTCCTCGATCGCATCCGCCGCTTGCCGCACTCTCCGCGCCGCGTCGGTCTCACCGCTCAATTTCGGCACCGCGGTCGCTGCCGGCAGCACTTCTGCGTGTCGTTGCACCTCGACCGCTGCCGACAGCTCCGCCATCCTCACCCGCGCGTACAATCGCAGCGCCTCCGCCCGATCCCCTTGTACCGGGTCGAAGTTCGTCATCGCTTCCAACTTGTCCAACGCGTTCGAAACTCGAGTCTCCGATTTCACAAACTGCTGCCGGTCTTGCTCGTCCCCGTTGCGCACATACGCGTCTCGCTGCGCCTCGGCGTCGTCGATGTTTCGCACCACCTCATGTGCCGCCAGCGACGTCACGAGCCCGTTCGAAATTTCGCCTTGCGTTCGCCGATATTGCGCGCTGTCCGCGCGAACGATCAGCGCAGCAATCGCCAGCGATCCCGTAGCGAGCAGGAATCCCGCAAGAAACCGTAGCTGGAATTTGCCTTTCACAGTTGAAAGCACGCGTGAAAGGAGGAGCCGCGCCGGGGCGCTAATACACTCATTTTTATGAGGGTTTTCGCCGAGAATGCGTTTTCACAGATACTGGCCTGTAAGACCAACTTTTCTAAGGGTTTGTAGGGTGTTTTCTGTACAAACCGATCGGGACGACGGTGATTGGGTGGAAAGGATGTGAGTCTCGCCGACGCAACTTCTGTATTCCGCAGACGCCTGATTCTTTTTGTTTCCAAGTATCTACTTCCGCTCCAAGAACCCCTGTCCCTGGTCATCGGTTTCGCCTTTGGATTTTTCTCGCGTGCCTTCGCCGTGCTTTTTTCGCGAGCTACCAGTCGCCAGCCTGAACGGTCTGGCGTGGCACACGCTCGCGCGGCCTCATATCACCATGTGCAAAATTTCCGCGGCCTTTTTTCCTCCGCCTGCTTCCAGAAATAAGCAACTCACTAGAATCTCATCGAAAAACATGTCCGAGCGCAGCACTGCGGCGCCGGTTGTCCGCAAAATCACAAATTCTTGAGTGTTCAAATTTAGCGCCCGCCAAAAATAGAGCTGTCATCCTGAGCGAAGCGAAGGATATCAGCGGTCAGCCTCACCGAAACCACATCCGTCGGCGAAAAAACGCAATGGCCATCGTGTCTGAATGTGTGAAAAACCCTAGTGCCGTCGAAACAACTTCGTAATCGCAATCTCCGCATCGTCCTGCGACCCCGCCAATCGCATCGCAATCCCCGTCACCCGCCCTACAATTTCCGCATCTCCCGGAAACGCGAATCTCCGCGTGTTGCACGGCGACAGCGGATGCGGCAGCAGCTCCAATTCATTCCCCTGCACCTCGCACCACCCGCACGCATATCCTTCGCGCAGCTCCAGAAAATAAATCGGCCGATCAAATTCCGTACGCCAGCGCGACGGCTGAATGCGCCGCATCCGCGGGTCGATCTGCACAAACGACCCCGGCCGCAGCAGCGGATACAGCGTGTAATCGTGCATCCCGATAAATCCGTAGCTGTTCTGCCGCAGTTGTAAATGCTTCAGTACCGCGAACGGCACATCGCCCCAGCCCTTCACCATCCGCGAAAATAGATTCGTTCCGTTTAGATCGACGCTATCCGCGAACTGCACCGGCAGCGAAATCTCGCCGTGCTCCTCATACTCTTCCGACGTCAGCAGATACGTCGTCCGCGACGCCACTTCAAACTGGCGCACCCCGACGTGTCCAAGATCGACGCCATACAACGTCAGCAGTTCGGAAAATCCGACGTGGTAAATCACACTGAGGGTTACAAGCTTGTGGATGCTGGGTATGGAGTCAGTATTTTCCAGCTTCGTCAGCCACGCATTGGAAATGTAGAACTCATCATTTCCTTCTGCCTCGGCTATGCCCTGACTCTTTTCTTCCACTTCTCGAGTCGTTATGCCTGATCGTACGCGGAACTCTCTCAACCGGTCGCCAGATTGCACGCATACCCCTGACTAGGACAGTGCTCTGGGTCGAGCGCAGAGTTTGTGGTCCCTTGGCGAAACATTACCGAACACTTCCCAAAATAGAACTAACTGAGTGCTTTCTGCTTCGCTATAGAAGCAAGGTTGGATAATTTTTCACGAATCTTACTGATTGCCCACACTTCACTTCATGCATTCGGCTCCCTATTTGTTCCTCTCCTCGAAAATGTGCCTGTCTTCGCACGTTACGACTGTTTAAGACCTTAGCTCGTTTTCACCCTCCATTTTCCCCTCGCGCCAGCGAAAAATATCCCTGATAGCGGCGAGGTCCTAGAACCTCATGCTTCGAAAACGCAGAAAAAGCCACATCCAGAGCACGAAATCGCTCGCTTTGGTTTGTCCGGCAACCAGATTTTTCAAAATGAAATTTCTTGCATTCGATGCATACAGCGAACCCTGTACGTAACCTTAGCGGCACGAGATGTATTTGAAATGTATTTGTCACCCTGAGAAACGTTCGTTTCAGGGTTGGTGGCTCGACACGATATATCGCTCCGGCTTCGAACGCGAAGGTTCCAGAAAAAGGGGCACCGAGTGAACGACGACTCTACGAACGTCTCCACCACCGCCGTCAGCAATCGCCGCCGAAGCCAGCGCGTCTTTCTCAACGTTCGCGTCGTCGCGCGCTTCCGTCTTCTCCAGCGCGAATGGATCCTCGAAGGCGAAACCCGCGTCGTCAACGCTCACGGCGGCACCATTCAACTCTCGGTCGCCCCGATGGCCGCCGGCGACATCCTCACGCTCACCAATCTCGACACCGATCACTCCGAATCCTGCCGCGTCATTCGCATTGAAGCCCTGACCGACCAGGGCTTCGAAGTCTCCTTCGCCTTCGACCGCCCTTCCCCCGATTTCTGGGCCGTCGCCTTCCCACCCACCGACTGGCTCGAATCCACCGTCACCCACGACTAATCCGCCTCATTTCGTCCCTCGCCGTCGTCGCTCCGTTCTCGCCGCCTCTGTAGGGGCGGGGCTCGCCCCGCCCGGCCACTGCTTCTTGCCTCACACTCTCGCGAAGCCCCACCG
>Ga0209010_1000591_pt1 | contig 10946 bp, 10 predicted proteins | sample BlaSpr_A8_OM1_O3_FD_187985 | JGI IMG/M metagenome (GOLD analysis project Ga0209010, IMG submission 187985) | Forest soil microbial communities from Thunder Bay, Ontario, Canada - Black Spruce, Ontario site 2_A8_OM1_O3 (SPAdes) (version 2) | ecosystem: Environmental > Terrestrial > Soil > Boreal... | reverse complement strand
ATAATGACCATGTTCGGCTCCTTTCTCCCGAGCCTTTGGTCATCGACAAACCATAGTCTACTCGGGTCTAAGGAGCCGACGTTGTTATGCAATCAAGTGAAGTCTTACTTCTAATGGACCACTCGCGAACGGTGTTCGCAGATCCATGGGCTACCGCTTGGTACTGTCTGGGCTGCATAAATATCTTTTGCGTAGCACCGCTTCCCGACTTTCGTCCAAACGGAGAGACTGCGGTCTTTGGCCAAGAGAATCTGACACATCACTAGGAATGCCAACATAATCCCACCGACCATCAGCGCTCGAAACCAGCTTCCGGTGAAGGCCTCTGGCAGCATTGACGGCACCTTGTCAGACTTGTTTCTCAACCATGGATCTATCCGGATAGTTTCGAGTGTAAAGAGAAAGAGGATCGACACGAGGCCCCCTGTAACCAACGTCGTCCTCGACTTTCGATGAAATACATTTGGGCGCGATTCGCATTGGGAGAGCATCCAAACCTCTTCCTCAAGTTAGGCCCAGCTACGGTTATGCTTCTTCGGTATGCTTTCTCAAAACGTCGATCTGAGAACAATATTTGCACAGAATATAATGCCATCACCCGCCAGGAAAAAAAGGTTGCTCAAATAAGGTACTTTGCGATCTCGCGTTGTTTTTACCATCCGCTAAGAGACTACGAAAGCTCTCGGCTGTGCCTGGCGCGTGTCCTTCATAATGGTTTGTCGCATACGCAAACACTTTGCTGCGCGGAAGCAACTCTTTACTTATGAATTCTGTCCATCCCAATATCGCCTCGCGGCGATTCACTATGATCCGGTCCCACGCCTTATTCCGCTGTTCCATTTTCCTGCCCTCGCCCACCCACCGAATGTAAACAAAATCGGAGGTTACGAGATCCGACGATCGGTCATGCAAAGTACTTTTCTCGAGCCAGCCATCGTCGCCAAATGCAAGCGAGACATTATGGTTACGAATCGTATTGATGAATTGCGGACTGATCCATTCTTCTGGGACAGAGAGGGCGAACCGGTAGACATGGGAAAGATTTTTCAGCAGCGGGAGCAACCGATCTAAAAAATAGTCACAGCTCCCAAAGAGCTTTATGTCCCTAGAACTAAATTTAAACAACATAGGACCGAGCTTTTCTTTCAGTCCGTCCATTACTCGAAAGAAATCCGCCATATCCTTCGAGCAATCTAAAAGAGCCGCTTCGTGGGTGATCTTCCGAGGCATCTTGACGGCGAAAACGAACTCCTTGGGGGTCTGCGAATACCAGTTTTTGACCGTGGACGTTGCGGGCGGACCATACAAAGTGCTCATAAGCTCGACCGTGTTGAACCGGCTAGCGTAATAGCCTAGATAGTCGCGCGTCGGGAGCTTTCTCGGGAAAAAAGTCCGCGACCATCCAGCGGCGGTAAATCCTGAAGTACCAATATATAGATTTTCAGTCATGGCGTTGCCTATCACCAATAACAATACGGATTCTCAAGTCCTCACGACCCTTGGGTGCGGGCTTATACGGAGCCGCGACACAAGGCTCTGCCAGCTACCGAAAAGCGATGTTCCCCCATGCCCGACGTATCCAGATTCCGGCCGCGTAATCAGTCGCTGCTAATCCACGCCCGGCCCGAAACCGTGCTAATCCCGGCCGATTTTATGGATCCAGGCTCGGTCTACGGCTGTAGAGGTTTTGATTCTCATGTCGCGCTCGAAAGTCGACTCCATCGGGCTGAATCCTACCTGGCAATGGCTGGGGCAACTATACCGGTTAGCATGTAGATGACTGAACAATGCTATCCGAGCCTTAATATGTCCGCCGACCCTGAGCGGAAACGCGTTGATGCTAAAATAGGAATCCTGATGGAGCGCTCTGGATTCGCGGACTTGCCTCTTCACGGCGGACGTGTGCCTTCGTGGCTTGCTGAACGTATGACCAAGCTTGGCGCAGCGATTACGGAAAATGTTTTGCATCATTACGGAACCTCTGGATTTTTCTCCAGACTAAGCGATCCTTTCTGGTTTCAGGCCTTGGGGGCTGTCATGGGAATGGATTGGCATTCTTCCGGAATCACAACCTCGGTTGTCGGCGCTTTAAAGCGGGGACTTAATCCGCGCGCGCGTGAATTGGGAATCTACGTTTGCGGCGGCCGGGGCCGAGATTCCAGGAAGACACCCGACGAACTTCGAAGTTACACCGAAGGCGTTGCAGTGGACGGCGAAGCGTTGGTCCAGGCCAGCCGACTCACTGCCAAGATCGACAATAATGCAATTGCCGACGGTTTTCAGCTTTATCTGCACGCATTCATCGTAAATACCGAAGGTGAATGGGTCGTCGTGCAGCAGGGGATGAACAGTGCTTCCGGCTTGGCCCGTCGCTACCATTGGCATTCAAGAACCGTCCGTGACTTCACGTCCGATCCGCACACCGGAATCGTGGGCGAGCACCAGGGCACGCTCATGAATTTGGTCGACGGGCAGGCTAAACCGGCGCAGAACGCAATGCTTGAAATCGTTCATGAGAAGCCTGAGAAAATACTGCATGAAATACGGAAGTTGGTCATGCCAGTACACCACGATGTACGCGAACCCAACGTTGATTTGAAGCGGCTCGGGGCGGTCCTCGCTCTAGCTTACGAGCGTGACCTCCGAGACTTCGCTTCATTGCTTCTTATCGAAAAACTGGGGCCTCGCACCCTTCAGTCGCTCGCCCTCATTGCCGAAGTTGTCCACGGAGTTCCAACCCGTTTTTCCGATCCCGCGCGATTTTCGTTCGCGTTAGGAGGCAAGGATCGACATCCTTTCCCCGTGCCGCTAAAGACGTATGACGAATCTCTCTCTGTGATGCGCAAGGCTCTGGGCTCCGCAAAATTGGGCGACACAGCAAAACTCGACGGATTCAGAAGGCTCGATCAATTTGCTCGTGCCATCGAGAAACGGTCGAATGCTTCTGCTCGATTTGATGAGATCATCCGCCATGAAAACTCGATTTCGAAGGAACTTGACGGCAGAAGTGTCTGCGATGAGCCCCATGCGGCGCGCTCGTCCCAGCGACAGTTATCGCTATTTTGAGTAATCCGCCATTCGCCGTCCCGTCCCTAGTTCCGTATGACTAAAGAGGGCCGATATGACTGATAAACCGACCCTCACACGTGCTGAACGCCAAGCTCGCCGAGAAATACGCCGGGCCAGACAGCGAGAAGCTAACATCATTCGTGCAGAAAAAATGCGCGAAGCCCGGCTAACAGCAGACCGACAAGGACTACTTCCAGGTTTGCTTACGTCTGACGCAGCGCATACGCCTCGACTGAATGTCGGCTGTTCAGGTTGGTTTTATTGGCATTGGGGGGTTGCCTTTTACCCCAAGGACATTCCAACTAAACAGTGGTTCGCTTATTATGCGGACCATTTTAGAACTGTCGAATTGAATGCTCCTTTCTATTCTTGGCCAACCGTGGCTACCGTCCAATCTTGGCGGCAACAAGCGACACGGAAGAACTTCATCTACACCGTCAAAGTATGCGAATTAATCACGCACATCAAACGCTTCCAGGGAACAAAACGACTGATCGCTGACTTTTGTTTTATTGCCGACCTGCTTGGTCCGATGATGGGTTGCTTCTTGTTCCAGCTGCCGCCAAGCTTCCATTACACGCCAGCGAGACTAAAGGCCATTTTGCTCCAACTTGATCATAATCGGCGCAACGTCATAGAGTTCCGCCATGCCAGCTGGTGGAATCAGACTGTCTTTGGAGCTTTTCGCAAAACCGGTACCATTTTTTGCTCTGTTAGCAGTCCGAAGCTTCCGGATCAGTTGATTAAGACAGCCGATGATCTTTACATTCGTTTCCACGGCGTGAGCCAATGGTACCGGCACGATTATTCTGCAAAAGAATTGGCTGTCTGGACGGGCCGTATCCGAAAAAGTGGCGCAGTTCGTGTTTGGGCTTACTTCAACAACGACCGACAAGGTTATGCGATAAAGAATGCGACATCCTTTATGCGTCAGAATGCCCTGTATTTCCAATGAGACCCTCGTCCATGCGCATGCTCCACGACTCGAAATCAGGCAGGCAATTTCTGACGTTTGTCGTATCGGCCGGGCTCGGGTCGGAATTTCTTAAGACGTTTCAGGACCTCTCTTATCGTAAATTGATTGGCGGACCTCAATTTGCCAAGCTCTTGCCATTCAAACGGAATGGCAACCGGCGCACCAGGACGAGCGCGGACCGCGAAATCGGCAATTGCCGTGGCTGTGTAATCATTTCGGAAGTAATCGACGAAGATTTTCCCCTTACGCTTTGCCTTGCTCATCGTTGACACGTAAGCTTCCGGCACATCCTGAACCATCTCCTGAGCGACTGCGGCTCCGAAGGACTTTACTTTTTCCCAGTTATCTTTTTCCGCGAGCGGAACTTTAACGTGCAGTCCTTTGCCACCGGTGCACTTTAAGAAGCTTTCGAGGCCTTTGGCCCTCAGGCGACGACGCAAATCACGCGCGGCTAGTTTCACAGCCTCGAAGGGAACTTGCTCGTCGGGATCGAGATCGAAAATCAGGCGGTCCGGGTAATCGATGTGGTTGACGGACGCGCCCCAGGGATGCAGTTCGATTGCGCCCATCTGGACGAACTCGATCAGGCCTTTGTCGTTTTCGATATAAAGATATTCGTACGACTTCCCTTTGTGCCGCCAGCGGAACGGTTTGACGTCCGGTCCCAGACCGGTGCCGCGGTTGCGTTGATAAAAACAGTCGCCCGACGTGCCCTTAGGACAGCGCAGCAAGCTGACGGGATGGTCTGCGATATCCTTCAACATCCATTGCGAGGCAGCGGCGTAGAATTCGGCGAGCTCGCCTTTGCTGACCGGCGGATCTTTGAAGATCAGGCGATCTGGATGCGAAATTGTGACTCCCAAAACTTCGATCTTGCCGTTTGGCGATGCGGCTTTGGGCGCGTCGTTGCTCGATGATGCTATTTTGTGCGCGACACTTTTCCGGGCGAGGTTGCTTGACGCCGTCTTTGTCTCGAGCTTAGCTACGGATTTACGCATTTCCATGGTGACGTCGCCGGGTTCCTTATCTTCGCGCAGCCCCTGAAACGAAGGATGGCGGATGTGACCATCGGCGGTCCATTCCGTGAAGGCAACCTCGCAGAGCAGTGCGGCCTTTACCCAGTGCGCGGTTTTGCGGATGCTGCGCGGGAGGTTTTCAATGGCTGGGGCATCCGCGGCGAGTCGGCCGAGGCGGTCGTATAGGCCCTGCGCGTCCTTCATGCTGAAACCAGTTCCCACCTTGCCGGCGTATTTCATCCCGCCTTTACCGTTGTAGCCAAGGTGCAAGGCCCCGATGGCGCGACCGCCCTTTCGGGCGGCGGTATAGCCGATAATCACAAATTCCTGGCGTTTGAGGCACTTTGCTTTGAGCCAGCTTTCCTGGCGTCCGGGCTGGTATGGGGAATTCGCCAACTTGGACACGATGCCTTCGAGCCCCATGGAGCAGGATTTAGCGATCATGTCGGCCCCGTGGCCGGCCACGTGGTCGCTGTAGTGTAGATAATTGGCGCCAGCAGACTTTTTCAGAAGAACTGCGAGCGCTTTCTTGCGGGCTGTGAGCGGCTGGTGAGCGATGTCTCTCCCGTCGAGATAAAGGAGATCGAAAACGTAGCCTCGAATGGATTGGCGATTGCCGCCCTCGCCCAGCGCTTGCTGCATGGCCTGGAAACTGCTTTTGCCAGCGCCGTCCAGGACCACGGCTTCCAGGTCCAAAACAGCCGATTTAGCTTTTAGCTTTGCAACCGATGCACGGAGGGCGGGGAATTTGTGCGTCCAGTCATTACTATTGCGCGTGCGAAGACGCACTTCGCCGTCCGCTAGGAATGCCAGGAGCCGGTAGCCGTCAAACTTTATTTCGTGCAACCATTGCTCGCCATCGGGCGGAGCGTCAACCAGTGTGGCGAGTTCGACGTCCGGATAATCTGCCAACAACTTGTTAATTGCCTTGCCGCGCGCTTTGGTCTCTGGTTCTGGCGGGGCGTCGACAGCGATTTCGTCCATCGAACGGAGCGTAGAAATACTTGTCGCTTCTTGTTCCAGGAATTTACCGGCTGCGCCCTTGCTGAGGGCTTCATGATCCTTTTCCTTGATGAGCAGCCAGTTCTCCCTTTTTTCATCACCTCGCATGCGGATAAGGTCCCAGCCGCCCTTGAGGCGCTCGCCGCGGAGCGTAAAAGCTAGATGTCCTTTTTTTAAACCAGCATGCGCATCGCTTTTTGGTTCCCAGCTTCCTCGATCCCAGAGCATGACGGTACCGCCGCCGTACTGGCCCTTCGGGATGGTGCCCTCGAACGTCCCATACGACAGGGGATGATCTTCGGTACGCACGGCCAGGCGCTTATCGGAAGGATTGAGGCTAGGGCCTTTGGTGACGGCCCAACTTAGCAAAACGCCGTCTAGCTCCAGGCGAAGATCGAAGTGCAGGCGTGTCGCATCGTGCTTTTGAATGAAGTAGGAAAAATCCTTGCGCGACGCTGTTTTTTCCGGCGGTGGCTCCGGTGTTTTTTTGAAATCACGTTTCCGTTTGTATTCTTCAAGGGCCATAAGAGTTTCTAACTCTGAATTGTTGAAACGTTCTCCGGTGCATTCACGGCACCGTGGTGCAATAAAATATCTACTGAGGTTCGATGCCCATTTCAGCTATGTGCTCTAGCAAGTCTGCAGGATTCTCATAAACCCGGTAGGCACCTGCTTGAATCAGTTCCGCTTCGCCGTATCCGCCGGAAAGCAGGCCAACTCCCAGAGCTTTTGATCTACCCGCCGCTAGCAGATCCCAAACACTATCGCCAACGACAACGCAATCTCCCAGCGCCACACCGAGGCGACCAGCAGCTGTAAGAAATACATCTGGGTCCGGCTTTGCTTGCGCGACGTGATCGCCAGTAACGATTGGAGTGCCTGAAGGGACATGAAGGGGTTTAATCATTTTGGTGACAGTTCGTTGATCTCCTCCGGTTGCAATTGCCCATCGAACGCCCGCTTGGGTTAGATATTTGAGTAGTTCACGAGCACCAGGGAGAACTCGAATTGATTTCAGTCGGCGCTCGAATCTCGTCTTATGTATTGCTTCGAGACGCTCTAGTTGGTGTTGGCTGACCCTACTCCCCAATTCTTTGAAAATCGTACGCAGCATCAATTTGCCGCTCATCCCGACACAGCGGTGAATCCTGGCATTCGGTACGTAAATGTCCTCTTTGATTAGAGCTTCTCGCCAGGCCATCACGTGTTCATACGCGCTATCCAGCAGGGTTCCATCTAAGTCGAACAAGAAGGAAGGAGTCTTTTTCTGTTCCGGGCCTTCAGTTAATCGTGCTTTTGACATGCGAGAACTCGCCCCCAGCTGAGGACTTGCAATTTCATAACCTACAGCAACCCGAGCGCAGAGCGACTCTCGCGCCGTACTTGCTCCATGGTGCAAGCCTTGGGAGCCTTGTCGGCGCGCCAGCGTAGAAACTTCGTGCCATGGCGAAAACGTCCGCCCGTGAAGTGGTCAAACTGGACCTCAACCACGAGTCTTGTTTCAAGGGGTTCCCATTCCGAGGAGTGCTTGGTACTCCAGCGGCTCGGGCCCCCAGGCACTTTACCTGTGAAGCCGGGAGGCTTGATCAAAGCCTCGACCTTTTTCGTTAATGCAGATCGTTCGTCGTTGTGAATCGAGGAGGTAAATCCGACGTGATCCAGCAGTCCATTATCATTAAAAAGCCCGAGTAGCAGCGACCCTATCAGGGGTTTCTTCTCCAAATAGCGGAAACCGCCCACAACGCAGTCGGCTGTGCGCTGTTTCTTGATTTTTTGCATACCGGTACGCCGGCCCGATTGGTAGGGCAAATCCCTGCGTTTGGCGACAATCCCGTCAAGACCTGTGCCCATGCGGAACCACTTCCGTGCTTCCTTAACGTCATCCGTCACAGGAGAAATCTCTAACGATCCCTTTCCGTTTCCGAAGCTCCCGATAAATGCATCTAGTTTTTCACGTCTCTTGCCAAGAGGAAGGCCTACCAGGCTCTTGCTCTTATCATCGACTAACAAGTCGAAAATGATAAATACGCACGGCGTTTCTCGACTCAATTTCTGAATCCGGCTCGCGGCTGGGTGAATTCGCATCAGCAACTTATCAAAGGACAGATGTCCGTCCACCGGAATCACAATTTCTCCGTCAAGCACAAACGATTGGGCCTTTAAGGCCGCCAGAGATTCAACGAGTTCAGGAAAATAGCGAGACAGTGGTTTTTGCGATTTTGACTGTAACTGGATCCTTCCGCCGTCCCGGAATGCCAGGCACCGGAATCCGTCCCACTTGGGCTCATATTGCCATTGCGGACCTTTTGGCAGTTCCGCAGCAGGTTCGGCTTCCATCGGTCGATAGCTGGTCTTGATCGGCAGCGTCATCGCAATTCCACACCATTCGACTGCATTGAACTTCTCACGATTCGGCATATTAGGTTACCGAGGATGGCAAGCGATTGCTATACAACTATATTGGTAGTTATTTTTCATATTTGGCCAGGAGCCAGCCGTAAATACCATGGGCTCAGGCACAAACTACCTTCATCGCTGGATAGACCCCCTAAAATAAAAAAGCTAGCGTTTGAGCATATTTAGAGGATCCGTTATTAGAAACCGAATAGAGGCTGACATGGAAGAGGCCGATACCATTGACCAGTCGATCCCAACTATTGAAGAACGCGGATATCGCCAACCTCCTAGCTACTGAATCCGAAACCGCACGGCAGCCACTACAGAAACCTTATCGCAGGGCCTCGCGGCGCGCCTATTTGTGGCCGGAAGAGGCCTATGAACTTGTGCGCCAACATCGCTCCCTCACCGAGTTTTCAGGGGTCGGGCCGTTTCTTGAAAAGCGTATTCAGAACTGGATAGACGATCCCCCGCCTCTTCCGCAAGTTCCTCGGATTCGGTCTGGATTCATGGCGATAACGGAGGCTCAGGCCGCCTTAGCAAGTAAGCCAGCTTGGTTACGCGGGATCAGGGGCGACTTGCAGATGCATAGCCTGTGGAGCGATGGTTCAGGTTCAATTCGGGATATGGCGGAAGCCGCGCTGCAGCGCAACTACGAATACATCTCCATCACGGATCATTCAAAGGGTCTCAAAATCGCTGGTGGCATCAACGAAGAACAGCTCCAGCGACAGGCAGAGGAAATCAGCGAAATAAATGAATCGCTGAAGGACTGGGGCCAACAACTTCGAGTGTTGCGCTCAATTGAGCTGAATCTCAATCCCTCTGGTCAAGGCGATATGGAGGAAACTGTCCTTGCAGAACTGGACATCGTCCTCGGGTGTTTTCATTCGTCACTGCGCAAAACGGAAGACCAGACGGAGCGTTATCTTGCCGCCCTGCGTAATCCCGCGATTCAGATCCTGGGACATCCGCGCGGACGAATTTACAACTATCGGCTGGGCTTGAGCGCCGATTGGCCCCGAATTTTCGGAACCGCGGCGGAACTGGACAAGGCGCTCGAAATCGATGCTTATCCCGATCGGCAGGATTTGAGTCCCGACTTAGTCGCTCTTGCTAAGAAGGCGGGATGCCGTATTTCTCTGGGTACGGACTCTCATGGACCTTCTCAACTACCCTTCATACAACTGGGAGCAGCTTCCGCAATGCTCGCAGGCATCAAAAGGGAACGGATTTTGAATTTTATGACGCGGGACGAACTTCTCAGCTGGGCGAACAATGTTCGCGAAAACTCTAATGCGAACTAGCCATCTGCAGCGCAATCGGTTTTTGATGGACACAGGATGAGGGATTAAAGCGATTGGCCAACAAAAAGATTCGAAGGAGGGCGTTATCAGACCCGTCGCGGCTAGCCCCCTGACGGCGATTCCGACCAGACATATTTCAGTCCCCCGATTCCTCAATCGCTGCGCAAGTAACTCGGAGCCCGAGGAGAGAGCGTACGGAAAGTTAGCGAGTAGCGCAGCGAGGTTAGCGGTGGAATACTGTGCTCCCAAACTTCGCGGGCCTCCCCAGTCAATATGTATACGGACCGTGGCTCTAGGATGTGCGATGTCCTGATCCATCGGTTGTTTTTTGAGATTCTGAAACGCATTTTAGCAGGGTAAAGTAGCGACACACTCACCACATCACCGAATTCCGGTTTGTCCCGGTGCCATCCAATTCCTGCCCCGGGTCTGTATTCATTCACTCCAATCTGCACGAACTCCCCAGCTTCACGACCAGCGAACCTAGCGATCTTTGGCCGGAGGTCATCCAGAAATCGCGGTGGGGGATCGCTTAACTCGACTCCCCGTCGAGCGTAATCATAACGGAGGCCGAAGGAAACTACGCGTCGATTTCCGAGATGGCCATGAAACTCAAAAGGCTTCAAAGCTAAAGTACCGAGGGCGATCGCTAATTCATCCTCTTCTGCCTTGTCGATCAGCTCTGGCATGTATCCAAAGCCTTGTGGGACCGGCACTTTAGCTTTCGTCTCCAATTGCGGAAACAACAATCGCTGATCGGAAATGACAATCTCCTATTGATAACGAACAATGCGACCGTATTCAGATTCCCGTGCTTCAATCAATCCAGAAACGACCTTATTTCATACGGGGTAGGTGCCGCGACCTCAGATTCAAAGGCTCATTTCTAGCGGATTGCTCCCGGGTCGTCGGCAAACCGCAAGTTAACCGCGTCACGCGGCCCAGTGGCGTCGGTTCGCACCCTGTTCCCTTGCCGTCTCCAACTTCGGGTCCCGCTCGGCCTGAATCTTCTGTTGATGCCCGGCGAGCATGTTCTTCGCGCCTCGAAAAACATCCGCTCCGGCCGAGTGTTATCGAGCCTTTCGAAGGGCTGTTAATCGAAAGGTTGAAGTGATCCCGCGCCCCGCCTTGTTGGGTGGACAAAAAACAATCCAGAGAACAGCCGAGCGGACCGCGTTT
>Ga0209010_1000590_pt1 | contig 10978 bp, 4 predicted proteins | sample BlaSpr_A8_OM1_O3_FD_187985 | JGI IMG/M metagenome (GOLD analysis project Ga0209010, IMG submission 187985) | Forest soil microbial communities from Thunder Bay, Ontario, Canada - Black Spruce, Ontario site 2_A8_OM1_O3 (SPAdes) (version 2) | ecosystem: Environmental > Terrestrial > Soil > Boreal... | reverse complement strand
CTTGGTTCACGGTATGGGCGAGAAATCGATCCTTCTTTACGCCTGTCCGAATCAGACATGCAAACGGCGGTATTTCGAGGACGCTGGCGGCTACGGACGGATTGGCGCCGGCGATGACTTCATCTCCGTTCCTGAATGGGGACACAAGACAGCGCCGCTTAGCGCTTCCGCAGCCGCGAATTAGTAGGCCAATCCATTATGAGTGTACTAATGACCGTCGGCAGCGCAGCGTCTGCCTTGGTTGTAATTCTGTTCGTTTACCTTCCTATTTAACCGGCGGTGTGGATCTCGACCGTCAATCGTTTCTGCGTGGAGTGTTTATGATTCGTTGTCCGCAGTGTAAGAGTGAAGGAATCCGAAGATCAAAACGTAGGGGCTTTGTTGAACGCGGACCGTTGACTCTAGCTTTCCTGAGACCGTTTCGTTGCAAGCACTGCGAACATCGCTTCTTTCGTTGGCCCACCAGCTTTAACAAGCACTCGGATACACCCATCAGTCCCAAAGAGCTTGTAACTGCACGAGTTCGATAGTCGCCCGTATCTCGTGGCTCCTCCGATAAGGGCATATCTACTGAACCTGGTTAAACGTGCGAAGAGCATCGTTTCATAGCGGCCTGGTTTACGAGTCGTCGTGTGTTCATGCACTGTACCAATTCCGGAGTTGACCCAGACCGAGTCCTCGAGTCAAGTCTTGTAAGAACGTATCCCGGCAAAGTGAAGAAAACATGCTTCGCCCTACAGGCTCGTCCTGATGGTCGCCCATTTGCTCACGATGTAGTTTGGGGGCTCAGGTAAAGATCCGGAGGATATATGTCTGAACTCGCCACGATAAAAGATCTATTGGAAGAAGAAATTAAGGACTTGTACTCGGCAGAAAAACAACTCACGAAAGCCATACCGAAGATGGCGAAGGGCTCAAACAATGAAGAACTTGCGAGCGCTTTCGAGGCCCATCTTAAGGAGACAGTGAACCAGGTGAACCGGCTTGAGAGGGTGGCGGAACTTCTGGGCACCGAACCGGGCGGCAAGAAGTGCAAAGGCATGGAAGGCGTAATCGAAGAGGGCAGCGAGGCCTTGGATGAGAACGGCGATGAGAATGTCATTGACCTAGGCATCATCGGTGCCGGCTCTCGCGTCGAGCACTATGAAATGGCAGGTTACATGACGGCCATCTCGCTCGCGAAACAACTGGGCGAAAACGAAGCCGTTACGCTCCTAAACGAATCCCTGCAAGAAGAACAGGCAGCTGAAAATAAGTTGCGAACCATCGCGCAAACCGTCGTTAAGTCTGCTCCCACGGCCGAACTCGGGGAGAAAGACGCAAAGGAAAAGTCAAAGAGCGCAAAGGCCTAAATAAGGGCCAGCCCAGCCCTCATTTTCCATTTTGCTTTGCGTTCGTCGGACACCTGATCCTCACAAGCTGCTCCGCGGCAGCGGCGGCCAAAACCGCAATCAGGATCGACCGAGAGAGAGTAATCGAAATCGATGCTAGCATGTAGCAATGGGAAACAAGGACGCTAGACGACGCGAGACCAAGAAGCCCAAGAAGAAACCCGCCCCGAAACTCCCCTCGAGGCACGATATACCGGCGCTTATCGTAAGCGCCCAACCGAGCAGTCCTGAGGTTGCACGCCTTCCAGGGAACTTCGCATTCACGCGTAGCCCTTAGTTGCGAGGGGTTGCGTCGTGCCCGCCCAAGAATCTGGACGTAGCTGTCTACGATCGTTTCATCGTCGCTCGAAGCGGCGTTTCGCGTAACGACAGCGTGGCCTCGATCACGCGTCGCAATTCGACAGAGAACCGAAGCAGCTCCTCATCTGGCAATTGCTGGCTCTTCTTGAGGCAAGACAGAATTTCCAGCACGTGGCACGACACGGTTCGGGAAGTCACTGAGGTTCACGCCAATTCTTCGTGTCAAACGGGTTTCATTCCGCACTCAGCTATCAAAGCCTGGATACCTTCGTCTGCCCTTGCCAGCTCGCGGCGTTCATGGTCAGCTTCAACCGGACTCAATCGACGCTGCTCAATTGCTGCGATACCTTCACAAATTTGAGCGAACTTAAGATTTGGGTTTGTTTGCAAGACGGCGTGCACGTACGATTCTCGCCAGGCGTAGTTGGTGTTTTTGATGGGTCCCTCCCAACAAGACCGAATGGTACGACTGCATACCTTTTAAAGCAGTCTCAAAGAGAACAGTTCAACGGAGGGGGCAATAAGAATTTGGTTGTTCGAGTCAGCATCTAAAGCCCCTTCGTGAGGGTTTGCCTGGGTTCGGGCCCAGGAGTAAACTTCGCTGCAAGTGCCGGATACTCCCCCAATTGCCGGTCGGAACATTGGTCACTACACCGTCCTCGAAGTTATTGCGGGCGGAGGCATGGGCGTCGTTTACAAGGCGCAGGACACGCGTCTTGGCCGGCAGGTCGCGCTGAAGTTTCTTCCCGACGATATCTCGCATGATCCTCAAGCAATCGAGAGATTTCAGCGCGAAGCGCGCCTCGCGTCGTCGTTGAATCACCCAAACATTTGCACGATTTACGATATCGGGGAATTTAAAGAGCGGCCCTTCATCGCGATGGAGTTGCTGGAAGGCCAGACTCTCAAGCAACGGATCTCCAAAAAGTCGGTCGGAATATCCGAGCTTCTGGACATCGCCATTCAACTGACGGACGGTTTGGAAGTTGCGCACGCCAAGGGCATCGTCCATCGCGACATCAAGCCCGCCAACATTTTTCTGGTTGACCGAGGGCCGGCCAAGATTCTGGATTTCGGTTTAGCGAAACTCGCGGCGTATCGGGAGCATGCGACAAGTGGCGTGAGCGAATCTTCGATTCCAACGCAGGTGCATTTCCTCGACGACAGCCAGACAACGCCCGGCTCGTCGATGGGAACTGTGGGATACATGTCGCCGGAGCAGGCGCGAGGCGAGGCGCTCGACGCGCGGACGGATTTGTTTTCGCTCGGAGTGGTTATCTACGAAATGGCCACGGGCGTTCCACCATTCGCAGGCCCGGTTCCGGCGCTCGTTTTCGACGGAATCCTGAACGCCACGCCAAGGCCTGCCACCAAGGTGAATCCACGATTGCCCTTGGCGCTCGAGAATATTCTGGAGAAATCGCTGGAGAAAGATGCCGCGCTGCGCTACCAGACGGCCGGCGAACTCCGCGCCGATTTGAAAAGGTTGAAGCGAGACACAGATTCCGGGCGCTCAGGAATCGCCAGCGCTCAACCTTACGCAACGGAAAAAAACCGGGGACCGAATTTGTCGCACCGGCAACTCGTTTGGGGAGCGGTTGCAGGTGCGGTGGTGCTCGTACTTATGGCTGTGCTCGGCTACTTTGCCATGCGGTCGGTGCCACCGCCTCGAGTTTTGCGAACCGTCCAGCTCACCAGTACGAAACCACCGAAATCAGGAATCGTAACTGACGGTGCGCGTCTGTATTTCATCGAAGGCCAATCGAGTCTGTCGGAGACCTCCGCCACTGGCGGCGAGACGTACCCGGTGACAACCTCTCTCGAGGACACCGGCGCCGCGAACGTATTTCATATCTCGCCGGACCTTTCGATGCTGATGATGAACACAGCTTTGGGTTCCGCTCTGGACGGGCCTCTTTGGGCGGTGCCGGTGCTCGGTGGGACGCCGCGGCGCTTGGGAACCTTGCAAGGCCACTGCGGAGCCTGGTCGCCAGACGGAACGAAAATCGCGTACTGCAAGGGTAACGACATCTTCCTCGCCAAAAAAGACGGCGGCGAAGATCGCCGCTTGCTGACGGCAGCAGGCACGCCGAGTTATTTACGATGGTCGCCCGATGGATCGATTCTTCGCTTCACGGTGAACGATCCGCGAACCAACGTTCGCTCCATCTGGCAAGCGTCCGCCGACGGCAGCGATCTACATCCCCTTCTGGCGGGTTGGGGCAATTCACCTAACGATTGTTGCGGGAGCTGGACGCCCGATGGAAAATATTTCGTCTTTCAGGCGACGGGTGATGGAGCAGAAAACCTCTGGGCGATACGTGAGCGCGGCAATTTCCTGTCGTCCAAGCCGGCTCCGATGCAATTAACAACCGGGCCGATGAATGTGGGAACGCCGGTTCCCAGCGTCGATGGCAAGAGGCTCTTCGTTCAAGGCTGGCAACCGCGTGGTGAATTGGTTCGCTATGACCCACGATCCTCGCAGTTCGTCCCTTACTTGGGCGGAATCTCAGCGATGGGCCTGGATTTTTCGCAGGACGGCCAATGGATGGCATACAACGACGCGACCGATGGCACTCTGCGACGCAGCAAAGTGGACGGCAGCCAGAAACTTCAGCTCGTTCTTCCGCCGATGGTCGCGTATCTCCCGCGCTGGTCACCCGATGGCAAACAACTCGCCTTCTTCGGTCATCCGCCGGGCGAGCATTTTCAAATTTATTTGATTTCCGCGGAGGGCGGTTCTCCGGAGCTGCTCTATCACAACGATACCAACCTCGCTGACCCGAGCTGGTCGCCCGACGGAAAATCGTTGGCCTTCGGAGAAAATTCCCTTAACAACCAGGGATCGGCGATCTACACACTCGATATGAAGACGCGAATCGCGACAAAGCTGCCTGGCTCCGATGGGCTTTATTCACCGCGATGGTCGCCGAATGGACGCTATATCGCGGCTATCCCGCTCGATTCTCTCAAGCTGATGCTTTTCGATCGCACGACTCAAAAATGGAGCGAGCTTGCCAAACTTTTCGTAGCCTATCCGAACTGGTCGCGCGACGGACGCTACATTTATTTCGACGGAACGCAGGACAACAAGGAAAGTATCTTTCGCGTGCAGGTATCCGATGGAAAACTGGAACGGCTCTTCAGCCTCGATGGGTTCCAGCCGGCCGGCGGACCGTTTGGGATTTGGAGCGGTCTCGCGACTGATGGAACCCCACTGGTCGTGCGCGACGCCAGCATTCAGGAAATCTACGCGCTGGACTGGGAAACCCACTAAGTGGAGTCAGCCGCAAGCGAAACAAGTAATGTTGCGGCGCATCCGAGTAATACTACTGCAGCTTTGCGTATTCGGATTTGGCTTGCAGCAGGACAGGGATGTTTGGGTCGGCGTCTTTCCAGAGGCTAAAGAAATCATTGTAAGCGGCGCGCGACTTTGAAGTATCTCCAGCGAGCGCATAAGAGCGCGCAAGTCCCAGATGCGCAAGTGCGCCGATGGGCTCGTTGACGACCACGCCAGGCCAATCCAAGATCTTCTGAAACTCGGCCGCCGCCGCGCTTCCCTGATGTGATGCGAGCAGAGCTTCACCTCGAACATAAACCGGGTAAAGGTTCGTCCGCAGTGTATTAGTGCCCGGAACGCCAAGTTCGTATGGCGAGGTAGCAGCGAGAATCTCAACTGCTTTCGCGCCGGCGCCGGGAAGACCGAGAGCAAGCTGGGCGCGAAGCGTCGGCGAATAGTTGAAACGAACGATAGTGTCGTCGGGAAAGCGCTTGTCCAAATCATCCGCGAGACTCTTGGCTCGCGTTGAATCGCCGACTAAGGCCAGCGCGAGCCCCGCAACATATTGAGCGTCGCGACCGTTCATTGTCGCGAGACTGTCGGCGACGAGCTGCTTGGCCTCCGACGCGTTCCCATACAGCGCTTCCGATAAGGCCTCAGCGGCTTCACAGTCGGCGGTCATCTCTTTATCGCCCGCGCGCTGAGCAGAACTTGATTCTTGCCGAAACAGATCGCGAGCGGCGCGTAATTTTCCTTGGTATGCCGCCGTCGCAGCTTCCAAACCCAGCATCACGCTTTCTTTTCCAGGTTTTCCCGTCGCCCACGAAACCTGCTCCGCCATCCCAGGCGCATCGGATTTCAAGAAAGCGAGATCATACAGTGCAATTCGCAAAGCCGCTGAATCGAAATTCTTCGAGATCGCTTCTTTCCCGGTTGCGCCGGCCTCGTCGGTGCGTTTCAAAATGACATATCCGAGAACGAGATTGCTGTAGAGCAAGCCGTCGGGAGCGCTAATGCGCATCGCCTCGCGGAATGCCACGAGCGCTTTCTCCTGTTGTCCCAGCGTCTGATACAGATTGCCGAGGTTGGTCGGGGCAACCTCTTCGCGCGGATAGATTTGCGCCCAGAGTTCGTAGACCTTGCTGGCTTTCTCCAGGTCGCCCGTGCCGAAATCGTAGTAGTGCGACTCGATGTAAAACTTCTCCCACTCACTGACGCGCGACCGAAGCTCGTATGCCTTCTCAGCATTTTTTGCCGCAAGAGTTTTTTCCCCGAGGTTGCGATATGTGGTGCCGAGAATCGCGTACGCCATCGCGAAATTCGGATCCAGCTGAATCGAGTGTTCCAGCAAAGGTATGGCAGCGGTGTAGTCGGCTTTGACAGTCAAGTTCCGCCGCCCCAAGCTGTACGCCTGAAGCGCCTCAAGCGACGGCGTTGTCGCCTGCTCGATCGGCGTATCGAGTTTCTGAATCGTCTTGAGCGACTCTCCCAGTTGTTCTCGTATCTTGGTCGAAGCCGTCCCCAGCGCTCCGAGCACCTCTTCTTTCCCACTCGCCGTGACTTGTTCTTGCGCGACGGAATCTCCCGTCTGACAATTCACTGCGTTTACCCCAACCACATATTGATTCCCGATATTCGAAATCGAACCGCCAAGATAGACTTTGCTTCCAAGCCGCTGACAGAGATCGCCCGCCATCTTCGGTGTGAGTTTGCTCTCCGGCGGAACTCCCATCAGCCGCAGTTCCTGCTGAATTCGCTGCTCGGAGATCAGACTCAAGAAGGGCGACTGCTGAAGCTGCGCCGCGAGCCCTTGTCGCAACGTTTCATCGAAAACGGGATCGCCCGTTTTGTTGGCGAAATTCGAGAGAACGATCGTGTCCGCCTGCGTTAATGCGTGCGCGCGCCGCGTGTTGTATAGCCACCCGCCGATCGCCAGCACAGCGGCCAAGGCCGCCGCGCCGATGGCGACCGCTCCCCATCCCAGTCCCGAATCGCTTTTCCGCGCGTTAGCCGTCGCAGCTGCGACGACCGCCGCCGGCACCGCAACCGAAACTGTCGTCTGCCCGGATTCCGTCACGCGCCGCAACGCCAACAGATCCGCGCGCACCGCCGCCGCACTCGAATAGCGCCGATCGCGATCTTTCTCGATGCACTTGTTGATGATGTCTTCCAGCTGCGGCGGCAGCGACGGATTCAGAAACCGCACGGATTCCGGCACGCGCGTAAGAATCGCCTCGATGATCGCACCGCCGGTCCTGCCGCCGAACGCGGCTCGCCCCGTCGCCATCTCGTATAGCAAGAGACCCAAAGCGAAAATGTCCGCCCTGGGATCGAGGTCATCGCCGCGCACCTGTTCTGGCGACATGTACGCCGGAGTGCCGCTTATGATTCCAACAATCGAAACATTCTCTTCCGGCGTTTTGGACGAAGTGTCGTCGGGCGCGCTGCCCAGCACGCCCTTGTTGACGAGCTTCGCGAGCCCAAAATCCAGAACCTTGGCTTGCCCACGCTTGGTAACAAAAACATTCGACGGTTTGATGTCGCGGTGGATGATGCCCTTGCTGTGCGCCGCGTCGACGGCATCGCTGATCTGAATTCCAAGATCAAGAATCTGCTCGATCGGCAGGGGCTTGCCATTAATGTGCTGCCGCAGCGTCTCGCCCTCGATGAACTCCATGGCTATGAATGGCGCATTGTCCTGCTCGCCGATGTCATAGATGGTGCAGATGCCCTGATGATTGAGCGCGGACGCCGCGAGCGCTTCTCGCCGAAATCGCTCTAGCGCCTGGGAGTCCTGCGCCATGCCGTCCGGCAGAAACTTCAGCGCGACCGAGCGCTCCAGCCGAGTGTCGACAGCTTTATAGACGACACCCATTCCTCCAGCACCGAGTTTCTCCAGGATGCGAAAGTGAGAAATGGTGCGGTCAATCATGATCGATTGGGCCAGTGATACTGCCGATGATTCAGGTTAGAGGGTTTGATCGCTCAACGGTTCGTCGTCCGCTTTGCGACGCTCAGTCTTGGGCGGCCTCGGCGATCCCAGCACGTTGATCGCCCGAGATCCGTCTCCGTAGGCGGCCAGATCGACGCTCTTTTCCAGTTCCAACGTGACATTCTTGTTGCACACGCCGCAAACTAGCGCGCCGTAAGCCGAACTGTCCTTCTGGATGAAAACGTTAAATCGCATAACCCGTTCACAACAAACGGGAATCCAGACATTTGACGTGGTTGGCTCAGTCAAAGCTCACCTGTGCACTACGAATTGGCCCGGAGTATACACCGAAATCCACTGCCTTGGCCCGGCACTCGACATTTCAGCGCCCTGCTCTCGCGTCGAGACATGAGATTTATTCAAATCGCTTTTGGCGGGGCCCGGGAGTAAGCTTGCCGTTAAACGGCACGAAGGCAGGGAGCTTAGGAGCGAGTCGCCTTTTAGCGATGTTTCTCAAGGGGCAGTTACGTCGACATCGGTGGAAGTGGTCACTGGGAATTTGTACGTGCGGACTTGTTTTTGCAATTGGCGCGCGAGGACAAGAACACTCGCATGTCTCAGGAAATAAAGCGCCTAGTAAACTATCCTTTAATCAAGACATTCAGCCTATTCTTTCGGAAAACTGTTATCCCTGCCACGGGCCTGATCCGGGGGCTCGAAAGGCCAAACTACGACTCGATCGAGCGGAGTTTGCTTACGCGCCTCACGACAAAAGCGGCCCCGCCATCATTCCCGGAGAACCCAGCAAGAGCCCACTGGTACACAAGATCGAGGCAAGAAATCCGAAGGATCGCATGCCTCCGCCAGAAGCGCACAAGACGCTCAAACCTGAACAGATTGCGTCGCTACGCGAGTGGGTAAGGCAGGGCGCGGTATACGAAGAACATTGGTCATTCATCGTTCCGAAGTCGCAACCACTTCCGAAGGTGGCAAAAAAGGATTGGGTCCGGACCCCGATCGACAATTTCATCTTGGCGCGTCTGGAAAAGGAAGGGCTAAGTCCGTCACCGCAAGGGGATAAACGGTCGTTGATTCGGCGCGTGACTTACGACTTGACCGGTTTACCTCCGACTCCTCAAGAGGTTGAGGCGTTTGTAGCCGACAATTCGCCGGACGCGTATGAAAAAGTAGTCGAGCGATTGCTCGCAAGCCCGCGATATGGAGAGCATCGCGCGCATTACTGGCTGGACGTCGCGCGTTACGGCGACACGCATGGCCTGCACATCGATAATTTCCGCTTCATCTGGCCGTATCGCGATTACGTGATCAGCGCCTACAACCAGAACAAGCATTTCGACCGGTTCATCATCGAGCAGCTTGCCGGAGACATGCTGCCGGACAAAACGCTCGATTCAGTGATGGCTTCGGCATACATCCGGGCCGGCATCAGCAGCGGCGAGGGTGGCACGCTCACCGAAGAGCTGCGGGTAAACAACAAGCGCGAACGCACCGAAGCGTACGGCGCTGCTTTTATGGGCCTGACGGTGGGATGCGCGAACTGCCATGATCACAAGTTCGATCCAATCACGCAAAAGGACTTTTACCAACTGACGGCATTTTTTAACAATCTTGCAGAAAATCCGTTCAACGACGATCGAAACGATTGGCCGCCGATTCTGATGGTTCCGAAGCAGGACAATCGAGCGGCCTATGAGGAGACGTTCGCAAAGAAAGCCGCGGTCGAGCGGCAGATTCAGGATCGACGCGCGCAGGCGAGGGCGTTGATTACGAGTTTTCTGGCCGAGCCTCTGATCAGGCCGCGACCGGTGAGCCCTGAAGGTCTTGCAGCGCGATTGCGGTTCGACGAAGGGAAAGGCGACGCGTTCGCCGACTCTGCGGGCGAAGAAAAGCGACAGTTCGCGACCGCCACAGGCACCCCGGTTGTATGGGGAGAAGGCACATGGTTTTGGCCCTACATGAGGATGGAAACCGGAACTCATTTGGAGCTGCCCGGAGTAGGGGATGAGGACGGCGCGAAGCCGTTCAGTGTGGCGACCTGGATGCGTCCGGATTTGCGTCCAAATGAGCCCAAGGAACCTGATCATCCGGACGGCGTGATCCTGTCTCGGGCGGATGCCAGTCAGGATGGGCGTGGGTGGCAGTTAATTTCAGACCACGGCAAATTGAAATTTTTGTTCGCTCACAAATTGCCAGATGACGCGATTGAAGTCGAAACGCCAGACAGAGCTCTTGATGTCGGACAGTGGCACCACCTGATTGCCACCTATGACGGTTCGGGGAAAGCCGCGGGCGTAAGCCTTTATGTCGATGGTGTGCCGCAGTATCTGAGCGTGCTGAAAGACGGGTTGAAGGAAACAGCCAGCACGACAGCGCCGCTGGAGTTCGGTCGAACGCATCCGGATAGCAATCCACTGCGGCAGACCGCCTTCCAAGACTTTCGTTTCTACCAGCGCGAGCTTTCCGTGCGCGAAGCGGCGCGACTGCCATATGAAGACTATGTGGCAGAAATCGGTCGGAAGCCGATGACGCAGTGGTCCGAAGACGAACTGCACACGGTGACCGAATACTATTTCGGCGAGCGCGATGCTCGGACCCTCTCATTGAAAACTCAAATTGCACTACTGGACAAAGAGCTGAACCGTTTGTCCAAGGATGGTGACATTGAGTTGGTCAGTGAAGAAGCTCCGACGCTGGCTTATGCGGACGTTCTCAATCGAGGAGTGTTCAGCGCGCGGACTGAACGCGTCCGTCCTGGTATCCCGCATTTTCTGCCGGGCCTTGTGCCGGGAGCATCCTTGGATCGACTAACGCTCGCGAAGTGGACGGTCAGTCGCGACAATCCTCTTACTGCGCGCGTGATCGTGAATCGAATGTGGTCCGAAATCTTCGGGATGGGACTCGTCGAGACGACCGAAGATTTTGGCGTGATGGGAGCGGCACCGAGTCATCCGGAGTTGCTCGACTGGCTGGCGGTCGATTTTCGCGATCATGACTGGGATGTGAAACGCTTTTACCGGCAGATCGTTCTCTCGGCTGCTTACCAGCAGTCGGCTC
>Ga0209010_1000589_pt1 | contig 10983 bp, 9 predicted proteins | sample BlaSpr_A8_OM1_O3_FD_187985 | JGI IMG/M metagenome (GOLD analysis project Ga0209010, IMG submission 187985) | Forest soil microbial communities from Thunder Bay, Ontario, Canada - Black Spruce, Ontario site 2_A8_OM1_O3 (SPAdes) (version 2) | ecosystem: Environmental > Terrestrial > Soil > Boreal... | reverse complement strand
CGAAAGAGCGCACCGTGTTCGGCCGGCCGATCGGCCAGAACCAAGCGATCCAGCATCCGCTGGCCGAATGCTGGATGGAGCTGGAAGCGGCCGAGCTCATGGCGTTCAAGGCGGCGTGGCAATATGACAACGGCCTGCCCTGCGGGCCGGCGGCGAACGCCGCAAAATATCTCGGCGCCGAGGCCGGCTTCAAAGCCTGCCAGACCGCGATCATGACCCACGGCGGCTACGGTTACGCCAAGGAATATCACGTCGAGCGCTATTTCCGCGAAAGCATGATCCCGCGCATCGCGCCGGTGACGCCGCACCTCATTCTCTGCTTCATCGCCGAGAAGGTTTTGGGACTGCCCAAATCGTACTGAACAAGTCGTCTTAAAACATGTACTCATAGGTCGATGGGCGACGGTGGCCGTTGATCGCCAAGCACCTCTGATCTGGGGGACACCATGCGTCGAAGACTCAGTGCGGTTGCCTTGCTGGTGAGTCTTGCACTCGCCACGACAGCTTTGGCACAGACCGGCGCACCGCTGCCGGCGGCGCAAAGCGAAAGCCAAAACGCTCTGGTGGCCAAGGCGCAGGCGGCGCTTGACGCCAAACAATGGCCGGACGCGGAGGCGGCGTTGAAGCAACTGTCATCATCCGAACCGCGCTGGGAATATGCGCAGGCGCTAGGCACCGCGCAAATGAACGAGGGCCACTACGCGGATTCGCTCGACTCTTTGCAACGCGCGATCGACCTTGCGCAGAAGGACCCGACAGGGAAGAACGCGAGTCCGGCGGACACCTCTCGGATCTATACGATGATCGGCAACGCCAACTTGAAGCTGAAGAAGAACGACGCGGCCATAGCCGCGTACAACAAAGCAGCGGAGCTCAGCCCCAATCCGGCCGTCGCCTACTTCAATATCTGCGCGACCCTGTACAACATGGGCCAGCCGGCGGCGAAGACCGCTGCCGCATGCGACAAGGCAATCGCCGCCGATCCGAAAAAGGCCGATGCCTATTTCGTCAAAGGCTCCGCGCTGTTCGGCGAGGGCGCGGTGGATAAGAGCAACAAATACGTCGTGCCGCCCGGCACCGTGGCAGCGCTGAAACAGTATCTCGCTCTCGCTCCCGACGGGCCGCACGTCCAGGACGTCAAGGCCATGCTCGATGGTCTGAAATGACGAGTACGCGCCGGCCCGGAGATTTCGGGTCCTCGCCGGCAAAAGTGTCAGCGGTCCCGGCCTCAGCCGTGGCGAAAATCCACCAAGCTGCAGCGGGCTGCCGCACCGCGGTCGCATTTCGCCGCTAAGCCGCCGCCAATTGGGCCGAAGTTTTTACGCCGATGCCGTACCGGGAGCTTATGTAATGCGACGTTATCCTGTCGTCCCGACCTTGATCCTCGCCGTTTTGGCCGCCGCCAGCCTTGGCCCCGCGCCCGTTATGGCGCAAGGCCAGCAGACGCCGCAGATCCTGCCCCTCAAGCCGCCGCCGCCGCCGCCGATCAAGCCCTATACGCCGGTCGCGGCCAAGCCGCCGGTGCCGTATGACGACGCGGCCTTCGTCGCCTTCCGCAAGCAATTGGCTGACGTCGCCGCCAAAAAGGATCGCGCCGCGCTCGCCAAGCTGGTCGTGGCCCAGGGTTTCTTCTGGTTCCAGGACAAGGACCTCGCCGATCCGAAAAAGCCCGGCGTCGACAATCTCGCCAAGGCGATCGATCTCGCCGCCAAGGACGGCTCCGGCTGGGCCGTGCTCGGCGGCTATGGCAGCGAGCCGACCGCGGCCGAATTGCCCGACCGCAAAGGCGTGTTCTGCGCGCCGGCCGATCCGGCCATCGATCCGAAGGCCTTCCAAGCCCTCGGCGAGGCGACGCAGACCGATCCGTCCGAATGGGGTTATGCGCTCAACGACGGCGTCGAAGTGCACGCCGCGGCGCAGCCGAATTCTCCGGTCGTCGAAAAACTCGGCCTCAACCTGGTGCACGTGCTGCCCGATTCGGCGCCCAGCGATCCCAACCAGCCGGCCTTCCTGCATGTGGCGACGCCGTCCGGCAAATCCGGATTCGTCGCCATGGACGCCATCGCGCCGCTTGGCGGCGACCAGATGTGCTACACGAAGGATTCAAGCGGCTGGAAAATTACCGGCATCTTCGGCGGCGCGAGCCAATAGATGGCGGTTTCGTCGCGCCCAAGACAAAGAGAATAAGAAAAGAAAATAAGAAAAGAAAATAAGGCACCATGATACTACCCCGAATGTCACTTAAGCCGCGATCACGCATTCGGGTATTGAAACGTCGCGGCGTCGGGAACAGAGTACGATCATGACTCGACTGAGATTGAAGCGAGGGCGGCATAGCCTGGTGGCGCTGATTGGCGCGGCGATGCTGTGCACGGTGTCGGTCAGCGTGCCGGCGCAGCCGGTCGATCAGTATCGGGAGACGATGAAAGACGTCGATCCCGGCGTCGACCACGGCAACTCCGATGCCGCCGTGCCGGATGAATTCAAGAAGCAGCGGGTGTTCTACCGCTCGCAGCAGCCGCCCGGCACCATCATCATCGATACGTCGGAGCGCCATCTCTATCTGATCGAGAGCGAAACCAGCGCCATCCGCTACGGCATCGGCGTCGGCCGCGACGGCTTCACCTGGCAGGGCCTGTTGCAGATCGCGCGCAAGGCGGAATGGCCGGATTGGCATCCGCCGCCGGAGATGATCGAGCGCCAGCCTTACCTGCCGCGCTTCATGGCCGGCGGCCCCGGCAATCCGCTCGGTGCCCGCGCCATGTATCTCGGCAACACCGTCTACCGCATCCACGGCACCAACGCGCCGGAGACCATCGGCCAGGCGGTGTCATCGGGCTGCTTCCGGCTGGTCAACGACGACGTCATCGATCTGTACGAACGGGTGAATGTCGGCACCCACGTCATCGTGCGGCAGAATTAAAAATCATCCTGCCCCGCGATAGCGGGGAAGGGGGACCACCCTGCGCAGCAGGGTGGTGGAAGGGGCGCTGGCCTCGACGCGCCTATAACGTTCCCGACAAAGCGCCGTCTATGAGCTTGCGCGACTTCTTTTACGTCGGAAGCAAAATCGTTTTGCAACGACAACGAAGCGACGAGTCAGAGGCCCCCTCCACCACCCTGCGCTCGCTGCGCGAGCTTGGGTGGTCCCCTCCCCCGCTTCGCGGGGGCGGAAGAAGATTACTGCGCGCGCTGCGCCGCCGCGGCGACCGATTGCGCGGTCTGGCCGAACAGAATGGCGCGCTCTTCGGCGGTGCGCACGCCGCCCTGGCCGGGATTGATCTTCGGCGTCCACTCGTAGGCTTTGACCACCGCGGGGCGCGCCTTGATGGCTTCGAACCAGCGCTGCAAGTTGGGAAAGTCGGAAAGCTTTTGGCCCTGGCGCTCCCACGGCACGATCCACGGATAGCTCGCCATGTCGGCGATCGAATAATCGCCGGCGAGATAGGGCCGGTCGGCGAGCCGCCTGTTCATCACGCCATAGAGCCGGTTCACTTCGTTGCGGTAGCGGTCCATCGCATATTGCAATTTCTCCACCGCGTAATTGCTGAAGTGATTGTTCTGTCCGGCCATCGGACCAAGGCCGCCCATCTGCCAGAACAACCATTGGATCGCTTCGGTACGGCTGCGCAGATCGTTGCCGGCGAATTTTCCGGTCTTGTCGGCGAGATAGAGCAGGATGGCGCCGGACTCGAACACCGCTATCGGCTTGCCGCCGCCGGCCGGATCGTGATCGACGATGGCCGGGATGCGATTGTTCGGCGACACCGCCAGAAACTCCGCCTTGAACTGCTCGCCCTTGCCGATATTGACCGGGATGATCTTATACTTCAGCCCGGTTTCCTCGAGAAAAATCGTGATTTTGTGGCCGTTCGGCGTGGTCCAGTAATGTACGTCGATCATGGCAAGCCTTTACGTGATGATGGTGGTGAGACGCCGACTTTAGCGATCGCCTAAAGAATATTTAACCCCTGCTGGCGCATTTGTGTCCCTCGTGTCCAGCACCCCTGCCTATGCGCCGCCCGGCGTACTGACCGCCCCCCGCGCCCCCGCGACGACAAATTTTTTCGTCGCCGCGGTGATCCTCGGCCTGTTTGTTCTCTCGGCGGCGTTCAGCGCAGAGCGCAAACCCATTTCGGCCGGTTTCGACGAGGTGGCGCACGCCTCCTATGTGGCGCACATCCAGCACAGCGGTGACGCCTGGCCGGACCTGAAAGCGATGCGGCTTCTCGATCCGCAAAGCTTCCAATTCGCCGGCGAAGCCAATTACCTCAATCATCCGCCGCTGTTCTATGACCTGCTCGCGGGTTTGGGACCGCAGCTCGAAGGCCGGCCGCAGGCATTGCTGGCGCATCGCCTGATCGACATCGCCATAGCGGCCATCGGCTTCGGCGCGCTGCTCGGCCTCGGGATAGCCGCGCGCTTTCCGCGTCACGAATTTTACGCCTTCGCTGTGCCGCTGGCGTGCATTCCGGTGCTGGTGCCGATCGCCGGCGCCATCAACAACGACAATCTGGCGTTTCTCGGCGGCGCCGTGGCGACGCTTGGCGCCTGGCAGTTGGTCGCGACCGATCGCGCCGGCTGGCTCGTAATCGCGCTGCTCGGTTTGATTGCGGCGAGCTGGGCCAAGCTGACCGGACTCCTACTCACCGGCGCGATGCTCGGCGCCGTCATCGCTTATTTGCTGTGGCGGCAGCGGTTGAGTTGGAGCGCGCTTGTGCCGATCGCATTGGCATTCGCGCTCGCCGCCGCGCCGTACATTATATACGCCGTGCAATATGGCAGCCCGACGCCGCAGACGCCGGCGCAGATCGCGCTGCTGCAAGACGGCGCCCGCAGCGCCGGCTGGGCCGACCTGCCGCGAAAATCTTTTGCCGCCTACATCGTTTATTTCGTCATCGCCTTCGTCGCCGACTGGATGCCGGCGCTCGGCGAGCGCAACGTCTTGCAATATTCCATGCTGGCGATCCCGGTGGTGGCGCTCGGCTGCGCGCTCGCCGGCATCGCCGTTTCGCTGCGCCGGTTGTGGCGCCGGCAAGAAACCGCACTCGACGTCGTCGTCATTGCCGGAACGGTGGCGCTCGTCGCAACATTTGCCATCCACGTCACCTACAGCTACGGCCGGCATGTTGCGACCGGCTGGATGATGGACGCCTATCCGAGGTATTACCTGCCGCTCGCCGCCATCGTGCCGTTGGCCGGGTTGTCATTGCTCGCCGCCGTCGAAGCGCCGCGCTGGCGTGCCGCGCTGCTGGCGTTTTTGATCGCGGGGCCGGCGATCTTCCGCGTCTTTGGTGCGCCGCTCGGCTAAAAATGCTAGGCTCCCGCACTCATTGCAGGGAGCCATCATGATCACCGAAATCGCCCAGATCGACATAAAACCCGGCATGGAAGCCGAGTTCGAAACCGGCGTGAAAAACGCCGCGCCGGTGTTCCAGCGCGCCAAAGGCTGCCACGGCCTGGAACTGCGGCGCTCGATCGAGAAGCCGGGCCGCTACCGGCTGTTCGTCAAATGGGCGACGGTGGAAAATCACACCGTCGACTTCCGCGGCTCGGCCGATTTCCAGGAATGGCGCAAGCACGTCGCCCACTGTTTTGCTTCGCCGCCCGAGGTGGAGCACGTCAGTGAGGTGCTGAAGGGGTTTTGAGGCGCGGCGCGAAAAATATTCCGCTCATTCCCGCGAAAGCGGGAATCCAGCGGGAGGTCGCAATTCGCGGGGCGGCGATCTGGGTCCCCGCTTTCGCGGGGACGAGCGGACTACAGCGTTCTACGCCCGCGCCTGCTCCACATTGGCAATCCGGTTCGGCACGCCAAACTCGCGGCGGCAGACTTCGGCCAGCGCGGCGACGCCGGCGCGGATGGCTTCGTGGGACGGATTGGCGAAGCACAATCGCGTGCGGCTCTTGCCGTAGGCCTTGTCGGTGGTCCATTCCGGGCCGGGATTGATGGCGACGCCGGCGGCCAGCGCCGGCTGATACAATTTCAGCGTATCGACCTGGTCGGGCAGCTTGACCCAGAGAAAAATCCCGCCCTTCGGATCTTCGAATTCGGCCGCGGTGCCGAACTGCTCGTTGAGCGCGTCCATCAGCGTTTCGAGTTTTTTGCGCAGGCCGCGCGTCAATGCCGGCACGTGGGTGTCGAAATGCGCCGGGCAGAATTCGCCCAAAACCATCTGCTCCAGCGCGCCGGAGCCGGCGTCGGTCTTGATCGCCAGCATGCGCGAAATGAGGCTCCAGTCGGCGACGATGTAGCCGACGCGCAAGGCCGGCGCGATCGATTTTGAGAACGAGCCGATATGGATGACGCCGCCGTGCTGGCTCAGCGCGTGCAGCGCCGGCGGCCGCTTACCGTCCCAGATCAGATCGGAATAGCAGTCGTCCTCGAAGATCGGCACGCCGTGCTGTTCGGCGAGCCGCAGTAATTCGAGCCGGCGGGCTTCGCTCAAAATCGTGCCGGTGGGATTCTGCACGGTCGGGACGGTGTAGATGTATTTGGGCCGGATGCCGCGGCGCTTGAGATCGTCGAGCGCCGTAGCCAGCGCGTCCATGCGCATGCCCTCGCCGTCGAGCGGAATGCCGACAGCATTGACGCCGAGTCGAGTCCAGCGATTGAGCGCGCCCTGATAGGTCTCGGCCTCGGTCACGATGGTGTCGCCGCGCGCCAGCAGGATGCCGTTGACCAGATCGAGCGCCTGCAACGAGCCCGAGGTGATCAGGATTTCATCGGCGGTGCATGCGATGCCCGCAGTGCGCTTGAGTTTTTGCGCCAAAAATTCGCGTAAGCGCCGGTAGCCCTGCGGGCCGCTTTCCAGGCCATAGGTCGCCAGCGTCCGGCCCTCGCGCGTCAGCACATCGTTCGCCGCCTTGATGATCGCATCGAGCGGGATTTGCTCGCCGTCGTTATGGCCGCCGGTGAAATTGTATTTGGGAAAGCCGTTGAATTTGACCGCCGGCGGCGGCAGTCCCGGGGCGAGCAGCGATGCGAAGTCGAGTAAAATCATGAGCGTTTTCTCCCTGGCCGCAAGACTATTACATTTGTGGAATCGGTCGCAAATGCCGCCGGGAGAAGCAGCGGCAAGCATGCTGCCTTGGCCGCCCATCCGCGGAAAGCCAAAGCGGAGCACCACGCCTTATCGTGCGGTTTTTGCCACGTCGAACTATTGTATCGAGGGCACCTTGTCGCCGATGACGCTGCGATAGCACCACGATCACGTAATTTTTTCTTGAACCGCGGAGGCATTTCAACTTAACGTATAGTCTGCCGGTGGTTAAATATCACGAAGTTGGCGCCTACCCAGCCTCGCAAAAGGTCGACAAACTAGTGAGCCAAGCGATGAGTTCTCCTGAATCGGACGCCGATAATCTAAGAATAGCACGGCACCATCAACTTTGTACGGCCCTCCCGTTTCCATCCCTAACTTGGAGCAAAGATAGCAGCGCCGAGGCGAACCTCGCCGAACTGCACGATTATGCTGTGCAGTTGGCCAACAGTGGGATCGATTGGTATCTCGAAAAGAAGCGCGGAAAAGAGATTCGCGCGAAGGCCATGCACTTTCTTACGTTCGTAAGTGGCATTCTTGCCGCGATAGTTCCACTCTTCATGATCGTTGTTCCGGAATTTGAAATTCTAAAGGGACATTTTGGCAACCCGAGAGAGTTCGCTGCGGAAGTCGCACTATTGCTCATCGGAATCGCCGGAGGCTTCAATATTATCGATCGTTCAGCGGGTTATTCTGCCGATTGGATGCGATATATCGTAACGGCCACGCAGTTGAACAGTTTGCTGGTCAAGTTCGAATTTGAGTGGAACGCTGCGAGCCGCGCCATTTCACCTGCGCCGCCGTCAACTCAAGCGCCCGCGGTCGTGACGAATTCACCGCCGCCGCAAACACAAAAGCCCGAAGTGGTATCAGACGAGCAGCGAATAGAATTAGTGAAGAATTTCTGCCTGAAGATCCTCGATGTCGTAGGTGGCGAAACGGAAGTTTGGGCGAACGAATTGAAGGAGCGGGTTGCGCAAATGGCGCGAAATTTGTCGCAACCCAACCGGCCGTAGCCAATGCCGAATTCTCTGCCCGGTCAAACGGAGCTATTCCTTGTACGTAGCCGCCACGCGGCCAACATCGCGATGTGGAATCGGCGTGTAGCGAGGTGGGGCCTTTTATTGATTTTTGCTGCCATTGCGGGCGCCGTTTGGGCAGTCAATGACGCCGGCTCGAAGCAGCTGACAGCATATGTCAAATATGTCTGGGTTCAGATGCTGCCGGATGAACCCCAGCTACACGGCGGCAGGTTGGCGCGGGCAATTATTACCGAGGGCGACCGATGTCCCAAGGTCCTGGAAGACGGCCGCAACGTAGACATGGTCCGACGCCCGTCGCCTTTGCAGGCCGCGTTTCCGATCCTGATTTGCGAAGCCAAGCTCAACGGCACGAGCGACGCTTGGATCGGTTCGCGCCACCTGCCGATACGGCCGGACAATCCGCAAGACATTGTCGTCATCGGCGATACCGGCTGCCGCATGGTGCACTGGGAGACGCAACCGTGTCGCAACGGCGCGGAGTGGCCGTTTGCGGCCGTGGCATCGAGCGCCGCGGCCGAGATACGGGCCAATGGCAACCAATCCTTCATCATTCACGTCGGCGACTACCACTACCGGGAAAACCCCTGTGCCGACGAGAGCCCGTACTGCGGCGGCAGCCCCTACGGCGACAATTGGGCGACCTGGGAAGAAGAATTTTTCAAGCCGGCAAGCCCGCTGCTGCTCGCAGCGCCGTGGGTGATCATGCGCGGCAACCACGAAAATTGCGACAGAGCCGGCGCCGGGTGGCTGTTCTTCTTTGCGTTTCGGGAACCCACCGGTAACGCCGCCTGTGAAAACGACCTGCCCCCCTACCGTCTGTCTATCGGTCAAGCCGGGCAGCGGCAGCGCACGCTGGTGGTACTCGACACGTCGAACGGCACCGATCGATACGGCCGCGACGTACGCTGCAAAATGTTCCAACAATGGATCGACGACATCGACGACAGTACAAGCATCATCTGGCTCGCGCTGCATCAGCCTCTGCTGTCGCCGTCGCGGGACGGGCAGCCCAAGGCCATCGACAGCGACAGCTGCCAGCCCGGAAAGGCGACCGATGCCTTTGAGGGCATCCGCGCCCGTCTCTTTGGGTCGCCGACAAAGCCCAAGGTAAAATTGCTGCTTTCCGGAGACACCCACCTGTTTCAATATTTTGCGCCCGTCGACCGCGGCAATCCGGTGCAGATAATCGCCGGCGACGGCGGAACAAAACTAGAGAAGCTTGCCTCGTCGGCAGGCGCCGCGGACAACGACACAAAGCGCGCGGACAAATTGCTTTTGTGGGATGCAAACGCAGATTTCTTCGGCGTGAAGGGCGGGGCCCTGACGATCGTCAGGCACGGGTTCGTGACCTTGCATAGTGACGGTCAAACCTGGACCGTGACGATGCGGGACGTCCACGACCAGACGTTCGCGACCTGCCGCTTTTCGGACGCCTCTGATGCAAATCAGCCGTCCGCCGGATCGCCGCCCGACTGCGACGGCAACCCGGCCCGCCAAGCGGCAACGCGCTGACCTGACCGCCCTTTCTTCGTCCGCGGTGGCGACCCATATTGGCACCATGGCGAAGCACCCCGACCGCGACCCCGCAAAGCATTCGAAGAAAGACCCCGCTAAACCGACCCGCGCCAAGGCGGCGCGGCCGGATGCTTCGCCGCTCGACCCGGCGCTGGCGGACCTGCTCAACCCCGCGATCGGCGAAGGCCGCGCCGGCATGGGCTCGCAGACCGGCCTGCAGCAGCCGCCGGACAACTCCTTCGACCGCCGTGCCGATTTCGCCAATGCCCATAAGGCGCGTAAATCCACGCAAGGGTTGGGCGAGCGGCCGCAAACGGGCTACGTCGCCAAAGGGCCGGGTGGGATCGACCCGGAGCTGGCCGATGCGCTCGGCTATGGCGACAGCGATCCGACCAAGCCGCTGACCGGTGAACCGCCGGAAGGCCGCGACGAGCTTGCCGATATTTTCCAGTCGCAGCGCGAGAAGCGGCACCGGCCGATGCCGCAGCCGATGACGCTCGGCGTCACCGCCTCGATGCAGGCGCTGGAACATTTGCTGCGCGAGGGCCGCGAGGAATTCCGCCAGCAGGACGGCGCCGGCAAAATCTGGACGCCGCACCGGCCGCCGCGGCCGGACAAATCCGAAGGCGGCCGGCGCTTCGTCATCAAGTCGGATTTCGATCCCAAGGGCGACCAGCCGACGGCGATCGCCGACCTGGTCGAAGGCGTGCGCCGCAACGACCGCACCCAGGTGCTTCTCGGCGTCACCGGCTCCGGCAAGACCTTCACCGTCGCCAAGGTGATCGAAGCGACACAGCGCCCTGCCCTGATCCTGGCGCCGAACAAGACGCTGGCGGCGCAGCTCTACGGCGAGTTCAGGAATTTCTTTCCCGACAACGCCGTCGAATATTTCGTGTCGTATTACGACTACTACCAGCCGGAAGCCTATATCCCGCGCACCGACACCTATATCGAGAAGGATTCCTCGATCAACGAGCAGATCGACCGCATGCGCCATTCGGCGACGCGGGCGCTGCTCGAGCGCGACGACGTCATTATCGTGGCGTCGGTGTCGTGCATCTACGGCATCGGCTCGGTCGAGACCTATACCGCGATGACCTTTTCGCTGAAGCTCGGCGAGAAGATCGACCAGCGCCAGCTCGTCGCCGATCTCGTCGCGCTGCAATACAAGCGCTCGCTCGGCGATTTCACCCGCGGCGTCTTCCGGGTGCGCGGCGATTCGATGGAGATCTTCCCCGCCCATTACGAGGACCGCGCCTGGCGGATCGGCTTCTTCGGCGACGAGATCGAGTCGATCGCCGAATTCGATCCGTTGACCGGCAAGAAGACGCAGGACCTGGAATTCGTCAAAGTCTACGCCAACTCGCATTACGTGACGCCGCGCC
>Ga0209010_1000587_pt1 | contig 11003 bp, 9 predicted proteins | sample BlaSpr_A8_OM1_O3_FD_187985 | JGI IMG/M metagenome (GOLD analysis project Ga0209010, IMG submission 187985) | Forest soil microbial communities from Thunder Bay, Ontario, Canada - Black Spruce, Ontario site 2_A8_OM1_O3 (SPAdes) (version 2) | ecosystem: Environmental > Terrestrial > Soil > Boreal... | reverse complement strand
CGCGATGTACCAGAAATTCCCCGCCGGATCGATCACCGTGCCCGATCGCTCCCCATAGGGCTGATCGATTGGCTCATGCAGCGACCTGCCGCCCGCCTCCATCGCCCGCTCATAAGCAGCATCGCAGTCGCGCACATAAACATGGAACGCCCCCAACTGCGAATCGCGCTTCCACTCCACTCCCGGAGCGCCGCCGCCAATCATCAGCATGGAATCCTCGATCCGCACCTCAGAGTGAACCCCGCCCGGCATCACCGCGCGCTGCGTCTCCTCGGCCCCAAAGGTCTTCTTCACAAACTCAATCACACTGTCCGCATTCTGCGTCACGATATACGGCGTGACTGTCTTAAACCCTTTGCGCACCGGGTCAACCGCCGCCGCCATCTGCCCGCCTTCCGGACCTCTGGTCAGCTTCTCCATACGCCGGTGCATCTCCTCCACCGACATCTGTTCTTTTACCGTTGAAATATTCCAGGTATACCCAAAGGGGTCGACGAAGCTCCCCTCACGCCGCCCATAAAACTGGTCCTTGATCGGACCCAGCGCCTTCATGCCGCCAGCCACCGCCCGCGCCGCGAAAGAATCCACGTCGTCTACATCGAGCGACATCTGCACCGGCGAATAGCCAAGCGTCTCGGCGCTAAGTCTTCCCCCCTCCGGCCACTCATCCGAAAGCAGGATCGTCGAATCGCCAATCAAAATATCTGCGTGCGGAATTCCTCTTCCAGTTTCAAATCGCATGATTTCCTTCGCGCCCAAAGCCTTCTTGTAAAACTCAATCGCTTTGGCAGTATCTTTGAAAGCCAATCGCGGTGTCGCGCTGGCGCGCACGGCGGCGGCTTCGCTAACATGTTCGGCAACAGGTTCAGCAACGGTAGTCATTTTTCTTCTCCCTTTAATCAGTTCAGTTTTAAGTCGTGCTTTGAAACTCTCCCGCGGCAACTCCCGCAACTGGGCGGCAATCCGCAGCAGCGGCTCAACTCCTGCCTCCAGGCTCGGAGCCTTGCCATCGGCGCGGCTCAGCATCGCATCCACCGCGCGATTCAACTGCTCGATCTTTTTCAGATCGACATTCTTCGGGTCGCCCTTGTTCGGCCCGTTGTTTCCCGGATTCAGGGGGCGCTTAGGCATCGGCACCCTCCATGCGCGCCCGCAAAGCCGTCAGCGCCCGGAACTGCAACTGCTTCACCGCGCCTTCGGTCTTCGAAATCTCCCGCGCCACTTCTTTAATGCTTTTGTCGTCCACAAACCTCAGCACCACCACGCGCCGCTGTTCTTCGGGCAGCGTATCCACCAGCCGGAACAGCGTCGCCCGCCGCTCCACCTCTTCAATCTCGGCCCCGCGGGCCTCGGCCAGTTGCAACCGCTCTTCGTCGGAAACCTCGCGCCCCGATCTCTGCCAGCGGTCGGAAATCAAATTCGCCGCAATCCGGAACAACCAGGCCGCAAACGGAATCCCCCGCCACTCAAACCGCTTCAAATTGGCCAGCGCCTGGTGAAAAACCTCCGCCGTCAAGTCCTCGGTCTCCGCGCGGTTTCCCACCCTCCGCACCACGTACGCATACACCCGTTCAAAATGATTTTCGTAAAGCTCGCCAAAGCGCGACGGGTCCTTTTGCGCAGCCTCAATCAGAAGCCGCTCGTCCGCTTCTTTCTTCAGAGCCTTCAACGATTTCTCCGCGGGTTGAGCTTACACAAGGTTAAAGTCTGGATGCAGGATAAAGGTTACGGCAGGAAGGAAAATTATTCGATACCGAAAATACGTTGAAGGGGCATGACCCGGAGTCTGCCCAAAAATTGTTTTTGGGTGGCGCTGCGTTTCTTAACGCCGCGATGGGGTTTATATTGGCTCCAGCTTTTCATAAGCGCTGCCTTAACGGGATCGGGCTTGAGACGACTCCTAAGTTCCCAGATCAGATGGTTACGACACTTATGTGTCCCCGAGCCGTTCGGGCAGTCTTGGGTGGAGAAGTCACTTGAGCTTCACAAGAGGATTCAAACATGACGAACAGAGAAGCCGGAATCAATGTAGTCCGCGAAATGATGGGCGACCAGGCGGCCACAAAACTCAGCGCTTCCGCTGACTCGAACACCTTCGGTGCCTCGATCGCTGCCTACGCGGTCGACCAGGTCTTTGCGGATATCTGGACTCGTCCCGGTCTGGACAGGCGCTCCCGCAGCTTAGTTTCGATGTCCGTCATGATTGCCATGCGTCAGCCCCATGAATTCGCCATCCACATGGGGGCCGGGCTCAATAACGGCCTCACATTGAAAGAAATCGAGGAAGTTCTCATCCAGGCGCTGCCATACGTTGGCTATCCTGCCATCGCAACAGCACTGGCTGCTGCTGCCGAAGTTATCAAGGAGCGTGGTCTGGACGTCGACGAAACCTACACTGGCCACCGCGGCCTGCTTTGACACTAAACGGCATCCGCACTGCCGCTCTTGAACGACGCTTGACTGTGCAACCCGAAGCTATCGTCTCGTGAACCACGATAGGTACCGACAAGTCGGCTTGTGGGAAGCGATCTCGATTGCCGGTTGATCAAATCGCGGGGGGTTCCGTCAAGTTAGTTTTTGGGCTTCAGAGACCGAGGTGCTGACCTCAATTTTTCATCAGCCGATCGGCCACTCCGCAAACTTGCTCACGCGTAGTAAAGCTCCTCAATCGCGGCATGCACCCTTGCCGACACCGTCTCCATATCCCGCAATGTCAGCCCCGCCGTCGAAATCGGCTTCCCCACCCGCATCTCCAGCGGCCGGCACTTGATGTGGTACGTATCCATCGGCAGCAGTTCATACGTTCCCACCAGCGCCACCGGAACAATATCCACCTGCGCCTTGATCGCCAGAAAAAACGCTCCCGGAAGAAACGGCTTGATCTCGCCATCCGGCGTGCGTCCGCCCTCGGGAAAAATCACCAGTGGCATCCCTACCTTCAATCCCTTCAACGCCGAACGAATTGCTCCCACGGAACGGCCGGGATTCTGCTGGTCAATGCAAATCTGTCCCGACCGTTTCAGTTGCCAGCCCACCACCGGATACGCCAGCAACTCCTTCTTGAACGCAATGCGAAACTGAAACGGCAGGTAAACATAAAGCACGGGAATATCGAGCGCCGAAGCGTGGTTGACCGCATACACGTGCGGCTTCGACGTATCAATCTTATCCAGCCCGGTGACCTTCACCGGCGACAAGACCGTCTTCATGATCAGCCACGACCAGGTCCGCGAAAACCAGTGCAGCCGCCCCCCGCTCTTGTCGAACATCCCGCCCGGCAAAGCCAAAATTCCCAGCACGAACGTATAAAACCAGATCAGCGGATCGAAAATAAAATAGGAACGCAGCCGGCTGCCCCAGCCATATTTCGCGCCCGGAAGCGGATGTGGGCTCGCACGCCGCAAAGCCACCGGCGCGCCATCACCCTGCGCCTCCCGCACTTCTTCCACCGATGACTTCAGGTCTTGCACAGAATCCATTCTAGGGGAAAAAACGATTCTAACGATACTCGTTCAGTTCGCCGCCGACTCCCGATGGCGTCATCCCGAGCGGAGCCGTTCTTCAGGCGGAGCGAGGGATCTCGCGTGCGGCGCCACAGCTCTGTCCAAAAAACCGCATCGCCTCACCCACCAAATAAATCGACCCTGTAATCACAACAACCGCATCGGGACCAGCCAGCATCTTCGCCGCGGCGAGCGCCGCCTCAACGTCAGCCGCCGAAACCATCTCGACACTAGTCCGCGAAGCCGCCGCCCGAATCTCCTCCGGCGAAGCCGACCGCGGATTCTCCGCGCGCGTCACCACTACGCTTTCCGCCAGCGGAAACAAAATCTCCGTCATCTCGGCAATCGCCTTGTCCCGCATCGCCCCAAAAACAAAAATCAGCCGCCGATCCGGATACCGCTCCGAAAGCGCCGACCGCAAAGCCCAAGCCCCCGCCGGATTATGCGCCACATCCAGAACAATCTCCGGCCATCCCGGAACCGCAACCTGCTGAAACCTTCCCGGCCATCGAGTTTCGCGAATCCCCCGTTCAATCGTCTCCGCCGTTATCCCGGAAAATTTCTCGCTCAACTCCACCGCCGCCGCAATCGCCAACGCCACATTGCGCAACTGATGCCGCCCTACCAAGCTGGTCTCCACCGAAATCTCCCGCCCCATCACCTCAAGAGGATAACGATAAAGATGCCCGAGTCGGCCTTTCTCGGCGTCCTCGGCGTTAAAAAGGTTTTTCCCTAAATACCCAAAGCTCCCCGGCGAAACCGGAGGCACATAAGGCACCGCATTCACCCCACGCGCACCCAACTCCAGCACGGTATTGCCGATCACATCATTCGCCTCCGGCTGCTGCGGCAAAGTCACCACCACTCCCCCCGGACGAATAATCCCCACCTTCTCCCGCGCAATCTCCGTCACCGTATCGCCCAAAAATTTCTGATGATCCAGCGAAATATCCGTAATAACGCTGACGAGCGGCTCCACCACATTGGTCGCATCCAGCCGCCCGCCCATCCCCACTTCCAGCACCGCAAGCTCAACGCGCTCCCGCGCAAAATACTCAAACGCAATCGCCGTCATCATCTCAAAAAAACTGGGATGCCACGGCAATTCCCCTCGCTCCACAAGCCCCTCGGCCACGCCATCGACCTTACGGTGCAGCCCGGCAAAATCATCGTCTCCAATCTCCTCGCCATTTACCCGAATCCGCTCATTCATGCGCAGCAAATGCGGCGAAGTATAAAGCCCCGCCCGAATTCCCGATGCCCGCAAAATCGAAGCCAGCGCCGCCGCCGTCGACCCCTTGCCATTTGTCCCCGCAATCAACACAGACCGAAACCGCCGCTCCGGACGCTCCAACTCCGCTAGCAGTACCCGCATATGTTTCAGATCGAACTTATGCGAAGGCGTCTGCGCCAGCTCGTGGCCCAGCGCAAACATCCGCGACACCGCAGTTTCGTAGGGGGTAAACAAGCTTCTAGCTGCTAGCTCCTAGCGACTAGCTTATCAAGATCGAGGGAAACTTTAAGGGGACAAGAACCGGTGGCGTCAGGCTCGAATGTTGAAACGACGGCCCTGGCTAGAAGCCAGTAGCTAGTAGCTAGAAGCTGCTTCCATAAACCGCAACGCCCGCGCAATATAAGGCTTCAACTGCTTGCGGTGAACCACGGCATCCAGCATTCCATGTTCCAGCAAGAACTCGCTGCGCTGAAAGCCCGCAGGTAGCTTCTGCCGAATCGTCTGCTCAATCACCCGAGGCCCGGCAAACCCAATCAGCGCCCCCGGCTCCGCAATATTCAAATCCCCCAGCATGGCAAACGACGCCGTCACTCCGCCCGTCGTTGGATCCGTCAGCAGCGACACATAAGGAACCTTGGCATCATCCAGCCGCCCCAGCGCCGCCGAAATCTTCGCCAGCTGCATCAGGCTGATCACGCCTTCCATCATCCGCGCTCCGCCCGACGCCGAAATAATAATCAGCGGAGACTTCATCGTCAGCGCCCGCTCCACCGCCCGCGTAATCGCCTCGCCCACCACCGCGCCCATGCTTCCGCCAATGAACGCATACTCCATCGCGCTCACCACCACCGTCCGCCCGTCCAGCTTGCCTACGGCATTAATCACCGCATCCCGCAGCCCCGTCTCTTCCTGTGCCTGCGCCAGCCGTGAGGAATACGCCTTCAAATCCACAAACTTCAGCGGATCGTTCGACTCCAGATTGTCGTCGAACACCGCATACTCCCCATCGTCCAAAAGCAGCGCCAGCCGCGTCCGCGCATCGATGCGAAAATGCTTGTCGCACTTCGGGCACACGCTCAAATTCTCTTCCAGATCTTTTTTCCAGATAATCTGCCGGCAGCTCTCACACTTCACCCACAACCCTTCGGTGCGAACTTTCTTCGCCCCGGAATTATCCAAGTCCCCGGATTCGCGCTTAAACCAAGCCATAAGAAATCAGTTCTCAATTGCCAGTTCTCAGGTGCAGTTCTCTGCATGTAGCACAAGGGCTGAATGCTGATCGCTGAATGCTAATTGCTCACAACTCACAGCTAATACTCAATCCCCCGCTGCGCCTCCACGCCCTTCTCATAAGCGTGCTTTATCTGCTTCATCTCGGTCACCGTGTCGGCTGCCTCGACAATTGTGGGGTGCGCGTTCCTCCCCGTCAAGATCACATGCACCATCTCCGGTTTCCTCTTCAGGCTCTCCACCACCTTCGCCGCATCGAGCATCCCGTAGCTGATCGCATAGTTGATCTCATCCAGCACAATCAAATCCCACTCACCGGAATGAATCGCCTTTCCCCCCTCGGCCCATGCTTCCTCCACCAGCCGCACATCTTCAGGGTCCGGTTTCTCCGCGCCCACCTTCACAAACCCGCGCCCCATCTGCTTCATCACGAACTTGTCGCCAAACGCCTTCACCGCATCCAGCTCCCCGTAATGCCACGACCCCTTCAGAAATTGCAGCATCAGCACGCGCAGCCCCTGGCCCACCGCGCGCAAAGCGGTACCCATGGCCGCAGTCGTCTTGCCCTTGCCCGGCCCCGTATTCACAATAATCAGCCCGCGGCGAACATCGCCCATAGCGCCCCGCTCATTTTGCCAATGGAGGTTTGATTCTACTAGAAAGCCCTAAGAAGAATAGTGGGAGAAGAAGTAGTCGAAACCGTAATCTCGGGAATGACAAAAATCTTTGTCATTCCGACGCGCGAGCGAAGCGCGACAGGAGGAATCTGTTGTGGCTCACCGCGGCAAATGGCGAAAAATGCGGCCAAACCATCGGCAGGTTTCGCCGCCCAAGAAACGCCTTAACCTAGGCCGCCGCCGTCTCCATGTAATCTTCCGGATGCTCCTCAAACTTCGTCCGGCAATCCTCGGAGCAGAAATAATATTTCTTCCCCGCAAATTGCGTCTGAGCTTCCGCGCTATCTCCATTAACTTCCATTCCGCAAACCGGGTCCGTCATGATTCCTCCTAAGAGAAAATGTGTCGTTTAGACTCCCACGCGTAGCCAACAGGTTGCTTCGCCAAAGCTTTTGTCAGACGCTTCAGGCTCTCGGATTTTCCTCTGTGTCCTCCGTGTTGAAAGCTCTTTCTTATTTCTCACGCCGCGCGACTTTCTGCATTTCCTGTGCAAGCCCTGTGCACAACCAGATCGCCGCTGACCAAAAATTTTTTCCGCTCCCGGCCCTCTCACTCCAAAACCGCTTGCTCCACGCGCCCTGCCCGCGCTCACTCAAGTTTTTCTTGACTCTCATCCTCCCCACAAATCCGCAGACCTCCTTTTCCTCAATTGCACCAAAAATACTGAATTGACCTTCCGCCGATTCCTTCGTACAGTCTCCCTCGCCCTCACAAAAAGAGAACAGTAATTCCCGACCCCGAAAAAACAAATCAGGCGACGGAGACAACATCAACCGGCCACTACCGGACGGCCATCTGTACCTTGAATTTCAATATCAAAAATCCCGACAAGAACAAAGCCCATGAAGACCGCCGAGTGGAAGACCTACCGCACCCGATTTCTCGTCAAAGCCAAACAACTCAGTTGCAGTCTCAGCTTCACCGACCCGCTCGGCCGCCAGCACTCCGGGCGCAAGGGCGACTACCTCGTGGAATCGTCCGATGGCATCCTCCGCATCGCCCCGCGCCAGATCTTCGAAGACATTTACGTCAGCATGGATGCGCCGCACGAAGCCGCGCAAGATTTAATCGCCGCGACCCTTTCCCTGCCGGCAAGCCGCAAGCAACCGCAACCCTCCTACGCCCGCCGCGCCACCGCGCCAGGTGCCGTAGCCCATTGACCATGCGGTGGCTAGAAGTCGTGCAGCAACTCGAGCGCATGCAGCCGCAATATGTGCATCCGCTAGAACGCGTGCAGCACCGTGGAAGAGCGGCGCTTCAGCGCCGTGTTAGGAGGCCACAATCCACGCGGGCTTTAGCCCTCGTGGTTGTCGTCCGACCTCACCACAATCCTCCCCGTGGGACGGATTGCCCTCCACAATCGCCCCCTCCCATATCGCCCCGTCCTGCTCAACGCAAAAGCTTGTCAAGCCCATTGTGGAAAATCCGCCCCCACCCCCGCATCTGCCCCGTCATTGCTGGAGATACAACCTATTGTGTTTATTCCTTGACAGGCACTACAGACGGGAGTAACTTTGCATTCCCAAGCATGAAATTCCGCCTCACGGGAATGAGGCGGGATCTGAAAAAAAGTGCCGAAGCAGTCAAACGGACGCTGGCCAAGCCAGAGGTGACTCGGCCGCCGTCTCAACTAAAACCAAGATCTCTGGGCCGCGCAGCCTTCCATCCGAAAGCCGCCGCCCAGAGATCTCAACCAGAAAACAAGAAGCAAGAAGAGTGGGTTGGCTATCTCGCCGAAGCCCGAAAGCTGAAGCCTGAAGCCCGAAACAAGCGGTGGGCCGTTCTCCCGACTCCTCCCCCGGGAGCGCGACAAATCACGATTGAGGAAGGCGTAAGTCAGGCAGCGGCTGCCGTTAGCTGCCTGATTCTCGCTTTACGGAAAACGCTAAAGCCCGAAAGCTGAAGCCCGAAGCCGGTTTTTTAGGAGCCCGTAATGGAAGGTTTAACTCGTCTCGTGTCCGAATCCCTGGCCCGCTATGGCCTGGATCGTCCGGTCGACTACCGCCGCCTGCAATGGTCGCGCTGGTTCCGCTGCGAGTCTCTCCACAGCCTCCTCCACGTCCCCAGCAAACCCGGCATCTTCGCCCTTGCCGAAGAAGTAATGGATCTCGGCAAGGTTCATGTGGGGACAGCCGCCCTCGGCTGTCCGGGGGATCAAGATGCTCATTCGGATGGCCACGATCGGGAAGGGCACGACTTCAGTCGTGCCGATAGCGCCGCGGATTCAGCCGCTGAGGCCCAACGCCGCATGCTCTCCGTCCGCCAATTCCACGAAGACGACGACATGGCCTACGTCCTCGACCGCATGCTCTCGCGCCACAATCCCATGAGCCACACGCTGGCCTCCGGACGTTGCTTCGTCCGCTTCGTCGTAGTCGACGACGCCACCCAGCGCCGCAGCATCTGCAACGCCTTGAATCAATGGCTGGTCTCGACCGCCGAAACCGTAACCGGCATCGGTGCCCACTTCGCCACCTCCCTGGAATTCGCAGTCGGCCAGGCAAATGTGGGGCGGACACTCCTGTCCGCCACTGCCAACACCACCAAACAGCCAGCCCAGGCTCAGGCATCAGAAGTGAAGAGCCTTTCACAGCCTGACTCATCAGTCGCGAAAGCCCCGCCTCTCGATTCCGGTTTCGCCACCAACATTCACTGTCCTCATCCGCTCCCCTCCGGCTTCTGAAGAAGCCGCGAAGCGGCGAAAGAATAAAGCCCACGGCGCAAGCCGTGGGTAGAAAACAATGAAATAACAAGCCCCGAAGGGGCGAAAGAATCCCGATCTTTTGAAAATTGAAAACCCGCACCACTCCGAACCCCAGTTCGATGGCCCACATCCCGCGTTCGTCGCCCTCGAACGCCCGAATCGGGCCGCAATTGCATAGAATCTAATAAATGGAGAACAGAATGCCAGACGTCAAAACCACCCCCGGTACCCAGGCCGTCCCCGCTCTCGCCCCAACCAAGAAGAGGGCCCCCGGTCTATCCTTCCACCGCCTCTTCACCAAGCCCGGAGTCTCTCCCTACAACGAAGTTGAGTGGGAGTTCCGCACCGCGCAAATCACCGACGCCCAGGGTGGCGTGATCTTCGAACAGAAAGACGTCGAAGTCCCCAAAGACTGGTCCATGACCGCGACCAACATCGTGGCCTCGAAATACTTGCACGGCACCATCGGCACTCCCGACCGCGAAACCGGCGTCCGCCAGCTCGTCGGCCGCGTCGCCGAAACCATCCGCGACTGGGGCCTGGCGCAAGGCTATTTCAAAACGCCCGATGACGGGGCGACTTTCCACGACGAACTCGTCCACATTCTCGTTCGCCAGTACGCCGCTTTCAACAGCCCGGTCTGGTTCAACGTAGGCTGCGACCGCATCGAGCCCAACTCCGACGGCCGCAACTGGCACTGGAATCCGAAAACTCAGAACGTCGAATTCGGAGTCACCGGCTATTCGAAGCCCCAATGCTCCGCCTGCTTCATCAACTCAGTAAAAGATTCTCTGGACTCCATCCTCACTCTCGCGAAGACCGAAGGCATGCTCTTTAAATGGGGCAGTGGCACCGGAACCAATCTCTCTCCGCTGCGATCGCAGACCGAAGGCCTCAGCGGCGGAGGCACAGCCAGCGGTCCGCTCAGCTTCATGAAAGGCTTCGACGCCTTCGCCGGCGTCATCAAGTCCGGCGGCAAAACTCGCCGCGCCGCCAAGATGGTCATCCTCAACGTTGACCATCCCGACATCGTCGACTTCATCGAGTGCAAGCAAAAAGAAGAAGCCAAAGCTCACGCTCTCGTCTCGATGGGATACGACGGCTCCCATCCCGACTCCGACGCGTACTCCTCCATCTTCTTTCAGAACGCCAATAACAGCGTCCGCGTCACCGACGATTTTATGTACGCCGTCGTTCGCGACACCGACTTCTCCACCAAGTCCGTTCGTGACGGCAGCGGGATGAAGACCTACAAAGCCAAGTATCTCCTCACGAAAATTTCCGAGGCCACCTGGCACTGCGGCGATCCCGGCATGCAATACGACACCACGGTCAATCGCTGGCACACATCAAAGAACACCGCGAGAATCAACGCCAGCAATCCGTGCAGTGAATACATGTTCCTCGACGATTCCGCCTGCAATCTCGCAAGCCTGAACCTGTTGAAGTTCGCGCCGAATGGCACGTTCGACGTCGAAGCCTATCGCCACGCCGTTGATGTCCTGATCACCGCACAGGAAATCCTGGTCGACAACGCCGGCTATCCCACCGAACAAATCATGCGCAACTCGCATGACTATCGCCCGCTCGGCTTAGGCTACGCGAATCTCGGCGCACTGCTGATGGCCACCGGCCTCCCCTATGACTCCGACGCT
>Ga0209010_1000586_pt1 | contig 11027 bp, 11 predicted proteins | sample BlaSpr_A8_OM1_O3_FD_187985 | JGI IMG/M metagenome (GOLD analysis project Ga0209010, IMG submission 187985) | Forest soil microbial communities from Thunder Bay, Ontario, Canada - Black Spruce, Ontario site 2_A8_OM1_O3 (SPAdes) (version 2) | ecosystem: Environmental > Terrestrial > Soil > Boreal... | reverse complement strand
CGCTCTTCAGCAAATATCTCAACCTGGTGATCGAGCCAGTGCTGCGGCCGATCCGCAAGATCGTGCCGAAAGTCGGCGTCGTCGACGCCTCGCCGTTCGCCTTGATCATAATCATCATGGCCGTGCGCTATGCGATGGCGCTCTATCTCATCCCGAAGCTGGTTTGAGGCGGGAGGGCTGCACGTCGAAACGCCGCAGCCCGGCGCAAGCTATCAGTCGTGCAATGCGGCTTGGGGGCCGAACACGACGGAGTGCATGATGCGGTGGGGAATGGCCGTCAACACCGTGCCAAGAGCGAGCACCACCAAAAACAGGATGGACATCGACGTACGATGATAATTGATATTGTTATGTCGGGCGTGAAGGACCGCGTAGGGCAGCGCCAGGAAAGTTCCCACCGACAGCATATGAATCGACGCGCAAGTCAGCTTGCCGCGCGCGCATTCCAGTCCTAGCCGGCAGCAGACTCTCGGGCTGAACGGCCCCGCGACCAAAACGTCGTGATTCACAAAGGCGCTGATCAGCATCAGTGACATGAGGCCAACCCAGGTCCAACCGACCACGCGGTGCGGTATGGTGCCCTTTGGCGCAACAAGCTGCACGGTGCCGATCAAGACCGCGGTCAAGGCCGCGGCGGCATGAAGCTGAATGAGCGCTGGCGCCTGGAGCAGCGGTTCCAGCGTCATGGCAGGCCCCGGCGCGGGACGCCACCACCGATCCCTCGCGACCGGGCACGCAAAGCAGACCACATTGCAGGAACTCCCCACATCCGTGCCCTAGTAAACCCCGCTACAAAGGACCGTCAAGCGGTCGAAGCGAGCGCATCACTTGGATTGACCGAAACAGGCGCCGCAGACGCGACCAAGGCGGCGTTATACAAACTCGGCGAAGCAGGACCACGCGCGCATCACTGAATTCGGGCAAATCGCCAGCCCCGCTAGAGCCACATTCGCGGGGGACTTTGCCGAGGCGATACTGCTAAAATAGACCGGTCTGCGAGCCGAGTCGGAGCACCATCGGCGTGACCATCATCTACTCCACCGAGGCCGCGCGGGACAGCGCAATCGTTTCGCACGGCGGCAGTGACGACGCTTTCCGGGCGGCGCAGCGGCATAGCCGGTTCGTGCGCGCGTTGCGCGTCATCGTGCTGGGCGGGATCGCCGTCGTTCTGCTCGGCGTGATGGCGGCCAATTACATGCCCGCGGTCGGCCCGATCCGGCTGCCCGGCGAGCTCGGCAAGCTGGTGATCAAGGGCACCAAGATCACCATGCAGGCACCCAAGCTCACCGGTTACACCGCCGATTCCCGCCCCTATGAGTTCACCGCGGAAACCGCGGCGCAGGACATCAACAAGCCCGATCTGGTGGAACTGCAGCATCTCCACGCCCGGCTGCAGATGGAAGACAAGAGCACGGTGGAAATGACCGCGCCGTCGGGCCTCTACGACATGAAGGCCGACACGCTGGTGCTCAATGAGGACATCGCGCTCGCCTCCTCCACCGGCTATGCGGCGCGGCTGCAAGAGGCTGTTGTCGACATGCACAGCGGCAATGTGGTTTCCAACAAGCCGGTCGCGGTGAAATTGCTCAATGGCTTTCTCAATGCGCAGCGCATGATCATCAGTGAAAACGGCAACGTCATTCATTTCGACGGCGGCGTCACGATGGTGCTGCATCCGGACCAGGATCCGGACAAAGCAAAAACCCAATGACGCGCCGGCTATCCCTTACTGCCGTGACACTCGTGCTGCTCGCGTCAGGATTGGCCGCGGCACAGGCGCCGCGGCCGGCGGCCGCGCCGGCGGCGCCGGTGCAGGGCCTGCTCCAGGGCGGCCAGGACAAGGATCAGCCGGTCCAGATCGAAGCGGCGTCGCTCGAAGTGCGCGACAAGAGCAAGATGGCGACCTTCTCCGGCGACGTTCAGGTGGTGCAAGGCGACACCACGATGAAGTGCCAGAAGCTGGTCGTGTTCTACGGCCAGGAGGTCGGCATCGCCCAAGCTGGTGCACAGGCCGGCGCCCAGTCACCCGATGCCAAGCCGCCCGATGCCAAGCCGCCCGACGCCAAGCCGGCCCCGACGTCGGTGATGCCCGGGCCAAAAGGCGCGCAGAACATCCGGCGCATCGAAGCGCGCGGCGGCGTCACCGTCATCACCAAGGATCAGAATGCCAGCGGCGATCTCGGCGTCTATGATCTCGTTGCCAAGACCATCACGCTGACCGGCAATGTCGTGGTCAGCCAGGGCCAGAACGTCATCCACGGCGAGCGCGTCATAGTCGACACCGTCACCGGCAATGCCCGCGTCGAATCGAGCAACCAGGGCGGCGGCGCGACGCCGAGCCGCGTCCGCGCGCTGATCCAGCCGAACCAGGGCCAAAACGGCGGCGGCAACGTCATGACGATCGGCCCCGGCGCGCCGCCGGGCGGGCCGGGCGGGCCGGGCAAGCCGAACTGATGAACCTCCCTTCGCCTTATCGAGCATGATCCCGAAAAGCTTGTCCTTGGACTTGATCCGAGGATGGAAACCGGTTTTCGGATAAGATCATGCTCAATCAAAAATCCCAGACCATGATCCGATTCAATCGAATCGGATCATGGTCTGGGTAGCAAAATCGGTTAGAATTGCCGGTCTAGAGTCAAAATCATCGACGATTCGCCTCGTCGCTTCGACGACGAGCCTCACGAGATTGGTGCGTTGGATATTCTGTCTTATTTTCGCCGCTCAAAACCTCCGGCGCCGCGGGCGCTGGAAGTCGACGATTTCGACGATGTCGCCATCGATCTCAAGACCATCGGCGGCGAGATCAACGGCACCTATCTCGATATTGCAAGCGCGCCGGCGCCAGAAAAGAGAACGCGCAACAAAGCGCCGGAGCGGGCGCCGCGCGAGCGTTCGCCGGAGCGCCAGCCGGAACGATCGCCCCAACTCGACCGTCAACCAGAGCGCCAGCCGGAACCCCCACCCGAGCGTCAATTCGACCGTCAACCGGAGCGGCAGCCCGAGCGGCAAGCCGAGCGCCAACCGGCGCCGCAGCGCGATCAGCGTCCGCCGCGGCCGCGCCGGCGCAGCGACGGCAATGGTGCGTCCCCAGGCGGCGAGCGTAGAGGCGTGCTTGCGGTCCACGGCGTCGAGAAGAGCTTCGTCGGTCGCATGGTGGTCAAAGGCGTCAGCCTCTATGTGCGCAAGGGCGAAGCGGTCGGGCTGCTTGGCCCGAACGGCGCCGGCAAGACCACCGTGTTCTACATGGCGACCGGCCTGATCAAAGCCGACAAGGGCCGCATCGAGCTCGACGGCCGCAACGTCACCAAGCTGCCGATGTACCAGCGCGCCCGGCTCGGCATCGGCTATCTGCCGCAGGAAGCCTCGATCTTCCGCGGCCTCAATGTCGAGGAGAACATCCGCTCCGTGCTCGAAGTGGTCGAGCCGGACGCCAAACGGCGCGAGCGCGATCTCGATTCGCTGCTCGAGGAATTCAACATCGCCCGCCTGCGCAAGACGCCGTCGATCGCGCTGTCGGGCGGCGAGCGCCGCAGGGTCGAGATTGCGCGTGCGCTGGCGTCGCGGCCGAACTACATGCTGCTCGACGAGCCGTTCGCCGGCATCGATCCGATCGCCGTCGGCGACATCCAGACCCTGGTGCGGCACCTGACCAATCGCGGCATCGGCGTTTTGATCACCGACCACAATGTGCGCGAGACTTTGGGCCTGACCGACCGCGCCTACATCATCTATTCCGGCGAAGTGCTGATGGAGGGCCGCGCCGACGAGATCGTCAACGACCCGGAGGTGCGCCGGCTCTATCTGGGCGAGGAGTTCCGGCTGTAAGCTTGATCCGGAAAGCGCCCTCCCCGGGCTTGAGCCGGGGCGGAATCCGGTTTTCCAAAGAGATCTTGCTTCAAGGACAAGCTCTTAAGCTTGCCGGAAATCGGCTAGCGACAGCGCAAAAAGATTGCTGTACAAGGGCTAGACAAGCAAGAATCGGACCAAATCACCCCTCTTTCATGGCGCTCACTCAAAGACTCCAGATCCGGCAAAGCCAAGCGCTGGTGATGACGCCGCAGCTGATGCAGGCCATCAAGCTGCTGCAGCTGTCCAATCTCGACCTAGTCGCCTATGTCGATGCCGAGCTCGAGCGCAATCCCTTGCTCGAGCCCGGCAATGCAGACGGCGAGGCAGCGCCCGGAGCCAACGGCGCGCAAGCAGCCGACAAGCCAGCCGAAGCCGGCGAGACCTGGAACGGCAGCGACAGCGAGCCGAGCGGCGAGGCCAAAGTCGAGCGCGCCGAAGACCACATCGACGACACCTCGGTCCCCGATGACGCCGCGCCGGGCCGCCAACGCACAGCCGACGCGCCGGGCGGCTATTCGGAATGGGCCGGCGTCGGCACCGGCGGCCGCGACGACGGCGAGTTCAATCTCGAAGCTTTCGTGTCGGCGGAAACGACGCTGGCGGATTGGCTGCGCGAGCAGCTGACCTTGCAGATCGTCGATCCGGTGCGGCGCATGATCGGCAACTACCTCGTCGATCTGGTCGACGAGGCCGGCTATCTGACGAGCGACCTGGCGACGGTCGCCGAAAAGCTCGGCACCAGCGTCACCGAGATCGGGGCCGTGCTCGGCATCCTGCAAAGCTTCGATCCGCCCGGTGTTTGTGCGCGCGATCTCGCCGAGTGCCTGGCGATCCAGCTCAAGGAGCAAAATCGTTACGATCCGGCCATGCAGGCCTTGATCACGCGGCTCGATCTCTTGGCGCGGCGCGATTTCAACGCGCTGAAGAAAATCTGCGGCGTCGGCGACGAGGACCTCGCCGACATGATCGCGGAAATCCGCCGCCTCAATCCAAAACCTGGCTTGGCGTTCGGTTCGGCGCTGGTGCAACCGATCGTGCCCGACGTTTTCGTGCGGCCCGGCCCCGACGGCGGCTGGATCGTCGAGCTCAACTCCGACACGCTACCGAAAGTCCTGGTCAACCAGAGCTACTATGCCGAAGTGTCGGCGACGACGCGGCGCGACACCGAAAAATCCTACCTCGCCGAATGCCTGCAGAGCGCCACCTGGCTCGTTCGCGCGCTCGACCAACGCGCTCGCACCATCCTGAAAGTCTCCAACGAAATCGTGCGCCAGCAGGATGCGTTCTTCGCCCGCGGCGTCGAGCACCTGCGCCCGCTCAATCTCAAGACCGTCGCCGAGGCCATCGGCATGCACGAGTCGACGGTGTCGCGCGTCACCGCCAGCAAATACATGGCAACCAGCCGCGGCATCTTCGAGCTCAAATATTTCTTCACCTCGGCGATCGCCGCTTCCCACGGCGGCGAAGCGCATTCGGCGGAAGCCGTGCGCCATCGCATCAAGCAGTTGATCGACGCCGAGCCGGCCAGCGACGTTTTGTCCGACGACACCATCGTCGAGAAGCTGCGCGAGGCCGGCATCGATATCGCCCGGCGCACGGTCGCCAAATATCGCGAGGCGATGCGCATTCCCTCGTCGGTGCAGCGCCGCCGCGAGAAGCAAAGCGCGGCCGCGGGGTGAGCGGAGTCGTCATTGCGAGCCAACGGCTCCGGCCCGAAGGGGCCGGCCGATGACAAGCTCGCGTTGATAGGCGTGGTGTGGCGCTGTCGATTTCTTTTGGACGCCATGACATCGCCAAGCAATACAAAGCGGATATGGCCATAACATCGGTCTCTAGGTGTGTGCAGGCCGATACGTTGCCGCATTCGTCGTGAATTGCGGATGCCCATAGCGCTTAAGCTGTTTGCTCAATTTGCGGACCAGCGAACGGTCGGCCGCGTCGCGGATCATCGGAATGCGCGCGGCGATCGCATAGACCGTCATGGTCGAGGCGATCAGGATGCCTGCCGCCGCAGCGGCGATGGTGTCGGAAAAGCCGACTTCGACTCCGACTTTGGCTGCTGCGCTTTTGCCTCCGCGCACGAGGTTTGTGACGAAAAACACCTTGGCAAATCCGCGCTCGAGCCAAGTGTGAAGGCGGCCGGGCAGCGAATGGTCCGACGTGAGGTCGGCCGTTAACATGGCGCGAACGAGCGCGGCGCAATTGTCGTCGAAGCCCTTTCGCAGCGTGGCGTGGCGTGTCAACTGGACGTCCACAATGCTCTGCGGCGTATCCGCGAGCAGATCTTCGGGCAGGCCGAGCAGGAAGCAGCGGTAACGGGCGAGTTCGACGCGCGCGCGCTCGGCCGATGTGAATGTCGTGCGGCCTTGGCGAAGCGCCTCCTGCGCCAGCAGAAAGGCCGACAGAAGGCCCGCCGGCATCTGGTCGACCTGGGGAATCGGAATGCCGTAGGTCTTGACGTCCCAGCGATCGCCGCGGCTCAGGATGTTGAACCGGACCATCGAATGCATGAGGCGGACCATCGCTGCGGCTTTGAAGCAGGCGCCGTGGCGATCGAGCACGTCGGGCATGACCGTCTGCGTGAAAAAGAATGCCGTCTCGTTCACCCGGTGTGCGGCCGATCCCTTCGCCATGCCGCCGGTCAACACCATCGGCAAAGCCGCATACTTGTTCATGAAGGTTGCAATGAGACCGCCGCGGATGATGAACGGGGCGCGGTGGGCGTAAGCGTTGCGCTCGACCCGGGCGCCCTGTTCGATCAGCTTCGCGTCGAGCCATGCGGGGAATTGTTCCATGTCCCGGATGAACTGAGCGAGCTCCGGTGGAGCCGACGGCACACTCTCCAGCCCCCGATCGCAGGCCTCCTTCAGCATCGCCACCAACCGCTGGAATCCGTATTGCGGAATGAGCGCGGCATAAGCGTCGGCGACGGGGTCGCCATGCATGGTGTAGGCCTCGATCAGGGCGACCCGCTCTTTGCCGGCGAGCAGTTCCGGGCGCCGCTGCGCATACTCCGGAGCAAGCTCGGTCTCGTCGCCGGGCGCCACCGTGAAGCGCTCCGGTGTGACCGAAAAGTCCACGCGGCCGTACATTGAAGGTATCTGCGTGGCTTGGCTGGCGACCGCCGCAGTTAGTTTCGTGATCGGTGTGTTCATGACTGAACCTCATTAAGGCTGCGATCGGCAAGGTCACGATCGTTTGCGTTTTCCGATTTGAATACCTATCAAACGATAGGTTATTGCGAACATACCTATCACTTGATAGTATTATTGGCAAGGGCGAATCATGCAGGTTCGTAAAGGGTGAGAATCCCAAGCGACAGCAACGGCTTGCGCCTGCTACCGAGCAGCGGCGGCTATCGAAGGATGAGAAAATGTCGAAACCGGCCGCGCACAAAAATGCGAAGGTGCGCGCGGCCGCGAGCGCCGGCTACCGCAAGGGCGAAGAGACCCGGCAGCGGATCCTCGATGCGGCGCTCAAAGCGTTCGGCGAGGCCTCTTTCAAAGCCGTGACGACGCGCCGGCTTGCGCAGGCGGCAGGCGTCAGCCTGCCGACGCTGCAATATTATTTCGGCGACAAGGAGGGTCTCTACCGCGCCTGCGCACAAGCCGTCGTCGACCGCTACCGCCACCATACGGGCGCCGCCGCGCAAGCGGCACGCGCCTTGAGCGAGGATGGCGCGGGCGAGACGACGCGAGCCCAATTGAAGGCACTGATCCGGGCGCTGGCCGGGTTTCTTGTCGGGTCCACGGAAGCCGAGCGCTGGGCTCAGTTCGTGGCCAGGGAATTACGCGACCCCGGCCCGGCCTTTGAGATTCTCTATGAAAGCCTTTGGCGCCCCGGCGTCGAACTCATCGCCCGATTGATCGCGCGCATCCTCGGCCGTCCGCAGAACGATCCGGCGGCCCGCATTCAAGCGTTGCTGCTGATCTCGAGCCTGCTGGCCTTCCAATCCGGGCGCAGCATATCGCTCCGCACCATGCACTGGTCGACCATTGGGCCGAAAGAGCTGGCGATGGTGCTATCGAGCCTTGACGCACAGATCGACGCGATTGGCCGGGATCCTGATCATTAGTCCTTTGATAATATGCAAGTCTATTTGCTCGAGCGTACATTGCCTTATGGCGCTCCGTCATCAGCGAACAACAGTTGCCAGCCTTTCAAAATTTTGTACGCGTTGAACATAATCTCATCGAAGAACCCGCCGCTGATCATATCCCGATTTCCTTTTGTCCAAGCCTCCGTCCGCGCGCTGTCGCCTTCGCACGCACTCTCGATAGTTCGCAGGTAATCCGGTTCGGTGCGGCTGGGCAGTTCCTTGACCCACGCGGTCCGCGTTGACACCACCCGTCCCGATGCTTAGCTCAAGTTAAGCGGGGATCGTGCTGTAGCGGAGGCTGGCAATGGCATTTCGCATTTCCGGACAGAACCTCGACGTCGGCACGGCCTTGCGCGACCGCATCACTGACCGCGTCGCCGAGGCCATGGCCAAGTATTTCGACGGCGGCTATTCCGGGCATCTGACCTTGGCGCGGGACGGTTTCGGTTTCCGCGCCGAATGCGCCATCCACCTCGATTCCAAGATCACGCTGCACGCCGAAGGCATGGCGCCCGACGCCTATGCCAGCGCCGACCAGGCGGCGTTGCGGATCGAGAAGCGGCTGCGCCGCTATCATCGCCGGCTCAAGGATCATCGCCCCGAGCGCCACGACGACCGGGCCGCGATCGATGCCGCAAGCTATATCATCGCCGCGCCCGAGCCGGAGAGCGAGACCGAGATCGACGGCTTCACGCCGGTCATCATCGCCGAATCCACCACCCGGCTGAAGCAGCTCTCGGTCAGCGACGCGGTGACGGAACTCGACATGACCGGCGCCCCGGTCCTGGTGTTCCGCCACGCCGCCCATGGCGGCATCAATATCGTCTACCGCCGCGCCGACGGGCATTTCGGCTGGATCGATCCGCCGGCCGCGGCGGCGGCCGATGCCCATTGACGCCGGGATGGCCGCTCCCTATGGTCCGCCGCCCTCACGACGCATGAACCGAAAACAGGCGACGATTTTCGGGAAACGATCATGCCCAATGACAGTTAGGGTATAGGTCCATCTGCACCGATGACGCGCGAGCCTTCAGGGCTCCGGTTACGCTTTCCAGGTCACTTTCGCTTTCAGGTCACTTTCATGCCGCTCACCGATCTCGTTGCACCGAACGCGATCCTGCCCGCGCTCAAGATCAACAACAAGAAGCAGGCGCTGCACGAGCTCGCGGCGCGCGCCGCCTTGCTCTGTGGCCAGAACGAGAAGGCCATTTTCGAAATCCTGATGCAGCGCGAAAAGCTCGGCTCCACGGCCATCGGCAACGGCATCGCCATTCCCCACGGCAAGATGGCGAACCTTAGCCGCCTGTTCGGATTGTTCGCGCGGCTCGACCGGCCAATCGATTTCGAGGCGCTCGACGGGCAGCCGGTCGATCTGATCTTTCTCCTGCTCGCGCCCGAAGGCGCCGGCGCCGATCATCTCAAAGCGCTGGCCCGAGTCGCGCGGCTCCTTCGCGAGCCGGCGGTCGTCCACAAGCTGCGCGCTTCCCACGACGCCGAGTCGTTATACGCGGTTTTAGCGATGCCATCGGCTTCTGCGGCCTAGCCGCCGCAGGTATCAGCAATCAGGTATCAGGGATCAAGAAAGCAAACGACGGCGTCCGTCGCTTGCTCCGGCGTTCTGATCCCTGATCTCTGATGACTGATCCCCGAAACAGGGATCAAGAATCAAAAAGGCAAGCGACTGCGTCCGTCGCTTGCCTCGGCATCTTGATACCCGATTCCTGAAGTCTGATTCCTGGTCAGTGAACACTGACCGTCTCGAGCTCCTGGCTCCAGGCATTGGCGACCGCGGCTTCGCGGCTGTCGGTGAGCATGATCGGCGTGCCGTCGGCGGCATGCAGCGCGAACAGTTTCACGCCCGGCACCAATTTCGGCACCTGCATCTGCGGGAACAGCGCGGCGACGTCCTCGGAGCGGATCGCCTTGACGTAAGCGATGCGGCCATCGCCGAGATGGGCGAGCGCTTCGGGAGTGATGTCGTTTTCTGTACGGTTCATTTCTAGTGACATGGTCATTTCAGAAGACATGGCCCTCGACTCCTTTTTTGTCGAGTCCTACCGGGTTTCAATCATCGCACGCATTGATTGCGATCGATTTAACGATGCGCTCGGGTTGCGGGCGCACCAGGTCGATCGACAGCAATCCGTTCTTCAAGTCCGCCCCCAATACCTCCATGCCGTCCGCCAGCACGAAGGTGCGCTGGAATTGGCGCGCGGCGATGCCGCGATGGATGTATTGGCGGCTTTTGTCGTCCTGTTGCCGGCCGCGGATGACGAGTTGGCTCTCCTCTATGCTGACATCGAGCTGGTCGCGGGTGAAACCCGCTACCGCTAACGTAATGCGTAAGCGTTCCGGGCTGTTCCCGTCTCGCGCAATACGTTCGATGTTGTAAGGAGGATAACCCTCCGCCGCCTTGCCGACGCGATCGAGCACGCGCTCGATCTCGTCAAAGCCAAGCAGAAAGGGACTGGATAGCGACGAAACCCTGGACATGGTTTCAAAGCCCTTTGTAAGCGACTTTGCGGGGCCCTTACGGCGCCCCAATGCGCCGTCCGGAACGATTCCAGGCGGCTTTCCGTAATATGGCGTTGCGGAACAAGGGGTTCAAGCAGCGCCAAAGGCCTGATTATTCGCGTTTTTGCGGCGCTTTGCCCGGCCGGGCGCACGGGATATGGAACTCTTTGCGCTGGCGCCGATTTTCCTGCGGCAGCCAGTATGGTGCAGCCGCATGGGGGATCGCAGATGCAGGACATCAAATACAGGCTGGTCAATCCCGGCCTGCGGCCGCGCAAGACCAAGCTCGAAATGCCGGGCTGGGCCGGACAGCCGGCGCCGCGCACCGACGGCTCGCACGAATATGCCTGGCATTGCGCGCCCTTCACCGAAGGCGCGCAATACGGCATCGAGGTCTTTTACCCCTATGAGAACGAGCTGCGCGTCTCACAGAAAAACGGCGTGCTGCATTTCGACGGCGACTTTGGCGAGGCGCCCGATGACGATCTGGAATGGCCGCCGTTCCGCAAATTCGGCAGCGACTATTATACCCATCAGCTGCTGCTCGATCTGAAAGTCGGCGGGG
>Ga0209010_1000585_pt1 | contig 11033 bp, 8 predicted proteins | sample BlaSpr_A8_OM1_O3_FD_187985 | JGI IMG/M metagenome (GOLD analysis project Ga0209010, IMG submission 187985) | Forest soil microbial communities from Thunder Bay, Ontario, Canada - Black Spruce, Ontario site 2_A8_OM1_O3 (SPAdes) (version 2) | ecosystem: Environmental > Terrestrial > Soil > Boreal... | reverse complement strand
TGCGGCGAACTCCGGGATCCTGTTGCAAAACGGCGCTGGCATTCTTGCTGCCTGCGCCCGGTTGTGGTTGCTGCGACCGATTTAAATCCATGGCCCGTCCCCCCCCCAGATTCTTTCTGATTCAGTTGCTTGCTTCCTAAACTTCCCGCATCTCGCGTTTAATTTGGCGCCGTTCGTTCCAGCGTATTTAAGGTTGCGCGGCGTCGCCGAACACTACTAGTACAGCTTGAACATTGCACAGTCGTGCATCAGACTGGACGCCGTTTTCCATCTTCTCAGCTTTAAAATGCCGCAACTCCTCCGGTCGCAATAAAAAATGTTCCCGTTCCCTTAGCGGGAATTTGTTTCTTTCATCAACTTGATCAGTTCCTCCCGGCGCGCGCGATACAACTGGTGGTCGGGAGCCATGCGATAGGCGAGATCCAGTTCCGACAGCGCTTCTTCGTAGCGATCCATGGTCATCAGGCAGGCGGCTAGCGCGTAATGATTGTCGGCCGAAGCATTCAGCCGCAGTGCCTCGCGGAATTCTTTTTCGGCTGTATGAACCTGCCCTTGCTGAAACAGCGCCGTGCCTAAAAAGTGATGGGCAACGTCGGAATCGGGATTGAGCGAGACCGCGAGACGAAACTCGCGCAAGGCCTCCGCCGGTTTGTTATCGAGCAGCAAGGCCTGACCGAGGCGGCGATGTTCGGCCGATCCTGTTGGATTCTGGATGACGGCCAATTGCAGTTCGGAAACCGCGGCGGAGTAATTTTTCTGTGCCATGTAAGCGCTGGCCATGCAACTGTGGCCTTGCTGCCACTCCGGCTGTTCGCGATAGAGCTCATGCAATTCGGTGGAGGCGGAATCGTAGTCGCCGAGGTCGCAATATGTGTTGGCCAGGTTGTTGCGAACCGAAGGCTCGTGCGGAGCGATGCGCAACGCTTCGCGATATTCGGCCAACGCCTCGGTCAGCTTACCTTCTTCGTGCAAGGTCAACGCCAGGTTCGAGTGCGCTTCCCAGAATGCCGGGCGCAGTTGAATCGCATGGTTGTAAGCGGCTTTGGCGGCATAGACATTGCCATCGGCGTGCAGCGCGATACCCATGTCGTAATACGTGTCGGCATTTGCGGGATCGCGCACCAGCGATTCGGCGTAGGCATGAATCGCGGCTCGATATTGTCCGTTGGAATAGAGAGCCAGACCAAGATACTGATAGGCCTCGGAATTTTGCGGGTCCATGCTGAGCGCGGTGCGCGCCTCGGCAATCGCGTTGGGTCCATCGTCGAGGCGATAAAAGATGTAGGCGAAGCTGCTGTGGTTCTCGGGCAGATCGGGCATCAGACGCGCCGACGCGGTCATTTCGTCGAATGCGTCATCCCATTGTTCCTGTTGCCGCAGCATCGCGCTGAGGGCATAGTGCAGTGCGGCATTTTGCGGATCGTCGAGAACCGTCTTGCGCAGTAGCAGCTCGGCTTCGTGCCATTTCTGTTGGCGGGCTGCGTCTGTGGCTTTGCGCAGCGCGTCAGGGATTGGCGTCGTGGCCGACGATGTGGCGGATTTTTCTTGCGTCGTTAACGCCTGGATCAAATTCTTTTCCGCGCCCGCCGCTTCGATTTGCCGCAATTGTTCGGAAGTGAATGTCTGCGCGACGCCGTTACTTTGAACGATGCGAACCAGGCGAGCGCTGGAGATGCCGCCGGTCAGCCACGCGGCAATTTGCGTTGCATCGACAGGCGCGGCGAAGGACGGCCGGACCGAACCGGCTGCCGCCAAACTCACCAAAACAACAAGCCAACACTTACGCTTCACCGGAACTCTCCGAACTCTGGGTTTGCCTGCTGGACGCGTGGTTTGAGGCCACCGGCACATCGAACATAGAACGGCGGAGGGGGTACGGGTAAGGTCACGGAGGTAACCAGAGGTAAGAGGTTTGTTACGGGCGGAGTCACCTGCCGCCCCGCGCTCTGGCGATTGTCCGGCTTGCACTATGGGACCTGGATTTGCTCAAGAAGGTCCCAGCGCAGCCGATTGGTGTCTTAATAAGTGCTGCACATTTTTCGACGCGGAGAGTCTGATGCCGTCCCTTGGCTTGGCGATGATTGTGAAGGATGGGGCAAAGACACTGCGCCACTGCCTGGCCAGCGTGGTCGGCGTAGTCGATCAGATCGTTATTGCAGACACAGGTTCCACCGACGGAACTCCTGAACTGGCGCGCGAGTTAGGGGCCGAGGTCTTCGATTTCCCGTGGCAGGATAGTTTCGCCGAGGCGCGCAATTCCGCCGTTGGAAAGCTGACCACCGATTGGGCGCTGGTTCTGGATGATGATGAGGAACTGGATGCTCGGGCCCGAACCAAGTTGCCTGCGCTGCTGAATAACAGCGGCATGGGCGGGTACCTGGTCACATTGAGAAATTATCTTCCAGTTCGATTCTGCGAGGGCGGGCATGCGCCGTCGGCGCAGCCCATCGATGCCGCCGTGGCACGCGCCAAAAATGCGCGGTCCGTAGCCGAGTTTGAATTGTGCCGGCTGTTCCGACGACATCCGAAGATTTATTACAGCGGCAGAGTGCACGAGTCGGTCGACGCCAGCATTCATGCGCTCGGGTTGGAGCTCGGGTCGGGCAATTTTGCGATTCATCATTTCGGGCATCTCTGCGGTTCCGCCGACGAACTGAAGGAGAAGGATCTGCTCTACCGGAAACTCAGCCATCTTAAAAGTAAAGACAGGCCGAATGATTCCCAGGCCTGGACCGAACTAGGGCTGGTGGAATACGAACGGTTCAAGAACTACTCCACCGCGATCGAATGCTTCAAGAAAGCCCTGGCGCTCGATCCGAAATCGAATAACGTCCCTTATCTTTCTCTGGCCAATCTCTACCTTGAAATCCGAGCCGAAGAGCGGGCCCTGGCACTTCTGGCGTGCGTCAACATGAAGGGAAAACAAGCCGGCGAAAAAGAGCAGATTTGTGGTGACGCATTTTATAATCTGGGCCGCCTGAGGGCATCTCGCGCGGCCTACTTGCGGGCGCTCGCGATTCTGCCGTGCGACCCGCGGATCCTCAGCAAGCTTGGGTTAACCGAAGTTCGCATGGGGTTGAAGAAATCGGGTTTCTCGCGGCTGAAAACCGCCTTGAAAGAAACTCCTGAGCTGGTCGAGATGCACGACCGGATGATTAAGGCATTCATTGTCGCGGACATGCTGCCCCAGGCCGCAGAAGAAGCCGAGCTGGTCGCCGTTGGTTTCCCGAATCCCGCGACCATCTTGCGCGCTGCGGTTCTTCGCGCGCAGATGCGGGAATGGCACTTAGCTCAGGAAACGATCCAGCGGGGACTTCAACTTTTTCCACAGGATAAGGAACTGCTCGACGTGAAGACAGAACTGGAAGAGAAAATGGCGACGTCCATCCACGAGGGTGTTCTCAAGGTGAATGCCGCTCCCGGCCTACATCCGGCGATGTGAGTTGTAGGCCGCCGTCCCGGCGCCGCTGTTAGACGGTCCTGCTGCGCGTCAGCGAAAACGCTCTCCCCCGCCGGCAAGATGCCGACGCTACTCGCTCCAGTTTGACTTGCCTATCGACCTCCCTTACGGTGTAAACTAGTCTTTGCTGTGTCCCTGTGGAGGTTCTGATGTTAGAAGGACTGTTTCAACCCATGCATCTGCTGGTGATATTTTTTATCGCTCTGCTGGTGTTCGGGCCCAAGAAATTGCCGGAACTCGGAAAAGGTCTGGGTGAGGGAATTCGTGCCTTGAAAGATGGAATGAAAGACGGCATGAAGGAAAATCCCCCGCAAACCCAGGCGTCGAGCGAGCCCAGCAAGACTCCCGAAACTAAAGCGTAAATCGAGTTCTGCTTCGCGGGACTGCGGCTTGTTTTCATCCGCCGGGCTAGTTCTGCGTCTTGACGTATTGCTGAACCTTTCATTTTATTGAACTCACGTCATTGAACTCACTTTATTGAGCTCACGCCGCCGAAGTTCCGGCGCGACCCAGGGCCATTCGTCGCAAAGCTATTCAATTTCTCAGGAGGAAGTCTCTGTGCTGCGCAAGATGCAATACCTGTTGGTTCTCGCTCTCCTCTCCGGTTTGGCTTCAGCCGACCAGATCACGCTAAAGAATGGCGATAAGATTAGCGGCAAAGTCGTGAAGTCGGACGGTAAAACGCTCGTCCTGCACACCGACGCCGCCGGCGACATCACGATCCAGTTCGATGCGATTCAACAGATCACCACCGATCAGGAGTTGCACGTTGGATTGAAAGGCGGCAAGACGGCTGTCGGGCCAGTGACCAGCAGCGACGGTAAGCTGGAAGTCGCCACCAAAACTAGCGGAACTGTCGAGGCTCCCACCAGCGACGTGACCGTGATTCGCAACGATGCCGAGCAGACCGCCTACGACAAGTCGCTTCACCCCGGATTGATGCAAGGCTGGAACGGCGGTGTCAACGTTGGATTTTCCGTGGCGCGTGGCAACAGCCAGTTGGAAAACCTGGCTTTGGCGTTTACCGCCGCCCATCCCACGCTGAATGACAAGATCACTATCTACGCGAACACTCTGGACACTACCAACAATCTGGCGACCCCGAGCACCGTTGCCGATTTAATACAGGCCGGACTTCGCTACGACCGCAACATCAATCCGCGTACCTTCGTTTTCGTGGGTGCGGATTTCCAGAGCAATGCGCTTCAGGATCTCGATCTGCGCGGAGTCTACGGCGGAGGACTTGGCTATCACGCGATCAAGTCAGATGCGACGACCCTGGACATTCTTGGCGGCGTCAACTACACGCACGAGACTTATTCCGACGGCCCGCCGGCTACGCCGCCTACGACTCCGCCGACGTTTCAGTCCTACGGTATCACCAACAAATTCGTGGCGCTTACCTTGGGCGAGGAGTTGATGCACAAGGCGGGCGCCAGCACGGTGATTACCGAGAGTTTCTATTTTTATCCGGATTTGCAGGACTCGAGCGATTACCGCGGAACGTTTAACCTGGGGTCCGTGACCAAAATCAGCAAGTGGCTTGGATGGCAGAATCAGTTCAGCGATATCTACGTGTCGAATCCGCCGGAAGGCGCAAAGAAGAACGATCTGGTTTTTACTACCGGGCTGAATGTGACGTTCACTCACTAGAACGATCGCACCATCGTTGCCTCGTGGCCGCTCGCGAGAGCGGCTTTTCTTATTCGTGCTGACTCTCCTGTCCCTCGTTCTTGTGGTGAAATGTATCTGTGCAGCTTAAGCAAGCCCTGACTTCCGCGATCGCTCGCCTCACCGAGCAGCATGTTCCTTCGTCGCGCTTAAATGCCGAGTTGCTTCTAATGTTCGTTCTCAAATGCGATCGCGCCTATTTCCATGCGCACCCGGAGCGCGAACTCACCGCCGACGAAGCCGCCCGCTATGAATCCGTTCTAGCCGAGCGCAGCCGCGGCGTCCCCGCGCAATACATCACCGGGCATCAGGAATTTTGGGGCATGGATTTCATCGTCACTTCCGCCGTCCTGATTCCGCGGCCCGAGACAGAGCATGTGATCGAGACGGTGCAGGGGATATTAAAGGCAGACCTCAGACCTTCGACCTTAGACGTTAGGACCGATCCCGCAAGGCTTGGATCCCAAGTCCAAGATCCGAGGCCCGATCTGCGCATCGCCGACGTCGGCACCGGCTCCGGATGCATCGCCCTCGCCCTGGCCAGGGAATTATCCTCCGCCGAAATTCACGCCACCGACATTTCCGCCGCTGCCCTTGAAATTGCCCGCGTGAACGCCACACGGCATCAACTTGAAAGTCGCATTCACTTTCATCACATAGACTTGCTCGAGGGCATGAGCCCGGAGAGCTTCGACTTCATTGTCTCCAACCCGCCCTACGTGGGCCAATCCGAAGAAGACCAGGTGCAACTCGAAGTCCGCAAGTTCGAACCGCGGAACGCCGTCTTTGCTGGACCCACTGGAACTGAAGTCATCGCACGACTCATTCCCGAGGCGCACAACGCGCTGAAACCCGGCGGTTGGCTGGTGATAGAGATCAGCGGAACCATTGAAGCGCAAGTGAAAGACCTTCTTCGCTCATGGAATGACGTTGAGGTCACGCCGGATCTCCAATCTATCCCACGCGTGCTTCGAGCACAAAAATCACGGAGGTAGCTCATTGACGCGGGCTGTTGTCGCGGTCTTACCGATGGCAGGTTGTCGGCGTTGGCAGACATCAAGACGCAGAATGAAATTTCGATGTCCGGATCGGCGTTTGGCGTCTGTGATGGAAACTTTTCGGCCACACCTTCGAGCGCGCCATTCGGGGTTGAGCAATTAATCGGACTCCGGCGTGGGGCTATTCCGCCGGATCGTAGTTCAGGTTGGGACCGAGCCATCGCTCGACCTCGGCGATGCTCATGGCTTTGCGTTGGCTGTAGTCGGCGACCTGATCGCGGTCGATCTTGCCCAGGCTGAAATATCGCGATTCAGGATGAGCGAAATAGAGTCCGCTCACGCTCGATCCCGGCCACATCGCAAACGACTCGGTAATCAGCATTCCGGTGTTCGCCTGCACGTTGAGTAAACGCCAGAGCGTGCCTTTCTCCGTGTGATCGGGCGAAGCCGGGTACCCAGGGGCTGGCCTGATCCCGCGGTACTTCTCGTGGATGAGATCCGCAGTGCTCAGCTTTTCCGCACAACCATAGCCCCATTCGCACCGCACTCGCTTATGCAGGCATTCTGCGAACGCCTCGGCCAGGCGATCTGCTACGGCTTCGGCCATAATCGCGTTATAGTCGTCGTGCTTGGCGCGGAAGTCATCGCAGAGTTCTTTCAATCCGATCCCGCTGGTGACGGCAAAGGCGCCAATGTGATCGAGCAATCCGGTTTCCTTCGGCGCGACGAAGTCTGCGAGAGACCGGCACGGTTCGCTGCCTTCTTTATTCGATTGTTGGCGGAGGAAGTGGAATCGTTCGAGCACCTGGTCGCGTGTGCTGTCGGTGAAGAGATCGATATCATCCCCCACAGCGTTGGCGGGAAAGAAACCGTATACGCCGCGTGCGGTGATCGATTTCTTCTCAATGATGGAATCGAGGAGTGCATTGGCTTCGGCGAAGATTTGTCGCGCCTGCGCGCCTTGTCTCTCGTCATCCAGAATACGAGGGTAAACACCTTTCAACTCCCAGGTGTGGAAGAAGGGTGTCCAGTCGATGAAGTCGCGCAATGTCGCGAGAGGAAAGTTATCAAGCACGCGCACGCCGGTAAACGCGGGGGCGGGCAGGTCTTGGGGACGCCATTCAATGGGAGTTCTTCTTTTTCGCGCGCTCTCAAGGGAGACGACTGTCTGCCGTGCTGTGGAGTGGGTTTTGCGAAGCGCTTCGTAGTCGGCGCGATGGCGTGCCACGAACGCGGACTTGCCCTCATCGCTCAGAAGGCTGGTGGTCACGGGCACGGCGCGGCTGGCATCGAGGATGTGGATCACCGGCTCGCTGTAATGGGGAGCAATCTTAACCGCGGTGTGCGCCCGGCTGGTGGTTGCGCCGCCGATGAGCAGCGGCAGTTTGAATCCCTGGCGTTCCATCTCGCGAGCCACGTGCACCATTTCGTCGAGCGACGGCGTGATCAAGCCGCTCAGCCCGATCATGTCCGCTTTTTCCGCTTTGGTGCGTTCGAGTATCTTTTCGCACGGGACCATCACGCCCATGTCGATGACCTCGTAGTTATTACAGGCCAGAACGACGCCGACGATGTTCTTGCCGATGTCGTGAACGTCACCTTTCACGGTCGCCAGTATGATTTTTCCCTGCGCCTTGACGACTTGTCCGGACGCTGCCAGTGCGACTTTCTCAGCTTCCATGAAAGGAGTCAGGTGCGCCACAGCCTTTTTCATCACGCGCGCGGATTTGACCACCTGGGGCAGGAACATCTTTCCGGCTCCGAAGAGATCGCCCACCACGCTCATGCCGGCCATCAGCGGGCCTTCGATCACCAACAGAGGTCGGCCTAACTTGACGCGGGCTTCTTCGGCGTCGATCTCGATGTATGTGTCGATACCTTTGACCAGCGCGTGAGAGAGACGCTCTTCAACCGTGCCGTTGCGCCATTCTTCCGCCTTCTTTTCATTCGCCGCGGCGCTCGTCCCCTTGAGCGATTCGCCGTGTTCCACCAGGCGCTCCGTCGCGTCGGAACGCCGGTTCAGCAGTACGTCCTCGACCAACACCTTCAGCTCAGGTTCGATCTCTTCGTACACCTCGAGCATTCCCGCGTTCACGATGCCCATGTCCATGCCCGCCGTGATGGCGTGATAAAGAAATGCGGAATGCATGGCCTCGCGAACTTTGTTATTGCCCCGGAAGCTGAATGAAATGTTGGAGACGCCCCCGCTGACTTTCGCGTGCGGCAGATTTGCCTTGATCCAGCGCGTGGCGTTGATGAAATCAACCGCGTAGTTGTTGTGCTCCTCCATGCCGGTGGCAACGGTGAGGATGTTGGGATCGAAGATGATGTCTTCGGGCGGAAAATCGACTTCGTCAACTAAGATGCGATAGGCGCGCTCGCAGACGCGGATCTTGTCTTCGAGGTTCGCGGCCTGGCCCTGCTCGTCGAAAGCCATTACGACCACCGCCGCGCCATACTTCAAGACTTTGGCGGCGTGTTGGCGGAATTTCTCTTCGCCTTCTTTCAGCGAAATCGAATTCACAATTCCCTTGCCCTGCATGCACTTCAGCCCGGCTTCGATGACCTCCCACTTTGAGGAGTCGACCATGAAGGGCACCTTGGCCACCTCCGGTTCGCTGCCCAGCAACTGCAAGAAACGGGTCATCGCCGTGACGCCATCAATCATGCCCTCGTCCATGCAGATATCGAGAACATTCGCGCCATTCTCGACTTGCTGCCGGGCGATGCTTACGGCCTCTTCATATTTGCCCTGCTTGATAAGCTTGGCGAACTTCGGCGAGCCGGCCACATTAGTGCGCTCACCGATCACGATGTAGACGCCGGGCTGTTGCGTGAAAGGCTGCGAGCCCGAGAGACGAAGCGGTCTAGTCTCCGTGGCCTCCGGAACCCTTACGCTTTCGGCGATGCTCACGCTGGACTCTCAATCTGGTGGGCGAAGAATTCCTCGGCGGGTTGCGGCTTCCAGTGTCGCGGAGGCCGGCCCTCAAGAGTTTTAGCGATCGCGGCGATGTGCTCGGGAGTGTTGCCGCAGCAGCCGCCGGCGATATTGATCAATCCCGAGCGGGCAAAGTTGCCCAGATAACGAGCCATGTCCTGCGGCCCGAGATCGAACCCGGTTTCGGACAGGGGATTGGGCAGGCCGGCATTGGGATAGCACGAGATCGCCACGTCTGCCTTGTCCGAGAGTTCCTCCAGGAACGGATACATGAGATCGGGTCCGAGGGAACAGTTGAGGCCTACAGAAAAAGGCTTCGCGTGCTGTACCGCATTCCAGAAAGCCTCAGTCGTCTGCGCGGAGATGAGCGTTTCGCCGCCGCGGCCCACCGCGGCCGAGATCATGACCGGCAATTCTCTGCCATCCTGATCGAACACTTCACGAATCGCGACAAGCGCGGCCTTTGCGTTCAGCGAATCAAATATTGTCTCGACCAAAAGCAGGTCTGCACCGCCGGCGACGAGAGCGCGCACCTGTTGAGCGTAAGCTGTTTTGACCTGATCGAAGGTGACCACGCGGAAGCCTGGATCATCGGCATCGGGTGAGTTCGAAAGAGACACAGTCAGCGGCCCGACCGCGCCCGCCACGAAGCGTTGGCGCGAGGTTGCGGTGCTCACACGATCGGCCCATTCGCGGCACAGCCGCGCCGATTGCTCATTGATATCCCAGGCCAGAGTGCCGAGAAACGGATCGTCGATGACCTTCTGATAAAACGCGGGATCCTTGCGGCCGCCGTGCTCGCGCGGATCTTCGACAAAGAATTCGCTCTGCGTAATGCTGGTCGCGCCGAAGGTATTCGTTTCGATGATGTCCGCCCCAGCCTCCAGGAACCGGCGATGGATATCGCCGATCATCTCCGGCTTGCTCAACGAAAAAAGGTCGCCATTGTTCAGCAGGCTCTTCTTCGAATCCTTGAAGCGATTCCCGCGGATGTCCGCCTCGGTCATGCCATAGGTGCGGATCGTCGTACCCATCGCTCCGTCGATGATGGCAATACGGTTCTCGAGGATCGCTTCAAGAGGATGTTGGCGGGCGTTTGTCATGTCGTCTAATGGCCTTTGATACGAAGTCTTTCGCAACCTCGTTAAAATCGGAGGTGCTTGCGGCGCTGATTCTTAGAGTTTCCGCGTCCGAAGTACGCCTCTTTAATTATAGCGATTGGCGGGTCTTTCCAAGTTTGCGGCCTGGTGTTCGCGATACTCGCGGCTCACAATAGTCGTCGGGGCCAGCAAGCACGAAATAGCTTTCTCTCCTGATATCATTCGTTACTTTAATGAGGGCAACGATGCGCAAAGTAATGTTCTCTCTCGTCTTCCTGGGAGTTTTATCGAGCAGCCTGGTGTCAGCACGGCAGTTCGATCTGGTGCTGGAAGATGGGCGCGTTATGGACCCCGAAACTGGCCTGGATGCGGTGCGCAACGTCGGGATTCGCGATAAAAAGATTATCCGCATCTCGTCCGAGCCGTTGAGTGGACGCCGGGTGATTCACGCCAACGGACTGGTAGTGGCGCCGGGCTTCATCGATCTGCATCAGCACGCGCAGAACCTGGAGAGCCAGCGCGTTAAAGCGCTTGACGGCGTGACCATGGCGCTGGAACTGGAAATCGGCGCACCGGATGTCGCGCAGTTTTTGAAAGCAAAGAAGGCCACTCGCTGATTCATTACGGCACTGCGGCAAGCCACGTGGCTGCGCGGGCTCTGGTATTCGGATATCCGCTGCCGTCCGGAGACATCCTGCCCAAGAGCGGTCCCGCCACCGATCAGCCGGCGACTCCCGAGCAAATCGCGCAAATAGAGAATCGTTTGCGCGCGGAACTTGACGCCGGCGGCCTGGCCGTTGGCATGGGCATTCAGTACACACCTGGAGCAACCCGGCTGGAAGTGATTGACATGTTTCGCGTCGCTG
>Ga0209010_1000584_pt1 | contig 11033 bp, 8 predicted proteins | sample BlaSpr_A8_OM1_O3_FD_187985 | JGI IMG/M metagenome (GOLD analysis project Ga0209010, IMG submission 187985) | Forest soil microbial communities from Thunder Bay, Ontario, Canada - Black Spruce, Ontario site 2_A8_OM1_O3 (SPAdes) (version 2) | ecosystem: Environmental > Terrestrial > Soil > Boreal... | reverse complement strand
CGCCGTGTGCGGGCCGTATTCGCACTGGGTGTACTCCTCGTGGTCGCGCGTGCCGTCGGGCAGCGGGCGGATGTCCTCGCCGCCCTGGAAATCGAAGGTGAGCGTGACCGCGACCTTGGCCTGGTTCGGCCAGACGAAAGGACCGCGGTGGTGGTGGTCCTGCAACATGCTCGATCTCCTTGCGCGCCGACGAAACTCTAAACGAGGCCGCATTTAAGGTCCATGACCGCGGCGGCGGCCCGTCGATACCTTATTGTGATTGTTATTATTTTTATTGCGCGAGCGCGGCCTCGATGCGCGCGATCGCCGCCGGCGGGGTCGCGAACAGGCGCTCGACCGTGGCCTGAGTTTCGTCGGCGCCCATCGGTTCGATGTCGATATCGAGCTTCCCGGCCTCCTCGAGGAAATCCGCGTCCTTCATGGCCGCGAGCGTGGCGCTGCGCAAAACGGCGAGGCGGTCCGGCGGCGTCCCGGGCGGCGCCGCCAGCGAACGCCCGAGCGCGAGCGGCAGGTAAAGGAACTCCAGCGCCTGGCGAATCTCCGGCGACTTGGCCTGATCGAGGATATTGGGAACGTCGGGATAGCGCTCATCCTTGCGCAGCGCGCCTTGCGCGATGAGACGAATCTTGCCGTCGGCGGCCAGTCGGCTGAACTGCGAGCGGAACAGCGACAGGCTGATGCCGCAGGCGCCGGTGATCTCGCCGCGCTCGAGCGCCAGCAGGCGTTCCGGCGTGCCGGGATAGCCGGCGATGACCTTGAACTTCATGCCGAGCAGTTCGCGATAAACCACCGGGAACGAATAGGACTGGGCGCCGGCGCCTGACGCGCCGGCGATGACCTCGCGCTTGTAAAGGTCGTCGATTGCGCTGACCCCGCTGCCGGCCGAGACGACGCAGGCGTCGCGATCGCTGTTCATGTTGCCGATCCAGGCAAAGTCGCGGCCGCGAAATTGCACCTGAGGCGATTTATAGACTTCCTCCTGGATCGCGGTGCCGCGCACCATGCCGAAATAGGAGCCGTCCTTCGGCACCGTATTGTAGATCTGGTTGGCCAGCGCCATGCCGCCGGCCGCCGCAACGTTCTGGACGATGACGCTCGGATTGCCCGGGATGAAGCGGGCGATATGGCGCGCCAGGACACGAAGATAAATGTCGTAACCGCCGCCCGGGCTGTTCGGCGAGCCCAGGGTCAGGGTGTGCGTTTTGTAAAACGTCTCGGCATCCTGCGCGGATGCGCCGGCAGCGGCGCATGACGCCACCGCGACCAGCATGAGGAAACTCGCACGCCGCAGGTTGGCAGAGCTGCTTCCGGCCACCCAGTCCTCCCGCGCGACTTTTCACGCGGTAACATCGCCACAGTTCCCGGCACAATTCCAGCCTCGCCTCGGTCGGACCCGGCCGAAGCGTTACCTGGTCAGGCGCGCTGTCGAGATGGCCTGCGCGAACAGCGCCTGCATCGCCGCGGTGATGTCGCCGTCGGTGGTCACGGTGAAGAACATGCCGGTGGAGGCGCAGCTTTCCAGGTTGGGACTGATCTGGTTTTGGTACGGCGCGACCCAGCTGTTGTACCAGGAATTGGTCGTCAGCGGCAGATACGCGGTATAGAGCACCGCGATCTGGATGCCGCGATTCTTCACCGTCGTGCACCACGCCGTGTTGAACGGCTGCTGGCAGCGGTTGCTGCCGCTCAGCGTTTCCGAGCAGGTGGTGTTGGCTTCGTCGTCGACGCCGTCGGAGACGATGAACAGCACCTCCTGCGGCGTCGAAGTCGGCGTACCCAGGCCCGGATTGGGCATGATGGCGTTGACTTGCGACATCGCGGTTTCGAAATTGGTATCCATGTCGCTGTTGTTGTTACTGCTGGTGAGCCAATTGTTCTTGTAGACCTCCAGCACGTTGATGTTGCCGGCCGCCGTCTGCGCCGTCGTCATATTCGACGTCAGCGCCTGGATCGTGTTGAGGCCACTATTGGCGAAGGTGTAGATCGCCATCTGGTACTGCGAGGTATTCGAGCCTTCCGTCGCTGCCGCGGTGCTCATCAGCGACTGCGTGGCGCTGGCCAGATTTTGCATGCGCGTGACAACGCCCAGTTTCTGCGCCAGCGTGTAATTGTCCTCGCCGTTGGGATTACCGAGATTGTCGGCGGATGGATCGGATTCATGACAGGCGAAGGCGCAGCCGCCCTGCGCCGAGGTGTTGGCGACCATGGTGTTGATGCCAGCGGTCGTCGCCGCGATGTTCATCGACGGCGAATTGTCGAGCAGCAGATAGAAATTGATGTTCACCGACAGGCCCGCCGCGGAGCTCGCGCTGCCGCTGATCGTGGTACTCGGGATGCCCATCAATCCCATGAAAGTATTGGTCTTGGTCGCGGTATAGGAAACGACCGCGGTGCGGCCGCCGTTGGCGTCGGTCACGGTGACGGTCACCGGGCCCATCGTGACGTTCTTGAGGTTGACGGCCTCGGCGTTGAAGACATTCGTCGCCGTGGCCTGGGCAGCGTCCGCCGTGCCGGAAATCGCATTGTGGTCCACTGCCGCGAGCGCGGCCGCATCGGCCACCGCATCGAGCTTGCTCTTGGCCATATTGGCGGTCGAGTAATCGATGCCGGCGCCGACCGAAAAGATGATCGGAATAGCCGACAGCGCCACGAACAGCGCCATGGTGCCGCCCTCGTTGCGGCGGAAACGACCCATCTGATCAAGCGCATTGCGATACAGGCGACTGAAGTTTGCCATTGGCGTAGCCCCGAATCTGTTGCCCGATCACGCCCGCAAGCTTTCCGCGGCTAGGATCGATATCGGCGCGTGACCGTCGCGCCCTCATACGCGCGGTGGTCCCTCCACCTAAGTTTCTAAATCTGAAAAATACGTGAAACCACGTAGTGAAGACTCAGCCATTCCGCGCGGCATTTTTCCGACAATTCGCAATGAAAAGCGCAACGGTTTGGAAAGCATCCCGGTGACGGCGCCGGAACGGCGAATTTTCCGGCGAGACAGAACTATTTTTCGATCAGCGCGTCACGGATGGCAGCGCAGCACGCCATTCCAGTCGCAATAGCCGTGGCCGAGATGGCAGCAGCCGAAGGACGCTTCCGAGCAGAAATAAAATTGATAATCGACGCCGCAATGGTCAGAGCAGTACGGCCGGCTGGTGAAATTCTCGAACGTGCAGTGGTTGCGGAACCGCGGCGGCAGTTGCTCGGGTGTCTGCCAGTCCACGCGAACGACGAGACCGCTCGCCGGATTTATTTCGCCGGCGCGAGCGGCCGATGCGGACACGGCAGCGGCCAGAACGGCAAGTGCAAGAACCTTCAGCATCGGACTTCGCCTCATTCACTGACGCGCGACGGGACAGATTGCAAAACATCGGTCGGATCGGCAATCGACGGCGCTTCCGCGACGGTAGTCGACTCCGCTGCGGCAACGGGCTTTAGCGGCAAGCGGATGGTGAACCGCGCACCGTCCCCCTCTTTACTGTCCACCATGACGGCACCACCATGCATGTCGACCACCATCTTGACGAGGTAAAGGCCGACGCCGGTTCCGACGATCCCCGAGACGTTGCCGCCGCGGTGATAACGCTCGAACAACCGGTCGAGGTCACTTTCGGGAATGCCGATGCCATGGTCGGCGACGGTGACGACGACCTCGTCGGTTGCCAGCGCGGCATCCACCGCGATGATACCGCCATCAGGCGAGTATTTGATGGCGTTGGACAGAAGATTGCTGAAAACCTGAAACAACAATTTCGGATCGCCGACCATGCGCATCGGCTCCACAGCGATGCGCTCGGCGATGTGCGCTCCCGGCACCATCTCGCGATGGAGCTGGCAGACCTCTTGCAAGAGGGCGGCCATGTCCATCTCGGCCGGATGAAAATACTGTCCGCCACCCCCGACGCCCCCGACGCCCCCGACGCCGCCGTCGATCAGGCGCGAGGAGTTGAGTAGATTGTCGATCAGTTGCGTCATGCGCAGCACGGCGCTGCGCATCTTGCCGGCGCGTTCGCCGATCTCGGCGGGGCTCATGCTGTCTTTCAAGTTGACCAGCCGCCGGGCGTGGCCGTCGATGATGGTCATCGGCGTGCGGAACTCATGGGACGCCATGGAGACGAAATTGCGCTGCATCAGCGCCAAGCGTTGCTCTTGCGCCAATTGCTCGGCAAGCATCGCCGCCTGGCGTGCCAGTGTGCGCTGGCTGCGCATCAGCTCGATGGCGTTGTTGCGAAAGACCACGGTGGCTTGCGCCATTTCGCCGATCTCATCGGCCCGCCCGGTTTCCGGAACATCGATATCGGTGTCGTTGGCCGCCAACCGGCGCATGCGGTCGGCGAGTTGCAACAGCGGACCGGAAATGGAGCGGCTGATATGAACCAGCGCCGCCACCACCATCACGCCTGCGATCGCCACGGCCAGGAGAATGAGCCAGAACGCCTGATCGTACGCCACGGCAAGGCGATCGCTGGCGATCTGCGCGCTGGCGACCGCCTGGTCGGTCAGCTGGCCGAGCGTGTCGCTGGCGGCGTTATAGGCGACGCGCGAGGTGCTGCCGTAGATCGCCAGCGCCTCGGCCTTACGATTGCCGCGCGACAACGCCAGCATCTGGTTGACGATCTTGCGATAGTCGGTCCAGTGCGCCTTGAACCGGTCGTACAGATCGTTTTCGGCCGGATCATGCGCGATCTTCTCAAAACCGCGCTCGGCTTGCGCGATCGAGCGGTCGAGCTCGGCCATGTCGGTTTCGGTCGCGGCGGTTTCGGCAGGCTCCGTCGACAACAGATTGCTGCCTTCGATGGCGCGAAAGTCCGAGGTGAAATTGTTGAGGTCGCCAAGGACGCGCGTGGTCGGCAGCCAGACCTCGGCGACGTCCGCGGAGAGCCGGTTGAAATTGCTCAGCCGCCAGATGCTGAACGAGCCCAATACGCAGACCAGCAGGAAAAAAACCAGAAACACGCCGGCGAGGTGATAGCGAATCGACTGCGGCCGCCCCGCCAAACGTCCCCAGCGCTTGCGAAAAATCTGGATCGGCAAACAGCCCTCTCCTTGGCCTTGGCAGAGTAATAGATTTGGCGGAATTATAGTGTAGTTGTTCGCCGGTGGATTTGCCATGGCCGAGACGCCGATCAAAATTCTCTGCATCGAGGACGACCGCGAGACCGCGGCGCTGATCGCCGAGGAGCTCCTCGACCGCGGCTATGAAGTCATCCTCGCCCACGACGGCCGCGAAGGGCTCGCCGCCATTTTGCGCACCATGCCCGACCTGGTGCTCTCCGACATCAGCATGCCGGCGATGTCGGGTTTCGAGCTTTTGGCAAGCCTGATCGCGCTGGCGCCGCGGTTCTCGAAGATGCCGTTCGTTTTCCTGACCGCGCTGACCGACCGCGACAACGAGCTCAAAGGCCGGCAATTGGGCGCCGACGACTATGTGACCAAGCCGATCGATTTCGACATGCTCACCGCCATCATCACCGCGCGGCTCGCCGGCGTCGCCCGTACCGGGCTGTGGCCGAAGGCGATCGCGCTCAACGAGCGCGAAGTCGAGGTTTTGACCTGGGCGGCGCGCGGCAAGACCTCGGCGGAAATCGCCAAAATCCTCGACCTGACCAAGCGGACGGTCGATTTCCATATCGACAATGCCCGCGGCAAGCTCGGCGCCGCGACCCGCACCGAAGCGGTGCTGAAAGCGGCAACCGGCCGCCTGATTGAGCCGTGAGGTTGTGTCACCAAGTGTAATAAAGGCAGATCAGCGCGAACGGCACGGCAGCAACACCGATATAGAGCCAGCTGCGGTAGCCGCCGGCGTCGCGTGGCAGCCGAAACAGCTCGACCACAAGCCAGCCGCAGACGGCAAAGCCCAAGACCAGCCGAACGAGGTCATTGGGCGTATCGTAAGCCGTTGCGATCGTTTCGTTTTGCGGCAGCGCCACGCGAAACGTCAAGACCGCGAGCGCAATGAGAAAAACCGACCGCAACGTCAGGCCGGCGAATTGCTGCCACGCCGGGATTTTGCCATTCGGCACCTGCGTATCGGGGAGACTCATTTTGAGACTCACCTGTCGCTCCAATAAGTAGCTTTAGTATACAAGAAATGTGCCAGAAAAATATGTAATTAGTATCTTTCTAACCGGAAGGCGGTGCGGCCGCGGACTGGGTCCGCCGCTCCCAGCTGAGGATTATAGTCTGCAGCGCCGGAACGACCACGAGCAGCAGGATCGGCCCGATCAGCATCCCGCCGACGATGACGGTCGCGAGCGGCCGCTGCACCTGACTGCCGATGCCGGTTGAGATCGCGGCTGGCAATAGCCCGATGCAGGCCGACAGCGTCATCATCAGGATCGGCCGCATCTGCTGCTGCACGGCCTGGAACATGCATTCGACCGGCGCGATACCCTCTGCGGCGACCCGGTAATAGCCATTGATGATCAAAATGCCGCTCATCACCGAGACGCCCAACAAGGAGATGAATCCAATCGCCGCCGAGACGCTGAAATCCAGTCCGCTGACGAAGAGCGCCAGAATGCCGCCGCAGAGCGCGAACGGCAGCCCGAGCAGCGCCAGAAACGTATCGCGCAGCGAATTGAACAGAATGTAGAGCAGGATCATGATCAGGATCAGCGTGATCGGCACGATGATCGCGAGCCGCACCTTGGCCTCCTGCAGCCATTCGAATTCGCCGGACCATTCGATGCGATAGCCGGTCGGCAGCTTGACGTTGTCGGCGATGCGCTGCTGCGCTTCTTCGACCGCGCCGGCGAGATCGCGGCCACGCACGGAAAATTTTATCGGCACAAAGCGCTGGTTGCGTTCGCGGAAGATATAGGACGCGCCGGTATCGAGCTTGATCGAAGCAAGCTCGCTCAACGGGATATAGGCGTTGCCCGAGGACGCCGCCACGCCGACCTTGAGATTGCGCACGTCGTCGATGTTCTTGCGAAATTCGGGGCCGAGCCGGACCACGACGCCGAATTGGCGGTCGGCTTCCAGCAGACTGGTCGCTACGTCCCCGCCCAGCGCCGCTTGCACGACATTATTGACGTCATTGATGCTGAGCCCGTAACGCGCCGCCTTGGCGCGGTCGACCCGGATGTTCAAGTTCGGCTGGCCGAGCACCCAGAAGGCGCCGAGATCGGTGATGCCCTGCACCTGCGCCATTTCGTGCATGGCGGCTTTGCCGATCCGCTCCAGGGTGGCGAGGTCCGGCCCGATGATTTTCGCCGAATTGGCGCCTTTGACGCCGGACAATCCTTCCTGGACGTTGTCCTGAATATATTGCGAGAAATTGAAATCGATACCGACGAATTCGTTGTCGAATTCGGTTTGCAACGCGTCGATCAACTTTTCTTTCGTCAAGCCGGTGGGCCACTGATCGAACGGCTTGAGCGGCACGAAGAATTCCGCATTGAAGAAGCCCGCGGCGTCGCTACCGTCGTCGGGCCGGCCGTGCTGCGACACCACGGTAATGACTTCGGGATGGCGAAGCAGGATGTCGCGGATCTTATTGACGATCGGCATGCCGGCTTCGAGCGATATGGTCGGCGGCATGGTGGCGCGAATCCATAGATTGCCCTCTTCGAGCGTCGGCAGGAATTCCGAGCCGAGGCGCGATCCGATGAAGCCCGACACGACGAGGAAGACCAGCCCGATTGCGACGGTGACGTTCCGATTGGTCAGCGACCAGCGCAGCACCGGTGTATAGACCGCGCGCAATCTGCGCACGACGATGGTCTCGACTTCCTCGATCCGCTCCGGGACGATCAGTGAAGCAAGGCAAGGCGTCACCGTGAAGGTCGCGATCAGCGCGCCCACCAGGGCGTAGGCATAGGTCCGCGCCATCGGGCCGAAAATCTGCCCTTCAACGCCCTGCATGGTGAACAGCGGAATGAAGGCCGCGACGATGATGACTGTTGAGAACAGCACCGCGCGATCGACCTGCAGGGCGCTGACCAGGATGAGACGCAGCCGGTCGGTCCAACCCGGCAAGCTCGAAAAATCGCTGCCGCGCGTCGGATCGCTGCCCCATTTGCCCTCCGCCAGCTGCCGCAGCAGCGCTTGGCTGTCCTGCGCCGGCGCCTGGAAATTGCGGTAGACATTCTCGACGACGATCACCGCGGCATCGACGATGATGCCGAAATCGATGGCGCCGACCGAAAGCAGATTGGCGTCCTCGCCGCGCAGCACGAGGATCATGATGCTGAAGAACAAGGCGAACGGGATATTGGCGCCGACGATGATGGCGCTGCGCAGATCGCCGAGAAAGATCCATTGAATGAAGAAGATCAGAACGCAGCCGAAAATCAGGTTATGCAGCACCGTGCTGGTGGTGACGGCGACCAGCTCGGTACGGTCGTAGAACGGCACCAGCTTGACGCCCGGCGGCAGGCCGCCGTCGCTGTTGATTTTCGCAATCTCCGCGCGGACGCGCGCGACCACGTCGTTGGTGTGCAGGGTCCGATTCATGATGACGATCGCCTCGATCACGTCATCGTCATGATCACGGCCGGCCTTGCCGAGGCGCGGCACGTAGCCCACGGAAACCTTGGCGATGTCCTTGACGAAGACCGGCACGCCGTTCAGCTGGAGCAGCACGACGTTCTCGATGTCGCTGACGTGGTAGCCCTGCGTCAAATCCACGTCACCGCCGCTGTCCATCAGACCTACGCCGCGAATATTCACGGACTGCTGGCCCATATTGATGGTGCGGCCGCCGACATTGATGTTGGCGTTGCCGAGCGCGGTGATCACCTGCGGCAGGGTCACGTTGTAGGCATCGAGCTTATGCAGATCGACGTCGACGTCGAATTCCTTCGTGGTGCCGCCCCAAGTGTTCAGTGCCACGACGCCGGGAACGGTCAAAAGCCGCCGTTGCAGGACCCAGTCCTGGATCGTGCGCAGATTGGTCAGGCCGAAATGCGGAGGTCCGACCAGTTGATAGCGGTAGATTTCACCGACCAGGCTGGTGGCCTGGATCTGTGGGGTGACGTTGTTGGGCAGGCTGACGTTCTGCTGCAGATTGATGGCGGTCTGAGTGAGCGCGAAATAATAATCGACGCCGTAGTAAAACGTCACACGCACGAACGACAGACCGTAGAACGACGTCGAGCGGATGACGTCGACGCCGGGCGTGGCGGCAAGCCCGACCTCGATCGGAATGGTGTAATAGCGCTCCATCTCCTCGGCCGACTGGCCGGGTGATTGCGCGGTGATCTCCAGGATCACCGGCGCCGGATTGGGATAGGCCTCGATGTTGAGCCTGGAAAAGGCGAACATGCCGGCGACGACGAACACCAGCAGGCCCAATAGGACCAGCGGGCGACGGGTCAGGACGAATTGCAGCACGCCGCGGAGCACGTTGGTCTCTTTTAGTGCGAGGTCATTCGGATCGTCGCTCTGACCGTCTCAGCGCGACGCCGTGGAAAGCGTATTGCTCAAGAACAGCGCGCCTTCGGTTGCGACCAGCTCGCCGGTCTGCACGCCGTCGAGAATCTGCCGGTAGCCGTCCCGCTCTTGCCCGACCGTGACCTTGCGCTGGGTGAAATGGCGGCGGTCGGCAGTGACCCAGGCCGTCGTCGTGCCGTCGCCTTCGCGCACCACGCCGTCGACCGCAATCGCCGGCGACCGAACCGGCGCGCCGACGCTGATGACGAAGTCGGCGAACATGCCCGAGCGCAGCTCGTGCAGCGGATCGCCGACCTCCGAGCGCACCAGGACGCGGCGGGTGTTCGGATCGACCGTCGCGGCAATGGTGGTGATCGTGCCGTCGAACACGCGGCCGGGAAACGCGCTGACCTTGACTTGCACCTGTTGCCCGACGCGGAACGCCGGGCTGTCGGTCTCGGTGACGTTGGCCAGCATCCACATGGTCTTGATATCGGCGACCGTGTACGGCGCCGGCTCATTGCCCGGCTGCACGTAGAGGCCCGGCGCCGCATTGCGGGCGGTGATCCGGCCGCTGATCGGGCTCGGCACCACCAGCGTCGGATCGGCGCTGCGCTTTGAGATGATGGTGTCGATGTCGGCGTCGGTCTTGCCAAACAGGCGCACGGAATCGCGCGCCGCCCGCAGATTGCCTTCGGCGGTCTGCTCGTCGGAGGCCGCCTGCTCGACGTCGTGCTGCGACACCGCGCGCGTCGTAAAGAGATCGCGCAGCCGCGCCAGATTTTTGCCGTTCAACTCCAATACGCCCGCGGCCGCGATCAACGTCGATTCCGCCTGCAGCAAATCCGGACTGTCGATGGTGAACAGCGTCTGGCCCTTGGTGACATCGTTGCCGACCTCGGCGAACAGCGCGATGATGCGGCCCTGATACGGCGTGAACACCTGGACCGTCATGTCCTCGTTGAAGCCGATGCTGCCGATGGCGTCTTTCTCGACCGGGAATTCACGCTCCTCGACCGGCTCGACTTTGACCGAGGCAAGCTGGGAATCCGACAGGTCGACGCCGTCCTGGTCGCGGGGCGCGGCATTTTGCGCGGCGGCCTGCGGCGCGCTCGCTCCCGGCTTCGGGGTATCGCCCGGACGCAACGTCCAATAAGCAACCACGGCAATGGCGAGGAGCACGGCGGCGACCGCCGCTCTCACCCGGTCTATTGTCATGGGGGGAGCCATCGATAAGCCGCATCCAGACGTGTCGGTCGTGCCGCGACATGGCCACGAGGCCGCCGCCGCGGTCTACTGTCATTAATCACAGAACTTCAATGAATGACCAGCGTTGACGGTAGAATAATCACAGGTGCCGCGCGACTCACGGAAGTTTATCACAGCGCTACTCTTTCGCTATTTCGGCACGATGACATTTTTCCAGGTTCGAAGCGGTGTTTCGAAAAGCCTCCCGGCGGCGACAACTGTGAAAGATACCAGTGCAAATCCCTGCTGAATCATCAACACTGTGGCAGGGTGGGTACAGCCAACAACCACCCAGTCGTCAATAATGGTGGCGGGGATTAGGCGTAGGCTGCAGCTCTTCGAATTCTGCAGCTATACTTCTTAAGTCAAAGATGTCCGGTCTGTCGGTCATGAAGTTCAGTGCGAGGGCT
>Ga0209010_1000583_pt1 | contig 11047 bp, 5 predicted proteins | sample BlaSpr_A8_OM1_O3_FD_187985 | JGI IMG/M metagenome (GOLD analysis project Ga0209010, IMG submission 187985) | Forest soil microbial communities from Thunder Bay, Ontario, Canada - Black Spruce, Ontario site 2_A8_OM1_O3 (SPAdes) (version 2) | ecosystem: Environmental > Terrestrial > Soil > Boreal... | reverse complement strand
CACAGCGGAGTATTGCACTATTGGATGTAGCTAAAACCTCAGCAGATCGCGGACCTGGAACGCTACCTGGGCGTACCAGAGAAGAAAAGGCTAGTTAATCGAGCGGTCATCCTAGTTGGAGGCGATGCAGAATTGTACTTTTTGCCCGTTCTCGCAAAAGCTTGACGGCTTGTCTGAACTATAATTTCGAGCAATTCGAAACCGGAGCAGGAGAGCCTTTTTTGACCGTCGACACAAAGGACAATCCCATCATCGATCCAAGCCATCAACTTCCCGCTCACGGTTCGGAATCTCACGGACAAAGGCTATGGTGGATAATTCTCGGAATTGTCCTGTTGCTGGTGCTGGCGATAGCGGCCTATCTGTTATGGACCCACCACGAGAACGCGCAAAAGAAGGCTGCTCCAGGACCACCGAAGACCGCCATCACGACTGCAACGGCCAACAAAGGTGACATCGGCGTTTACCTGAATTCGATCGGTACAGTCACGCCGGTCTATACAGATTCGATTACGAGTCAAGTGACCGGAGTGGTTGTCGCCGTTCACTTCAAAGAAGGACAAGTTGTAAAGAAAGGAGATCCGCTCGTTGACATCGATTCGCGTCCCTTTCGCGCGACTCTCTTGCAGGCGCAAGGTGCGCTGGAGCGCGATGAGAACGTACTTGCCCAAGCGCAGATGGATGTGGAACGCTACCGTGCTGCGTGGGCGCGCAACGCGATCCAAAAGCAACTGCTGGACGACCAGGAAAAAGTTGTGTTGCAGGATCAGGGGACGGTAAAAAACGATCAGGGTACGGTTCAATACGATCAAGTCCAGGTCGACTTCTGTCACATCACTGCGCCCATCTCCGGGCGCGTGGGTCTGCGGCTGGTGGATCCGGGCAATCTAGTTCAGTCCGCTGGAACTGTTACTCTCGCTGTCATCACGCAACTGGACCCGATCACCGTAGTTTTCACAATACCGGAAGACAGTCTCGGCCCGGTTGCAGCTCGACTGCAGAAAAAGGCCACGCTTGCCGTGGATGCCTATGACCGCGCCGCGCAGACCAGGATTGCGAGCGGGAAGCTGCTGACCCTCGACAATCAGATCGACACCACCACGGGTACCGTAAAAGCGCGAGCGGTCTTCGCCAATAAGAATGCTGGTCTATTCCCCAACCAGTTTGTGAACACGCGACTCCTGGTCAATACATTGCAGGGCGTCACGCTGGTTCCTGCATCCACCATTCAACAGAATGGACAGGCATCATTCGTGTATGTGATTCAGAACAATGTCGCTCACATCCGCACCGTAAAGCCGGGAGTTTCCGAAGGCGGCATTACCCAGGTGGATGGCGTTAATCCCGGAGATGTCCTGGCCAACAGCGGCTTCGACAAGTTGCAGGACAACGCCGCGGTCATGGTTTCGAATAACGCTCCGAATAAGCCAGCCGCAGCCAGCACCTCCGGGAGCAGCGCCCCGTGAGTCCATCCCGCCCGTTTATCCTGCGACCGGTGGCGACCTCTTTGTTGATGGTCGCAATCCTTCTGGTGGGTATTGTGGGCTACACCCAACTGCCGGTCTCCGCCTTGCCGGAAGTGGACTATCCGACCATCCAGGTCCTCACGTTTTATCCCGGCGCAAGCCCAACCGTGATGGCGACCACGGTAACAGCGCCGTTGGAGCGTCAATTCGGCGAACTGCAGGGCTTAAGCCAGATGACCTCTACAAGTTCCGGCGGCACATCCGTGATTGTGCTGCAATTCAATCTCAGTCTGAATATTGACATAGCTGAGGAAGAGGTGCAGTCCGCTATCAATGCCTCACAGAGTTTGTTGCCATCCGTTCTGCCCGCGCCGCCGATCTACAGCAAAACTAATCCAGCCGATGCGCCAGTTTTAACCTTGGCCATTACTTCGAGCTCCATGCCGCTATCCCAGGTCGAGGATCTTGTCGACACGCGGCTTGCGCCTAAAGTCTCGCAGCTCAGCGGGGTCGGGCTGGTGACCATCAGTGGCGGACAAAAGCCCGCAGTCCGCATTCAGGCTAATCCTACAGCTCTGTCTTCTTATGGCCTTAACATGGAAGACTTGCGAACTGCGCTCACCCAGGCCAGCGTGAACGCTGCCAAGGGAAACTTCGATGGTCCACGTCAGGATTATCAGATCGACGCCAACGATCAACTGGTCACCACAGACGACTATCGAAAGGTAGTGGTCGCATACCGCAACGGCGCGCCCGTGATGCTGACCGATGTAGCACAGGTCGTCAACGGCGTGGAGAACAATTATCAAGCAGCGTGGATGAATCAGACACCGGCGGTCATCCTGAACGTCCAGCGCCAGCCCGGGGCCAACACCATCAGCGTGGTCAAAAGCATCAAGCAACTGCTGCCGCAACTTGAGGCAAACCTGCCCACGGGCATTCAAGTGACTACGCTTACCGATCTTACGACCTCAATCGAAGCGTCGGTTTCGGACGTGAAGTTCGAATTACTGTTGACGGTCGGCCTCGTCGTGCTGGTCATTTTCCTTTTCTTGCGCAGTCTTTACGCCACCATCATCCCGAGCGTGGCTGTGCCCCTTTCGCTGATCGGCACTTTCGCGGCGATGTACATTCTGGGATACAGCTTGGATAACTTATCGCTGATGGCGCTGACCATCTCCACCGGCTTTGTAGTGGACGACGCCATCGTGATGATCGAAAACATTTCACGCTACATTGAAATGGGCGATCCTCCCATGGAAGCGGCGCTCAAAGGCGCCGAGCAGATTGGCTTTACCATTCTCTCGCTGACTGTATCGCTCATCGCGGTACTGATTCCGCTGTTATTTATGGGCGACGTGGTGGGACGCTTGTTCCGCGAGTTTGCCGTAACCCTGGCAGTGACGATCGTGGTTTCGGCGGTAGTGTCGCTTACGCTCACGCCCATGATGAGCGCGCGGATCCTGCGGCACCAGCCAAAAGAGCAGCAGGGGCGCGTATACAAGGCTACGGAGCGTGTTTTCGAGGGAATGATCGCGTTCTATGGCCGGACATTGAAGTTCGTCCTGCGCTTCCAGACGACTACCTTGCTGGTCGCGCTGACGACCCTGATGCTTACAATTTTCCTTTACATCATTATTCCAAAAGGATTTTTTCCGGTCCAGGATACGGGGGTGATCCAGGGAATAACGCAGGCGCCACCAGCGATCGGCTCCAAGGCCATGGCCGCGAAGCAGCAGGAACTGGCAAAGGTAATTCTGAATGATCCAGCGGTCGAGAGCCTTTCATCGTTTATTGGTGCAGACGGCACTAACACCACGACGAACAGCGGACGGATGTCGATTAATCTCAAGCCGCTAAACCAGCGCAGCATGAACGCTTCCGACGTAATCCGCCGGCTCAAATCAAAGCTGGACCAGGTTCAGGGCATAGAACTGTTCATGCAACCGGTACAGAACATTTCGGTAGACGATCGGGTGAGCCGCACGCAGTATCAATACACGCTTGAAGACCCCGATGCGGATGAGTTGAATGTCTGGACCAACCGTTTTGTCAATCGACTAAAGCAATTGCCGGAACTGGAGGATGTGGCCACCGATCAACAACCCGGCGGGCTTGCAGTATCCCTGGTGATTGACCGGGTGACCGCGTCGCGATTCGGCATTGCGCCGACCACCATCGATAACACTCTGTATGACGCCTTCGGTCAAAGGCAAATCAGCACGATGTATACGCAGGTGAATCAGTATCACGTCGTTCTGGAAAGCGAGCCGAACTTTCAACTGGACCCAAACAAGCTGGACCGGCTCTACATTCAATCCAATGCGTCTTCCGGCGCAACTGGAGCGGCGGCCTCTACTTCATTCGCCTCTTCCGGATCCTCTTCCGCCGGATCGAATGCGCTGACAGGTTCAGCGCTATACACACCTTCGGCAAACACGCTTGTTCCTCCCGCAAACGCGCTTTCGCCGAGCACTTCCTCGACCTCGAACAATGGAGCAAACTCCGCGGGCGCCACCAGTTCGACCATGAGCAATGCTGTACCACTGAGCGCCTTCTCGCACTTCGAAAAAACGACAGAGCCGCTTTCCATCAGTCATCAAGGCCAATTTCCAGCCATCACCGTTTCGTTCAATCTCTCGCCCAATGCCGCGCTGGGCGAGGCCATTACGGTGGTCGACAAGGCGCAGAAGGATCTACAGATGCCGCCCAGCCTGCAGGCCGGCTTTCAAGGCACCGCGGCATCGTTCACGAATTCGCTTTCCAATGAGCCGTTGCTCATTCTGGCCGCGCTGGTCACGGTATACATCGTGCTGGGCGTTTTGTATGAGAGTTTCATCCACCCGATCACAATTTTGTCGACGCTGCCGTCGGCGGGCGTTGGCGCTTTCCTGGCGCTTATTATCTTTCGACAGGATTTAAGCGTAGTGGCGATCATCGGCATTGTGCTGCTGATCGGTATCGTGAAAAAGAACGGCATTATGATGGTCGACTTCGCGTTGGAAGCCGAGCGCGAGCATGGAAAAAGCGCTACCGACGCAATCTACGAGGCCTGCCTGCTGCGCTTCCGTCCCATCATGATGACGACGATGGCCGCGCTGTTTGGGGGACTGCCCCTGGCTCTGGGAAGTGGTTTCGGTTCGGAGTTGCGCCGGCCGCTGGGCATCGCCATGGTGGGCGGACTGCTTTTGAGCCAAGTGCTCACACTTTACACAACGCCCGTAATTTACATCTTCTTTGACAATTTGGCGGAGCGCTTTGCGCCCAAATCAAAAAGGTCGAAAGCCGGAGATGCGGAACAGACGGAGCCGGCATGAATATCTCCGCACCTTTTATTCACCGGCCCGTGGCTACTACGCTGCTCACAGTGGCGATTGCCCTGGCTGGAGCAATTGCGTTTGAGGTGCTGCCGGTTGCACCTCTGCCAGAGGTAGATTTTCCCACGATTTCAGTGGGCGCGAGCTTTCCGGGAGGCAGCGCTGACATTATGGCTTCGTCCGTCGCCACTCCATTGGAGCGGCAGTTCGGCCATATCGCAGGTGTGACGGAAATGACCTCCGCCAGCACCCTGGGCAGCACGTCGATCACGATCCAGTTCGACCTCAGCCGCGACATTGACGGCGCGGCGCGCGATGTGGAGGCCGCCATCAATGCGGCGAGAACCTATTTGCCTGCCAACCTGCCGGGCAATCCAACTTATCGCAAGGTCAATCCGGCCGATGCGCCGATCATGATTCTCGGCCTCACCTCCGACAAATTCGGTCCAGCGAAGTTGTATGACGAAGCCTCTACCGTGTTAGAGCAAAAGCTGTCGCAGATACAAGGCGTGGGGCAGGTCGTAGTCGGCGGTGGTGCGCTGCCATCGGTGCGTGTCGATGCGAATCCCACACAATTGGCGAGCTACGGACTTACCATGGCTAATTTGCAGTCCGTGCTGAGCTTGCAGAATTCCGATTTGGCCAAGGGCCAAATCACCGATGGCACGGTGACCGCGGACATCCTCGCTAACGATCAGATCTCAGCCGCCGCCGACTACAAGCCGCTCATCGTTGGTTATAAAAACAGCGCAGCGATCCGTTTGTCAGATGTCGCTCAGGTTACGGACTCGGTGCAGAACGTCCGTGCGGCTGGCTATTTGAACGGCAAGCGCTCGGTCACCGTGATCATCTTCCGCCAGCCCGGCGCCAACATCATTGCAACCGTCGATCGCATACGGGCGCAGCTTCCGTATATTCAGGCGACGATTCCGCTCGGCATCGATACCACCATCGTTCTCGATCGCACCACGACCATCCGCGCCTCGGTGAGCGACGTCGAGAGGACTCTGCTCATATCCATCGGCCTGGTCATCCTCGTGGTGTTTGTTTTCCTGCGCAACGGTCGTGCCACGCTCATTCCCGCCGTCGCTGTGCCTGTTTCGCTGGTCGGTACGTTCGCCGTTATGTATCTGGTTGGATACACTCTGGACAATCTCTCGCTGATGGCTATGACCATCGCCACGGGATTCGTGGTCGACGATGCCATTGTGGTGATGGAGAATATTGCGCGCCATCTGGAAGATGGCATGGAGCCCTTTGCCGCGGCGCTGAAGGGTGCAGAGGAAATCGGCTTCACCGTCTTCACCATTAGCATATCGCTCATCGCTGTTTTTATTCCTCTGCTGATGATGGGAGGGATTGTCGGCCGTCTATTTCGCGAATTTGCCGTCACTCTTTCGACGGCCGTTTTCGTCTCGATGATCATCTCGTTGACTACGACGCCCATGATGTGCGCTTACCTCTTGAGAAGCGAGCGCGCGGAAAAGCATGGGCGCATGTACGCGGCCAGCGAAAAATTCTTCGACTGGGTGCTCTCGTTGTATCGCGGCAGCCTGCGCTGGGTACTCGACCATCCGGCTCTGACTCTCGTTGTACTGTTCATCACCATAGCACTCAATGTAGTGGTGATCATCAAGATACCCAAAGGTTTCTTCCCGGTGGAGGATACAGGGTCGATTACCGGCAGCGTACGCGGACCGCAGGATTCGTCGTTCCCCGCGATGGACAGCTCCATTCGGCAGATCGGTGAAGTAATCAAGAAAGATCCTGCCGTTGCTAATGTGATTGCGTTTACCGGCGGCAGTGGAGCCACTAATACCGGCAGCCTTTACATCGCGCTCAAGCCACTGGCTGATCGCAAAGTCAGTGCGGCTCAAATCATCGACCGCCTGCGTCCGAAATTAAATCGTCTGCCGGTGGCTTCTGCGTTTCTACAGGCAGTGCAAGATCTGCGCATCGGCGGCCGCTCCAGCAACGCGATGTATCAATACACCATTCAGTCCGACACCGTGCAGGATCTTTCCAAGTGGGGACCGCTCATCCTGAATCAAATAAAGAGCCTGCCCGGTTTGCAGGACGTCAGCTCAGACCAACAGAACGGGGGACTGGATGAATTGTTGAGCTACGATCGCCTGACGGCGGCAAAGCTGGGACTCAACACGCAACAACTGGACTCGGCGCTATACAGTGCATTTGGGCAATCGGAAGTCTCTATTATCTACACCCCATTGAATCAGTACTACGTGGTGCTCGAAGTGGCTCCACAATATTGGCAAACCCCCGAAGGGTTAAATGACTTATACCTTCAGTCGAGCGGCGGCAATATTCCGCTGCTGACGGTTGCCCAGGGGCAGGCCAACACGACACCTCTGGCCGTGAACCATACGGGCTTGTTTCCTTCGGTCACTCTTTCTTTTAACCTTGCGGCGAACAAGTCGTTGAGCGACGCCACCGTGGCCATCGACCGGATGCAAAAACGCATCGGCGCGCCTTCCACTCTGCAAGGTTTTTTCGCGGGAACGCTGTTGGCCTACCAGCAGTCTCTTGCCACTGAACCCATCCTGATTGTGACGGCGCTACTGGCGGTGTACATCGTGCTGGGGATTCTTTACGAAAGCCTGGTCCATCCCCTGACGATTATCTCCACGTTGCCCTCGGCCAGCGTAGGCGCGATGCTGGCATTGATACTTTTCAAAGAGGATCTGAACATCATCTCTATCATTGGCATCGTATTACTGATCGGCATCGTGAAAAAAAACGCCATCATGATGATCGATTTTGCTCTTCAGGCGGAGCGCGAGGAAGGAAAAAGCCCACTCGATTCGATTTTCGAAGCGTGCATGCTGCGCTTCCGCCCAATCCTCATGACGACCATGGCGGCGTTATTAGGCGCCTTGCCGCTGGCCTTGGGGACGGGCACAGGCTACGAGCTTCGCCGGCCGCTGGGCATTACGATTGTGGGCGGGTTGATCTTGAGCCAGTTGCTCACGCTTTATACCACGCCGGTCGTCTATCTTGCGTTCGATCGCCTGCGACTGCGGATGCAGGGAAAGCGTCGCGACCCAGTTACCGGGCAGTGGGAGCCCGCCGGGGCGGGAGACTGAGATGTACAGGTGGGTGGTGGAAAATCTATGGCTATCTTTCGGCGAAAATTAGCGAAGAGAGCGAAATGGCTTTGCATCGCCGCTCTATTATTTATTTCGGGGTGCGTGGTGGGGCCGAAATACCACGCACCCTCGCCGCAGGCTCCGGCTGCAGCCTATAAGGAATCCCCCAGCCAGTTTACGGAAACTGGCGACTGGACTGTGGCCCAGCCCGCCGATGCAACGCTGCGTGGCAAATGGTGGGAGATCTTCAACGATCCCGAACTCAACTCCCTCGAAGAACAACTCGACATCAACAATCAGAACATAAAGCAATTCTTCGAGAACTTCATGGCGGCTCGCGCCATCGTGCGCGAAGCCCGTGCGCAATATTTCCCCACGCTAAGCACGGCGCCCTCGATCACTCGCTCGCGAAGCTCGGCAAACCTGAGTAGCACGAGCACGACGACGACAAGTACAACCGGCACGACCGGCACTTCTTCAGCCACCACAAGCTTGCAGAGTTCGTTCTATTCACTACCCCTTGAAACATCGTGGGAGCCCGATCTCTGGGGTAAGGTCCGCAACACCGTGCGCCAAGCTCAGTACGCGGCCCAAGTCAGCGCGGCCGACCTTGAAAACGAGCGCCTTAGCGAACAGGCGAGCCTGGCGGAATATTTTTTCGAAATTCGCGGCCAGGACAACCTGCAGAGAATCTATAACGACACAGTGGAGGCGGATCAGAAAGCGTATGACCTGACTCGTTCGCTCTACGAAGCAGGTATCGACGATCAGATCTCGGTAGTCGAAGCGGAAACTACGTTGCGAAGTGCGCAGGCGGGAGCAACCAATGTGGGCATTGCGCGGGCTCAGTTTGAGCACGCGATCGCCGTCCTTACGGGCAAGGCGGCTTCTAATTTTTCCATTCCGGTGAGGCCGATGGTCGTCGCTCCTCCGCCGATCCCGATTGGCGTGCCCTCGGAACTCCTCGAGCGTCGGCCGGATATCGCCGCTGCTGAACGCACAATGGCCGAAGCCAACGCGTCGATCGGTATCGCCTATGCGGCCTATTATCCGAACTTGACTCTGAGCGCCGAAGGCGGTTTTGAAAGTGCCTCCTTCCATAAGTGGCTCTCCTGGCCAAGCCGCTTCTGGTCCGTCGGCGCATCGGCCACTGAGACTCTCTTCGACGCCGGCTTGCGTCGCGCCACTGTGCAGCAATATGTCGCCACTTACAATGCAGACCTCGCCAGTTACCGCCAGACAGTGCTGACCGCATTTCAGCAAGTAGAAGACTCTCTCGCTGAAGTACGCCTCCTGTCTAAAGAGATCCAGCAGGAACAGCAGGCGGTGGATTCGGCCAATCTCGAACTAAAGCTCGAGCAGGGCCGGTACGATACGGGAATCGACTCTTACATCGACGTTGTTCTTGCTCAGACCACGGTGCTGGTGGATGAGCAGATTCTGAATAATCTCCAAGTACAAGAGATGACCTTTGCCGTGGCGTTGGTGGAAAACCTTGGCGGCGGTTGGGATCGCTCGCAGTTGCCGACTCCACATCAGGTGACTGCCAGTCCACCTAAATCAGAGACGACCATAGAGCAATAGAATTAATGATATGCAGTACGCGTCTGCCGGAATCCGACCGGGGATGTGCAATATCTCTTTGCTTATTGAGAATATTTGGGAGGTTAAGCGTGAACGATAAAAACGATGAAGTGGAGAATAGTGCATCAAAGTTCGACTGGGTAACTGCGCGCTCTGCGTGTTCCCTACCGAAGGTATTTCAGGAACTTAGATCACAAACTGAAGGCGATATTAAGACTCGCAACGGGCTGCGCCCCAATAATTCTCCGTATGAATTTTCGGTGAAGGACAATGTCAACGAATTCACCGTCCTTCTAGAAGCGAAAGTAGAAGGAAAAGATGTGCACCGGTCAGTCATCTTCAGCCTTACCGAGCACGCGATTCTGATACAGGATGATAGAGGAACTCAGAGGTCTGAGGTGATCCTGGCCCTTAATGAGCAGGGTGAGTGTAAGCTGACCGTCGGCGGGAAAGAGCGCGACTTCTGGCAAGTGCGGCGGATGGCCCTTGAAGAGCTGCTGTTTCGGGGCTTTTAGAGCGAATTTTCTCTGCGCCGTTAAAATCTGAGAAAATTTGGGACGTTCGCCCGACGTTTTCGAATTTCCGATATCCGGGCATGCTGGAGGCGAACCCCGATTCGTGTGGCTTCGGTCACAACGAACTATGCGGGGTGATCATTTAGCTTTGCCCCTGGCCGCCGGCTGGACCATCTGCTCCTCAGCTTTTCCCCAACCGCAATTGGGGTTATATTCGTTCATAGCCTTTTCCCAGTAGGTCGGTCTTGCCAAGATCCTTCTGATATACCACTCCTTCCCTGTTCACGACGAATGTCATCACGCCGGACGACCCAAGATGACCGAGGGCTTCGCTTTCGTAACCTACCCGGCGAAATACAAGAATCTCTGAAAATCCCGATTTATTTGCCCTTCTTGGAGCACTCCTGCGGATAGATTTTTCGCTTTTGGACTGCGCGGTAGGCACGCAGTCACCTGCGAACCCCATTAGGCTGACTGGTGACCTTGCAACGCGACCCTTTTTGCCACAGTATCGCATGGCGTTCGCCGTTCAGGTTCGAATGGATGGCGAATCGAAACCGGACTAGTTGGAAAGTCTGATGTCTGGTTTTAGTGTGAAATTCTCTGACAAGGTTTTACTATCTGCAACTCACGGACACGTCGAGGCTTAGCCTGCCAAACAGGACTGAGGGTTCGAATCCCTCTCCCTCCGCCACGCAGTCTGCACTGCAGAGAGATTTCGCTCGCTTTGCGCCGAAATACGCGAATAATGCCCGTATTTCGCGATTCTTGCGGCGGGAAACCGGACTGAAGAGAACGGACTACTCTGCAGTAAATGGCGTCGCCGTCCCGGCTAGGCGTAATACAGAAGAACCGGTTTCACTGCCAACTCGCGCCCGCTTGTCGCCGCGAGAAAATAGTCTTCCGCCTGCAGCCGAAACGATTGTGCTACATCCCTGGCCCGGCCCGGCTTTGCCAGTTTTTCCTCCGAGTGGCGCGCCCGAGGTGTTCGCCGCGGGCACAAGGTCAGGACAATCCGACCCGTCAACCGGCGCAAAGATTGGATCATGCTGGCCATT
>Ga0209010_1000581_pt1 | contig 11096 bp, 12 predicted proteins | sample BlaSpr_A8_OM1_O3_FD_187985 | JGI IMG/M metagenome (GOLD analysis project Ga0209010, IMG submission 187985) | Forest soil microbial communities from Thunder Bay, Ontario, Canada - Black Spruce, Ontario site 2_A8_OM1_O3 (SPAdes) (version 2) | ecosystem: Environmental > Terrestrial > Soil > Boreal... | reverse complement strand
GGCGGTTCGAGCTGGCCATCGCCGGCCTGCTCGGCCTGGTCCTGCTCGGCTTCGCCTACGACCTGATCGCGGTCCGGCCCAGCGGGCCGGGCATCGCGGCCGGGCTGGTCCCGCACCTGAGCGGCGGTCACGGCTTCCTGCTGCTGGTGGCGGGCATCATCGGGGCGACCGTGATGCCGCACGTGGTGTACCTGCACTCGGCCCTGACCAAGGGCCGGGTCTCGGTCAGCGACGACGCCGAGCGCCGCCAGCGACTTCGAGCCCTCCACCACGGCCTCGCCGGCCGCGCGCAATTCGGCAGCCATCTCGCGGCCGTGCCGCGCCATCCAGACATTGTGCCAGGTCAGCATCAGCACGGCGAAGCCGAGGATCGAGGCGTTGAAGATTTCCTGGCCGTTGCCGCCGAACAATTCCGACAATCCGCCGGTGAACAGCGCCACCACGCAGGCGCCAAGCACGCCGGCGGCGACGCCGCCGAAGATCCACAACCCGCGGCCCGGCACGCCCGCGGTCACGGCCATGACGATGCCGACGATCAGGCCGGCCTCAAAGACCTCGCGGAAGACGATCAGGAGCGCGGCGAGCACGGATACCTCATGGCACGACGAGAAAGCCTTGCGTCTCGTGGTGGAAGTCGTCGAAGAAATTGTAACGGCCCGGCTGCTGCGGCCGCACATGAACGACGGCCTCGCTGCCGTTGGGCACGATCTTTTCGAAGTGCAAGTCGCCGCTTTCGAACTCGGAGACGATGCCGTTTAGGTTCTTGACGTGAAATTCGATCGGCACGCCGGCCGGTGCATGTACCTCGGCGGGATCGAACTTATGATCCTTCAGGGTTAACGACAGCGTGACTGTATCGTCGGCCGTCGCGGTGCGCGGAACGGCAACCGCCGCCGCCGCCGCGAGCGCCGCCAAAGCGACGAAACCGATGCTGCGGCCGAACTTCACGCTTTTTCTCCGGTCATGACAGCCATAGCGCGGGCGTCCGCCAATTATTCCATGGAGTTGGGCAACAAGGGCGTTTTTGTCAATCGAAAAGCCCCATATTAGAATTGTTATAAGAACCGAGTGCTGATAGGCGTCATCGCACCCGACAGGTCATAGCAATGGCGATCCGTCTCGACACACGTTCGGCCGATTTTGCGCAACAGTTCCGCGCTTTTCTCGACGGCAAACGCGAGACATCCGCCGACGTCGAAGCGGCGGTGCGCGCGATCGTTAATGACGTCGCCGCGCGGGGCGACACGGCGCTGAAGGAGTACACGCAGAAATTCGATCGGCTTGATCTCGATCGGGTCGGTCTCAAGGTGACAGCGGACGAAATCGCCGCCGCGCTGGATGACTGCGCACCTGCCGCGCTCGACGCTCTAAAACTCGCCCGCGATCGCATCGAAGTCTTTCACCGCCGGCAGCTGCCGCGGGACGACAGCTTCACCGATCCGCTCGGCGTCGAGCTCGGCTCGCGCTGGACGGCGATCGACGCCGTCGGCCTTTACGTGCCGGGCGGCACCGCTGCCTATCCGTCCTCGGTGTTGATGAATGCGGTGCCGGCAAAAGTCGCAGGCGTGCCCCGGATCGTGATGGTGGTGCCGGCGCCAGGCGGTGTGCTCAACCCGCTGGTGCTGGCCGCGGCAAAGCTTGCCGGCGTCGATGAGATCTATCGCATCGGCGGCGCGCAGGCGGTCGCCGCGCTGGCCTATGGCACCGAATCCATCGCGCCGGTCGCAAAAATCGTCGGGCCCGGCAATGCCTACGTGGCCGCGGCCAAGCGCCTGGTGTTCGGCAAGGTCGGCATCGACATGATCGCCGGCCCCTCTGAGGTGCTGATCATCGCCGACCACACCGGTAACCCGGACTGGATCGCCGCCGATCTTTTGGCCCAGGCCGAGCACGACACGAGCGCGCAAGCGATCCTGATGACCGACGACGAAAAGCTTGCCGGCGCGGTCGAACGCGCCGTGGAGATTCAGCTGGCACGATTGCCGCGTGAAAGAATCGCCGCTGCGTCGTGGCGCGATTTCGGCGCGACCATCATGGTGCGCAATCTCGACGAAGCCATGCCGCTGGTCGACGCCATTGCGCCCGAACATCTGGAAATCGTTGCCGCCAATGCCGACGAACTCGTCAAGCGCATCCGCAATGCCGGCGCGATTTTCATCGGCGCGCACACGCCGGAAGCGATCGGCGATTACGTTGCCGGCTCCAATCACGTGCTGCCGACGGCGCGGTCGGCGCGGTTCTCCTCCGGCCTTGGCGTGCTCGATTTCATGAAGCGCACCTCGATCCTCAAATGCGGACCGGAGCAATTGCGTGCGCTCGGCGACGCCGCGATCACGCTCGGCACGGCGGAAGGGCTTGACGCCCACGCCCGTTCCATCGCCATCCGGCTTAACAGATGAGCGGGAGCATGATCTTTTCGGAAAACCGGTTCCCACTTTTCCGGATCATGCTCTGATGGCGCGCCCGCCCCGCAAAGCTCAAGGCGGCCGTCTTGCGGCGATCACGCTCGACGAAACATCGCTCGGCAGCTCCAGCGACGACATCGAGCATGAGCGCCGGGTCGCCATCTACGACCTGATCGAAGAAAACAGTTTCCGGCCCGTGGACCACGACGGCGGACCCTATGCGCTGCATCTGGGCATGCGCGGCGACCGGCTGGTGTTCGATATCCGCCTGGCCGACGGCACGCCGGTGATCGCGCACATGTTGTCGCTGGCGCCGTTCCGCCGCATCGTCAAAGACTACTTCACGGTCTGCGACAGCTATTACTCGGCGATCCGCACCGCGACGCCGGATCGCATCGAAGCGCTCGACATGGGCCGCCGGGGGCTGCACGACGAGGGCTCACGCATCGTGATGGAGCGGCTCAAGCGCAAGGTCGACGTCGATTTCGGCACCGCGCGGCGGCTGTTCACATTGATCACGGTGCTGCACTGGAAGGGCTGAGCGGTTCGATGGCGGGGGCGCGACCGCTCGCGGTGCTGTTTGCCTGCGGGCTTAATTCCGTGCGCTCGCCGATTGCGGCGGGCCTGTTCGGCCAGATGTTTGGCCGGTCGACCTATGTCGGCTCGGCCGGCGTGCGCAAAGGCGAGCTCGATCCGTTCGCGGTCGCCGTCATGGCGGACATCGGCATCGACATTTCGCGGCACAAGCCGGTCACCTTTGAGGAGCTCGACGAGTGGGAGGGACTGAACTTTGACCTCATCGTCACCTTGGCGCCGGAGGCGCACCACCGGGCGCTGGAGCTGACCCGCGTCAGCGGCATCGAAGTCGAATATTGGCCGACCGCGGACCCCTCCGCCGTCGAAGGCAGCCGCACGCAGCGGCTCGATGCCTATCGCGAAGTGCGCGACCAGCTTCTGGCGCGAATCCGTGAGCGGTTCGCCGGGCCGCGGACCGGCAATGAATGAAACGCTGCATTCGTCCACCCGCTCGTCCCCACGAAAGCAGGGACCCGGTGCTCGCTGGATTCTCGCGTTCGCGGGAATGAGCGGCGTGTCATCTGCCAGTTGTGGAAAGGCCCGTCATCCGCTAGGTTCCGCGCCGATTTTGGCCGGAATTTCGGTTATGGTCGCGGCCAGATGCCAGCAATCTCGGTCCGCGAATGGCGAAAGAAGAACTGTTGGAATTTCCCGGTGTGGTGTCGGAACTGCTGCCGAATGCGACCTTCCGCGTCAAGCTCGAGAACGAGCACGAGATCATCGCCCACACGGCGGGACGCATGCGCAAGAACCGAATTCGCGTGCTCGCCGGCGACAAAGTGCTGGTAGAGATGACGCCCTACGACCTGACCAAGGGTCGCATTACTTATCGCTTCAAGTGATACTTATTGCTTCAAGTGACAACGTCGCGCTTGCAAGTGATAACGTCGCCGGACCCTTTTAACGAGAAGAGCGTGCAGCCGTGATCGGCCGACCGAAATTCGTGCTCGCTTCCGGCTCGCCGCGCCGGCTGTCGCTGATCAACCAGGCCGGCATCGAGCCGGATGCGTTGCGCCCCGCCGATATCGACGAGACGCCGAAGCGCGGCGAGCTGCCGCGCGCCTGCGCCACGCGGCTCGCCCGCAACAAGGCGGAAGCGGCGCTGAACATGGTGCGCATCGACGAGGAGCTCAAAGGCTCCTACATCCTCGCCGCCGACACCGTGGTCGCCGTCGGCCGGCGCATCCTGCCGAAGGCGGAGTTGCTCGACGAAGCGGCGCAGTGCTTGCGGCTGCTCTCCGGCCGCAACCACCGCGTCCATACCTCGGTGTGTCTGGTGACGCCCAAGGAGACGTTTCGGCAGCGCCACGTCGAGACCCGCGTGCGCTTCAAGCGTCTTTCCGACCAGGACATCGAATCCTATCTCGCGTCGGGCGAATGGCGCGGCAAGGCCGGCGGCTATGCGGCGCAGGGCATCGCCGGAACTTTTCTGGTGAAGATCGTCGGCTCCTATTCCAATATCGTCGGCCTGCCGCTCTACGAGACCATGACGCTGCTCGGCGGCGAGGGTTTTCCGATCCATTTCGGCTGGCTCAACGCGGTGTGATCTTGGCTGGACCGCGGGCGCAGCCCATATTCCCGCCAAGAGCCAATTCTTGCCATGACCCAATTCTTCCATGACCCAATTCTTCCATGACCGACGTTAAAAACCGCAAAGCCTGTCCGATCTGCGGCAAGCCCACCGATGAGCGGGTGAAGCCGTTCTGCTCGAAACGGTGCGCCGACGTCGATCTGCACCGCTGGCTGGTCGGCAGCTATGCGATCCCGGTGACGGAGGATGAAGAAGAGGACGAGCGGCGCGACGACGGCGGGGACGCGCCGAATTGATCCAAGCCTCGAATTGATCCGGGCCTTGAATTGATCCAGACCTATTCTGGACAGCCGAAATTCGAGCCTCTATAAGACGGCGCTCTCGCGTAGAGCGCCTAAAACGTGCCCAGGTAGCTCAGTTGGTAGAGCACTGCACTGAAAATGCAGGTGTCGGTGGTTCAATTCCGCCCCTGGGCACCACCACCGCTTCTCGTAGTTGCATACTTCTCCGCATAGAAAACACTTTTTATTGCACATTCAATAGCTTATGAGGATTTGGCTTCGCACTACTGTTCATGGCGACCTGCGACAAAACTGGGTAGCGAGAGGTAGAATCCCGGGTAGCGCTCTTTCATAAAAAGGCGGCTTCCGCGCGTGGATTGTCGAGCAGCACGTCGCCGATCCGATCGTGCGCTCGTTCTGGGTCAACGAGTATGCCGGCTACAGCCCGAGCTTTCGCACGGAGGCCATAGCGCCCATTCAAAACGAGATCGGCAAGATTTTGACGACGCCGAGATTGCGCGTTGCTTGATCTGTTCTCAGACCTGCAATGAATGTCGGATGATACCAGAACTCGATAGTGAGGCGGATTTGGCGGAGCGACGGATTCGTAGATGATCCCTGCCTGCCCGCGGGACAACTCGTCTAGGAATTTCTCATCCGCAATCCACATCGCTGCGATCGCTATATCGAGACATTCTTTGTGATATTAGGCACGCAAATGCATGGGGTTCGACTGCTTCCGCTGCTTCTGTACACCGGGGAATATTGCGTTGAAGTCCCGAAAGAGCGCCTTGTAGTGTTCCGGCTGGCGATATGCCTTCTTTTGGAAATTGTCCGGGAGTTCATCGATTGCGACCACGTCCGTCCAGCCGCCCGGCATCGCGAAAGCATAGTAGGGATATTCGATAGGAACATTTCGCGCGAGAACTACGGAGATGCGTTTACCAACTGAGCGAGCTGCAAATACACGATGAATGCCGTCATTGATCAGGTTGACAGTCCGGCCGTCCGGCTCGCGCGACTCCTCGACTATCGGAGGAATAACGGGAATGAGCTCATCGGGGTTCTCGGCGGTACGAATTAGAACGCCTCCGTCAAGAGCAAAGACATCGACCCCGAAAGGCAATAACGCATCGCGGAGCTCCAATACCTGAGCAACACCTGCCCGAAGGACGTACCGTTGGGCGGGACACAGTAGTTTCGTATCCATTGCCGGAACCAGCTCAAGCGACGCCTGCTCGTAGATGAAGGGCGCACCGAAGCCGCGAAGTCGTGTTTGTCGCAGAGCGTTCAGGAGCTCTTCCGCGTTGAAACGTTCGATATGTGTGATCCTCACTGATTCCTCCGCACGAGCTGATTACCTACGATTGCTGACGCGCCTGCTCCCAACAAAGCCAGGCTCAGGTCCGCTATCGAGGAAAGTGTCCGGGTCGGGCATGGCGCACACCCATTCATGATTCGAACCACGTTTGGAGCTTCCTTTGCCGGACGGTGGAGAATCCAGATGGTATTCAATCCAAGGTTGGCAGCAGGTTCAATATCTTCCCGGTACGAATCCCCAATCATGATTGCCTCGTCGGGTGAGGCCTTTGCCGCCGCAAGCGCCCGACGAAATATCACCTCGGACGGCTTCGCGACCCCCTCCCGATAGGAGTAAAAGCGCATTTCCGGGGGGATGAAGCGATCGATGAAATCTCCAAGATAGCTTTGTGCGGCGAGAAGATATGGATGCCAAATATTTGAAATTATCGCTAAGCGTATGCCCGACTCGGTAAGCGCCTTAAGCGCGGATTCCGCGCCTTCGATCGGGCTTGCCTCGCTTTGCTGCTGAGCCCACAGCTGATCAATTGCATTTCGTGCCGCTGTTCGGGGCACTCCAAATTCGGCGCAAACAAAATCGATCACCGATTCGGGACGTTCCCAATGCTGCGTCATCAATGCGGCGCGCAATATCTCCTGCGCCTCTGGGCTAAGGCCCAAGATCGCCGCAAGCCTCGACGCGGGACCCTGAGGTGGACCGTTGATTAACGTCCCCCCGATATCAACAAAAGCAATTGCCACCCTCATCGCTCGTGAGCTATCCGGCTTACCGTTGCCCCACGCTGGTTTGCGTACTTGGCGTCCCGTCGCGCCCCGTAGTGCCGGCTCGCGGGTGAAGACAGTGGCTCAAATGATACGGCGCACACCGGCATGTTCGGCCGTAAGCCTAGCGGCAAGCGGCCGCAGTTGTAGAATTCAAGCACGAGCGCCCCTGCCCAGCCGGGGTCGACAAAATGTGCGGTCGAATGCACCATAAGGCCAAGCCGCGCCAGGCTTGAGCGTCCATTGATCGTGCCACAGATATCAGCCGACAGCTCTACTCGTTCGGCCGTGACGCCAAGCGCGAGTTCACCTGGATGGAGATAAAATACTTCGTTGTCAGCGAGCGTAATCTCACTCGACATGACCTGCTCGATCGCCGAATTAATCTCTGCTCGCGACGTTCCCAGATCGATGTGCGAGACAGCATGCATCGAAAATACGCGAAACTGCCGACCCAATCGGAGATCCACCGACGCGCCGTTGATCATTCCCTCCGAAGGGCCCGGCTCTATCTTGATCTTGCCAATTCTCATGTGCTCCAAGATGTCGTTGTCGGACAGCTTCATAGAATTGGCTCCTTTGATTCCGAATTTACGATCTGTGGTCCTGCATTCTTCATTTTAGTCTTCAAGAGTTGCTCCTTCCGCGCCAATTCGCGCCCAAGCCACATCGCATGGGAGACAACCGAAACAGCGAGGTCTCGCGCGACTTGGCGTTCGATATCTTCCGACCGCCGTCCCTCATATCGCTTTACGAGAATACCCTCGTAGTAATATTGAGCAATGAGAAGACTCTTCTCTTCGTCAATCGTTACATTGAAATGCCCGTTGGGATCTTGTCGCAACGTAAACTTACCGGTCTCCCGATCGAAATCGTCATCCGACTTCCATGCGTCCCGAATGCCCTGGGCATACGGAAACCGAGAGCTCTCCGGATTGATCCCGAGTGAGTGGCTTAGGACAGTAATGGGCCCCACGTCCATTTCGGTAGCCGCTGCCACGTATCGCTGAATGGCAATCAACCCGTAGACGTTTTCCAGCCAAGCCGTCAGCAAATTGTGGGATCGGTATGTCGCTGTCAGGGTCAGCCGTTCCTCGCTTCGCCTAAAAAACAGTGATGTCAGACACGGAACTGCGTTGTCGTTGTCATTTTCTGGATGAACGAGATCGCGTTGAGTGTCCCATAACGAGATATACCCGTGCCTGCTTTCGGCGTCGTCTGTGAGCCGCTCTATCACGGTTGATAACGTGTCTCGACTACCTTCACCTTGACAAAAGTACCCCCTCAGTCGATTCCCATAGGTATACTCAATCGTTTCGGGCAAAACGGGATCCAATATCCTACGTTGATATTCCTCAAATTGCCGCAAGTTAAAGCCGTATTTTTCGAGCGCCTCAGCCGTTTCCTCACCTGGATCGGAGATCACAACTTTTACATTTTGCAATTCAAGACGACGTCCCTTGCGCAGAGCGACTGGCCTACCAAACCGCATAGTGCGAAAGACCAATTCCTCCCAGCAATCCAGCGGGCGTCGTCGCCGGACTTGATGGTTGAGAGGATCAGATGGGAGATATTCGTAATCCGCCGCGGAAGTTTCTGGAATGCTGACACGAACGCGCGGAGTATGTTCGTCACACTGTGGCGGCAGCTGGTCGAAGAAACGTAAAACCTCCTCACCGAAATTGGGCGCAGAAAATTTGCCAAATTGGCGGAAACTCAAGGTGCTTCGGAGCCGCTCCTCGTCGAATTCGGCAACTGGGATGAAGTACCTATTTGTCCCTTTTATACGTTTCATCGGTTTGCCCAGTACCGTCCCGTCTTCCAATCCGTCACGAATGAATGCACTTATTTCCGCACACGTCGGGAGGTTTAGGTCTTGGCCAATCGCGATCAAATACCGAACCTGTGGATTATTCAGCAGGTTGCAGAGCATTGCGAACATGCCATCGCCATAGAGATTAGAGACCACAGCTATTCGCGATGTCTTGGGGTCAACCAGCTCTGCCCTTATAGACTTGAGCTTCTGAACTCCGTCTTCCACTTTTGACCAGAGTGTCACGACCCCGACATCGCCTGCTGGATTGATCGTCTTCAGCCTGTCGGCGTAATAGACCGGATCGAAGATAAGTCGGCTCATTGAGGTCGTCCGTTGATCCTGAGCACTGGAGAGGGCGTAGTGAGCTAACCTGGGGTTCTTGCGGGCGTCCGGGCAGCCCGGCCGGTGACAGATATGCGGTCAACGCGCCGTTGGGTATACTGCCTCGACGCGCTGGCGAATACGCCTAGTTGCCGGTTTCCACTGGTTAGCACGGGCAGTCTGTAGCCCGCGTCTTTGCCCTGAAGCACGATTGCCAAAATTGCTCTCGGGCCGGAGACGACAAGTGCGATTGCGATTCGGCCCTCCTATCGCATCTTCACCAGCTCACGCTCCAGCCTTTCCAGCGCCTCCTCTTCGGTGCGGTAGGTAATGACCGCCACAACTGCCGGGTTCCCGAGCAGCAGTCGAGAAATCTTGCGAGCAGCAAGGTCATCCTTTCTACAGAGGATGATGACCGGAATGCGGGTCTGGTTGGCCATCTCTACTTCGATGCCGCCTCCCCACGATGGAGCGACCGCGACAGCAACGAGAATTGAGGTTCCCTCAGTAATCTGACGACGTTCGACATCGTCCACCTCCCTCGCAGAGTAATCTTGATGCTTTATCGGGTCATAATGCTCGTGTGGAAGGAATGCCCGCATCCCCGTGATACGCTCAAACATGTCCGCGATTCTCTCGTAGAACCGGGTTGTCGAATGCTGCCCCCCTTTGGCTAGCCCTGTCAGCGGCCCAGAAATGTACGCTCGCTTTTCTTCGCTCATGTTGGTTTTCTTAAACCCAATAATGCCGGGTTTCCGTTCAGCACACTCATATCAAGTAATTGGCTGCGCCCGGCCCAGGGGTGCTTCTTTGACGGCATGAACATGGCTTTGATCTTCGCTGACGAACGCATGCATCATGACCGTAACGCACCCTCCCGTCGTATGTCCCGACTTCAGGCGAGCCCTTCGATAAATCTCATGTCTCGCGCTAATGTCGAGAGAGATGACTTTTCCGGATGCGTAATAAGATTATAGCCAGCCGCGCCGGCTTGCTTGCACGTCTCTGCATTCCCGGACGCCGTGATCCAGATCAATCGTATCCCGGCGCCGGAAACCCGACGCACAACTCTGCTACGTCCTTCCGCACCGATGAAATCGAGATTTCACTTTCGATGTTTGAAAGTACGCGGTGCATAAGGCCGGCAATCAAGCTCATTTCACCGGCGCCCATTCCACGCGTGGTGACCGCTGCCGATCCTAGACGTACACCGCTCGTCACAGCCGGTTTGCGGAGGTCGCCAGGCACCATGTTGAAGTTCGCAATGATGCCGGCACGCGCCAGGGCCTGGGCAGCGACTTTTCCGGAAATTGTTTCGTCGCGCAGATCCAATAAGAGAAGATGAGTGTCCGTTCCGCCGCTCACCAACCGATAGCCGTGGTCCTTGAGCGCATCCCCAAGCGTCCGGGCATTGGCGACCACCGCGGCTGCGTAGGTCTTGAACGCGTCGGATTCAGCTTCGTGCAGCGCCACGGCCAGTCCGGCGATGGCATTAATATGTGGTCCGCCCTGAAGCGTCGGGAACACCGCCCGGTCGATGCGCTGCGCCAAGTTGCGCCGGGTCTCCGCATGGTAGCGGCTTTGATAACGGTCCTCGACTTTGCACATAATGAAGCCGCCGCGCGGCCCGCGCAGGGTCTTGTGCGAGGTGCTACTGACGACGTCGGCGACGGCGGTCGGATTCGGATGCGCGCCGCCTGCCACCAGTCCGGCGATATGAGCGATGTCGGCAACCAAGTAGGCGCCGACTTCGTGCGCGATGCTTGCTGCGGCGGCAAAATCCCAGGCGCGAGGATAGGCGGTCCCACCGACCCAAATCAGCCGCGGCTGCTCGCGCCGCGCCAGCATGCGAAGCGCGTCATAGTCTACTCGGCCAGTCTGAATGTTGACGCTGTAGGGCGTGCTCACATAATCGGTGCCGGAAAAGTTGACCGGCCAGCCGTGCGTCAGGTGCCCGCCTTCGGTGACCGGTAACCCCATCACCTTGTCGCCTGGCTTCAACAAGGCGCGATAGACCGCAAGATTAGCCGGCGAGCCTGAATACGGCTGCACATTGGCATGCTCCGCGCCGAAAATCCGTTTTG